>CAJHXS010000336.1_pt1 | contig 24987 bp, 21 predicted proteins | sample 9198591 | NCBI WGS metagenome assembly CAJHXS01 (sample SAMEA7708347, study PRJEB35096) | sediment metagenome | biome: marine neritic benthic zone biome [ENVO:01000025]; feature: sediment [ENVO:00002007]; material: shallow marine sediment [ENVO:03000034] sea grass bed [ENVO_01000059] ... | reverse complement strand
GACGCGGTCCACGAGATGGCGGCGCGCCACCGCGACGAGGTCGTCGTGGCGAGCGACGTCGGCGAGATCCGCGACGCCGTGGCTCGCGGCAAGTTCGTGAGCCTGATGGGGATCGAGGGCGGTCACATCATCGAGGAGAGTCTGCCCGCCCTGCGCAATTTTTATCGCCTGGGCGTCCGCTACCTGACCCTCACCCACTCGTTTCACACAAGCTGGGCCGACTCGTCGGGCATTGCGGAGCCCCTCGAACCGCTCCATCACGGGCTCAACGAGTTCGGAGAGCAGGTCGTGCGAGAGATGAATCGCATCGGCATGTTGGTCGACGTCTCCCACGTCTCGGACGAAACCTTCTTCGATGTCCTGGAACTGTCTCGTGCCCCCGTGATCGCCTCTCACTCCTCCGCGCGCTCGGTGGCCGAACACCCCCGCAATATGAGCGACGCGATGTTGCGGGCCCTCGCGGCCAACGGCGGAGTCGTGATGATCAACTTCTATCCCGTCTACATCGACGAGCGGGCCCGCGACGAGGCGCGACTCTATTTCGCAGAGCACGGCGAGGCGATCAGCGCGTTGATGGAACGGGCCGCGGGGAGTCCAGCGCTGCGCCGAACTCTCTTTCGTGAACATTTCTCGACGTATCCGGTGCCCCAGACCTCGGTGGAAGTGCTGCTCGACCATTTCGATCGCGCCATCGAGGTGGCCGGCCCCGACCACGTCGGGCTCGGCGCCGACTGGGATGGCGTGCCCAGCATGCCGGTCGGGCTCGAGGACGTGAGCCAACTGCCCAAGCTCAGCCAGGGCTTGCTCGACCGCGGCCACAGCCCGGCGGTCGTCCGCAAGGTCTTGGGGGAAAATCTCCTACGGGTGCTTGCCGAAGCGGAACGGGTCGCGGGGGAGATCGCGTCGGCGCCGACCGACTAGCGACTGGGGGCAGCGACTCCACCCCCACCGTCGTCCTCACCCCCCTCGACGAATTCCGGACCAGCCGCTCGGTTCCCTAGGTCCCCTCCCTCGGGAGCGGGGCCGACGAGCCATGCGTTGCCGGGAAGCTGCGCGTTCCTGTCGCCACACGGCGCCCCCCGCCACTTTTGTGGGCCGCCCGCCACCCACCGAGTGTGCAGCTCGAGCTCGTCAGCACCCCGACCGCGGCCTATCGGGTGCCGTTTCGCGTCCTCGTGGCGTCGATGTGCCGTCATCTCCGGCCCGACACTCGGGTGCGGTGGCACGTGTTTGCGCCGGATCTGGGCGCGGGAGAGCGCGTGGCGCTCGAGGAGGGCGTCGCCTCCCACCCGGTGCGATTCGTCTGGTACGACGGGCGCGTCGACACCGGAGTGCGCCTGCCCCTGCGCGGCCGCGCCGTCGAGCACATCTACGCCCGACTCTTCCTGGCGGAGCGTCTGCCGGAGGAGGTCGAGCGCTACCTCTACCTGGACGTCGACACCCTCGTGCTCTCCGACCTCGTGCCACTCTGGAACACCGACCTGCGGGGCGCGGTGCTGGCGGCGGTGCAGGACCTCGCGGTGCCCCTGGTCTCCTCGCCCCTCGGGCTGACCCGCTTCGAGGCCCTGGGGTTTGCGTCCCGCGACGCCTACTTCAACGCGGGGGTGCTCCTCGTCGACCGCCGCAGCTGGCAATCGCGCGACATCGGCCGGCGCGCCGTGGCCTTCCTGCGCGAGCGAGGCGACGCCATCCACCTGCTCGACCAGGAGGCGCTGAACGTCGCCACCAGCGGCCGGTGGCGCCCGCTCCACTATCGCTGGAATCTGATCGCCTCGATCGCCGGCCGCTCGTTTCACCGGCTGGATGGCGTCGATGAGGCGCTCCTGGCCGACGCTGTAGAGCGCCCGGGGATCGTTCACTTCGCGGGCACGTTCAAGCCGTGGCGCCTGCGCAGGTCCGGGTCGCGCTGGTCGCGCACCTACCGGAGCGCACTCGCGCGCGCGTGCCCGCACCACGCCTTCGACGGCGGCCCTCACGGCCGCTTGCTGTCGCTGTACGACCGCCGCCTGCGGCGATTCCTCTATCCCTTGGAGCGCACACTGTGGAGCATGAAAGGCGGGTTCTGAACGGCGCCCCGCGTCTGACCGCGATCGTCGCCGCCATCGACGACTACCCGACCGTGGCCGAGGCGCTCGCCTGTCTCGAGGCGCAAACGATCCGCGAGGCGATCGAGGTCGTGATGGTGTGCCGGAGCGAGGCGGCGCTCGAGCTGCCCGAGGGCTTCCGAGCCGCCCACCCCGACTACGTCCTCGTCGAGGCCGGCGAAGACGTTCTGCTCCACGACGCGCGCGCCCTCGCCGTGCGGCGCGCGAGCGCTCCCTTCGTGGTGATCCTGGAAGACCACGCCCTACCACACGACGACTGTCTGGAACGGCTCGTGGCTCGCCTCGAGGAAGGAACCTGGAGCGTCGTGGGCCCCAGCTTTGTGAGCGGCAACACCGTCTCGCCGATCGCTCGCGCCGCCAACCTGCTGACCTACGGCGAGTGGATGGGCTACGCGAAAGGGGGCGAGCGCCGCTACGTGGCCGGCTACAGCAGCGCGTGGAGCCGCGAGCGGTTGCTCTCGTGCGGGGCGCAGCTCGGCCAAGAACTCGCCATCCCGAGTGCCCTCCAGGAGCGCTTCCGCGCGGAGGGCGACCGTCTCTATTTCGAGGCGGCCGCCGTCATGGTGCACTGGGAGGGCTCCAGCCTCGCGGCGGTGCAGCGTATCCTCCGCGGCCAGGGCCGCGCGATGGGCGCGATCCGCGCCCGCGGCTGGTCGTGGCTCCGCCGCTGCCTCGCTTCAGCGCTGGCTCCCGTCCGCGCCGCCTACCGCGTTTGGCGCGGCGCCCGCGCCGGCGCGCGCTCGGGGCATCGCTCGCCCCGCGTCCTCCTCGGTCTCCTCCCCCTCTCCCTCACCTGGACCCTCGCCGAGCTCGCCGGCTACTGGCACCGCGACCCAACCGTCGTTCTCGCCGCTGTCAGCGACGTCGAGCACCACCGCCAACCCCTGGTCGATCCCGACCACGAGCCGATTCGCCGCACGTGGTGAGCGCTCGGCGCCCGGGCACTGGATGAGATCTAGCCGTTCGAGTCCACGAGCGACTGGGCCGTATTCTCGATGTCCGCGGACGCCAGCCCACCGGCGGCGTGGAAACCGAGAGCGCCGTTCGGCGTGTTGCCGATCATGTCCAACAATTCCGGTGACAAGGTCTGGGCGAGCTCCGGTGGCACCGCGAGAGACTGGTTCTCCTCTTGCCGGAGCCATCCCAGCGAATAGGTGAGGATGACTCCGTAGCGCCACTCGTCCGTGGTGTTTGCGCCGCCCCCGTGCAGCGTCCCCCCCAGCCAAAACAGGACGGAGCCCGCCGCCATCTCCGCCGCGCGGACCTCACGCGGCTCCGCTCGCCGGTCGGCGCTCCACCTGTGGCTCCCCGGCACCAGCCGCGTGCCGCCGTTGGCTGCGGTGAAGTCCGAGACCGCCCACATCGTCGCCAAAACCAAGTTGGGTCGAGGCACGGCAAAGAAGGGAAAGGTGTCCTCCTCGCGGTGGAGCACCTGCTTGCGGGCTCCCGGGCCAATCTGCACCGCGGCGCTCACGTGGAGCTGGTAGCGACCGCCGGGGCTGCAGTTGGGCAGAAGAAAGTGGTCGCACGCGGTCTTGACCATCGAATGCATCACAAACTCGCGGGCGGTCTCGGAGAGGGTCACGAGCGAGATCACACGGCGTGTGTGACCCGGGTAGAACGCCCCGGCGTCGTCGCTCGTCTCCACCGGCGTTCGTTTCATCGCATCCGCCAGCTCGGCTTGGAGCGCGAGCCGCTGGTCCTTCGTCGCGACACCCGTGACGACCAAGCACCCGGCGTCGTTCAATTGCTCGATTCCGGTCGTCCCGAAGTCCGCCAAGCCCGTCCGGGGAATGTCCATGGTTGCCTCCGGGGCTCAATCGCGCGGCGTTGCGCGCCTCCGCCCGAGCGCGCCAAGAGACGCGAGGAGCGCAGCGGCGACCGCAGCAGAGCCCGGCTCAGGGAGCACCGCGACCGAAAGGATGCGGCGGTCGTCGGCGCCCCCGGCGCCGTTGGCGACGCCGGCAAAGAGGTCGGCGCTGGCGTTGAGCTTGGCGTCGACAAAGCGATCGGTCTCGAGCGCGCCGTAGCTCAGCGTGCCGTCGACACGGCCGCCCGCGTCGACCGCGAGGCTCCCGCCGCTCAGCGGCGCGCTCCCCCCGTCCGAATCTGTCTTGGAGCCGCTCACCGCGTTGCCCAAGGCGTCCAGAGTGAAGACACTCCGCGTCCACTGCGGGTCGTTGGCGCCGTCGCGGTCGAGAAAGCTGTAGTGGTACCAGGTGCCGGCCAGGTCTGCGGTGGTGGGAGCGGCGCCCACGCGGATCGCCACCAAGAAATTCGGTGCGCTCCCCTGGTCCTCGGTGTCGTTGAGTGTTCCGATGATGGTCTGCTTGTCGGGGGTCATCTGAAGCTCGCTGTCCGCGAGCGTGGCGGGTACCGCCACGGTCACCGTTCCGCCCGCGGTGATGTCGAAATCGAAGCCGACGAGCGAAGGGCTGCCGCCATCGCTCTCGATCGAGCTGACGGTGCTGGTCACGGTGCCCAACCCGTCGAACACGACCTCGGCTCGGGTCCACCCCGGAGAGTGGGGATCGAGACGCTCGTCCCAGTGGGTAAAGAGGTACCAGTTTCCAGCGAAGTCGGCGGACGAGAACGCGCCCTCACGACGCACCGCGGCGAGCAACGACACAAAGCCGCTGGCGTCGGTGTCGGTGCCCACCACTACGTCGCCGGCGAGGTCGACGTGCAGTGCGTCGAGCGGGTTGGCGCCGGAGGGAGAGGTCACGAGCGTCCCCGAGACGTCGCCCAAGGGTGTGATCGAGAGCGCACCGCCCGTCACGGTCTCGATCGGAAACCCCAAGGGAGCGAGCGAGCCACCGCTAAAGTTCCCGCCGCCGTCGAGGATGAGCGTCCCTCGGGTCTCACCCGGGCTGTTCATCACCGGGTCGTCAAAGCGAGCGAAGAGACTCCACGTGCCCGCGAGGTCGCCAGTCGAGAACTGCGCCCGGGCATCGGGGGCGAAGGCCAAAGGGGCGAAGGCCAAAGCGGCAAACGCCAGCGCGACTCCAACAGCCGAGATCCCCTTCCTCATCCCACCTCCGTTACTTCTCGGTTCAGGGCCTCCGAGAAGCTGATCCTCATTATGAGAGAGCCGAAGTTTGGCAACCACCCCTCTTTCATCGGCGGAGATCATCCAGCGAGAACACGCCGCCAGGCCCTCAAGTGTGTGACGGTCGAGTTGCTTTTCATGGAGATCGTGCGACCGCGTTTCTGGCGGTCGCAGACTGCGCGCTCGGCCCGAGTTAGAGCGTGCGCCGCGCCTTCCGGGTCTTGGACCGGATGGTCTTCCGGCGCCGCGCCGGCTCACTGGTAGTCGCCCGAGGGGTCGAAACTCGCCCCCTCGGCCAACACCCCGTGCCCGGGGACGTGGTTGACCTCGAGACGGGTGCCCACCGGATCTTCGAAGAGCACCGAGTAGTAGCCCGGCGCCCAACCGCCCTCTTCCGGCGCGTGCACGATCTCCGCCCCGATGTCCTGGAGATGCGCGTAGACTTTGTCGACGTCTTCGCGGCTCCGCGCCCTCCAACAGTGGGCGACGCCGTTGATATCGATCATCGGGAATCCTCGTGGTAGTTCGGCATCGATCGAGGCGCGGGTTGGCACTGCCGAATCTGCGCGGCGAGGCAGGCAAGGGTGACAAGCACCGCCACGCCCCCCACCAGCTCCCCAATCGCCCCGAGTTCCATGATGTCCACGACACGCCCTCCTCGGGGAGAGAGCGTATCGCGGTGATCCAGTCCGCGGCGGCCGCGTTGCGGGCTCTCCTGGGCTCGAAACGCGAACGCAGAAAAGGCGGGCGGGGCCACGACCCCGCCCGCCTTCGCTTTGGCGGCCTTGCGTCGCCGCGCTACGCCGCGGCCTTGCGCCGGCGGTTGCCCGCGAGGCCCACCAGGCCCATGCCGAGCAGGATCGCCGTGGTCGGCTCCGGGATCGGGGCCGGCATCGGAATCGGCGACGTGGCCTGCACGAGCGCGACCCCGAAGTCATCGCCGGCGAAGAGATCGTCGCCGAAATCCGCTTCGTTGAGGAAGTTCGCGAATTCGGGTGAGATGAGCAGATCGCCCACGATCTCGAGGAGCACATCCGTCAACGTGAGCACTTCAGGGCTTCCAATGTCGAACAAGATCCCCTCGAGGCCCGTGGTGCTCGCGACAAAAAAGCCACTGGCATCATCGACCACTCGGTCCTCGTCGAAGCCGATCGAGAAGTTCCCGATCTCGATGTCGCCTTCGTTGAAGAACACCGAGCCCGTGTGCTCGATGGTTCCCCCAAACGGCGCGAAACCAGACGAGTCGTAAAAAAACGTCGTCGGGCGCGCGGGGTCGGCCGCGTCCCTCGAATTGATCGGAAAGGCGACCGAAGGCAGGGAGTCGGGAGGGATGGGCTCCCCGGGGACAATCACTGCAGGGGATACACCCCCGAAGTCGAGGTTCGCAATCTCGTCGAGCTTTTCGAAGTCGAGATTGACGTTGGTCTGGCCCCCGTCGACGAAGACCGGGTCGGCGTTCGCCACGGCCATCGGCAAGAAGCCGATGAGGGCGATTGTGAGCAACCGGTTGAGTTTCAGCATCTAGAGTTCCTTCCAGTGGCAGCAGTGCAGCAGTTGGTAATCAACGCGTGGGCAAAAGCACCCAGTTGCGGAATGGAAGCGTGATTTGGCGGCGCTCGCCACGCCACACTTACCGGCAAGAGACCGGAAACAAAGCGGAAATTCCGCTTTCCCTCGGGGCTTGGAGCTCAGCCGCCGGCGTCGAATTCCGTCCCGCCCGTCCCGCGGTAGAGACAGGGGCCGGACAGGCGCACTTCGCGGTTTTCGCGGGCTCTCCGTTCTGCGTCTCCGTCAAGCCGCAGAACGCCCGCACATTCGCACCTAGCTTGGCTATATTGTGGTGAAAATGCCCCTGACCCGGCGAAGCGCGGCCGGTCGTTCCCACCTGCCGCTCGGTCGTTGTGCCTGCTGGAATCCCTCTGGGGAGACCCCGTGCAGATCTGGGTTGGGCGCTGCGCTCCTGCTCTATGGGCCCGCACTGCACGGAGGATTCAGGCCATGACCCCGAACCAAATCCGCATTCGAGCTTCTCTTGTCGCAGCTCTCGCGTTCGCTCTCGGAGTGGGAGCGGGAGCTCCAAACAGTGGCGCCGCAGTCCTCCCGCTCGTCGAGGCGGAGGTGGGGATCGATATCTACGCCACCCCGGGTGAGATTGCGTTTCGAGGAGGGTTCGCGGGTCCGGCCGTGCAGTCGATGACCGTGAGCGATCCTTCGGGAGCCCCGATCTACGACGTCAGCGACCAGGCGATCGATGACAATTTCTTCACGAACAACCGGATGGACTGCGCCACGACCTCGGTGGAGGACTATGTCGCCACCCACGCTCCCGAAGGACCCTACGCCTTCGACGGTAGTAGCGCGGACGGCATGGATTCCGTGGAAGGCCAGGGCGAGATCGTCGGGGAGTTTCCGGCGGCGCCGGACATCGCTTCGGTGGACGGGGAGACCTTTTTCATCGATGAGAGTGGGACCGACGCGGTGGTGGAGTGGCTACCCGGCACGGGCCACGGTGCCCGCCCCGCCCCGGTCCCGCCCGAGTTCGAGGACCTCGCAGACGTCTTCGCGGAAGCCTGGATCGTGATCGTCCAACCGGACACCGGCACCGGAGGGTTCGGGGCGACGAGTGTGGGGGAGGTGCCGCGGGGCACCTATCAGATCGAGGTGGCCGCCGGTGTGAACCGGGTGGAGATTCCCTTCGCCTATCTGTGGGCCTATTCCCTGGCCGGTGTGACCGAATTCAAGATCCAGGTCGCTGCCCGCCGCGGGACCAACCGCACCTTTTCCGACGGTGCGATATCGGTCGTGCGCACGGGGGGCGGTGGCCCGGAACCGCCCGGACCGGGCGGCGGGATCTTTGGCCAGATGGTGACGGTGGGCTGGTTTTTCCCGACCAAGGTCACCCTCGGTCCCGAGCGGCCCGAGGTGGTGACAGTAACCGATGAGGTGGAGATCCCCGGGATCGCGTTTGGTGCAGCCGATATGGATATCTCCGCCAACAACGTCGAGATCGTTTTCAATACGGCGTTTTGGTTCTCTGGGTCAGCCCTCTACAACGGCTTCACCCTCTCGGACGAGCCCTTTGTGACCGCTACGTTGGACGGCTCGACGACCGTCCAGGGTGTCGAGGTCGCGGTCGTCAACGGGACCCTGTGCATCGACTTGAAAGGCATCATGATGCAACCGGGGGACGTGGTCTCGGTCAACTTCACAGTCAACTGAGGCCGACGAGGCCCGGTGTGGGCGGCCCAGGGCCCGCCGCACAAGCGGATTCGCTTGTGCGGCAGGCGCTCCCGCCGCGTCAAAGCGCCAGGCCATCGCGGATCTGCTCAACCTTTCGGTTCAGCCCGCACTACGATCGGGGCGAGCACGACGCCGGCTGCCAGCAGCGCCAGTACCAACAACACCGCTCTCGCTTCGCTGAAGGCCGCCAGGGCCGCGATCGCCAGATTGCTCACAACGGGAATCGCGGGGACCTTTCCGATTGATATGGGAATTCGGAACGGGCGTTCTAGGTCGGGCCGTGTCCAACGGAGCCAGATCACCGTCGTGTTGACCGCGAGGAAGGCGAGAAAGATCGAGAAATTCGCGGAGTGGGCAACGAACCGGATATCACCGATCAGCGCCATCCCCGCGGCGCCGCCGGTCAGAACGAGTGCCGCCACCCACGGCGTCTTGCGCTGCGGGCCCACCGTCTCGAACACGGCGGGTAGCATCCCGCGACGGGCCATCCCGTACGCGCGACGGGCAGCGGTCGCCAGCATCATCAAGGCGGTGTTGAAGGTGGCGAACAGGGCGATGCCCGTTAGGACGTTGGCATAGGTTGTGCCGCCGGCGGCGCGCGCGACCTCGGCCAGGGGCGAGGAGGAGTCTGCCAGCTGTTGCCACGACAAGACCGAAGTCGCCGTTATCGCAACGAGCACATAGAGCAGCGCGCTCAAACCGATCGATAGCAGGATGGCCAGCGGAATGTTGCGCGTCGGGTCGCGTGTCTCCTCGGAGAGCGTGGCGATCTGCTCAAACCCCTCGAACGCAAAGAACACCAGCGCCGCGCCGGTGATCAATCCAATGACGCCGTGTGGCATCTGGACCAGCGAACGCGAACCGATTGCGTCCGCGCCCAGGACGAGGATCAGCACCAGCCCCCCCGCCTCAAGGAGCGTCATCGTCACGGCGACGGCCACGGTTTCGCGCACGCCGCGCACGATGATCGCGAGCGAAACCACGAGCGCGCCGACTGCGGTCACCCCGGCGGGCGCACCCGACAGATCCGCCAAGTAGCCGCCAAACCCAATCGCGACCGTCGCCGCGGTGAGGATCGACACCGCGAGCCGAAGCCAACCGAGGACAAAGCCCGCGCGACGTCCGAAGGCCTCCTGGATGTAGACCGGGCTTGCGCCCGCGAAGGGAAACATCGAGGCCAGTTCGGCATAGGCGAGCCCCGCGGAACCCGCCAAGCCCGCCGCCACCACAAAGGCGATCCAGACGGCGCTCCCGGCGTCTCGTGTTGCGGCGCCGATGATGACATAGATTCCGGCCCCCAAAATGATGCCGACCCCCGAGAGCGTGGTCGACCAGAGACCGAGCCGCCGGGACAACGCGGTCGCGCCTGCCCCCACAGGCATCCTTTCTGCTCCCGCTTCGCTCATGGGCGTCGCCCGGGTTTCTTCGGGTCGCGCTCTTTGTAGGCACGCGGAGGCTCGGGTGAATTCAGCAGCACGCGCACACGCTCAATTTCCGGGTGGATCTCGCGCACGCGAGCTTCGACGTCGTCGAGCACAGCCTCGATCTGCTTGGTCTCGAGGCCTTCCGCGAGATCGAGATCCGCATCGACCACGACCTCCGAAGCACCCGCGTAAATGGCGGCGAAATGATTCACCCCGTCGACTTCTGGGGTGGCGAGCACCGCCGCGCGCAGCCGATCGAGCTCGCCCTCCGGAAGCGCACGGCCGGCGATCAGCACCCGGGCCTGGGTCATGAGCGCCACCGACGCCCAAGACATGAGCAGGGCCGCCACGAGCGCGCCGGCCGCGTCAAAGACGACCAAACCGAAAACCTGGTAGAGCGCCAACGCCGCAAGGCCGACGATGCTGGCGAAGGTTCCGACGGCGTCGCGCAACAGTGCGCCCTTTACGAGCGGTCGACTCAGGTTGCGAAAGGCCGCGCGCAAACCACCACTCTCGGTGGCGAGCTTGCGTCCGCTCAAACTCACCGCGTATCCATTCGTGACGACAGCGAAGGCCAGCACGGCCACAGCGAGCAACGGGCTTTCCAGAGGCTCCGGGTGGACGAGCTTTTGGTAGCCGCGCCACGCCGAGAGGCCGGCCCCAACGACGAGCATTGCGACCGCCGACAACAGGCCCCAAAAGAACGCCTCGCGCGCGTATCCAAGCGGGTGTGCGGCATCGCGGGGCCGCGCGGCTCGGCGCTCGCCGATCACCAGCAGCGCCGACCCGATGCTGTCGGCAACCCCACGAGCCATCTCCGAAAACACCACCGCGCTCCCGGTCACGACGGCCACGACCAGATTGGTCACCACGTCGAGGAGGTTCACGACAAACGACACGAGCAACACGCGCCGAGAAGAGATCGGAGCCACGCGAGTCGGGCGCTCTCCGCTCATCCGACAAGCAGACCTAGCGGCTTTTCTTCGCGAACGATGCGGAAAAGCGAATGTAGGCGCGCCGACGTCACCACCACCGCGACGCCGCCGATGAGCTTTCCGAGGCTGGCGAGAGATATCGCCTCGATCTCGAGGCGATTGCGTATGACTTGGTGCGCATCCTCGGCAAACTCCGCCACCTTGGAAACGCGGTGACAACCGCGCGGCAATGTTGACACCGTCTCCCTGAACCTCGCCGCCATCGAAGAGCACCTCAGCGGCGGGGAGCGCGATGTGGAGGTCGAACTCTTCACTCTCAGTCCCTGCTTGGATCGCGAGCGCGCAATGGGTGGCATCGAGAGCGCTCCCAAAGATCGAAAGGATTTCGTCCCCCACCTCCTCCACGGATTCGCCTCCGTGCTCAACAACTTCCGCTCGGACAAGTCTCGGTGCAGGGCCCCAATCCCCGCTTCTTCTTGACGGGCCATGCGGGCCGTCGAACCCACGACGTCGGTGAAGCGGATCGCGGCCGGGCGGCTCTCGGCGGGCACAGGGACTTCTATTCCAGAGCGAGGGGGATTAGCACCAATGCCTTCTTTGTGGGGGCGGCGAGAGGTCGGAAGCGCCCCAGTCCCGGCCAGGCCCTCGTTCGCATTGGCCAAGTCGGCAATCACGGAGAGCCAGTCCGTTATTGAAAGGGTACGGCTGGCAGGAGCGAGGCGGTAGCGGACGTGTCATTCGCGGATGGAACTACCCGAGCTGCGGTCACGAGAACCGAGAGAGCGCTACCGCTTGGGAGACCAAGGGAATGCAGACGCGGCGGAGGAGGCGTACCGACCGGCCCTCCAGATCGCGGGCGAGCAACAGGCGAAGTCCTTTGAACTCCGCGCCGCGACCAGCCTCGCCCGCCTCTGGCAATCCCGAGGCAGGACCGCCGAAGCCCGCGATCTTCTCGCCCCCGTCTACGCCTGGTTCGCCGAAGGCTTCGACACGCAGGACCTCGTCGACGCCAAGTCCCTACTCCAAGAGCTCGACTAGCGCGTGGCCGTCACGCGACCCGGCGTCGCCGCGCGGCCAAGGCCATGCACCCGAAGCCCAACAGGACCGCGGTGCCCGGCTCGGGGATCACGGCGCGGTACGCGGCGTTCGCGAAGTCCTCGTGCAGGATCGTGTTGAGATGGATGTCGTCGAAGAGCGTGAACCCGTGCCGGAAGTTCCCGCTGCCGCCGTCGGCCGCCGCGCAGTCCGCATCCGCCAGACAGGAGCCGAACTCTGTGATCCCGAGCTCTGCGAACCGATCACCCGACAGGAACCCCTCCTGGTACGCCGTGATGTCGAAGAGGGTGATGTCGGCGCCCCCGGCGATGAGCGGGTCGAGGAGCGCCTCGAGGGCCGCATCGTAGGCGAGGCGATAGGGATCGAGCGCGGGGTTCCCCAGCACCCCCAGCGGAGATACAAAGAACGAGGTGGCGCCCTCGGCCATCAGCTGCTCGATCGCGGACACCGTATTGGCCGCCGAGGCACCCGCGTCCCCCACGGTGCGCAGCCAGATCCTCGAGTCGTTGCTTCCCATATTGATCGCGTAGAGGGCGTTGGGGTCCGCCCCCCCAGGATGGTCCATCACGAACGAATCGACCTGCGACTGCAGATAGAAGAACTCCTCCCCGGCGAAGAAGAGCGGCGGCGTCTCGCTCGGGAAGGGGCCGTTGAACGCGCCCCCAATCGCGTAGTTGTTGCCGCCCGCAAGCGACGGCACCGCGCTCGTACGGAACAGCGCGGAAAAATAGTCGCTCCATGCGGGGCCCTCTTGCCAACGCCCGTCGAAATAGCCCAGCGCCGGATCCGGTGCGCCCGGGTCCGCCGGCCGATCGATGAAGAAGTTCCCCGTATCCGTGAAGCTATCTCCGAAGAAGAAGACCTCCGAGTACGCAGACGCGCGGTTCGCACCACCCGCGATCACGGCAATCGCGACCGCGATCCCAACCTTTCGAAAGAGCGACGATCGATGCACAGCCACCTCCTCGGCGGGCGACTCTACCGGTGCGTGAACTCCGTTTGCAAACGGAAACTTGCGGCAGTGAAAAAAAGGCCGCGACTTGCAAGCGCCTCGCCGGCGCGCTTCCAACGGACTGCCGGTCGTCTGCATCGCGCCTTCGTGAATCCATCGCTCACTCCCGTCGCGTCGCCCACGACAGCGCGGCTGGTCCTCGGCTCAACAAGTATCGAGATGCGGTTGGTCTCGAACCCGACACATCGAAGCATCGATGAGGCGGGGCGATCGCGGTGCACCGGAGGAGACAGGGGCTCGATCGCCGAGAGTGGGCCACAGGCGGTCGCCATCAAGCGACCCCCACTCGCCGCCGATACTCCTCGAGGAGACGAGCCGATGGAATGTCTCAACTACTGCTTCACGAAGTACGCGGACTTGCCAGGGAGGCACAGAGCAGTGGGCTGGCGCTCATCTCGTGGCTCGGTGAGTAGGGATTCGCGCTCGAGGAGAGGCCCGTGATCACGAAGCGGATCGCCACCAGTACGGCTGCTTTCTGTGTCTTCGACCTCGAAGCCCTCACACACCGGTTGGCCGACAGCTGCGATTGGTGGTCGATCGAACGGGACGAGCTCGCGGAGATCAACGCGGGCAATTGTTTGATCTTTGGGACGGGCTACGACGGGGGCTTCGAGTTCGAGGTGACGACTGGAAGCGCGCTCTCGTCGCCGGACGTCGAGGTCGTAATCCGGGCGCCGTCCGGGAAGATCTATCTGGGTGCGGGAGAGGACATCTCGGGTGAGGAGGATCAGCCCGAAGAGAACTCGGAGCACTACGCGGGCCTCTTTCTTCACCTCGAGGTCGGGAACTACGTCGTCTCGGTCAAGAAGGCCGGCGCAGCGACGATCGAAATCGGGCTCCAACCGACCGATCGCGAGGCGTCCAACCGTGTCGAGCAGTCGCCGCGGATCGGTGACGCGGCCTGATCGGTCCGGCCTTCCTTCCAGGACGCGCGCCGGCTCCCGATCGATCTTCCAAGGGGAATGATCGCGGCGTCTTCGCGGTTGCAGGCGCCCGCCTTGGGAGCATCGATGGCTCGCTAGAACGTCCGCGCAAAAGCGAGGCGCCAGCCGAGACCGCCTGGAGGTTGCCGATGGAGAACCTCGAGCGCGTCTTCGCGGGCGTCCCCGAGGACGAACGCGAAATGATGGTGTGGGGCAACACGCTCGACCTCTAGCAGATTGACCCGGACGAGCGTCCGACCCCGGCTTGAGATCGGGCCCTCGCCCGGCGAGGGGCACCGCGCGGTAGGCCGACTCCGTGGCCCTGGCCCGGTGCCGTGTGAGCCGCCCAACACGAGCTCCCCCGGCGCGAGGCCGCTGACCCACCGCCCGGCGCCGCGCTCGCGCCGACTCCGGACCGCCCGGTTCTCCCCGACTCGCGTCGCATAGCCGTCGCGTTTTTCGTCGCGGGAAGATCCGACGACGATTTCGGGACGGCCTCCTCGCCAAGACGTCACCGCTTCGCCACCCCGGGTGCGCCCCGGACCCCTACGCTGCGCCGCCGACATCCACATTCAGGAGGACTCGATGCTTCGACGGTTCAGGGCCCTCGCGGTGTTCGGCGCGGTCGTCTCGACTGCGGCCGTCACTGCTCATGCAGCGGGCGCAAAACGTTTTCACCACCTCTCGACCTTCGACGTCACCACCAACGGCACCGAGGCCGCAGAGATCGTCGACCGCACGGCCTTCGGCAAAGGCCTCGTCTACACCGACAGCGAGACCGGGGCCCTGGGCTTCGTCGACATCCGCAACCCCGCCGACCCGCGACCCGACGGCACCCTGCCGCTCCGGGGCGAGCCCACGAGCGTCGCCGTGCGGGGGCCCGTCTACGCTCTGGTCGGCATCAACACCTCGCCCGGGGACCTGGACGGCGTACCGCCGTCGCGCTCGGGAGCGCTCCTGGTGGTGAACGTGCTGACGCGCACGATCGTGCGGACGATCGACCTCGGCGGTCAGCCCGACTCCATCGCCATTTCCAAGAATCGCCGCTGGGCGGCGATCGTCGTCGAGAACGAGCGCAACGAGGACTACCTCGGCGGCATCCTGCCCCAAGATCCGCCGGGCAAGCTCGTCGTACTCCGGATGATCGGGCTCCCCGGCGCCTGGACAGCGACCGACGTCGACCTCACCGGGCTGGCCGATGTGGCCCCCGAAGATCCGGAGCCCGAGTTCGTGTCGATCAACGGCCGCAACCAGGCCGTCGTGTCGCTGCAGGAAAACAATCACCTCGTGATCGTCGACCTCCCGACGGCCACCGTCATCTGCGATTTCGCGGCGGGCGAGGCCACGGTCGAGAACGTCGACGCTACTGAGGAGGAGCTCGGGCCCCAGGGCAAGGGGTTGATCGCCTTCGAGGAGACCCTCACCAAACGACGCGAGCCCGACGCCGTGACGTGGCTCGGCAACTCCGTGGTGGGCTCGGCCAATGAGGGCGACTACGAGGACGAAAGCGGTGAGGAGGGCGGCAGCCGGGGCTTCACCCTCTTCAACGCCCACACCGGCGCGGTCATCTATGAATCGGCCGAGCACTTCGAGCACGCCGCGGCGCGTGCGGGCCACTACAACGAGGGCCGCTCGGAGAACAAGGGGGGCGAGCCCGAAGCCATCCTCGCCGCCCGCTATGGGGGCTACAACCTCCTCTTCGTCGGCGCCGAGCGCGCCAACGTGGTGGGCGTCTACCAGCTCGGCCGTCGCGCGCCGAGGCTGCTCCAGCTCCTTCCGACCGGGAGCGGCCCGGAGGGGTTTCTCGCGATTCCGCACCGCGGCCTCTTCGTAGTCGCCGCGGAGAATTCGGAAGACGGCATCCCGTCGATGATCACCCTCTACAAGCGCGGCCGGGGCGCGGCCGCCTACCCCCAGCTCGAGAGCGCCGACGAGACGCCCGGGGTCCCGATCCCGTGGGTGGCGCAGTCGGGGCTCGCCGGCGACCTCGACGACCCCGACACCCTCTATTCGGTAAGCGATTCCTTCCTGGCCCAGAGCTACGTCTACCGCATCGACGTCGACGAGACGCCGGCGCGGATCACCGAGCGTATCGCCGTGGGCGACCCTGACGGTGCCTTCGACCTCGAGGGCGTTGCCGCGGCACCGGAAGGTGGCCTCTGGCTCGCTTCGGAGGGACGAGGCGACGGCTCGCGCCCCAACCAGATCGTGAAGATCGCCGACGACGGCACGATCGAGGAGCAGCGCGAGCTGCCGGCCGGGCTCGCGATGGGCGCCACCAACAGCGGCTTCGAAGGCGTCGCGGCGGTGGGCGACGAGACCACCGAGTACGTCTACGCCGTGATCCAGCGCGAGTGGGCGGACGACCCCGACGGGCTCGTGAAGATCGCCCGTTACGACGTTGCCGCGAAGACCTGGGGCTTCATCCACTACCCCCTCGACGCGGCACCCCCGGGCGGGTGGGTCGGGCTCTCGGAGATCACCCTGCTGCACGACGGGAGCTTCGCGATCATCGAGCGCGACAACCAACTCGGCACCGCCGCGGTGGTGAAGCGCGTCTATGGCGTCGAGCTCGAGGGGGCGGACTTCCGCGACTGGGACGACGCCGGCGGCCTCGAGGTCGTCGACAAGACCCTGCTCCGCGACCTCCTTCCGGACCTCGACGCCAACAGCATCTGGGTCCCCGACAAGGTCGAGGGCCTGGCCGTCGCGGCCGACGAGGCCGTCTACGTCCACACCGACAACGACGGCCTCGACGACGCGCTGGGGCAGACGCTCTTCCTCCGCCTGGGCGACGTGGACGACGCCCTCGACGACTAGGAGACCTCGGGGCCGAGTCCCGCACGGGCTCGGCCCCGATGCGCTTCTGAGAGACCGGGCCTCGTTCTTCGCAGCTGGCGACGTTCGTCTGATCGGGAATGGAGACGCAGATCGCGCGCACCCGCGAACGAGCCTCCGCTCGCGATGGCGTCCTCCCGACCCCAGCCGCTGCTCGTCGCGCTGGGTGCGGCGCGGCGGGTACTCCCAGGACGCGCGCCCGGGTCTACTTGCGGACCGAGACGACGACACCCCCTCCACGCCTCCACGGCGCGGACGACTCTCGAATCGCCCAGGGTTGCGGGCCTTGCCGAATCTCGTTTGGATCGCTCGCGAACTGGTCGCCCTCCCGCCGGCCCGCCGGGCGGCAGCGCCTCGGGGCGCGGGGCCACGGGGTGGGACACGGAGCCTCTCGGCGCGGCGCCGCGCCGGTGCACGCCCGCCGGGAAGCGCGTGGTTTCGCGCCCTTGCGCGGCTCGGGGGGCACCCGCCGGATGGCATCGGATCTGCAAAGAAAGCGGGGATGGGTCGTTTCGCGCGCGTCGCGGCGCTCGCCCTCGTCTTCGCGTTGCTGCCGGCGCCCCGCGCGGCGCGCGGTGACGAGTGTCAGCGCGTCGAGATGTACTCGCGGCAGGGCTGCCCCCACTGTGAGGCGGCGCACGACTTTCTCGCGGCGCTTCGCCGCGAGCGACCTGCGCTGGCGGTGGTCGTCCACGATGTGGGGGCGGACGGCGAGGCGCGGCGCCGCCTCGTCGCGCTCGCGCGCCGGCACGACATCGCCCCGGTGGGTGTCCCCGCGTTCTCGGTCTGCGGGGTCTTTCTGGTGGGGTTCCGCGACCCCGCGACCACCGGGAGGGAGATCGTCGCTGCACTGGACGGCGAGCGCGTCGGGCTCGCGCGGAGCGACCCGGTGGTACTGCCCTGGGTCGGCCCGGTGGACACGGCCGAATTGGGTCTCCTCGCCTTCACGCTCCTGGTGGGGCTGCTCGACGGTCTCAACCCGTGCGCGATGTGGGTGCTCTTGCTGCTGCTCTCGGTGCTCGTAGGGATTCGCGACCGCCGCAAGCTCCTGCTGGTCGCGGGCACCTTCGTCGCCGTGAGCGGCGTCGCGTACTTCGTCTTCATGGCGGCCTGGCTCAACGTCTTCCTTTGGGTGGGCTGGTCGCGGCCCCTGCAGCTCGTGCTCGGCGGCATCGCGCTGGGCGTGGGCACCCTGCAGCTCAAAGACGGTCTGCTTCCCGGACGGGGCCCGAGCCTCTCGATCCCAGCCGCCGCGCGGCCGGGTCTCTATCGCCGGATGCGCGCGATCCTCACCGCGCGGAGCCTCGGCGCGGCGCTGGTCGGCGCCGTCACACTGGCGGTGATGGCCAACACGGTCGAGCTCCTCTGCACCGCGGGTCTTCCCGCCCTCTACACCCAGGTCCTCAGTCAGAACGCGCTCACACCTTGGCAGTACTACGGCTATCTGGCGCTCTACAACCTCGCCTACATGGCCGACGACTTGTTGATGGTGACCTTGGCGGTAGTAACGCTGCGCCGCTTCAAACTGCAGGAACGCCACGGCCGCCCGCTCAAGCTCCTGAGCGGCGGACTGATGCTGGCGCTAGGCCTCGTGCTCTGGTTCCAGCCGAGCTGGCTCCGCGTCTAGGCGGAGCGGACGACGCTTCCGGCGGAAGAATCAGGACGCCGTGTGAACCCGGACGGGTTGCCCGGGGCATGGATCGCGTTCATTCCCAAGCCAGGGAGCCAAGTGAGCCCAGAAGGTTCGCGGCACGAAGCACGCGGGATCGAAACCCGTCCGCTTCAGCGCTCGGATTGCGCAACCTTCAAGCAACTGAGTTACTCGAAGTCGCGAGCACCGGTCCACTCGCTCGCAGCGGTTGCGCAACACGATGTGAGCTCCCTGTGGGCTCTGCGTGCAACCGACTCTCTAACTATCCGATTTTACTAAATGAATGGCGGGGCGGACGGGACTCGAACCCGCAACCTCCGGCGTGACAGGCCGGCGCTCTAACCAGTTGAACTACCGCCCCTCGCGGCCGTGGGCCTGGGCCCTTCCGCGCGGAAGATGTGGAGTAGCTGATTCGCCCTGGGGCTGCAAAAGACGGCGGGCGGTGGGCTCGGGGCGGGGGTAGGGGCGGCTCTGGGCCGGCGGCTGCGGCGGAAAGTGGAAGCGGGTCGCCGGGGGCCGGGGACCCGCGGCGCGGCGGGCGGCGTTGACAGCGGCCGGGGGGCTCCAAATGGCGACGCCTGCCTCGGTGGCAGCGCCGCTGCGGGGCGCCGGATGGGCTTGCGTGTTGGTTGCGGGGCCCGCGATCCCCTCCCAGCCCGGAGCGTGGGGGGTGTATTCGACCAGCTCGGCTACCAGACCGCCGATGCGGAAGGTGTCGCTGCCGCGGAACCAGCCGGTGAGCCGCAGGGGGAGCCGGGTGGCGTCGGCGGCGACCCACAGCAGGCCGTGGCCCTCATCGCCGCGGGGCTTGCCGTCGAGGCGGGCTTCGGGGTGGAGCGCCAGCGCCCGGACCGGGCCCAGCGCGGCGGAGTCGAGGGTGCGGGTCTCGACCGGGGTGAGACGGAGGCCGCGGAGCTTTTTATCGGCGTAGACGGGGAGCTCGACGACCCCGTCCCCCAAGCCCGGGGTGGACCGCGCGGTGTAGGCGAGACCGAGGGGATCGTGGACGAAGGGCCCGGCGTCGAGCACGAGCTCGCGGCCCCGCCCGCTGTGGCGGCGTTCGCGGACGACGCGCACCCAGTGACGCTCCCAGTCGTAGTGGATCTCTTCGTAGATGCGGCGGTGGCGGTGCTCCATCCACGACCGGCTCTCGACGGTGCGCAGTGCGTCGATGTCGATCCACGCTTCGGCGCGGTCGTCGATTCGGTAGAGCCAGTCGAAGGCGGCGTAGGTGCGCGCGGTGGCGACGACGTGGGCAAGCCGGCGGCCGCGATGCTCGAGGTAGCGCGCCACCTCGAGGCTCGTGGTGCCGAGGGGCACTCCCCAATAGCGAAAGACGTAGACCAGACGTTCGCCGACCGGGGCGGCGAACGGCGCCGGGCGGGCGTGCAGCTCCGCGGGGTCGATCTCGCGGGCGCCCGGGGGATCGCGGAGCAGCGCGGCGCCAGCGCCCCCTGGCGCCCGAGCGCCCGCAGGGCCGGGCACCGCCGCGGTGATCACCACCGGCGGAGCGTCGCCGCCAGCGCCGGCAGGGCCGGCGGGCGGCTCGGCCGACGCGGATGCGCCCAGCAGAGCGGCACCCGCCAGGAGAGCCGCCAGCGCGACCCGGCGCACAGCCTTCGCGGACGTCGCGAGCCGTCGGCAACACATCAAGGATTGGAGGGGGTTGCGGCCGCGTGCATTCAAACGCTCCGGCCGCAGGGGGCGATCAGCTGCGGCTCGTCCAGCCCGCGCAGGAGTGGTGCGGCTTGCGCACAGGGACGCGCCCCTGCTGGCCCAGGTGGATTGCGCACGCCGCGTACTTCCCACCCGTCGCCTCGACGAACCATACCGAGAAGTCGACCGGCGGGTCCCAGCGCCGGGCCCCCAGGAACTTCGCCTGCCCGCGGGCCACCCACTCGGGCGGGGTGTCGGTGGTCTCGACGCCGCACTGCTCGAGGGTCATCTCGGCGCCCCCCTGCTGCCGGGAGATGAAGAACTCCACCTGGCGCAGGGCCAGCTCACAGCCGTCCCGGTTGAGGGCAAAGCTCTGGAACTGGGCGTTGCGGAAGGCCTGCTCTTCGGCGGACAGCGCGGGAGCCGGATCGGGCTCGTCGTCGTTCCATACCGAGAGCACGAGGATCACCGGGAAGAGCCCGAGGAGCCCCAGAGCCAAAAAGATCAGCGCCGTTTTCATACCACCCCTCCCCCGGCCCCATCGGCAGGAAAAGCGCAGGATTTGAGCGGGAAGCCGAGCCGGCCTTCACCCCGCGAAAGGAGGTGTCGCCCGCGTACGCGGGGTTTCTGCGCGCTCGGGGCTTCTGCGCGGCTCTGGGCTTCTGCGCCGCTCGGGGCTTCTGCGCCGCTCGGGGCTTCTGCGGATTGGGCTCCGCCCCGGCGGCGCCGAAAGAGAGCCGGGAGGCAGGGGCGGATGGCCAAGCGACAGGGCAAGACCAAGGACCAGGAGGGCTACGGCCAGGGACGGGCGGCGATCGCCTGGGACGACGAGGTGTTGCTCGACGAGGCCGACCTCGTCGAACGCCTGCTCGGGGTCTTCCGCGAGCCCTCCTACCAGCCTCCCAAGCTCCCGGGCACCGCGCAGCAGCTCCTGGCGATGTCCCAACAACCCGACGTCGAGATGGACCAGGTGATCGCGCTGCTCGAGCAGGACGAAATGCTCGCCGGCCGCGTCCTCCAGACCGCCGGCTCCGCCCTCTACGCCGGGGGCGCCAAGATCGAGAGCCTCTCCGGCGCCCTCATGCGCCTCGGGCTCAACGGCCTGCGCGACCTGGTGGTCGCGGTCGCGATGAACCTGCGCGTGTTTCGCTGCGAGGCCTACACCGGCCCGATGGAGCGGCTGCGGCTCCACGGCCAGGCCACCGCCCATCTCGCGCGGGCGGTGTGTCAGTACAGCGCGGTCGAGGGCGAGTTCGCCTTTCTCGGCGGGCTCCTCCACGACGTGGGGATCGCCGGCATCCTGTTGGCGCTGGGCGACGTGCCCCGCGGCGCGAAGGTGCCGGAGCTCGCGGTGTTGTGGCCGGCGATCGACCAGGCCCACACCGAGGCCGGCCAACGGATGGCGGCGCTCTGGGAGCTCCCGGCCGACCTCCAGTATGGGATCGGCGCGCACCACGCCGTCGAGATCGAGGGCTACCCCCACCCCCTCGCCGCCGCCGTGTGTCTGGCCGACCACCTGGCCACCGAGCTCGGCGCCGGGCTCCAGCCCGAGGACGACGAGAAAGCCGAGAGCGACGACGAGGCCGACCTCGCGGCCGCGCTCACTACCCACCGCACCCTCGACCGCAGCGGGCCCGCCGTCCTCGACCGGGCCCGGGAGGCCCTGGGCCTCACCGCCGAGAGCTGGGCCCTCGTCGAAGCGGACGCCGAGCGCCGCGTCGCGGAGCTCACCGCGGGCTGAACCGCGTTCGGTTGCCCGTGTCGCGCGGATCTCGTCGCGCTGCACACCGGCCGGCCCTGCGCATCACCCCGCGTGTCACCACAGAGCACCGTCGCCTCGGGAGCGTCCGCCCATCGCCCTCTAGGCGCCAGACCCAACGTCTTCAGGAACGCCGCGTCACCTCCATATCCCCGTCCCCGAGATGGTCTCGGGCTGGTACTTGAGCACCGGCGCCGCGCGCGACGTGGTGTGGACAGCCCTCGTCACCCTCGAGGAGTCGCTCGAGATGTGCGCGACGAGCTCGGGGCGCGCACCCTGGCCCTGCGCTGACCGCGAACGCCTACGACTCCGCTTCGCCCGGAAGACAGCCCTGGGGCCGCTCGTCGAGGGTGGTGAAGACCGCCTCGAGTTGCCCGTCGCGCAGCCGTGTGCATTCGCGCTCGTCGACCTCGACGGCGCGGCGTCCGCTGGCGACGCACTCGGCGTCGACCCGCGACTCGACCGTCGTCTGCACGGTGCGGCACGTCGTGCCGGTGGGCTTGCGGATCGCTCCGGCCCCGGGCGGCGCGCCGCCGTACTGCGCGCCGGCAACTCCCGCGAAGCTCATCGCGGTGATGCCCAGCGCGAGCGACACGGCTCGAACACTCTTCGTCATCGCTGGCCTCCTCCGAGACGGAGCGGCCCTAGAAGCGCACCTGCAATCGGAGCGACAGAAACGCCGCCGGGTCGTCCATCGTCTCGGTGTCGAACTCGTCGTTGTCCTGGGTGTTCACCCGGAGCTGTTGCCAGGCGATGGCACCCGTGTCGAACTCGAAGCGAAACGTCTCGCTCGCCCGCCACTGGGCGCCCACCCCGGCCCGGACCCGGCGGTCGCGCAGCGTCCCGGCACGGACGCCGTTCGGGCCGTCGTTGCGGTCATCGAGGCGGTAGCGCTCGGAGCTCACCCCGCCGAAGGTGAAGAGACGCCATCCCTTGGCCACCCGGGCCGTGGCGCGCAGCCCCAACCCCTCGGTCTCGAGACGCAGCCAATCGTAAGGGCGCCACATCCCGTAGAAGATCGGCGCCACCGAGATGCTGTTGCGGATCATCTTCTCACGCAGCCCGACGCCGAGCATCACGCGATAGGTCTCGCGCTCATAGGCGGCACCGAGGCTTCCCCCCCAGCGCGCGCCGTCGTCGAGATCGGCGCCGTCCTCGATGCTCGTCGCGAGCGAGACACTCCCCACCGCCGACCAGCGCTCGGTCACCTTGTAGCGCCCGTCGACGCGGAACCCGAGCTGGATCAGGTCGTCGAAGGGGCGCCCGCTGGTCTTCCCCGTGTCGAGAAAGCGGTTGTCGCCGTCGAAGCTCCAGTTCACCGACTGCCCCGAGATCCGCGGCACGATCGAGAACTTGTCCGTCAGCGGGACGGCCACCGACATCGCGCCGTTCGAGCGCACCCAGCTCACGTCGGCGTCGCCGAAGTCGCCCTCGATCATCCCCCGCGAGCCGAAGAAGAAACGCGGCCGGACCTTCGTGCTGCGCAGGAGGTCGGCCCCGCGCTCGAAGACGCTCCCCGTGCCCGTGTCGATCACCTCGTTATCGGCCATGGCCAGACCGGCCGCGAACACGAGGGAAGCGACCCCGGCCGCCGCGCCGCGCAGCCACCACACACACTGCATCGTCGATCCCCGCAACAACCCTCGTTTCAGCTCAGGACGAAGCCTTCGTAGCCGTTCTTCGCCACGTGGTCGCAGCGCTCTCGGTAGGTGGGCATCCCGTTGGCGTACATCAGGAAGGTCACCTTCTTACCCGGTGTGTTGGCGCCGAAGAACCAAGAGTTGCCCAGCGGGAGGAGCGTCTCGTTGACACCATCCTGGACGTGGTCGTTCCAGGCCTCCTCCGCTTCGACGGTCGCCTCGATCCGCCGGTGACCCTCCGCCTCCATGTAGCGGATGCACTCGTCGACCCACTCGACGTTCTGCTCGATGCAGCGGGGCAGGTTGCAGAAGGTGGAGCCGTTGTGGGGCCCCACCAGCGTGAAGATGTTGGGGAAACCCGCGCTCTGGAAGCCCAGGTAGTTGCGCGGCCCGTCGGCCCACTTCTCCTTGAGCGACTGCCCGTCGACGCCGCGGATGTCGATCCGGTTGAGCGGGCCGGTGACAGTATCGAAGCCGGTGGCGTAGATCAGCATGTCGAGCTCGTACTCGGCCGCGCCGGTCTTCACACCCGTCGGGGTGATCCGCTCGATCGGGTCTTCCCGGACGTCCACCAGCAGCACGTTGTCGCGGTTGAAGACCTCGTAGTAGCCCGACTCGAGGGGCACGCGTTTGGTGCCGAAGGGGTGGTCTTTGGGGATCAGCTTCTCGGCCACCTCGGGGTCGCGCACCCGCTCGCGGATCTTGCCCTTCACGAACTCGGTGATCGTCGCGTTGGCTTCGAGATCGGTGAGGATGTCGTGGAAGGAGCCCAGCCACTTGCCGAAGCCGGGCTTTTCCCACTCCTCTTCGAACTTGGCGAGGCGCTCCTCGTCGCTCACCTCGAGGGCCGAGCGCTCGTCGAACTCGTGGATAAAGCCGGCGAAGGTCTTCTTGAGCCGCGGGAAGAGCTCGGCGTAGCCGGCCTTGATCTCCGCCATTTCCTCCGGGCTCACGGGGCCGTTGCGCAGCGGGCAGCAGTAGTTGGCGGTGCGCTGGAAAACCGTCAGGTGATCCACCAGCGGCGCGATCGTCTGGATCACCTGCACCCCGGTCGCGCCGGTACCGATCACCCCCACCCGCTTGCCCGCGAAATCGACCGGCTCTTTGGGCCACTGGGAGGTGTGGTGCCACTCGCCCTCGAAGCTCTCGATGCCTGGGATGGCCGGGAGCTGGGTCGCGGAGAGCTCGCCCACCGCGGTGATCAGGTACTTCGCCCTGGCCGGGCGTCCGCTCTCGGGGGTTACCTCCCACTGGCCGGCCTCCTCGTCCCAGTGCGCTGCGGCGATCCGTGTGTTGAAGACGATGTCCTTGCGCAGGTCGAACTTGTCGGCGACGTGCTCGAGGTAGCGGAGCGTCTCGGGCTGGGGCGAGAAGTGCTCGCTCCAGTCCCACTCCTGCAAGAGCTCCTCGGAGAAGGAGTAGCCGTAGGTGTAGCTCTCGGAGTCGAAACGAGCGCCGGGATAGCGGTTCCAGTACCAGGTGCCTCCCACGTCGGTCCCCGTCTCGTAGACGCGCACCGAGAGGCCCTGCTCCCGCAGCTTGTAGAGCTGGTACATGCCGGCGATGCCGGCGCCGACGATGATGGCGTCGTAACGCCCGTGGCTGGCCATGTCAGGGGACCTCGATCTCGATCTGGCCGTCGACGATCCGGACCGGCCAGGTGGCGACGTCCTGCGAGGCCGGCGTGCCGATCGCCTCG
>CAJHXS010000082.1_pt1 | contig 25118 bp, 30 predicted proteins | sample 9198591 | NCBI WGS metagenome assembly CAJHXS01 (sample SAMEA7708347, study PRJEB35096) | sediment metagenome | biome: marine neritic benthic zone biome [ENVO:01000025]; feature: sediment [ENVO:00002007]; material: shallow marine sediment [ENVO:03000034] sea grass bed [ENVO_01000059] ... | reverse complement strand
CGTACAATTGTGACATGGACTGCCCGAGCTGCGGTCACGCCGTCGCCGAGGTACTGCGCGACGTGACCCTCGTGGTGCTCGATGACTCGACCGGCCGCCGCCTGGTAGCCGCTGACGACCTCTCGGTAGTCCTCGGCGTCCAAGCGACCCGATAGCTCGGTGGACCCGACAAGGTCACAGAACATCACCGTGAGCTGGCGGCGTTCAGCATCGGATCGAGAGGGAAGGGCCGGGCCTAGCTTCGCGCCACACTCGCTACAGAATTTCGCCGCCTCGGCGACGGCGTGACCGCAGCTCGGGCAGTCCATGTCACAATTGTACGCCCGTCGGCGCGTGCCAGGCCGCGCCGTCTACCCGGCCGTTCTGAGGAGACGTCTAGAGACGTTTCGGACCGCAGACACGCTGCCTGTGCTGCTCCATGCCGGGCTCTGCGGCCTCCTGCTGCCTCGAGAGCGCAACTAGCCGTTATTTCTCACGTTTTCGGCGTTTTGCCAACGTGAGGGTCGCCGGTTCGAATGCGGTCTCGTGTTCCAGCTTTCTTGAGCGCCCTCGACGACTTACGTCGGGGGCGTTTTTGATTGGGTTCCGTTCGACCTTGGAGACGTATAGAGACGCCAAACTCAGCAAAACCCAGGTCGGTTTCTTCCTTGCGGAGCACGTGGCCGTATGCGCGGAGCGTGAGCTCGGGGTTGCTGTGACCGAGTTGCTCAGCGACCCATCGAGACGAGGTCCACGCCTAGGCGCGGGCGCACACCATCGCGTGTCGCTAGGCGGTTGCGCGCTGTGTTCGGGTCTTCTCCGTGCGGGAGACGAACTCGTCCGCGTCCATCACGTGGGCCGTCGAGACGCCCAGAACCGCGAGGGTCACCCGATGAACCTCGTGGGCCGCGACGGCGCCGCGTCCGGTGTCGGGGTAGTCGAAGGTTCCCGTGGCGTCGGCGATGAAGGCCACTCGGTAGCCGCGAAACATCGCGTCGCGGGCAGTGGCGTGGCAGCAGTTCTCGGTGGTCACGCCGGTCACCACAACGTTTTCGATCCCATCGGTGCGCAGCACAATGTCGAGGTCGGTGCCGAAGAACGCGCTATAGCGGTGTTTCTTCACGAGGAGCTCGTCGGGTCGCGGCGCGAGTTCCGGCACCACCTCGACGCCGGGCGTGCCGTCGACCAACGCCGCGCAGTCGGCGATGGGCTGCCAGATTTGGCCGAAAAGTCCCAGGTCGGAGCCGTCGCGTCGGTGGACGTGGGCGGTGTAGATCACCTTCATCCCGGTCTCGCGTGCGTGTCGCAGCAGCGCCTTCACGCGGGGGAGGATGTTGCGTCCCATTGGCGTGTCGAGCGCGGCCCCGGGCGCAATGAAGTCGTGTTGCATGTCGACGACGATGAGGGCAGTGCGAAGCGGCTCGAATCGGTCGATGTGGATCGCCATCCGCTTACTGTACACCCGATCGAAGGGAGGCGGCGGGCGCCTTAGGCGGGCTCTGAAAACCCAGACGCATCACAACCTCATCATGGCGGCCCAACGCCCCTTGGAGTTTGTGTTGGCTGACGCCGAACTCGCCGAGATCGTCACGCGTGGCGACGAGAACCCGGGCACGCTCGGGCCGGCGGAATGGGAGCGCTACAACAACTACGCGTTCATGGTGTTACTGGTCGGAGCTCGGCCGCACAAAGGCCGGAGTGCGCAAGTTCTGGCAAGAGAACGAGCACGCGTTTGCCGAGCCGTTCCGGTCCTACGCGGCGGCGAGATTTCCGGCCTCTAAATCCGGAAGGAAGGCCTGGCCATGGACCTCACCTAATTCGCCAACCTTGGCGTGTTCATCGGCAGCGTCGCGATGCTGGTAACGGCCGATGGGATCACCAACTCCGCGCCCGCGGCCGGCCTCGCTCAAGGGGTGGGCGCGCTAAGCCGATCCAAGGCGCATGGCTGGAAGCTTGGCGGGAAACGCGTCGATCGGAATTGCCGCCCTCGTGTTAGCGGCGTGTTCAACGCCTCACCAGTACGGTGAGGTCGCCGATCCCGACGAGTTCGCCCGCGCCGAAACGCGATGCCACGATGAGGCGACCGCTCGCTACGGCCGCGGGCCGGCCGAGGCGGCGGGTCGCGCCGACGAACGCTGCGACCCGCAAAGCTGGCTCTGCCGCCGCACCAAAGCCTGGATGCTGAAAGAGGGCAACCCGATCAGCACGGCAACATCTCGCGACCGCCTGGTGCATCGATACACGCAGCGCTGCCTCGAGAACCAGGGCTTCGGCCCGCCTTAGCCCCCGCCCGCGATACGCTCCGTCCCCAAAGAGGGGCTCGCATGGACATTATGGAACTCGGGGCGATCGGGGAGCTGGTGGGAAATTATCGCCGAGATCGGCCCGGTGGTGGGGCCTGGTGGGCTCACACCGGTTGCGCGTGCGCGGGCGGATTGACGGCCGAGCCGCCTCGCACACCGTGCGCCCCTTCTAGAGTCCCTGCCCAAGGAAGGCCTTTCATGGGCTCATGGAACGCCGCGATCTCTTGCGGATCTCCGCATTGCGCGGTGGCACCGAGGGGGCTTATGCCCCTTGGAACCGCCCGGCGGCTGGGTATAGCCCGGCTAAACTCAGAGTGTGAATAACAAGCGGACTATCAGATGGTTTCGCACCCTTGCGATGACCGCGGTCGTCGGTTGTTAGTTTGGGGACGTTGGCGCGTTAGGCCAGCGGGCACTTGACCGCTGAGCCGTTTGGCGGCGTTAGATGGGGTTGGCACCCAATCGGTTTCGATACCAAGTCGATTCGCGCGATCGGATTCGATTCGTCGACACGGCCTGGTTGGATTTCGCTCGCCAGAACAACGCGGCCGAGCTCACTGAAGCCGCGGTCATCGGACAATCACTCTGGGAGTTCATAGCGGGCAGAGAAACACAGCATCTCTACCGGCTTATTTTCGACGCGGTCCGCAAAGAACGGAAAATTGCGACCGTCCCATTCCGCTGCGATTCACCCGAGTGTCGCCGATACATGGAACTCTCGATCACGCTCCTTCCGGGCGACGGTCTTGAATTCCTGGTTTCGCTCATTCGGGAAGAGCTTCGCGCATATGTTGCGCTTCTCGATCCGAACGTCCCCCGCGAGGAAGACTTCGTCACAGTCTGCAGTTGGTGCAAGCGGGTATTCTTGCCGGATGACGATTGGGTCGAAGTTGAAACAGGTGTGCGTCACCTGCAGCTCTTCTCCGACGAAGCCCTCCCCCAGATTACCCATGGTATGTGCGAGACATGCGCGTCGGCGTTCCGGCTTGATCCGGTAGACGGCTAGCTACGAACCGAAACCGTCCGCGAGACGCTCCCTCCCCAAGGAGGGTCTCTCATGGACATCATGGAACTCGGGGCGATCGGGGAGTTGGTGGGCGGCGTGGCGGTTATCGCGACGCCGCTGGCGGCACCACGCGGCGAGGTGTAGGAACCTTGGGGCGCGCTCTTGTCGGGCCCGGTCGGTTGGCCGTGGTGGGAGCGCTGGGCTCTGAGGTCGATCGGGGAGGCCGTCCCACTGTCTGTCTTGCAGCCGCTGGTGCTCTCCTCGTCGATCGTTCTGGCGATCGTCGCACTTGGCTTCGTGTTCTGGCGTCCGTCCGCGGTGGTGGGCGCTCCCCGCCGGGTTCTCGGGCTGCTCGGAGGCCTTACCGTTCTCGCGTTCCTGCAGATCTTCGAGCTTCCCGGCCTCGAGCTGCGTCTTTGGCTCGATCCTTCAGAGGAATCGCTGATGGTTCGGGAGGATCCCGCGCGAGCGATCTACGACCTCGCGACCAAGCGTTTTGGGGGGGACGATCGCTACATCGTCGTGATCGAAGGCAGCAGCTTGTTCGACGCCGCTTCCCTCGCCAGGCTTCGCGACCTGGGAGAAGCGCTCGGGCGGATTCCGCAGGTGCGTCGAAGCGAGAGCCTGATCAACGCCAAGGACTATTTCTACGAAACGGAGGCCGACCTGATCGATATCGGTGCCTTCGTACGCGAGATTCCGGACGACCCGCAGGCGCTTCGCGCGATTCGCGAGCGCGCCTTGGCCGACCCGGTGTACCCAAAGTACCTCGTGGCGAAAGACGGCCGCGCCGTGGCGTTGGACCTTTCCCTCTTTGCAATGAGCGATCGCGAGTGGATCGAGAGCGGCGCCGACGCGAGGATCCGAGACGTCACCCAACGCTCGCTCACCGGGGACCAGGAGGCGTATTTCTCGGGGCGCCCGCACATCAAGGCGCGGGCCTACCACCAGATGCTGCGCGACTTCTTCCGGTTGATCCCCCTCGCCGTCGCCGTCGCATCGATCGTCGCTCTGCTGTTGACCCGCTCGCTCCGCGCGACCTTGCTTCCCGTGGCGGCCTCCCTCGCGGCGGCCTTGTGGACGGCGGCGGCGCTTGTCGTGAGCGGGAGCCCACTCAACCTCATTACCCTGGTCTTGCCATCGACCTTGATCTCGCTAGGCGGCCTGTACGGGATTCATGTGATGGGGCGCTACCAGGTGGAACGCCGAGCGGGAGGCGGCGCGGCCGAGGTCGCGCTGCGGACCCTCCGCTACTCGCTGTTGCCCGTGACCGTCGCAGGCTTTACGACGTGTATCGGGTTCGCAGCGCTGTTGCTCGCCAAGACCCCGGCCACGACCGAGCTGGGCCTCTTTGCGGTGTGCGGAATCGCCTTCTTGACCGTGATCTCGCTGACTGGCATCCCCGCGGCGCTCGCGCTCTTGCCGCTTCCGAAAACGCCCCAACGCGAGCGGGTGACTCGCCCGATCGAGTGGTGCCTGGATGGTTTCGCACGCCTCAGCACCGGGCGTCCAGGCCTCGTCCTCGCCGTCTGGGCCGTGGCGGCCGCCGGGGCCGCGGGCCTGGTGTGGTGGGTGGAGGTCGACACCGATTACCTGACCTTTTTCGACCGCGATGCGAGCGTGGTCCGCGACTTCGAGGCGATCCACCGACTCCTGGGCGGCCCGGTCCCCCTCTTTGTCACCTTGGAAGACGAAACCGAGGGGGCGTTTCGCAAGCCGGCGAATCTGCGCGCGCTGGAAACGATCGCGGAGCGGCTCCAAACCGTCCCCGGGGTCGACAGCACCCTCTCGATGGTGGAATCGGTGCGAAAAATGAATCGCGCATTCGAAGGCGACGACCCGGCACAGGAACGCATTCCCGACACCGAAGCCGAGGTCAGCGATCTGGTCTTCCTGATCCCAAAGACGGAGATGCGTCGTTTCGCGAGCTCGAATCACCGCGCCGTAAACGTGGTCGTGCGCACCGGCGAACAGGGTTCGCGGGCCATCCGAACCCTCGAGCGGGCGATCTACCACCGCCTCGAGGACGAGCGGCTCGTCCCGCCTGGCATGCGGGCCGCGGTGACCGGCAATGCGATCGTGCTCAACCGCAGCGCCGATCGCATCGCCACCGATCAGTTTCGCTGTGTCGGTTTCGCAAGCCTCGCGATCCTCGTGCTGATGTGCGGGCTGTTCCGCTCCCTCGGCCTCGGCCTATTGGCGATGGTGCCCAATTGGCTCCCCGTGCTGCTCTTTTTTGGATTGCTCGGCAGCGGTGCGGCGACCCTCTCGCTCCCGACGGGGTTGATCGGAAGCCTGAGCCTCGGTGTCGCAATCGACGACTCGGTGCACATCCTTGTGGGCTACATGCGGCTGCGCCGGGCCGGGAAATCGCCGGAGGGCGCCATCGCGCGGACCGTGCGGGACGTGGGCCGGCCCGTCGTGGTGACGTCGGCGATGCTCGTCGCCGGGTTTCTGACGATCACGCTCTCGGGATTCGCCACCCTACGCGAGTTCGGCGCTCTCACCGCCGCCACGATGCTGCTCTGCTTGGGTACCGACCTCCTGCTGCTCCCGGCGCTTCTAGTGAGATCGCGCGCGTAGCCGTCGCCGTCTCGTAGCGGCCCGCTCACGATGCGTGTCTTGCGATCGCGGGTCGATTGCGGCGTCTCAGCGCCGGTTGCGTCCTAGACGCATCGGATCGAACATCTTCTCCGACAGCTCCGGGTTGGGCTCGACCTTGTCGGTGTAGAGCCACGAGGACGTCGAATCGCTCAGGTCGGTCATGACGATCTCCATAGGGATCCAAGCCTCCGCGTGGCGCTCGATCCGATCGCGCGGCGCCGTCATCACATTGCGCTCATGGCCGGCGTGCGCCCAATTGAGCGTCTTCAGCGGGACGAAGTACTCCTTGTCGATCCACAAGAGACTTTTCCCGTACTGGGGCTCCGATTCGGGGAGGTAGGTGACCATGACCACGTAGACGGGAACCCCGTCGAGCTCCTCGTCGGGTCGCCGCTCGTACGTCGCTTCGTCGAGCACCTTGACGGCAACGAGGTCTTCGAGCGTGAAATCGGTGCCAAAGACCGTCTCCTCGCTCGTGCGCATCCGCATCACCTTGCCGCGCGCTCGCGAATAGCTGAAGCCTTCGTTCTCCGTTCGGTATTTCTCGATGAAGAGATAGCCCGCGTCGCGCCGGCTCGTCGGATAGGTGTATTTCATCGCCGACTTGGAGATCACGCCGTCCTCGTCGGGCCGCCCGTCGATGCGATAGTCGCGAAAGCGCGCCCAAAAACGCGACTCCTGCCGATCACCGCTTTGGTCCTCGGAAATCGTTCGCTGCTCCATCGTCGAGGTGGAGAGCTTGTTCTCGAGGAGACGGGCGTAGATCGCCTCGCCGTCCATGCCGTCCTCGAAGGCGACGGGCTCCGCCGTCTCTGGTTGCGCGAGCACGGCAGCGCAGACAAGAACGCCCGCTAAGAGCAGGCTATTAACGTTCGACATCTCCATCTCCCGCGGCCACCATGTAACCGAGTTGCTTCCGTCGATAGATTTTGGATGCCCCCCGCGGGCCTGTCAAACGATGAGAAGGCTCCCAACGCTGCTCCCACCGGAGTGAGCCTGCGGTCCGCCCTAGGCAACTCCCGATGCGCCAAACGCTCAGGAAAGACGGGTTATCGACGTCTTCTCCGTTGAGATCGTCAAAGCCGATTCCGAAACCGACGACGTCGATCGAACCCTCGAACGGCAACTCAAACAGCGCAGCATCCGTCGGCCTCGCTCCGAGCAACGCCAGGCGCATTCCGACCGCGATTCCTAGCTTCCGCAACACCAGCCTCCTCGAAATCGAATCGAAAAAGGCTTGCTCCGTGGTCCTGCGTGTCAACCACGAGGCCTTTCCGCACTGGATGCCTGCGCTACCTCCCGACTCGGAGCGAGCAGAAGGTGTCCATGTTGTCGACAACGCACCGACAAGAGATTCTATCGGCTCGAACCAGTTGACCACGCGCAAGTTGCCACGTTCATGTTCTGTTTCATAGCCGCGCGTCGGACGGCCGCGTGCCGACCGATGCGGCGTTTATAGCGCCCGCTCGGTTTGCAGGGTCTCCAGGTACCTGATCAATGCATCGACCAGGTGGTCCTTCGAGCGCTCGATGGTGTCGGGGGCGAGCGGCGGCGCGTCCGTGAAGAACTCTTCACCCCAGACCGGCATCTCCCCGCGACCGTGTGTCGCCGCGATCGAGCGGCCGGCGCTGCGCTCGGCGAGCCGGTCGCGATCGAGGGGTGTTCCGTATCGCCTCCAAAGTTGGGTGAGATCCGGCGGGGGCGTCCGCAGAAAGGGCGCAGACGGACCACCCCCCTGGCCATCTTCCCCGTGGCAGCTACGGCAATACGTGAGATAGAGCACCGGTCCGAGGCCACTCTCTCCTGGAACCGCGGAAGACGCGTGCTCCGTCGGTTGCCGACAAGACAAAGCACCCATCACGAGGCTGGCGAAGCAGATCGCCCAGAAGAGTTGTCCCATTCGCCGGGAGTGGGTGTGGCGAGCGAGCATACCGGCGTCCTCCCCAACCCCGCCGCCGATTCCGGAGGGAAACTCGCGGCGAACCGGGCTCAACGCAAATGGTAACCGACACCATCATTGTGCCAGAGTCGAAACGGAGGACTTCTCATGGACATCATGGAACTCGGGGCGATCGGGGAGCTAGTGGGCGGCGTTGCGCTGTCGGGCTGCGGGTGCGGGAGGGCAACCAAGTCGATCGGGCAGACTTCACTTTTTGCCCAAACGGCCCGAACCGCCATATTGTCTAGCCCATGACGCGACTCGGGCTGGGTTGCTGGGGCGGGGTGGGGACGAACGAGCTGATCGATGCGATCGCTCTCGCCGACAAGAGAAATTTCGATTGCGCGTACCTGATCGAAAGCTTCGCCGACGTCTTCGGCGTCCTGTCGGCGTGCGCTCGCGTGACCGAGAGGATCGAACTTGGGTCGGGCGTGGCGACCGTCTTCACGCGCAATTTCACTACCATCGCAATCGGGGCGGCGACCGTCGACTCGATCTCCGAGGGGCGCTTTCGTCTTGGGCTCGGGGTCGGTCACCGAGAGATTCACAAGATGCGCGATGATCCCGAGCCCGCGCGGCCGTTTCCCTTTGAGCAACCGCTTCGCCGCTTGCGCGAAACCACCGAAGTCGTGCGCGCGATTCTCGAGGCCGCGGCGCGCGGCGAACTTGTCAACTACCGGGGCAAGGTCTTCGAGATTGTCGACTACGAACCGTGGATCCACCCCTACCGTTCCGCGCTCCCGATCGAATATGGAACCCTCGCCGAGGGGACCATGGAGCTGGCGGGCGAAATCGCCGACGGTGTTCTCCCGATCTTTGTGCCGATCGAGTTCGTCGGGGGCGTTCTAGCGGCCGTCGAGAAGGGGGCGGCCGGCGCGGGCCGCGACGCTTCGAAGCTCGAGATTGGCTGCTACATCCCGACTTGCGTGGACTCGAGCGTCGATCGCGCGCGGGACGCGATTCGCCGCAACATCGCCACACATATGTCGTCCTATCGATTCTATCGGCGGTACTTCACCCGCCGCGGATTCGGTGGGCTGATCGACGAGGTGGCACGCTTGGTGGCCGGCGGTGAACTCGACACGGCGGCTGGCGTTGTACCCGACGAGCTAGTCGAGAATGTGGCCGCCTTCGGACCACCCGAGCGCTGCCAAGAACAGTTCGAGCGGTTCCGGGCGGCCGGGGTGACGGTGCCCATCGTCTACCCCATCCATCCTGGCTTCCGGAATTACCTGCCCGATCCGGACGCCCGCGACGGCCTGTTTCGCACGATCGAAGCACTCGGCTCGCCCTAACCGTGGCGTCTGCGATCGAGCGGGGTTGCGTCGAAGTGCCGCGTCCACGCAGGCCGCGGGTGGTGGGCGGCGACTGGCGGCCCTAACGGGCCGGCGCCAGCGCTTCCAGTGCTTCCCAGTCGGGCTCGAGGCCCCCGACTTGTTGGGGCCCGAGCTCTTCCCTCGGGTTGATCGGATAGAGGCAGATCTCGTCGGCCCCGGCGTCGATGTGGGACTGGATGCGCGATTTCATGGCGTCGAGGTCGCCGAGCGCGAAGATCGCGTCGAGCAGGCGGTCGCTGCCGCCCTTCTCGAAATCGGATTCGTCGAAGCCGCCCTGTTTCCAGGTTCGGTGATACGCGGGCAGGGTAATGTAGAAATCGAGCGCGTGTCGGGCCAATGCGCGCGCTTTCTCGAGATCGGGCTCCAGGCAGGCGCGCACGACGACACAGAGTTTTTTGTGGGGGCCCAAGATGTCGCGAGCGCGCTTCGTGTGCTCCGGCGCTTGGTTCAGGCAGAAGGCGCCGTCGGCGTGATCGCGCGCGATGGCGAGGAGTTTCGGACCGTGGGCGGCGCAGATGATGGGCGCGGGCGTCGCGGGAGCCGGCCCGTCGGGCTTCACCGAGTGAATCCCGCGCAGATAGGAGCCGAGCGCGCGCGTGGGCGGGACGAAGGTGTGGCCCCGCGGTTCCACCAGAATCGGATGCGACACGCCGAGACCCAGCCAGAAGCGCCCCTCGGAGAGTTCTTGCAGGGTTTGACGTCCCTGGGCCGCGGCGGTGAAGTCGCGCACGTAGACGTTGGCGATCCCGATCCCCACCTTAAGGCGGGTGGTTGTGGCGAGGAGGTAGCCGGCGAGCGCCATCGGCTCGCGGCCGGTGAGCTCGGGCACCCAGACACCGTCGTAGCCGAGGGATTCGAGACGGAGCGCGTAGTCGGCGACGGCGTGGGTGTCCATGCCTTCGGTGAAGTGCAATAGGGTGTAGCTGGCCATCGGCGTTTGGTTCCTCACGTTGCGACATCGACAGATCGGCCGGATTCTATCTCAGCTCTCTCGAAGACCCAGTCGCGATACGCTCCCGTCCCAAGGAGTGCCCCGGGTGGACGTAATAGAACTCGGAGCGGTTGGGGAGCTGGTGGGGGGTGGGGAACCCTCGTCGTTTAGGAGTTGCGATGTTGAATGCGTTTCTCTGGGGTTTTGTTGCTACCGCATCGCTGATCGTCGGTGGATTGCTCGGCTCCTACGTGACGATCGGAAGACGCACCCTCGGCGTGATCATGGCTTTTGGCGCGGGGGTGTTGTTCTCGGCGGTTGCCTACGAGCTGGTCTTCGAGTCGATACAGCTCGCCAAGCTCACCGGGTACCCAGCGATGGGTTTCTTCGTCGGAGCGTTCACCTTTTTCGCTGCCGACAGGCTGATCGGTGCGATCGGTGCAAGCGACCGCATGAAATCCGACGTGTCCCACGCCTCGAACCTGATCGTGCCCCTCGTGCTCGCGATCATTCTCGACGGGATTCCCGAATCCGTTGTGATTGGCCTCGGTATCCTTGAAGGGGGAAGCGTCAGCCTGGCGATGCTGGTCGCCGTCTTTATCTCCAACCTGCCCGAATCCATAGCCGGTACGGCGGGTATGATTTCGGGGGGCTGGAGCCGAGCGAAGATCTTGGTGTTGTGGCTGCTGATTGCCCTCGTCTGCGCCGCCGCGTCGGCGCTGGGCTACCGCCTGCTCGGTGGGTTGTCCCCGGAGTGGCTGTCTTTCGTTCATACCTTCGCCGGGGGTGCAATCCTCATGATGCTGGCCAACACCATGATGCCTGAAGCGTACGAGCACGGTGGCAAGCTGGCCGGGGTCTTCACCATCCTTGGATTCGCGATCAGCGTTTGGATCGCGGTCCTCGAGCGCACTGGGGTTGTGTAGGCGCCGCCGAGAAACGGCGACCAAGGCGAAGCAGTCTCGCGCTAGGATCATTCCTCAAGAAGCGCTTCCAGTGGACATCACGGAACTCGGGGCAATCGGGGGGAGGAATGCGGCAACAAAAGCGGCGGGCGACCGGGCTCTGGCGGGTGCACTGGACGCTTGGTTCTAGCTCGCTCGCCTCTTCGCCACGTAGAGGTGGATGCTGCCGCTTCCGCCCACCTCCTCATCCGAGTGATCCAGGCCAACCTCTTCAAAGAGCGCGCTCATGTCGCGGACCAGGTCGCCAGCGTGCATCCAGAATTCGGTAAGGCGGGTGCCAAGCCAGTTGCCATTGGCAGGGAAGTTGACGTCGATGAGTACGAAACGCCCTTCGGGCTTGAGTACACGGACCATCTCCCGGAGGGCTACATACGGATCGGGATAGCCAGACAACGCCATCGTGTTGAGGACCGTATCGAAGATCCGGTCGGCGTAGGGAAGCGCCGCTACATCACACTGACAAAGCTCGGCCTTTAGACCACTCCGACGAAGATTCGCGCGCGCGATAGCAACCATGCGTCGATTGAGATCCACACCGTGGACTTCGAAGCGCGCCGCGTACTGAGTCATGAGCCAACCGGTGCCGAACGAGACTTCCAACACGCGGGGTCCGGTGAGGTACGGCGCGGCGCGTCGTAGCCATGTCTTCCAAACGGGGAAGGCTTTGACCAGCAGATCGTAGGTCGGCGCGAAGTGGGTGTAGAAGCGGTCGAAGGCCTTGGTGAAGGCGCGGGGATCCTTGGGCTCTTCGGAGTAGCCGCCCATCCCTACTACGGTAGCTTTAGTGACGGCTTCGCGGTGCTCTCACTCCGCGCCCTGTGTCTCCGGGTCCCCGAGCCACTCCTCCAGCCTCCGACAGGTGAAGCCCGCGATGGCCATTGCACCAATGAGCCTCGGACGGCCCAACCCCGATCATCCCCTCGTTCAGGGGATCGAGGCGTTCGACGTCGTCGACGAGCCCTACTACTGCGAATTTCACAAGGACGCGGAGGTTCTTTTGGAGTCGCGGTACACGTCACCGGCAACCGGCTACGTTCGCTCGGAGTGGCCAGAGGACCTGGCGCGGCCCCAGCTGACGCTGCGTCCCTTTGGGAAGGGCGCTGTCTTGTACCTCACGCTCGGCCACTGCCGGGGTCGGTACGACCTCCAGCCATTGATGGACGAGTGTTCGATCCAACGCTGCGCGTGGGATGAGCCGGTCTACTACGAGTTGCTGCGGCGCGGCATTCGTTGGGCCATGCAAAGCGAGTGACGCGAGCGGGGTTCGCGCGACGCCGCTCGTGAGTTCACCTGAGATCGCGAGACGCTCCCTCGCCAAGAAGGGACTCACGCGGGGGCCGTTCGCTACCGCCCCGAGCCCGGAGACGTCCATGAAAGGCCCCCTCCAAGAGGGAGCCCATCGCGGAGGCTCAACGACGCAGGGCGTCGCGGATCTCTGTCAGCAGCACCTCTTCGTTCGAGGGCGCGGGCGGCGCCGTCGGCGCCTCCTCCTCTTTCTTCTTCATCGCGTTCATCGCGCGGATCACCAGGAAGATCGCGAATGCGATGATGATGAAGTCGAGCACCGTGTTGATGAAACTGCCGTAGTTGATGGTGACGGCCGCCGTCTCCCCGACCTGCTCCTGGATCGTAATCGCCAGCTCCGAGAAGTTGACCCCGCCGAGCAGCATGCCGATCGGCGGCATCAGGATATCGTTCACGAACGACGACGTGATCTTGCCAAAGGCGCCGCCCACCACGATGCCCACGGCCATGTCCACGACATTGCCGCGCATCGCAAAGCTCTTGAATTCACTCATCATCCCCATGGCGCACGTCTCCTCGCAGTGGCGTTTCTATCTTGTGAAATGCCAGGCGTCCGAAAAAAGTCACAAATGCTAGCGGAGAAGATTGCTCGGGAGGTCCCGGAGCGGGTGCGCCAGCAGCAGACGCAGCGTCGGCTGCCCATCGACCAGACGCACCGGCACAAACCCCTCGGCGAATCGCGCGGGTGGCACGCTCATTGCTTACTCTCCCAGAGCCATGGGAGTCGTGGCGCGGCGGCGAATCGCGGGCGCGGCATCGCTGGGAGAACGAAATGTTTCAAACCCCGATCTTTCCCGAGAGCGAGTTCCAAGAGCGCTACGAACGCGCCTGGCGCGCGATGGAGTCCGAGGGGCTCGATGCGATTGTGGCCTACAGCGCGGGGAACCAGTTTTGGCTGAGTGGCTATCTGGGTTCGCTTTCGGCCAAGCGATTCCCGGAATTTTCGCACGACGTGCTGTTTCCAAAGATCGTGCTTGTTCGTGGCGAGCCGCCGGTTTTGGTGGGATTTCAAATGCCCGCCGAGACCTACGCCAACGAGACCCACATCGCCGACCTCCGGCCGGTCGGCGTTCCGGTCGAGACGAAGCGGCCCGCCGCGATCGCCGACGTGATCCGCGAGCACGGGAAGGCCGGCGGCCGGATCGGGGTGGACTTCGACGCTTTTGGGAGCATCAAGGTGTCCGAATTTCGGGCGCTCGCGGAGTCGCTCAACGGGGCTGACTTGGTCGACGCCACCGATCTGCTTTACCGCTTGCGGATGGTGAAGAGCTCGGCCGAGCAGAGCTATCTGCGCACCGCGGTGGAGATTCAGAACCACGCATTTCGCAAGTTCGTGCGGCGGATCGGGCGAGGCATCAGCGAGACGGAGCTGATGTTCACGATGTTCGAATGCCAGGCCGAGGCCGGTGCAAGCGAGGTGGGCATCGCGATGCCGTGGACCCACCCCGGCTATACCTTCTTTCGAGCGCAGTACCCCGATCGTTTGATGGAGCCTGGCGATTTTCAATGGTTTGATGGTGGCGCGTATCACCGCGGTTACTGTTCGGACTACGACATCATGCTGGTGTGGGGGGAGCCCAGCGCCGACCAGCTCAAGGTGTTCGACGGTATGCGCGAGATCTACCGAGAAGCGCTCACCCACTGGACCCCGGGACGCCCGATCGCCGACATCTCGCGCGATGTCCAGCGCGTGGTGCAGCAACACGGCGCCGTCGACCCGCTCGGCGGGCAGTTCACCGGCCACAATCTCGGCTATGAGATGGTCGAGAAGCCGTGGTTCGGGGTCGGGGCCCCCGCGGACCTCCTGCTCACGCCCGGCATGGTGATCGCGCCCGAGTGGTTTATCGAGACGCCCTACGGCCCGATCCTCTTCGAGGAGAATTTTCTTGTCGGAGAGCGCGGTCTCGTCCGCTTGACCGACTTCCCGTCCAAGCTGCAAGTCATTTCCGACTGATCGCCGGCGCGCGGGGGAGGCGCGCATTCCCCGATCAGTTCGCGATCGTCCCCACCAACAGAATTACGAACTGGACCAGCCCGACGATCAGGCCCCAGAGCAACATCGAGAGATAAAAGAAGGGGGCCAAGGGCTGGAGAAAGCCCAACGCGACGGCGAGCTGGCCCACGACCAAGCCCCCTAGCGCGATCGCCACAAAGGGTGCGCTCACGCGAAGCAGGGGATGGTCGGTGGAGTCGCGCCACGAGAGTCGCCAGCGGGTGTAGAACCAGGCGCCGCCGACGAGGTGGGCCAATGCGAAAACGCCGTTGCCGAGGCGCCATACCGTTGCCTCCGCCATTCCCGAACTCGCCGCGATCGGCGGCGCCAGTGATGCCACCACTCCGCCCCCCGCTGCCCACAGCAGCGACTCCAAGCGGGCCCGCTCGTCCGGCTCCCAACGGCGCTCCGCCCGCCGGCCCAGCGCCGTCACGATGCCGGTAAAACCGGCCAGCGCGATCGATAGCTCGGCGAGGATATACAGGGTGTCCTGGTGACCGATCATGGCGAGGCCTCCGGCCGAAGCCCGGACGCGGCTTGGTGATTGTACTCCACGCCACGCCCACGACGTGGGTACGACACGTTGCCTCCACCCGGGCCCGCCGGCCGTGTGTTCAATCGACTCGCTCGCCGAGGAGATCGATACGGATGCCCCTGAAATCATCGGCACGCTGACGGAACCATCGCCGCGCTTCCGGGATCCGTCGTTGCGAAAGTGCGGACGGGCGTTGTAGGGTCGTCGCCAAGCCACGTGCGGGATCTCGGGAGAGCGACAATTGGTGATCGAATACTTCTACGCGGCCCATTCGGCCTTTGCCTACCTCGGCTCCTCTCGCTTCCTCGCGATCGCGAAGGCGGCGGGGCGCGAGATCGCGCATCGTCCCGTCGATCTCAACCACGTCGTCGAGACTGTCGGTGCCGGGCCCTTCGGCGCCCGCTCAAAGGCGCACGTCGCCTACTTTTTTAGTCGCGAGATCCAGCGCTGGAGCGAGGAACGCGGGGCACCCGTCGTGCCGGGGATGCCGACCCACCATTTCAAGGACTACACCCTTCCCAACTGTATGCTGATCGCGGCCGATACGTCGGGCCACGACATCGATCGCTTGTCCCACGCAGTCCTCGAAGCGCACTGGCGCGACGACGCCGATCTCTCGGATCCCGCCGCCCTCGCGACGATCCTCGAGACGTTGCACATCGACCCGCAGCCGCTGCTCGATGCGGCGGCGAGCCCCGAGGTCCGGAAGCTCTACGCCCAGTACACCGAGGAGGCGATCGAACGCTCGGTCTTTGGGTCGCCCACGTATTTTGTCGATGGCGACATGTTCTACGGCCAAGACCGTCTGGAGATGGTGGAGCGAGCGCTCAAACAGCCCTATCGATAGATCGGTTCGATCGCCCGAGAAGACCCCAAACGCGATCGCCGCGGGCGCCCGTTTGCTCCTCCTATCTCCTACGCCGCAGGTGAGCTCCCCCGTCGTCCTCCTGGCTTGGGTGCCCCGCTGCCTCCTTGGGAATTCGGCGGCTAAGATGGGGTTAGAGGCAGTCAGCCAAAGGAGTGAACGAATGATCCATCAGGTGCGGGGCGACATCCTGCTCAGCAAAGCGCAGGCAATTGCCCACGGGATCGCGCCGAACGACCCGATGAACCAGGGTCTCGCCAGGTCTCTGCATGAGCAGTATCCCTCCATGCACAAAGACTTTCACCACTGGTGTCATCAACAACATCCCAAGCCCGGCGAAGCCTGGATGTGGGGTGGCGCCAACAACGTACGTGTCGTGAACCTGATCACCCAGGAAGGCGGGTACGGCCGAGGCGCGAAACCGGGCAAATCCAAAGTCAAGTTCGTACGCGACTCGCTGAAGGCGCTGGTGAAAATCGTGAAGGAGGAGGGGTTCACCTCGATCGCTCTGCCGAGGGTCGCTACCGGCGTGGGAGGCTTGGACTGGGACGATGTCTGGCCGGTCATCGAACAGCGGTTGGGGGATCTCGAGATCCCGGTCTACGTCTACTCGGAATACCGGCCGGGAGAGCAAGCCGTCGAGCCCGGCGCCTAGCGCCAGCGCACAATCGTGGGAGATTGTCAGCGTGGAGAAGCTCCGCCTCGTCGGTCGCTGCGTAGTCGCTCAGCACCGACCGCCGCCTTCGATCGCGGGTGCGGAGCCGGATCCGCTCGACGATCCGCTTAGTGCATTGGCCTCGTTGAACCAGGCAACCGAGCCGTGGCTACGAGAGGAGCTCAGCAACGCAATGGGGGTTCTGCAGACTGAGGCTCGGTACCATCGCGGCGCTTTCCACGATCCCGGAGGACTCCGATGGCTGTCTCCGATCACGTAGACCTCGAGCAGTTCCTCGCCGGCGTCGAGCGCCGGAACCCGGGCCAGCCCGAGTTTTTGCAGGCCGTCCAGGAGGTCGCCCAGGACGTTTACGACTTCATCGCCGACAAGGAGGAGTACCACGAGTACCAGATCCTGCGGCGCATCGCGGAGCCCGACCGGGTCGTGAGCTTCCGGGTCTGCTGGGAGGATGACAGCGGCAACATCCGGGTCCAACGCGGCTGGCGTGTGCAGAACAACAACGCCATCGGCCCCTACAAAGGCGGCCTGCGCTTTCACCCGAGCGTCACCGAGAGCGTCCTCAAGTTCCTGGCCTTCGAGCAGACGTTCAAGAACAGTCTGACCGGGCTTCCCCTGGGAGGGGCCAAGGGCGGCTCGAACTTCAACCCGCGCGGCAAGAGCGACCACGAGGTCATGCGCTTTTGCCAGTCTTTCATGACCGAGCTCGTCCACCACGTGGGCGACGACATCGATGTACCCGCCGGTGACATCGGCGTGGGCGCCCGGGAGATCGGGTACCTGTTCGGGCAATACAAGCGCCTCACGCGGCGCTTCACCGGGGTGCTGACCGGCAAGGGCCTGGAGTTCGGGGGCAGCCTGATCCGCACCGAGGCGACCGGATACGGCGCTGTCTACTTTATGCAGGACATGCTGCACCGCGTGGGGGAAGAGATCGCGGGCCGCACCTGCGCCGTTTCCGGCTCGGGCAACGTCTCCCTCCACGCCGCCGAGAAACTGATGCAGCTCGGTGGCAAGGTGGTGACGCTTTCGGATTCCTCGGGCTTTGTGCACGACCCGGAAGGCCTGGACCCCGAGAAGCTCGAGTGGGTCAAGGCCCTCAAGGTCGAACGCCGCGGCAGGATCTCCGAGTACGCCGAGGCCTTCGGCGCGACCTTCCACGAGGGGCAGCGCCCCTGGGCCGTGCCGGTGGAGCTCGCCTTCCCCTGTGCAACCCAGAACGAGCTCTCCGGCGACGACGCCCGCACCCTGGTCGAGAACGGATGTCGGGGAGTCGCCGAGGGCGCCAACATGCCCACCGACCTGGAAGGCGTTCGCGTCTTCAAGGAGGCGAAGACGCTCTACGGCCCCGGCAAGGCGGCCAACGCCGGCGGCGTCGCGGTGTCCGGCCTCGAGATGAGCCAGAACAGCGCCAAGATCTCCTGGAAGGAGGAGGAGCTCCAGGAGCTGCTCCGCAAAATCATGCTGGACATCCACAACCAGTGCGTCGAGTACGGGACGGGTGCTGGTCAGCACGTGGACTACGTCCGCGGCGCCAACATCGCCGGCTTCGTGAAGGTTGCCGACGCGATGTTGGCCTACGGGGTGGTCTAGCGGTCGCGTTCGGCGGCCGCGGCGTAGAGCATGGCGCGTGTCGCGACCGTCGGCGGCCCAGATCCACCAGAACACCGCCGGGTCCGCCGCAGCGTCTGGTCAGGTCGCGCGTCTGCGCCACCGCCACACGCCGAGATAAACCGCAAGATTCACCACGACGACGGTACACCCGAGGAAGACCTGAAGCTCTCGCGTGAACTCGGCCGGGTAGAGGACGGGCAGCAGGTAGTGCTCGACGAAGCCGCCGGGGTACCCGGCGGCCCCGCTCGCACGGCGAAGCGAATTCTCGAGCGGTGTGAGCGGACAGGGCCAACTAAAGAACTCGTTGGCCGCGCCCCAGGCGGCGGCGGGGAGATGTACCCACGGCGCCCACCGCCAACGTACGGCAAACAAGCCACCGAGAAGCACGAAGATGACAAATGCGAAATGGCTGAGAGCGAGGAGATCGGCGAGAGCTCGGTAGACCATTCGAGCCACCTCCGTCTGCGAGGGATTCGTCGAAGATAGGCGGCCATACGCACGCGGCGATCGACGGCCTTCGAGTTCGTCGCGTCTTGAGCTCAGCGCACTCGCGGGGTGCAAGGCCTTCCCCTACGCTTCCGGCGGTTGTTCGTAGAGGAGTCGTTCTTCTTGGCCACACCTGCCTCGCGAATCGTTGTTCCGACGGATCTCTCCGAAGCCTCCGATCATGCGCTGACGACGGCGCTCGAGCTCGCGAAACGAATCGACGCGGAGGTGGAGCTGCTCGTTGTAGTCCCGAGCAGCGAGCCCCTGTTTCCGCACAACCCGGACAACCGGGAAGCCGCGGCGCGGATCGACCGCGAGGAAGTGGAACGAGCCCAGGAAGCGTTGGACACGCTTGCTCGGCGAGACGAGCGGATCACCCACACCCGCGTCGGTCACGGCACGCCGTACAAAGTGATCCTGGAGTACGCCGAGGAGCGCGGTGCCGAACTCATCGCGATGGGCACCATGGGCCACAATTTCGCGGGGCGCATCTTGCTGGGCTCGACGACCGAACGCGTGTTGCGCCACGGCCACTGCCCCGTGCTCGTGGTGCCCCACGAGGCATAGTCCGCGGCGCCGAGGCGAGCCTTTGGGGCAACCGCTCACCCCACAGCACCCGGACCACGGAGATCTTCTTGCAGGCGGCGACGGTGCAGCCGGGGGGCTGTGATTCGCGCCATGATCAGGATCGCAATCCACGAGGCCCCGGCCCGTGGCTCTGGCACGAGGAGCGCCGCCCGCTCGGCGACGACTTCGTGGACGGACGTCGTCGGGTGGATAGAGTCGAAGAGAAAGAACCCGTCGGCCACCGGCCCCTGGGGATCCGCCGCACAGCCCGCATCGTTCAGACAGGGAATGCCAAACGCAGTATCGGCACTCGTCGAGTCGATGGCCGCGGCGACCAGCCCAAACGAAGCGGGGTTTGAGAACATCGCTTCGACCAGGCCAAAGACGTCGAGCTCGAGAATCGAGACGTCGGAGAGCATCGAGATCGCCACCGCAAGATGGCTGTTGAACTCGAAGCTCAAGGCCGTCGTGAGATCTCGTTGTTGCGGCGTAAAGGCAGCCTCGCTTCCGGCGGGGAATGAAAAGTTGCCGTACGCGCGGCCGATGTCCGGTAGGTTGGGCACGAGGAAACGGTAAGCGCCGAGGTCGCGTAGCCGTTCGATCCCCGCAGCTAGATCGTCGACCGCCTCCGACATCGCATCGGGGTCGGAGGGGAGATCGAGGACATCGTTGCCGCCGATCCAGACGACATAGAGCGCGTCCGGGTCGGCCTGATTGAGGAATCGGATCGCGAAACTCGTGATCTGGAAATCCAGATCGGCGGTGGCGTCCCCACCGGTGGAGAAGTTGTTGCCTCCCGCGAGTGATGCTTCTGCCACAAAGCCCAGCTCTTCGGCGAGCAGGTCGCTCCACACCGAACCGTTCGAGCAGCGCCCAGGGGCGTACCCAAAGGCCTGGAGCAACGAGCAGCGGTTTCCCGTGTCGCTCAGGCTATCGCCAAAGAAATAGACGTCGCTGAAGTCCTGCGCTCGTCCGACCTGGGGGGCAAGACACAAACAAGCGAGCAGCACTCCGCGCCACACGATCGGCATGGGTGGAACTCTAGCGGTGCCGGCGAGGAGGGCGCAGTACCGGGCTCGTCACCGAGTTTGCGCTCGATCACAAGCGGCCGGTAGAGTCGCCGAACGGTGCTCGGTGTCATCGCAAATGTAGACGTAGACGACGTGGAGCGTGCGGTCGCCTTTTACTCCGAGGCGCTTGGCTTTGTATTCAAGCGCTGGCTGTTTGACGGGTCGGTCGCGGAGATGTCTGCAGGGCCCTTTCTGCTGTATCTACTCGATGCGCCCGCTCACTCGATCGCGGTGTCTGGAACTGAGATTCGCCGCGACTACGCGCGTCATTGGACTCCTGTCCACCTGGATGTGGTTGTCGATGATCTCGACACCGCACTGCAACGCGCTTTATCCGCGGGTGCGATCGCGGACGGGAACATGGTGGATGAGGACCCGTGCCGCTTTGTCACGATCCGGGATCCATTCGGACACGGGATTTGTCTCCTCGAGTTCAAAGAGGGTGGGTACGACCTCGTCGAATCCTAATGGCCGACCGGCCCTGCCGAATCGCCCCGGGCTCGAAGCGGTCCGCAAAGGCCCTCCTCGGTGGGCAGGAGGAACGAACCTGGCGGCGCTGGCGCGCGAACGGTGCTCAAGCGCTGGTCGGCTGCGCCGCAGGCCTTTGGGGTGCGGCCGCTGCGCTGCTGCGGTGGGCCTGACACTCGGCTTCGCGCCCGCGGACGACGCGTCGACCCGTTGCGGGGCCCCGTCGTTCGGTGACCACCGTGCACTGTTCCTCCGGGTCGTGATCGCTGTGGTAGTACAGCACCACCCAATCGCGGGTGCGCTCCAATTGGTGGGCGCGCGCAGTATTTGAGAAGAGCGCAGTGAACTCCCAGGGTCCGCGTCGGGTGTGGAGCACCGGGAGCCAGGCTTCCCCGTTTGGGTTGAAACGGCGGGGCGCAATCCTGGGGAGCTCGCCGCTGCTCGCCTTCTCTCGATACTCGCGATCGACGTCGAGGATCCACTCCACCGACGGCTGCGACGCGGGCGGGTGCCCGGACCGGGGCCGGCCCCGTCGAAGCAGGTCGGCGAGCGAAGCCCGGAGCATCTGGGCTCGCCGCGGGCCGATTCCGGGCAGCGCTTCGAGCCGGCCGTCGTGGGCCGCCACCTCGAGTGCCTCGAGCGTCTCGACCCCGAGGGCCTCGTGCAGCTGATGCGCGAGTGCGGGGCCGACCCCGGGCAGCACCTCGAACAGGCGTTCGGGATCGGCGCTCCCGCGCAGGCGATCGAGCTGGACCCAGTGCCCGGTCTGGCACATCTCATTGATCGCTAAGGCGATCGATCGGCCGATGCCAGGCAGCTCCACCAAGGCGGCAATCCCCGCGCGATCGAGCACCGATTCGATGTCCTCGGCGAGGCCCGCCACCGTGTTCGCGGCGCGGCGGTACGCCATCACCCGAAACGGGTTCGCCCCCTGGGCTTCGAGGAGCTGGGCCGCCGCGCGAAGCCGCGCGGCGATTTCCTCGTTCGTCAGCCTCAGCAGTGGGCCTCTCCAATGGTTGACGGGAGATCAAAGACCGGGGACAAGACCGCCGAGGATCGCGGATCAGGTCTTCGCTTGGGGAACTGTGTGAGCCGCGGCATCGTGGCGGCTACGGGCCTCGGCGGAATCTGGCGGCCCCAGAAGGTCCTCGATCCCGGTGGAGCCCACCGGGATCGAGGTCTTCGGGCCTTCTGGCGGTCGACCGTTTCAGGGCGCCTGGAGGGAGCGCAGAAACTCGACGTAGAGCATGACCTCGCCCCGCACCGCAGATTGCTTTCCCATCGAGGGCGGCATGTGCTCTCCGAGACGGTCGCCCCAGACCGGCATCTCCCGGGTCCCGTGGGCTTTGATCTCGCGGCGTCCGTCGACGATCTCCGCCACTTCGAGGGCCGGGAACGAGCCGCCCCTGCGCGCGGCGATCGTCGTGAGGTCGGCCGGGGGGTTCTCGAGCAAGACGCCGACGTAGCCGTCGCCCTTGCCTTCGAGCCCGTGGCACGCCGCACAATTCATCTCGAATTGCTCTCGACCCACCTCGACCACGGCCTGAGCCGGGGCCTCGGGCGCGGGTTCCGGGACGATCTCCGACACGTCGGTCTGGATCCCGCGGAGATACTCGACGAGCAGCATCACCCGGCCCCGCAACGCGGTCCGGCCGCCCTGGCCGGAGGGCCGCCCTTCGGCAAACCGCTCCCCCCAGATCGGCATCTCCGAGCTTCCGTGGGCACGAACTTTGGAGCCATCGATCATCTCGGCGATCTCCAGCGACGGGAAGGTGCCCCCGCGTCGTTCGGCGATCGTCGTGAGATTGGGAGGAGCCGCCTTCATGAGATCCGCGAACTCGCCCGCCCCGCGGGCGTCTTGACCGTGACACGCGGCACAGTACTGCAGGTAGTACGACCGCCCGACGTCGGCGGCCGAAGTTTTTTCATGGGAATCGGCGACAGCGTGGAGTCCACCGACCATCCACACCGCTCCCGCTACGACGGCTGAAGCGAACCACAGATTTCGAGACCTCGGTCGATGCATGATTGCCCTCCTTCTCCCGCCACCGGGATGTGCAAGACCGGTGCCTACACTGGCGGGCTACCGGCGTCCCGCGGCTCGGGGGAGAGTAGTGAATACACACACCCCGTGGCGATTCGTCTCAGGGGTCGCGTGTATGACGGCCGTCATATCGAGCAAGACACGCCGGTGCGGGGTACCGCAGGCCCTAGGAAAGGCCCCCGTAGAGAGTGCCGAGGACAACCACCTTGTGACAACGTTCACGCCAAACGCGCTTGCGTCCAATCCACGAACAGGAGCGAACCGATGCCCGAGAACGCTACCCCCCGACCCGACGTCCGCCAGGCCATGCAGGAAGCCGCCCCCCGTCTCGCCGAGTTGACGACGGATGTCGTGTTCGGCGACATCTGGGAGCGGCCGGGGTTGAGCAAACGCGACCGAAGTTTGATCATCGTTGCCGTGCTCACCGCGCTGTATCGTAAGGATCAGCTCAGGGGTCACATTGCGCGGGCGCTCGACAACGGCGTGACAAGAGACGAGATCGCCGAAATCATTACACAAATGGCATTCTACGCAGGATGGCCCACCGCGGTGAACGCTGCAGTCGTCGCCAAGGAGGTCTACGATAGTCAGTAAGGCACTGGTCGCGGCGGGTCACGTCGCTCGAGGCACCAAGAGCCGGCCGTAGCGCCGAGCGTCTCCGGGCTCGCGACCCGCGGGTGAGATTCGGGCCGGAGCGAAGCCGGTCGCCGCAAGCCCGTCGATCCGGACTAGGGTCGCCCTCGGAGCAGGCCGCGTCCGGCCCGCACGCCCGTGGCCCGTCCGTCTCGAACGGCGTGCTCGCCGTTGACGAAGACGTGGGCGATACCCTCGGGATAGCGATTGGGCGCGTCAAACGTTCCGCGGTCGACGAGGCGCGCGGGGTCGAACAACACTAGGTCGGCGAAGGCACCGTCGGCGATGACACCACGCCCCAGCAAGCCAAACTTCGCCGCCGGAAACCCGGTCATCCGATGGACGGCCGTCTCGAGCGAAAAGAGGCCGAGATCGCGGCCATAGTGTCCCACGACCCGCGCGAAGGTGTTGTAGAGACGCGGATGGGGCTTCCCGTCGAGGGTGGGGATGCCGTCGGAGCCGATCATCGTCGCGGGATGGCGGAGGACGGTCTGGACGTCGTCCTCACTCATCATGTGGACGATCACCGTGACGCCAGGGGATTCGCGCTCGACGCGCTCGGCGGCCTCACGGGGTGCGGAGCCGAGCTCTCGCGCCAACACGGCGATCGAGCGGCCCTCCCACTCGCGGTGCCCCGGGGCCGCCGCGATCACCACTTCCTCGGGGCGTACCGCCCGGAACCCCCCTGAATCGTCGCGCGAATCGAAGGCGCCGTTCTGGAGGACGGCACGCAGCATCGTGCTGCCGGCGGTGTAGGGATACTGGTCGGCGTGGACGTCCTCGCCCCGCGCTTGGGCCTCCTCGATCAACGTGAGCGCGTCGGCCACGAGGCCCCAGCTCTCGCGACCCGAGGCCTTGAGGTGGGAGATCTGTACCGGGATGCCGGCCTGAGCGCCGATGCCGATTGCTTCGCGCACCGAGTCCAAGAGCCCCGTACCTTCGTCGCGCATGTGCGTCGCGTAGAGGCCACTCGTCCCGCGGAACTCGCGGGCGAGCTCCGCGATCTCCTCCGCGCCCGCGTGCCGTCCCGGCTCGTAGATGAGGCCCGTCGAGAGACCCAGGGCCCCCGCATCGACGGCCTCCCGCAAGATCGACTTCATCGACGCGAGCTCAGTCGTGGTCGGCTCGCGCTCGGCGGCTCCCATCGCCGCCATCCGAATCGTTCCATGGCCGGCGAGCGCCGCGACATTGGTGCCGGGGTGCGCCCGTTGGAGCTGCTCGAAGTAGCCTCGAACTCCCTCGTAGGGATCGGGGGTGAGCCCCGGCGTCAAGGCCCCCGTGAGACGGCGCGCCTCGTCGAATGGCGCCGGGCCAAACCCGCAGTTGCCCACTACACACGTGGTGACGCCGCCCCGCAGTTTGAACGCCATGTCGGGATGCAGGAGTGCCGCGAAGTCGTCGTGGGTATGCACGTCGATAAATCCCGGCGCCAACGCGAGACCGCTCGCGTCGAGTTCGCGGCCTCCCTTCGCCCCGCCGAGCGCGCCGACGGACACGACGCGGTCGCCCTCGACCAGGACGTCGGCGTGACGTGCGGGTGCGCCGGTGCCGTCGAAGACGTGCGCTCCGCAGATCCGCAGCGTATCGGGCTGGCCCATTGACACCCTCCCGGGGTTCGCGCGCCCAGCGTGTTTCGCCGAGAAGGGTCGATCAGGCGCTGTGGTGGAGCAAGTGGGCGGACTGGTGAGATCCGGCGGCCCCTGAACGGGAAACCTCCAACTCCGGCCTTGCGTAGCTCCATGTTGGAAGCATCATAAGAGAGGGGGTGGGCACAACGGAGGATCGCAATGATCTCTTGGTT
>CAJHXS010000012.1_pt1 | contig 25321 bp, 29 predicted proteins | sample 9198591 | NCBI WGS metagenome assembly CAJHXS01 (sample SAMEA7708347, study PRJEB35096) | sediment metagenome | biome: marine neritic benthic zone biome [ENVO:01000025]; feature: sediment [ENVO:00002007]; material: shallow marine sediment [ENVO:03000034] sea grass bed [ENVO_01000059] ... | reverse complement strand
CTCGATTCCTTGGTGGCACCGAATCGCATCCACCCCGCGGGGCGGCCGCGCTTGTCTCTCCGCGGGGTCGTCTCGACCAGCGGCCGTGTGACGATCCTCGCTCTCGTTGCATTAGCTCCATGACATCGTACGGAGGATCATCGATGACATCTCGCAACCGGCCGCTATTGGGGCTCGGGTTTCTCACACTGGGTCTGACTGGTATGGCCTGCGCAACGCAGAGCGCATCTGTGGACTCAGGCGACGCGGCGCTCCGCACCCAGACCCAGCGGGTCGAATCGCTGGAACGCGAACTCGTCCAGCGCGAACAGCGGATTGCGACGCTCACGCGTGATCTCGACGCCAAGACCGGCCCACCGCCGGTCTCCGCGCGCCCGCCCGGTGGAGAGGAACTCTTCCCGCCGGCGGCGAAACCGGGGGAGTGCTACGCGCGCGTCTTTGTGCCCGCGACCTACCGCGTCGAGGAGGAGCGCGTCTTGCGGCGGGCCGCTTCCACCCGCATCGAGACGACGCCGGTGCGGATGGACTGGGGCGAGGAGCGTGTGCTGGTGCGAGAAGCCTCCACGCAGCTCGAGGTCGTGCCTGCCGCGTACGAGTGGGTGGAAGAGACGATTCTCGTCAAGCCCGAGACTACCCGCCTCGAAGAGGTGCCCGCCGTCTACGACTTCGAGGAAGAACAAGTGCTCGTGAAACCCGCGCAAACCGTGTGGAAAAAGGGCCGGGGCCCCGTCGAGAAGGTCGACCACGCGACCGGCGAGATTCTCTGCCTCGTCGAAGAGCCCGCCGTGTACAAGACGGTGCGTCGCCGCGTGATGAGCCAACCGCCAGCTACGCGGACGGTGACGGTCCCGGCGGAGTACGAAATCGTGAAAAAGCGCGTCATGAAAACTCCGCCCACCACCCGCGAGGTCGAAATTCCCGCCGAGTACGCCACGGTCAAGGTGCAGAAGGTGGTTGAACCGGCGCGCGAGCAACGCGTCGACATACCGGCCGAATACGAGACGCTCGAGAAACGCATCAAGGTCGACGACGAGCGCATGGCCTGGCGCTCCGTCCTTTGCGAAACCAACATGGGAGCTGAGATCGTGCTCGCCATCCAGCGAGCGCTCTCCGGCGCCGGCTACGACCCCGGGCCTGTCGATGGGGTGATCGGCGTCCAAACACTCGGCGCGGTGCGCTCCTATCAGCGGGCCAAGGGCCTCCCGACGGGGGGACTCACGCTCACCACCCTCCACGCGCTCGGTGTACGCACGCCGCGGCCGTAGCGCGGCCCGCGCCGACGTGTGGCGGCCCGGTCCCGCTCCAGCCCACCGGGGGCGGCGTCGGCCGTCGGGTTGGGTCTTGGCCGCCCTCGTGGTTCTCGTGGCCCTCGCAGACGCCGGCTGCGGCGGCGTGGCGCGGACCGCCTACTACGACACCCTCGAGCGCTTTGGTCGTGAGAAGCGCCACATTCTGCGCGATCGCGTCGAGGGCGGGCGCGAATCACAGCGCGAGGCCCAGGAGCAGTTTCGGACCACCTACGAGCGCTTCCGGGAGGCGACTGGCGCGAGCGCGGGCGCAGATCTGGAGGAGATCTACCGGCGTCTGCAATCGGAGTATGACCGCAGCGAGATGCGCGCGGCAGAGGTGCACGACCGAATCGCGTCGATCGAACGCGTGGCCGCCGACCTCTTCGAGGAGTGGGAGCAGGAGATCGACCAGATCGGCGACGCCGCTTTGCGCGCCGCGAGTGCACGCCGGCACGGCGAAACGCGGACGCGCTACGGCGACTTCATCGACGCGATGAACGCAGCCGCGCGGCGCATGGAGCCGGTACTTGGCGCATTTCGCGACCAAGTGCTGTTTCTCAAGCACAACCTCAACGCGTCTGCGATCGCGGCGCTCGAGAGAAACGTCGTCTCGATCGAGCGCGACGTCGACGCGCTTATCGTCGAGATGGAGACTTCGATTCGCGAGGCTGACGCGTTCCTGCTTCAGTTCGATGGATCGGGCTCGATCTGAGGGGGGAGGAATCGGATCGCGCCCTCGAGGCGGCGTCGAATACCCGCTGTTGGAACTCGCGGCACTCCGGGGCCGACTGCTGGAGCTTCTAGTACCCGCCTGTCGGAACCGACCGGATTCGAGCGCAAATGAGCGCGATGGCGCCTTTCTGGCGGGCATGGTCTCGCTCGCGAGCAGCCTCGTCGGTGGCGGACCGGATCAGGTGCTCGAAGAGCTTCGTGTGGAGCCCGAGATCCGGCAGGCGGTGCTCGAGCGCGAAGGATTGCTGGGATCCCTGCTGCGAGCGGTCGAGTCGCTGGAGAACGGCCGCTTCGCGGAGCTCGCGACGCAGCTCGGAGACCTGGGGGTCTCAGTCGAAGAGCTCGGCCTCGCCCAGCGCGAGGCGTATCTCTGGATCCAGAGCATCCTCCTGGCGGGTGACCGCGGGGCCGCGGGTGCGGCGCCCATTCTATGCCAAGCGACGCGATCGGGTGCCGGGCCCCAAAAGGCCGCCGGCGGCCCGAAACGGCGCCTGTTGGCCGATTCGACTACTGTGTGCCGCCCGTCCGCGAGACGCCTCTCGCCGGGGCAGCGATGGAGTGACGCATGGGAACCGATTCGACACCTGGGGGGATGGAAGAGTTCGACGCGGTCGTCATCGGCGCGGGCGTGACCGGGATCTATCAGATCTACCGCCTGCGCGAGTCGGGCCTTTCCGTCAAGGGGATCGAGGCCGGGACCAACGTGGGGGGGACCTGGTACTGGAATCGCTACCCCGGCGCCCGTTTCGATTCTGAGAGCTACATCTATGGATACACCTTCTCGGAAGAGCTCCAGCAGGAGTGGGACTGGAAGGAGCACTACTCCGCCCAGCCCGAGACCGAGAAGTATCTCAACTATGTGACCGACAAGTTCGACCTGCGGCGCCACATCCAGTTCCGCACCCGGGTCGAGGCTGCCCGCTACGTGGCGGACGAGAACCGCTGGATCGTCGAGACCGACGATGGCAAGACGATCAAGACCCAGTTCCTGGTCGCCTCCGTCGGCATCTTGTCCCAACCCCTGATGCCGGCGATCGAGGGCATCGAGACCTTCGAGGGCGAGTCCTGGCACACCGCCCACTGGCCCAAGGAGGAGCAGGACTTCAGCGACAAGCGGGTCGGGGTGATCGGCTGCGGGGCGACGGCGATCCAACTGTTCCCGGAGGTCGCGAAGACCGCGAAACATCTCACGATGTTCCAGCGGTCGCCGGACTACGCGGCGCCGCTTCGGAACTCGCCGATCTCCGACGAAGAGCAAAAGGAGATCAAGGCGAGCTACCCGGAGATCATGGAGCGCTGCAACAAACACTTCGCCGCCTTCATGTACGAGCCGGACCCACGTTCGGCGCTCGAGGTCTCGGAGGAAGAGCGGCGGGCACACTTCGAGGCGATCTGGGCCGAGCCGGGCTTCAAGAAGTGGTTCGGCAACTTCCACGACATCATGACCGACGCGACCGCCGCCGAGATGATGTCGGAGTTCGTCCGAAACAAGATCCGCGAGCGCGTCGACGACCCGGAGGTGGCCGAGACCCTCTGTCCGAAGGACCACCTCTTCGGCACGAAAAGGCTCCCTCTCGAGACGGGGTACTACGAGGCCTTCAACCGACCCAACGTGTCCCTCAAGGATGTGAAGGCCGACCCCATCGAGGAGATCACCGCGACCGGCATCCGCACCGAGAAGGAAGAGTTCGAGCTCGACGTCATCATCTACGCCACGGGCTTCGACGCGATCAGCGGCTCGCTCACGCGGATGGATATTCGCGGAGAGGACAACCAGTCGATCAAGGACGTCTGGGCGGACGGCCCGCGGAGCGTGCTGGGGATCCAGGTGGCCGGCTTCCCGAACTTCTTTATTTCCAACGGCGCGGTGTTCTGCAACACGCCCACCTGCTGCGCCATCCAGGTCGAATGGGTGAGCGACTGCATCAAGGACCTGCGCGAGAGCGGGTACCAGCGCATCGAGGCGACCCCGGAGGCGGAGGAGGCCTGGGTCAAACACTGCTCGGACACCACCGTGGGAATGCTCTTCGAGAAGGCCGAGGTCGCCTCCTGGTTCATGGGTACCAATGTCCCCGGGAAGAGCCGCGTGTTCCTCCTGTACGCCGGCGGGTACCCCGCCTACCGAGACGCGTGCGCGGCGGCCGCCAAGGACTACGAGGGGTTCGAGCGCCGATAGCGTCCGAAAGCACCGGCCGGCTTGAACGATGGCCGAACTGGTCAATTCGCTCCTCCTGGTCTCGATCATGTGCCTACTGCTGGGCGTCGGGCTGAGCACGCCGGTGGGCAGCGTGCTCGCGGTCGCGACCCGCTACCGACTCGTGCTGCGCGGCTTGGTGGCGAACTTCGTGATCGTGCCGGGTGTGTTCATGCTGGCGCTGCAGGGCGTGCCCGTGGCGCCGGATATCGTGATCGGTCTGGTGGTGATCGCCGCCGTCCCCGTGGCGCCGTTGGCTCCGCCCTTTGTCGCGCTGATCCGAGGAGATGTTGCGTACTCGGTAGGGCTGATGTTGATCGTCGCGTTCCTCGGCCTGCCCCTCGCGCCCCTCATCCTCGCGTTGTGTCTGCCCGCGAGCGAGGCGGGTCTGCAAATCGATACCCTGAAGATCCTCCAGACTCTTCTGACCGCTCAGTTGCTCCCCCTGAGTCTCGGGATGGCGATCCAGCACGCGTGGCCGACCTGGGCGGAGACACTGTCGCGTTTCGTTCCCAGGATCGGTCGGGTCGGGATCGTGCTGACCCTAGTGGCGATCACGGCCACCCACGCCCAGGAGATCGTGGGCATCGGGGTCGTGCCCCTGTTGACCACGCTCGCGCTCGTTCTCGTCTGTGTCCTCATCGGGGACGGGATGATGCGCGGGGAGGCGGCGGAAACCCGCCGCGCGCTGGCCGTCTCGACCGCCGTTCGCAACGCGGCACTGGCGCTGCTCATCGTGGGGACCAATTTCCCGGGCAGCCCCGCCGTCGCCGTGGTGTTCGTCTTTGGCGTCCTGTCCCTGGTCGCCACCATTGCCTACGGGAAGCTCACCACCGCCCCTGAGGTCCCGCGCGCGGCGGCGTAGAGAGCATCGCGCCCCGTCCCGCTCGCCCGCGGTCTATCCCTTCGCGAACTGGTTCTCGGGGCGGGGGAGACCCATGTTCTCCCGCAGCGTGCGCCCTTCGTACTCACGGCGGTAGATGCCGCGGCGCTGGAGCTCGGGCACCACTCGATCGACAAAGGCCTCGAGGCCCCCCGGCTGGTAGGGAAACATCACCGTGAAGCCGTCGCAGGCGGCGCTGTCCAGCCACTCCTCCATCTCGTCCGCGATGGCCTCGGGGGCGCCGAGGATGGCGTGCCCCGAAAAGCCGCCGAGTCGTTGGGCGAGCTGGCGGACGGTCAGGTTCTCCCGCGCGGCCAGGGCGACGGCGCCATCGCGGCTGCTCTTCGACTCGTTGCTCTCCGGGATCTCCGGGAGCGGGCCATCGAGGTCGAACTTGCGCGCGTCGGTGCCCAGTGCGATCGAAAGCGACGCGACCGCGCTTTCCAGATGCACCAGGCTGTCGAGCTTGGCGCGGACCCTCTTCGCCTCGTCGAGATCGTCGCCGACGATCACCATGCAGGCGGGAAGGACCTTGAGACCCTCCGGGTCGCGGCCGCAATGGATCATGCGCTGCTTGATGTCGGTGTAGAAACGCTGCGCGGCGTCGAGGTCGCGGTGCGAGGTGAAGACCGCCTCGGCGGTTTCGGCGGCCAGTTGGCGACCGGCCTCGGAGGAGCCGGCCTGGACAATCACCGGCCAGCCCTGGATGGGGCGACCGATGTTGAGCGGCCCGCGAACCGACAGATGAGGGCCCTTGTGGTCGAGGACGTGGAGCTTCTCAGGATCAAAGAAGATTCCACCCTCCTGATCCCGGATGAAGACATCGTCTTCCCAGCTGTCCGAGAGCCCGGTGACCACGTCGACGAACTCGCGGGCGCGGCGGTAGCGCTCGGCGTGGTCCATCTGGTCGTCGATACCAAAATTCTTCGACGCATCGGGGTTCGAAGTGGTCACCACGTTCCAGCCGGCGCGGCCTCCTGACAGGTGATCGAGCGACGAGAAGCGACGGGCCACGTGGTAGGGCACGTCGTAGGTGGTCGAGCCGGTCGCGACCAGACCGAGATGGTCGGTGACCATCGAAAGGGCCGACAGCAAGGTCATCGGCTCGAACGACGTAACCGTGCCCGAGCGTTTGAGGGCCTCCATGGGCATGTTCAGGACGGCCAGATGGTCCGCCATGAAAAAGGCGTCGAAGCGGCCTTCTTCCAGCTTCTTCGCGAGCCGGATGATCTCTTGGACGTCGAAGTTGGCGTCGGCGCGGGCGCCGGGATAACGCCAGGCACCCGTGTGGATCGTGATCGGCCGCATGAATGCGCCGAGCCGTAGATACCGTGATCGGAGGTTCCCTGACGAGCCCATCGTTCGCGCTCCATCTGATCGCCGATCCGGCAACTATAGGGTCTCTCCGTTCTTCGCTCTCAAGCGACTCCATCGAAACGCCGATCCGAGCCACGGCGGTTCTACACCCGCCGCGGAGGACCGCGTATGCGGCTTGTCTCGCTCGCGCTCTCTTTGCTCCTCGCCGGGGCGCCCCTCTCGCTGCAGGCGGAGGGAACGGCGCTGCATGGGACCTGGCGGCTGACCCACGACCCCGACGGCCCGTTGGTGGAGGACTGGATGCGCTTTGGCGCTGTTGCGGTCGAGCTCGGCAACGCCAAGGGCGTCTACATCACATGCCCGTACGAGGCGACCCGGCGCTCGGTGCGCTTGCGCTGCCAGGTGAGGGGCCAAGAGAAGCAGCTCATGATGATCGTGAAATCCGACTTCCGAGAGCTCGTGAATCCGTCGGGCGCGGTCTACACACGCCAGTAGCGGCCACGCTGGGCGGTCGAACGCCACCTCGGCGTCTCCGTCGCTTGGCGAACTCGCTCAGGCGTCGACGGCGTCGGGGTGCCGCGGCGAGCCCGCCGGCTTCGGCACCGACACGGTCTGGTAGCGCGAGAAGCGAAACTCTGCCGACCAGAAATCGGGGGGAAGCCCCGCCTTCTCTTTCAGGCAGCGCACGAAGTGATGCGCCTCGGCGAGCTGATCCCACACCGCCGGCAGCAGGGTGGCGCGCTGCGGACCCCACTCGAGCGTCAACCCGTCGACCCGCGGCCGCAAGGCCGCGAGGAGGTCGCTCTCCGAGCCGACTTCGAGGGGCTCCGATGCGCTCAGCACCGAAATCTCGATCTCGAGTAGGCGGAGCTCGCGGCGGGACACCGGCGGAAAACGCACGTCGTGGAACGCCGCGGAGAACGCGTTCCGCGCCACGTCCACGACCAAGGGACGGGCGGCGTCGAGGCTCCCGATACAGCCACGGAGATTCCCGCCGAGTTGGAGCGTCACAAAGCTTGCACCGTCGGCGCAGAGCGGTGGGGAGAAGGACTCCAAGGAGGGCTCCAGGGGTGCGCCGCAGCGGGCGCCTTGATCGATCGAGCCCTTGGCAACCTCGTGCAGATGCCGCGCGTCACGCGAACGCATAGGCGCCGTAGCCGACCACCGAGTCGCGAGGGCCGGCTGTATCTCCAGAGTTGCGCAGATCGAGGGTTTCCACACGAAGCTCCCGCCGCCGCGCGGATTCCAGGAGCCCGCGGATGCCTACTCGACCGCAGGCCGACTCGAAGTCGAGCCGGTCGGGGCGCATCGCCTCGATCGCGTCGCTGGTGTGGCGGTCCATGCGCTGCGCCGCCGCGTAGGCGTGATAGTGGCTGAGGTCGCTGCTGATGACGATCAACGTCTCGGGTCCCCCCCAGACCGCGTCGAGAACCCCCGCCACGTCGGCGGCGCTGGCGTCGCCGGCGACCAGCGGCAGCAGCGAGAACGCCCCGAGGAGCTCCTGCAAGAACGGGAGCTGCACTTCGAGGCTGTGTTCCTGGGCGTGGGCCTCCTCGAGAATCTGCACCTGCGGGAGCGCTAGCACGCGCTCGCGCCCGGCGCGATCGATCGGCACGACACCAAGCGGCGTTGCGAAGCCCTGGGCGCCGGACACCGCGAGGCCGCGGAGCGCCACCCGGTGGGCGGGGCCCATCAGCACCACCCGCTCGATCCGGTCCACAGCGGGGCGGACACGGGCGTAGGCGGCCGCCGCTACGGCACCGGAATAGACGTAGCCCGCGTGCGGCACGATGATCGCCTTGGGGATTCTCGCACGGGGGGCCTCCGGCCTCGCCGCGAGTAGAGCCCGCACCTCCTCCCGGAGGCGCTCGGCGTCGTCGGGGTAGAAGAGGCCCGCGACGGCGGGGCTTCGGATCGGCTCCATCCGCTTTATATCGGCACGCCACTCGGTTTGGCAAGGCCTCGAGCGCCCCTTGCGTCGCCCCATGTGGTGCCTAGGTATCGCGGATGCAGGGCAGCACGGTCTCGACCCGTTTTTGGCATCGCCGGAACGACGGTCGCATCCAATGCGACGTCTGCCCCCGTGCATGCGCGCTGCGCGAGGGGCAGCGGGGCCTGTGTTTCGTTCGGGCCTGCCAAGACGGCGAGATCGTCCTCACGACCTACGGCCGCTCGAGTGGCTACTGCGTCGACCCCATCGAGAAAAAGCCCCTCAACCACTTCTTGCCGGGCTCCCCGGTGCTCTCGTTTGGCACCGCGGGCTGCAACCTGACCTGCGCGTTCTGTCAGAACTGGGACATCAGCAAGTCTCGCGAGATGGACACCTTGATGGACGAGGCACCGCCCAAGGCGATCGCGGCGGCGGCTCGCGACCTCGGCTGTCGCAGCGTCGCGTTTACCTACAACGACCCCGTGATCTTTCTCGAGTACGCGGTCGACACCGCCAAGGCGTGTCGCGACGAAGGCATCAAGACCGTCGCGGTGTCCGCGGGGTACGTCCGCGACGAGGCGCGCCGCGTGTTCTACGGCAGTCTGGATGCGGTCAACATCGACCTCAAGGCATTCACCGAGTCGTTCTACCGCAAGCTCTGCACCGGCCATCTGCAACCCGTTCTCGACACCCTCCTTTACCTGAAACACGAAACCGACGTATGGTTCGAGATCACCACGCTGTTGATCCCTGGGCACAACGATGACCCCGACGAGATCGCAGAGCTCTCGCGCTGGGTGTGCGAGCACCTCGGTCCGGACGTGCCGCTCCACTTCACGGCCTTTCATCCAGACTTCCGTATGCGCGACGTCCCGCCGACGCCGGTCGCGACCGTCGAGCGCGCGCGCACCATCGCGTGCGACGCCGGGCTCCGCTACGTCTACACGGGCAACGTCCACGATCCGACCGGGCAGAGCACCTACTGCCACGGATGTGGGGCCTGTCTGATCGGCCGCGACGGCTACACGATCACCGAGTGGAACCTGACCGAGGGCCGTTGCCAGAGCTGTGGCGTGGAGTGCGCGGGCGTCTTCGAGCCCCAACCGGGTGCCTGGGGCCCGCGCCGCCTGCCGGTCCGGCTCGGCGGGACTGCGCACCCCGGAGCCCCGAGCGTGTAGCGAAGGCCCGCGACCGGGCGCCCGCACCTGACGTCGGTCATAAGCGATGGCTCCGGCCCGCCCTAGGGTCTCCGTATGCGAGGCGCCCGTCCGATCTCCCCGCGCCGGATGAAGCGGCTCGCCGCGGTGGCCGCGTGTCTGTTCCTCCAGGGGGCGTTGAGCGGGGAGGTCTCCGCGGCGGGCGCGTGTGCCGGCTGGTTCCCCGACCTGCGCTGCGAGCGCCAGGGACGCTTCGACGGGTTTCACAAACCGATCGTCGCGTTCGCGCTCTTCGAGGATCCCTTCATCACGACCGGGATCTACCCCTACTACGCCTGGCACGAGTTTCCGGGCCGCTCGGCCTTCCAGGGGGGTGAGATCCACGACGTCTCGGTGCAGGTCCGCATCGCGCTCACCGACCGCCTCGCGTTCATCGCCACCAAGGACGGCTACGCCTGGAAACGCCCCGACAACCCGCTGCTCGACGACACCCAGGGGTGGCTCAACCTCTCCGGCGGGTTCAAATACGCGGCCTTTGTGGACGAGGAGCGGGGCATCATCGTCACGCCCGCGCTCCGCTTCGAGATCCCGAGCGGCTCCAAGGACACCTACCAGGGCCACGCGGACGGCATGGTGCTTCCGTCGGTGTCGGGCGCGTGGGGGCGCGGGGCGCTCCATCTGATCGCGGGTCTCGGCATGCAGATCCCCTTCGACCGGGGACAACAGAGCACGTCGCTCTTCTATCACCTCTACGCCGACTACGACTTGAGCCGGTGGTTCGCTCCCTTCGCCCAGCTGAGTGGCCTGACCTGGGTGAGCTCCGGAGACGGCAGCATTCCGGTGCGGCTCAAGGGCGGCGCCGAGCTCCCGTTGGGCACCGTCCAGGACGTGCTCGGCACGGGCCGCTTCGAAGGCGCCGATCTGATGAACCTCGGTTCACAGGGGGTCAGCGGCTTCGACCTTTGGACCTGGGCGTTGGGTGGGCACGTCCCGCTCACCGAGCGGCTCACGTTCAGCGTCGCCTACGAACGCCCCTTTAGTCACCGCAAAGGAATCTTCAAACAGCGCGTCACCACGGGCCTCTCGATCGAATACTGATTCGGCCGACCCCGGGGCCGCGAGGAGCACCCGCCATGCTCGTGCACGAATTCTTCCACGCCGCGACGTCCACCCTCACCTATCTCGTCTACGACGAAGCCGAACGGGTCGGGGTGGTCATCGACTCGGTTCGGGATTTCGACCTCCATTCGGGCCGGAGTGCCTGGAGCTCCGCGGCCGAGGTCGCTGCGTTCGTCGACGCCCACTCGCTTCAGATTCCCTTCGCGCTCGACACCCACGCCCACGCCGACCACCTCACCGGACTTCCGTTCTGGAAGGAGCGCTTCGGGTCGCGTACGGCGATCGGAGCAGACATCACCCGGGTGCAGCGGACCTTCTCCGAGCTCTTCCATCTCGGGAGCGGGTTCGCGACCGACGGAAGTCAGTTCGACCTCCTGCTGCGCGACGGTCAGGTCCTCGACGTCGGGCCTTTTTCAGTGGAGGCGATTCACACACCGGGGCATACGCCCGCCTGCATGACCTATCGGGTGGGCGACGCGTTGTTCGTGGGGGACACGCTGTTCATGCCCGACTCGGGGACCGCGCGCTGCGATTTCCCGGGTGGGTCGGCGGAGCGGCTCTTCGACTCGATCCAACGGCTCTACAAACACCCCGATGCAACGCGGGTGTTCGTCTGCCACGACTATCAGCCCGGCGGGCGATCCCTCGAGTTCGAGACGACGATCAGGACGGAGCGTTCGAGCAATACGCGACTCCGCGCCGACACGACACGGGACGCCTATGTCGCGGCGCGCAAGGAGCGCGACGCGGGCCTCGCGGTGCCCCGGCTCCTGCTGCCCGCGATTCAGGTGAACATCCGGGGGGGCGAGTTTCCCGAGCGCGAAGACAATGGGGTCGCATACCTCAAGATTCCCGTCGACGCGCTCTAGGCCTCAGCTCGTCCCGGTCTTGGAGCGTGGCGGCCGAGGGCCCTTTATGATCTCCGTCATACACCGGCCCGCCCGCGGCCGTCTAGCGTGAGGGGAGCCGCCCGCTCCGCGGGTCGCTTTCCTCGTCACTCAGGAGGCCACCGTGACCGATCGCGTCGAGACCAGTCAGCCCCTTCCTTGGCCCACCGAGCGCGAGCTCCCGGAGGCGTCCCGCAGCCTCCCCGAGGGCACGGTCGTCGTGTCCAGCGACAGCCATTGGCTCGAGCCCGAGTCCTTCGCAGACCACATGCCGGAGAAGTACCGCGACCGCGCTCCCCGCGGCTACTTCGACGAGTCGGGCTACCACTTCGAGATCGACGGCCGGACCACCGACAGCCCGATCCTGCCGAGCCGGCTGGTGGAAGGGCGGGCGGGGATGTGGGACCCGGAGTCTCGGCTCCGCGACATTGACGCCGAGCACGTCGACAAGGAGATCCTCTTCCCCCAGCGGATGCTGGGGGTGGTGCGCCGCGGCTCCCGCGAGGCGGGGAATCTCCTCGCCGGTGACGCGTCGCTGCGTCCCGACCGCGACTGGGAGTTCGTCCAGGCCTGTTTCGACGCCTACAACGAGCTCCTGGCGAAATTCTGTGCCACCCACCCCGAGCGCTACCACGGGGTGGGGCTGCTCAACTACTGGAACCCCGAAGCCACCCGAGACGAGATGCAGAAGATCAAGGGCCTCGGGCTCAAGGGCGTCATGCTCCCGACACTTCCCCCCGGCGTCTACTACAACTCTCGGAAGATGGAGGGGCTGTGGGACGGCATCGAGGAGGGCGGGCTGCCGGTGTCCTTCCACGTCGGCGAGACCTTCGACGCGAGGGGGCTGGGGGGGTTGGCGACGACGATCGTCGTGGCCTTCGAGCCCTACCGCCGACTCTTCGCGCTCCTCGCGTTCTCCGGCATCCTCGAGCGTCACCCCGAGCTGCGGGTCGTGTTCACCGAAGGGGGGATCGCGTGGGTGCCCTCGTGTCTCTACGACAGCGACCGGGTGTACGCTTCCTTCGAGACCGAGATGAATCCGAAGCTCGCGCACAAGCCCTCGCACTACTGGTTCCAGAACTGCTTCGCCACGTTCATGGAGGACCCGCCGGGGCTGCGCCAGCTGGATCTCATCGGGTGGGACAAGGCGATGTGGTGCTCGGATTATCCGCACCCGGAGAGCACGGTCGGGTACTCCCAGCAATCGATCTGGGACGTCTTCGACGCGTGTGAGACCGTGGAGCAGGCGCAGGCCATCGTCGGTGGCACCGCGATGAAGCTCTGGCGTCTCTGAGTCGCGGGCCTCTTCGGGAACCACTCCTCTTTTGGTTCTGGCTCGCGAGGCGAGATCGGGTGGCTGGAGGGGCGGCTCCGCTGCCGTATCCTCCCGTCCACAAGCGGGGCGGCGCGTGATCTGAAGCGTCGGATGCGCTGGACGATGGGGGGACGGGGTGAGCGAGCGCACTAGCGTCGTGGGGTGTCGGAGGGCCGGCCGGCTCATGGGGCGGGTCGTGACCGCCGGGGTCCTGGTGGTGGGGCTCGGTTGTCGCGAGGCGCCCCCTGAGCCCGTCGATACGTCGGCCGAACGCGGCGCGGCGCTCTTCGTCGAGCACTGCACCGACTGCCACGGTGCCGACGCACGGGGGCAGGGGCCGATCGCCGAGGGCCTCAGCGCGCCGCCGGCCGATCTCACGCGGATCGCGCAGCGGCGCGGCGGGGTGTTCCCCGCCGCCGACGTGCGACGCATGGTCGACGGCCGCTCCGACTTCGTCGGGCACCGGGACGTCGAGATGCCGCTATGGGGCGACTTCTTCGACGGGGATGTCGACGCCAAGATCGAATCGCTGGCGCGCTACCTCGAGACGATTCAGGTCGCGGGGGCGGAAGACGCGCAGGCGGCCTTCGCCGACACCGGGCGCGCGCTCTTCCTCCGCTACTGCGCGTCCTGCCACGGGGACGAGGGGCGCGGCGACGGACGGGTCGCGGCCTCCCTCGCGACCCCGCCGCCCGACCTGACGACCTTGGCGACAAGCAAGGGCACCTCCTTCGACCCCGCCGAGGTGATGGCCACGATCGACGGCCGGCGCGACCTCGCCGCCCACGGTCGTCGGGAGATGCCGGTGTGGGGCGTGGCGTTCACCAGCGAGCACTTGGGCGCGGGGGAGCGCCAGGCGGGGCAAATCTCGTTGTTGTTGAGCAAGATGCTCGCCGACTATGTGGTGTCGCTCCAAGAAGAGTGACCCACTCCCGACGTTCCCTCGGCGGCGGGCCGCGCCGGTCGCCGATCAATCCAGATCGTACGCGCCCCGCAACAGGTCGGTCTCGCTCACGAGGCCGAGCAGCGCCGAGGACTCGTCGACGACCGGGAGACAGCCGATCTGGTGGCGCAGCATCAAGGCGGCGGCGTCGCGGAGGGGCGTGTCCAGGCCGACCGTGTGGGGGTTCCGGGTCATCACGTCCTCGACCAGCACGGTGCGCAGCCGGAGCTCGTCTCGCGGGCTCGATTCGAGGGCGCTCGAGAGCGCGGCGGCGAGCAAATCGCGTTGGCTCACGACGCCCACCACCATGCGTTCGTCGACCACGGGGAGGTGACGGATGCCCGCGAGCTTCATCACCACGTTGGCCAGATCGAGGCGGTCGATCGGCTCCACGGTGCGCACGTCTCCCCGCATGACCGACCAGACGTGCTCTGTCGGCGACGCCATCGCTAGGCCTCCACGCTTTCGCGCTCGAGGGTGACCGTCAGGACGGAGCACGACGCAGATCGCAACACATGCTCGGCAACGCTCCCGAGGAACGCGCGGCGCAGCCCGCTGTGACCCCGGGTGCCCAACACGACGAGGTCGGAGCCGTGCAGCTCGGCACAGCGCGTGATCTCCGCGGCGCAGGGCCCCTCCCGGAGGTTCGCCGAGCCGCGGAGGCCAGCGCCTCGCACGCGCTCGCTGACCTCCCCGAGCATGCGCTCCGCGGCGTCGCGTTGTTCTCGCTCGAGCTCGGCGCGGTTCGGGATTTCGGCAAAGGCCGGCAGCGGGCTCTGGTAGACGTGGACCAGGTCGAGCGCCGCGCCGAGATCCCCACACAGGGAGATCGCGATCTCGAGGGCGTGAGCGGCGTGGGGCGAGAAATCGGTCGGCACGAGGACACGCCGCACGGGCTCCGTCTCGACGTGCTCCGAGATGCGACACGTCCAGACGGGGCACGGAGCGACGCGCAGGGTGCGGGCGGCGACGCTGCCCAAAAACAGCTGCGAAAACCCCGAGTGGCCGTGGGTGCCCATCACGATGAGCTGGGCCTTGACCTCGTCGGCGAGCCGGGCGATCGCGTCCACCGCGACGCCGCGGTCGAGGTGCTCCACGACCTCGCAGCCACCGCCGCGGGCCTCCTGGGCCCACTCGGCGAGATGCCGTCGGGCGTGGTCCTCGACCTCCTCGAGGACGTGGGGGCCGTACCCGAACTCCGCCGGATAGGGCAGGGGAGACACGACGTGCAAGAGATGGATTCGCGCCCGGTAGCCTCCCGCGAGCGTTCGCGCGCGCTCTAGGGCGGCGTGGGAGCACTCCGAAAAGTCCACCGGAACGATGATCTCACGGATCTGCATGGCACACCTTGGTCCTTCCACTGTCGAGCCCCCGCACAGAGAGCAGGATCCGTACCAGTCGTCGGGCGCACTACATCGTGGCCCGACGGATGCGCGTGGCAGCGTGTCCCACTACGGGGCATGCGGCCCCGCCGCGGCCGACGCCCCGGGTGTCAGGGGCTATTGGGGTCGGCCCCGGTCTTGCTTTCGAGTACCGCGTATGAGTATCCCGTATGGGGCGGCGTTTAGGGAGAGATCTCCGATGAAGCGAGTAGGGGTCTGCATCGCGCTCGCAGTGGCCGTGACTGCGTGCGTCGAATCGCAGCGGCGGCCTGAGGTGGGCAAGTCACTGTACGCGGTGCACTGCGCTTCCTGCCACGGGCTTGGGGGGCGGGGCGACGGCCCTCTGCGCCCCGCGTTGACGACGCCTCCGTCCGATCTCACCCTGATCGCCCACAACAACGGCGGTCGCTTCCAAGAATCCAAGGTGCTCTCGACCATCGACGGTCGCTACGCGGTGGCCGCCCACGGGCCCCGCGATATGCCGGTCTGGGGCGTCATGTTCACCGACGCGCACCGCGAGGACCCTTTCCCAGTACATCGGGGGCTCGACGACGCGCGGGCTCTCGTCGACTACTTGCGCACACTGCAGGAGCCCGGCGACGCGGCGCCGGCCGAGGCGCCGCCGTCTCCAGCGCCCTAGCCGGCCTGGATCCGGATCGACCGGGGCTGCCGCTGGGCGCTCTTCGGCAGGTGGAGCTCGAGGACGCCGTTGCGCATGGTTGCGGAGACAGAGGCGGCGTCGATCTCCTCGGAGATCCGGAACTCCCGGTGGTATCCGCCCGCCCGGTATTCGGTGTGCAACGGGGTCCACTCCTCCGAGGGCGAGATGGCGAGCTGGGCATCCAGGCTGAGGGTGCCCTTCTCGAGACGCACCTCGACCGAGCTGTCGTCGGCTCCGGGCAGGTCGGCGAAGATCACGAAAGCGTCGGGGCGTTCGAGCACGTCGACGTCCGGGCGGAAGACCGGGCCGGGCCGGGTGCCTTCGGCCTCGAGCTCTTGTTTCTCGCGGGGTTCGAGCGTTTGGGTCATGCCGGTCTCCTTCAATTCGCCTGGACGGCGATCTGACGGGGCTGGTGCTCGGGCCGCTTGGGCAGCCGCAGGGTCAGCACACCGTGTTTCACGGTGGCCTCGACGGCGTCGGCGTCGATCGCGGCCGGAAGCTCGAAGGCGCGTCGGAACTCGCCCGAGCGCCGCTCGACGCGGTGCGGGTTCGCGTCGGCCTCGCCGGCGTAGTCGATCTTGCGCTCGCCGCGGAGGGTGATCGTCGAGCCCTCGATCGACACCTCGATGTCGCTGGGCTCGACCCCCGGAAGCTCTGCCACGAGGTGGTAGGCATCCGTGTTTTCGTAGAGGTTCACCGGGGGGTACACGCCGTGCCAGCTCGTCGCCGGGGCGCGCCCGACGCGACCGCGTTGCAGAAACGAATCCATCATCCGACGCATGTCGTCGAAGTCTCGCCAGGATTCCGAGCCGTGGGGCCGCAGGGCCATCGTCGTTCTCCTTTGCGGTGTCGCGTTGCACGTCGCAACGCATCGCTATCCATTGCCTGATCACGCCACGGCGGCTGTCAAGGGGGGTCGCGAACCCGAGACGCCACTGGCGGCCGTCGCGCGGCGCCGTCTGCGGCGCGCGGCCACGCGCACCGCGCTCGGTCGGCATCGATGTCGCAGCTGCGGGGCAGGGCCCGCGTGGCGGCGCGCACCGCGACGTCAGGCTCCTGGGTGACCCGGCCAGGGGTTCGTGTCGAAGAGGACTCGGCGCCATCGCGCACACTCGAGATCCGCTAGGCCAGAGTGCTCATCCCCGTCGCACGCAGAGCTCGCCTACGCCATTGCCCGCGCGGAAACCGCTGGGCGTGGGGCCCGTAGAGGGTTGTCTCACCGGGCTGCGTCGAAGGCTTGGAGTGCGGCGCGGGCCACCTGCTCTCCCCATTCCTGAACAAAATGGCCAGCGTCGGGGAGCTCGAGCGGCGGTGGGCAGCCACGGATCACACCGCACAACTCGTCCATCACGGGCTTCCCCAGCACCCAGTCCTGGAGGCCGGTGACCATGAAGCTCTCCCCCGCCCATTTTGTCGAGAGGTAGTCTCGAGCCCGTTCGCAAAAGGGGACGCCGTCCATTCCGGGCTCGACGGGCACGAGCTGCGGAAAGCGCCGTACCCCGCCCTGGTAACGCTCGTCCGGAAACGGCGCGGCGTACGCCGGCAGGTCCATGAAATCGAGAACCCCGGGGCAGGTGAACGCCAAGAGCCCGGCCACGGGGATGTCGCGAAATTGGGAGGCAAACGTCTTCCAATTGGCGAACCCTTCGGTGACGGGCTTTCCGACCGGAAGGACGGTGTTCATGACGATCAGACGCTGGAAGCGCTCGGGCATGTCCATGGGAAGCGTGAGGCCGAGCACGCCACCCCAGTCTTGGCAAACGAGGGTGATGTTGCGGAGATCGAGTCGCTCGATGAACCGGATCAACGTGTCGCGGTGGAACGTGAACGTATAGTCCTCGTCGCGGACTGGCTTGTCCGACCGTCCGAACCCAAAAAAGTCCGGTGCGACCACCCGCCCACCCGCTTCCGCAAAGACGGGGATCATTTTTCGGTAGAGGTACGACCAGGTAGGTTCACCGTGGAGACAGAGGTACACGTCGTCCGCGTCCGTGGGTCCGGCCTCCACATAGTGGAGTCGCAGGCCCTCAAACCCGGGAAGGTCTTCCACGTAGTGGGGCGGGTAGGGGAAGTTCGGGAGCAACGCGAATCGTTCTTCCGGTGTGCGGAGCGCTTCGATCGCCATCACACTCTCCTTGTTGAGCACGCGGGGAGGTCAATCGGCACTTCGAGACTTCAGACCGGGGGGTCGACCCTGGCCCTACGGCAGACTACGCAATGGTCCGTCTTCGCTCCCCACCGATCGTGGGTGAAATCGCCGACGCCCGGCCACTTGGACCAATCCGCGTAGGTTCGATCGATTGCAATCTTCCCGTCGCGCATGGTGAATACGCCGACCCACGGAATGGCGAAATCGTCGCCCTGGTCGGGGTCTAGCAGGGTGCACTCGACCGTCATGTGGTTGCCGCTGGCGCTGAGGTGTTCCAGCCGCATGTAGCGTTTGGGCGCCGCGGCAAGGACCTGGCGTTCGGCTTCCAGAAACACCTCCGAATCGCCGAGCTCGACATTCCCCATCGCGTAAGCGACGCAATCGGGCGTGTAGCATTCGTACACGAAGCGAACGAGATCGGGGGCGTTGTAGTACTGCGCCCACCGCATGACGGTTTCGACGTTGCGGGTTTCTTCCTCTGTCACCACAGTCCTCCCCGAGCAGCCGCGACTGCCCGCAAGCGCGACCAGCGTAAGGGCTAAGGTCCTGACGACTCCAATTCTTTCGCGAGATCCGACATCGCAGACTGACGCGACCCCGGCGCCATGTGCCACCAGATCTGGAACGGCGCGCCCGTGGTCTTCATCTTCTCACGCGCCGCCAGCAACACTTTGCCGGCTTCGGTCTTGTCGTAGAACCACCGCTCGGCTCCCCACGCCGCAACGGGTTGATCGGCCACCAGCTCCAACGCCAGCTCCTCGTAGTAGGCTCGGATGTCGGTCGCGATCTGCATCGGTGGAGCGGCGAAGCCGACCTCGTCCCAAGGCTCGCCGTCGACGACCCGGACGAACCTCTCGAGGGCCCCGGGAACGGCTTCCGCGGGAATTGCGCGTCCGACACTCGTTCGGCCGTTTCTCGCGACCGCGCGGTCGTACGCGCCCCGCAACGCCTGCGCCTCGTCCACCGCCGGGTGGAGGTCGGGGTCGAAGCGGGCCGGGACCGGACAGGCCAGCGCTTCGCCGCCCTCGCTCTGGATGGTCTCCGGGAAGTCGACGAGGACGGGTCCGGCCGGTCGCTCCAAGAGCGCGAAGGCCGATTCGAGCACCCGGTGCTGGAACGCGGCGTCGCGTGGCTTTCCGAGGGGATGGCCCAGAGGAAACTCCGCGTGCAGGGCCCGCGGCGGACGCATGCGCACCGCAATGTCGCGGATCGAGGAGATCGTGACCGTCGACAATCCCGCCGCTTCGAAGGCATGCGCGAGCGTACACACGGTACGCGGGCAGAGCGGTCAGACCGGGGTGAGCAGGACGACGTCGACACCGTCCTCGAGCATGCGTCGGGCGCAGGCGGGGCCCGTATCCAGGCGCAACGTCGACAGCCCGTCGAGTTGGTTGCCGGCAAAGGAGTAGTGGAAGCTCGCCACACTGCCGATGACCCGCCGATCGGCGAGCTCCTGGAGGCGGTCCACCGGGTACACCACATTCAGGTCTGCCGCGAAACCCGCGCGGTCGAAATTCGGGCTCACGTGGCCAAGCTCGAGGTCGCGGGCGTCGTGGGGGAGCGTCTCGAACCCGAAGTCCGAGAACGCCCACTTCTCCTCCTGTCTCTTCGAGATCTCACCGCCGCGGGTCAGGGCGGCACTCGTCACGATCGCGACCCGCGCCCCTTCGAGCGGGGGCGGCTTGGTGAACGCGGGCGCGCCGAAATCGGGTAGCGGGAGGGACGCCGCGAACTTCCGCATCTCCCGGTCGTTGTCGTGCATCGTTTCTCCACCCCGCGGCGGGCTCTCGGGCGACCTTCGACTCAGCGAATCTCCATTTTACAAGCAAGATTGTAATAACTCAATGATATAGATCTCGTCTCTCTCTGTGAGCCGGTGTTCGGTCGAGCCGGAGACGACGACGAATCGGAGACCCGGAGCCCGCGGAAGGCCCCGGAGTGAGGGCGTTGCGCTCAATCGTCCTCGATCCGGCCGTCGCGCAGCAGGATCCGCCGCTCGGTGCGGGCCGCGACCTCGGGCTCATGGGTGACGAGGAGGATCGTATTGCCCGCTCGGTGGAGGGCGTCGAAGAGCTCCAGGATCTCGGCGCCCGTGTTCGTGTCGAGGTTGCCGGTGGGCTCGTCGGCGAGGAGCAGCGAGGGCTCGTTGACGAGGGCGCGGGCGATCGCCACACGCTGACGCTCACCGCCGGAGAGCTCGTTCGGCCGGTGGCCCAGCCGTTCGCCGAGCCCCACACGTTCGAGGGCGGCCTGGGCGCGCGGTCGCCGGACGCGGCGCGGGACGCCGGCATAGATCAGCGGGGTCTCGACGTTGTGGAGGGCGCTGGCGCGCGGCAGCAGGTTGAAGGTCTGGAAGACGAAGCCCACAGTGGCGTTGCGCAGCTCCGCGAGCTGGGCATCGCGCAGCCCGGCGACGTCGCGGCCTGCGAGGGTGAAGCGGCCTGCGCTGGGGCGGTCGAGGCAGCCCAGGATGTGCATCAGCGTCGACTTGCCGGAGCCCGAGGGACCGGTGATCGCGAGGTACTCCCCCGCCTCGACGTCGAGGTCCACGGCGCGCAGCGCGTGGACGTCCAGCGATCCCATGCGGTAGGTCCGCGAGACGTCGCGGAGCTCGATCAACACCGGGGCCTACTCGAATCGCAGCGCATCGATCACGTCCTTGTTGGCGGCCCGGGCCGCGGGGTAGAGACCCGCCGCCAGACCGATCGCCGCGCAGATCGCAAAGCTGTAGCCGACCCATACCCAGGGCACGCTGGCGCCCCCGCCGAGCAACACACGGGTCGCACCCCACCCGACCGCGACGCCGGCGGCGCCGCCGGCCATCCCGAGCACGATCGCCTCGGTGAGGAACTGGGCCAGGACGGCGACCCGGTTCGCCCCGAGGGCTCGCCGCAGGCCGATCTCGCGGGTGCGCTCGGTGACCGACACGAGCATCACGTTGGCGATCCCGAGCCCGCCCACGAAGAGCGAGACCAGCGCGATCGCCACCACCAGCCGGGCGATTTCGCGGTTGGTGTCGCGGATCGTCGCGAGAAAGAAGTCCTGGCGGAACACGCGGAAGTCGTTGTCTTCGTCGGGGCGCAAGCGGTGGCTGCGACGAAGGATCGTCTCGATGTCGAAGAGCGCTTCTTCGAAGACGTCCTCCGAGTGCATCTGGGCGAGGGCGCCGGTCAAGTGGTCGACGCCGAACACGCGCTCCTGGGCGGTGGTGAGGGGGATGAAGATCTGATCGTCGGGGTTCGACCAGCCCTCGCCCTTGGCTTCGAGCACCCCGACCACGGTGAAGCGCTGGGAGGCCACGACGATGGTCTCGCCGATCGCCTCACTCCGGTCGAAGAGCTCGTTCCACACCGTGTCGCCGAGGACGGCCACCCGGGCCCGGCGGGCGACCTCGTCGTCGTCGAAGACGCGCCCGGCCAAAAGGCGGTCGTTGTTGATCCGAAAACGGTCGGCGCTGGTGCCCGAGACCCGCGTCTGCCAGTTGCGCCCGCGGCGCTCGGCGTTGGCGGGCCCGGAGAAGGTGGGGGCGGTGGCGACGATCGCGTCGGACTCCCGCGCAAGGGCGCGGGCGTCGGCGCGGGTGAGCGTCGTCACCGCGTCGTCGGTGCGGACCCCCCGCACTCGGGACACCCCGGGGCGGATCGACAGCACGTTGGTGCCGAGGGCGTCGAGCCGCGCCTTGATCCGCGCCTGGGCAACCTGCCCGAGGCTTACCACGTAGAGCACTGCGCCGATGCCGACCGCGATGCCGACAGTCGTGAGCAGCGAGCGCAGCGGGTTCGCCCCGAGGCTCTGGAGCGCCAGCCGCAGGTTCTCGACGATCACGCGGGGCCTAGCTGCCGCTGCGCGGCTTGGTGTTGCGGCGCCCCGTGCCGAAGCTCCGGCTCCGGCGGATCCGTGCGTCGAGGCGGTCGTGATCTTCCTTGAGTCGGGAGACCATGGGGATGCCGAGCACCTCGCCCTCCTCGAGACCTTCCAGGACCTCGATCACGCGCTGGTCGCTGCGGCCGGTGCGGATCCTGCGCGGGCGATAGTCGCCGCCCTCCCGCACGAGGACGTTGGCGCGGTCTCCGGTGTCCGGGTCTCCGCGCGGGGCGTCGTCGTCGCTCGGTTGCAGCGCGGTGACGGGGATCGTCATTGCGTCTTCCCGCTCGAAGAGCACGATCTCGACCACGGCGTTCATCCCCGATTTCAAGTGCCCGGTGACGTTCTCGACCCGCACCACGACGTCGAAGACAGTGACGTTCTGCTCCTCGCGTGCCTCGGGTGCGATCCGCACCACTTCGCCTTCGTAGCGCTCGTCGAGGTAGGCCTCGGCGCGCACCGTCGCGGGCTGCCCCAGCCGGATCTTGCCGATGTCGATCTCGTCCACACCGGCCTCGACGTGGACGCTGCGCATATCGGCGATGTCGGCGATCGGCGTGCCGCCGCCGACGTTGTCGATCCCCGACGCGATGATCTGGCCCTGCTCGACGTACTTCTGGAGGATCACTCCGCGCACCGGCGCGATGATCACGGTGTCGTCCATCCGCTCGTCGGCGCGCTCGAGCGCGGCGTCGGCGCGCACCAGCTTGCCGTGGGCCACGGCGAGCTCGAGCTCGGTGGCGTCGCGGTCGAGCTCCGAGACCGCCCGGCGTTCGAAGAGCTCGCGGCGTCGCGCGGCGTTCTTCTCGGCGAGCTCGAGCTCGGCCCGGGCGATGTCGACGTCGGCGCGCGCCTGGGCGAGGGCGAGGCGCTCCTGCACCTGGTCGAGCTTGGCGACCAGCGCGCCTTCGGCGACCTCCTCCCCCACCTCGATCGGCAGCTGGATCACCTCCCCGCTGGCCTTCGATTTGAGCTCGATGCGGTCGATCGGCCGCACCACGCCGTCCGCGGTAACGGCCATCCGCAGCGGCTGGCGGGCCGCCACCACCTCTTTGTAGCGGACGGGATGCTCCGCTTCGGCCGACTCCCCTGCGCTCCACGGGCGCAGTGCCACGAGCCCGACCGCCGCGATGGCGGCCAGGCCGGCGATCCAGGTCGGGATGTGTGCGAGGCGGGGGTGCATGAATCGACCGCGCTGCGGGAACCCACTGGGGAGGGTATCCGCACCGGCCCCGCCTTCCAGCCGTGCGCTGCGCGCCGGGTGCTAGCCCAGCGCCGCCGTCACCAGCGCGGTGTCGAGGTACTCGATGTCGGCCTGGATCTTCCCGTCCCGCACGGTGAAGACGTGGCAATAGCGGTTGTTGTAGGGCTTGCCGTCGCGGTTGGTCATATGGCCCGCGCTCCGTACCACGACCTTGTCGCCCTCGGCGATCATCTCCTGGATCTCGACGTCGACGCCGCTCTCGAAGTCGATCGCTCCGGCGATGTTGGCGAAGAAGCCCTGGACCTCCTCGTGCCCCGAATAGACGCCCGAGTAGGTGGTGGTGCCTTCCAGCGTGAAGGTGAAGGCGTCACTCGTCAGGCCCAGGGCCTTGCCGAGGTCACCGGCGCCCAACGCCTGAAAATAGTCGCGGACGATCTGCTTGTTGGTCTCGGCGCTCATGGAGTTCTCCAAGTGGGTGGGGTCCGAGAGCATAGAGCGACCGGGGCGGACGGTGCACCCCTCGCGCACGCCCCGGGCTCGCGAGCGTGAAGGCGGTCGCCGCCGTGTGGTGCTTGGGTGGCTGAGGCTTCGCGTACGGCGGGCGGCGCTACTCCGGCCGCGGCAGCGGGAAGTGGAGGAGGGCGGCGACCGGGGCGGCCGGGTCGGGCTTGCCGGCGATCACGAGGTCCGACATCACGACGAGGGACGCTTCGTGATCTCCCATGAACCTCGCGATCCGCGCCGTCTCGGCGTCCTCGTCCGGCGAAACCAGGGTTCCGAGCTCGCGGTAGCGCGGGAGGTAGGTCGTGTTCACGATCTCGCGGAGCATCTGAAAGCGCTCCACCCAGGGCAGCGCGTTCATCTGCTCGGCCGTCTGTGCGCCCCCTGTGGCCGCTCCGGGGTCGTCGCGCAGCGGCAGCCCGCAGCGTACGAGGAGCGGGCGCAGCATCGCCTTGGCCTCGGTTTCGAGCTGGAGCAGGGTGCCCAGGAGGTAGTGCTGCTCGGGGCCCTCGCCCGCCGCGAGCATGCCCTCGAAGGCGACCTCGCCGAGCTGCTCGCCCCGGTAGACATCGCTGAGACACTCGACGAATTCCCGGCTCGCCATCTCGATCCCTCCCCGGCGGGCGCTCAGCGCCCACCGTCTGCCTAGCGTACAGCGCGCCCGATCTCCGCGTAGCGGTCGAGCCAGCGCAGCACCGTGTCGCGGTCGGCCGTGGGGCAGCGCGGGATGGCGCGCACGAAGAGCCCGGAGTCGGCGTAGCGGCGCAACAGGCGCTCGGGCGTCTCGAGGGTGTCGAACATCGAGATCGGCACCTCGGCCGGGTCGCGGCCCGCCTCGCGGAGCATCCGCTGGAGTTCGCGGATGTCGTCTTCGAGGCTCCGCCGGTGGATCGATCCCACTGGGAGCCAGCCGTCGCCGTATTCGACCACCCGGGCCCGGCCAAAGCGAGAGCCCAGGGTGCCGAGCAGGATCGGCGGATGGGGTCGCTGGTGGGGCTTGGGATAGGACCACACCCGCTCGAACTGGACATGCGCGCCGCGGTAGCTGGCCTCCTGCTCGGTCCAGAGCGCCTTCATCGCCGCGAGCCGCTCGCCGAAGACCGCCCAGCGCTCCTCGAAGCGCGTGCCGTGGTGCGCCATCTCCTCGCGGTTCCACCCCGCACCCACCCCAAAGAGAAAGCGTCCCTCCGAGATCCGGTCAACGGTGGCGACGATCTTGGCCAAGGTGATCGGGTCGCGCTCGGTGACGAGACAGATGCCAGTGCCGATCTTGATCCGCGTCGTCACTGCGGCCGCGGCCGCCGCGCTCGCGAAGGGATCGGCCATGTGGGCGTACTCCTCGGGGAGGGGGACGCCGCCGGGGAAGGGGCTCTCGCGGCTCGCCGGGATGTGGGTGTGCTCCGGGAACCACACCGATTCGAACCCCCGCTCCTCGGCCGCCACCGCCAGCTCGTCGGGGCGGATCGTGTATTCGGTGTTGAAGGAAAAGACGCCGAGCTCCATCGCATCTCCCGCGGCACGACCACAGCGGCCCCCGGTTGGTGTCGCCTCGTCAGCGAGTGCCGGAGCCACCGGCGCCTAAGGTACTCGGTTCGCCGCCTTTCGGGCGGCGTGGCCGCACGCGGCGATCGAGTACGCTTGCGCCGCCCCAATCCGCAGGAGGAGTCATGAGCAAGACCCGCAAAGCCACCGTCCGCCGCGCGGTCGCGGCGTTGGGCCGCGGAGACGTCGAGGGGTTTCTCGCCGACGCCACCGATGACGTTGTCTTCACGCTCGCCGGCAGTCCCCCTGGCG
>CAJHXS010000020.1_pt1 | contig 25502 bp, 21 predicted proteins | sample 9198591 | NCBI WGS metagenome assembly CAJHXS01 (sample SAMEA7708347, study PRJEB35096) | sediment metagenome | biome: marine neritic benthic zone biome [ENVO:01000025]; feature: sediment [ENVO:00002007]; material: shallow marine sediment [ENVO:03000034] sea grass bed [ENVO_01000059] ... | reverse complement strand
GCGCGCCAGGTTGGCGCCGAGACAGAAGTGCGCCCCGTGCCCGAACGCGAGATGAGGATTGGGGGTGCGCCGGATGTCGAAGCGGTAGGGGTCGGCAAACACCTCCTCATCCCGATTCGCGGCCGGGTAGAACAAGCCGACGGTGTCCCCCGCGCGGATCACCTGATCCCGGAGTACGAAGTCCTCCGTGGCGGTGCGCAGAAACTGGATCACGGGAGACGTCCAGCGGAGAATCTCTTCGACGGCGAGGTCGAGGAGGCCCGGATTCGCGCACAAGAGGTCGCGCTGCTCCGGATGCTCGAGGAGCGCGATCACGGCCCCGGTGGTCGCGTTGCGGGTGGTTTCGTTCCCGGCGGCGATCAAGAGCAGCAAATATCCGATCGCCTGTTGATCGTTGAGCGGCGCGCCTTCGACCTCGCCAAAGAGGATTCGGTCGAGAAGGGTGTCTCCCGGGTGTCCCGCAGCGCGACGCTGGTGGATCAGCGCCTCGAGATAGAGACGGAACTCGTTCATCCCGCGCTCCGAGGCCTGCCGCAGCGTCTCCCCCGGGAGCAGGTCGTCGGGGCCGAGGGCGCCGACGGCGGCGTTGGTCCAATCGAAAATCTTCTTCCAGTCGCCCGCAGGGAGACCCATCATCTCCCCGATCGCGGCCAGCGGGAGCTTTATGGCGAGCTCGCGGACAAAATCGCACGACCCGCTTTCGCGCGTGGCCGCCTCGAGCTTTTCCACAAACTCGGCGGTGAATCCCCGGGCCAACGCCTCAAAATGCGGTGCGACCCTGCGCAGACGACCCGGTGTGAAATCTCGGCTCGACAGCAGGCGGAAGTTCCGGTGGCGCGGGTCGTCCATAAAGACAAAGTCCGGCGGCTCGTCGGGGTCCCAGGCGCGCTCCGCACAAAAGACGTCGAGGCCTCCGCGCAGCGGCTCGGTCTCTCCGCGGCGGGTCAACCGCAGCCGCGGCCCGCCGTTGATAAAGACGTCGGGCCGTCTCGACACGGCGAGGATGTCGACGTGGCGAGTGATCGCCCAAAAGGTCTCCACATCGGCGCGCTCGTAGCGGTACACCGGCGCGCGAAGGCGCAGCAGATCCCACTCCTCCCACGGGTAGCCGCGTTCGGCGTACAAGCGGCGCGTGTGGAGGTCGATTTGATCGAGTTCGAGGGTCATTTGCTGGTACGTCTTCTAGCCAATTTACCCGCCAGACGCCTCGCTGCCGAGGCGCCCTCCAAGAATGCGACACGCCGGGCGCGTTGCCCGCCCGAGCGTCCCGCCTCTACCCTGGCGGGATGGGCGCACCCCAGAGCCGGACCTTCTACGAACTGCTCCGCGAGATCGCGGCCCGCGACACGGAGCGAATCGCGCTCATTTCTCGCGGCGAAAGGGTGTCGTACGGCGAGCTCGTCGACCGGGCGACCGCCGTCGCACTCGGTCTCCGGAGCGAGGGGGCGGTGCGGGGCGACCGCATCGGGATGCTTCTCAACAACCGGCGGGAGTGGCTCGAGCTCTTTTTTGGTGCGAGCGCACTCGGCGTCACGATCGTTCCCTTCAGCACGTGGTCGACCCGCAGCGAGCTCGAATTCCTGCTCGACGACTCGGGCGTGCGCTGGCTGTTCTCGCTGGCGCGGCTCGGAGACCGCGACTTTTTGGCCGACCTCGACGCGCTGCGTGACACCGCCGCGAAGACGCTCGAGCGTGTGTTTCTCGTCGACGGCCCAGCGGGCCGAGATGGCTTTCCCGACTGCGTGGGCCCCCGCCACCCGCCGGTCGCGCTCCCTCCTGGAGAGGGAGCGAGCGCCGGGGACACGGCGCTGATCCTCTATACCTCGGGGTCGAGCGCGCGCCCCAAGGCGGTTCCGCTCCGTCACTTTGCCGCGATCGAGAACGGCTTCAACATCGGCGAGCGGATGGGTCTCGGCGCGGACGACGTGGTATTCGTCCCGGTCCCGCTTTTTTGGTCGTACGGCTGCGTCAACGCGTTGCCCGCCATCCTCACACATGGCGCCACGATCGTCCTGCAGGAGCTTTTTGAGCCCGAGGGCGCGCTTGCGTTGATCGAGACGCACCGCTGCACCGCCCTCTACACCCTCCCCACGATCACAGACGCCCTGCTCTCCCAGCCGTCATTTGCGCCGCGACGGACCGCGACACTCCGCACCGGGTTGACCATCGGCACCCCCCAAGACCTGGTGCGGACGGCGCGCGAACTCGGAGCCACGTCGATCTGCAACATCTACGGCAGCACAGAAACCTACGGGAACTGCTGTGTCACCCCGCGCGAATGGCCCCTCGAAAGTCGGGCACAGTATCAGGGAACGCCGCTTCCCGGCGTCGAGGTCCGCGTCCGCGATCCGGCCTCGGGCCGGCGCTGCGACGACGACGAAGTGGGCGCACTCGAGGTTCGCGGCTACCTCACGGAGGGCTACGCCGGTCACAGCGCGATCCACAACGCCGAGGTGTTCTGCGAAGACGGCTATTTCCGGACCGGTGACCTCGGCTCGCTCAGCGCCGAAGGCCGTCTCCGCTTCGCCGGCCGCAGCAGCGAAATGATCAAGCGCTCCGGGATCAACGTATCCCCCGCGGAGCTCGAAGAGGTACTCCAGCGCCACCCGGACGTCGGGTTGGCAGGGGTCACCGGCACCCCCGACAAGCGAGTCGACGAGGCGATCATCGCGTTCGTCGTACTGCGCCCCGGCGCCGCGGCAACCGCAGAGGCGCTCCGCGCACACTGCAAAGAACGCGTGTCGCGCTACAAGCTCCCCGACCACATCGAGGTATGCCCGGAGCTCCCGCTCACGCCCACCGGGAAGCTGATGCGCCGCGAGCTCAAAGCGATCGCAGCGGAACTCCCGCGGGAAGCGGGCTGATCGCGTTGCCCTCCGCAGGGGGCGAGCGATCGAGGAGCTTGCGGACATGACGGCAGACGTGCAGTCGGCGACACGAGAACTCGTGCGCGACTAGCCGACCACGCGCTGATCGAGGTTCCCCCGCCGTGCATCCAAGCCCACCGAAAGACTTGACGACACCTCGGCGACAAGGTCCCCACACCGCAACCAAGCCGGAACCGGGACTTCAAGGTGGGCCCTCCTGGACTCGAACCAGGGACCATCCGGTTATGAGCCGGTTGCTCTAACCACTGAGCTAAGGGCCCGCAGGTCCTGCCGAGTCTAGTGCACCCAATGGGCCCGGTTCGCGACCGTCCGTGCGTTGGCCCTTCCCGCGAGGCGACCGCAGAACGGACGCCGTTCGCGTAGAATCCCGCGGCTATGGGCGTGCACAGCGAACGCGAGGGCCTGGCCAAAGGAGGGCGGATGAGTCGCGGCGCGACGTTCGAACACGGACCCCTGACCGGAATCAAGGTGGTGGACGTCTCGGGGGTGCTCGCGGGGCCGTGGGCCAGCACGATGATGGCCGACCTGGGCGCGGACGTGATCCTGATCGAGCGCGTCGACGGGCCGGACGCGATGCGGCTCACGGGGCCGGTCTCCGGCGACCAGTCGGGGATGTGGGTCTCGATGAACCGCAACAAGCGGGGAATCGCGCTCAACCTGCGGGACGGGCGGGGGGTCGACCTGGTGAAACGGCTGGTCGCGCGGGCGGATGTGTTCGTCCAGAACTTCCGGCCCGGCGTCGCCGAGCGGCTCGGGGTCGGGTACAACGCCCTCGCCGCGGTGAACCCCGAGCTGATCTATCTGTCGATTTCGGGGTTCGGCCCGACGGGCCCCTACGCGGGGCAGCCGGTCTACGACCCGATCGTCCAGAGCATCGCGGGGATGGCCCACGCCCAGGGAGGCGACCTCGTGAAGAGTGTGATGGCCGACAAGATCACCGCGATGACCGCCGCGAACGCCACCCTCGGCGCGTTGGTGGGTCGCGGCCGCGGCGCCGGTGGACAACACGTCGAGATCAGCATGCTCGAAGCGCAGATGGCGTGGATGTGGCCCGACATCTACTGGAACGAGGCGATGCCCGACGAGGAGCCGGTGCCCACCTACAGCGTCTGGTACTCGCCCTACGACACGCGAGATGGACAAGTCTGTGCCGTCTGGGTGAGCTACCGCCAGTTCCAGTCCGCCGCCCGTGCCCTCGGCCGCCCCGACGTGGCCGACGACCCGCGCTTCGCCACCCGCGAAGGGCGGCTCAAGCACTCCCTCGAGATGCGCGCGCTCTTCGGCGACGCGCTCTCCGCCTTCACGACCGAGGACGCCCTGGCCGCTCTGCAGAGCGCCGACGTACCTTCGGCGCCGGTGCTCGACCGCGCAGCGGCCATCGTCGACCCGCAGGTGCAACACCTGGACCTCCTCGTCGAGTCGGAGCACCCGGTCGCCGGACACACGGTCACCGCCCGGCCGCCGGCCCGCTACAGCGCGACCCCCACGGGCCTCCGCGCCCACGCCCCGAGCTGGGGAGAGCACACCGACCAGGTCCTGGCCGAGCTCGGGCTCGACCCCGCTGCGATCGCGGCACTCCGCGAGGATGCGGTCGTCCGGTAGGCATCGCGACCAGGGGCTTTGCCGCGCTCTCGCCGAGCCCCCACCGTTACATTCCCTCCCCGAGGAGGGATGGTCATGGACATCATGGAACTCGGAGCGATCGGCGAGCTCGTCGGTGGCGTCGCCGTGATCGGATCGCGTTCACCCCGACAAGAGGTAGAGGAAGTCCCCCTCGGTGAGGATCCCGACCAGTGCCTCGCCTTCGACGACCGGGAGACACCCGAGCTTGCGCTCGGTCATGAGCGCCGCGGCCTCGCGGAGCGGCGCGTCGGGATCGACGGTCGCGACGTCGGTGGCCATCACCTCTTTCACCGGGTAGGCCTCCAGCGCCTTGTCGTGGGCGGCGCGCCCCTGGCCGAGGGTCCACGCGACGGCGCCGAAGACGATGTCGCGCTGACTCACCACGCCGGCGATCCGCCCGTCGTCCTCGAGCACGACGACGTGTCGGAAACGCCCGGCCTTCATCAGCTCGTCCGCCACAGAGATGCGGTCGTTGCGGCTCACCGTCTGGACATCGCGGGTCATCGCGTCGGCGACGCAGAGCCCCGCGTCGAGCTGGCTCTTGCCCTCGTCGGCGGCGGGTGCCGACTCCCGAGCGACGTGCGCGGGGCTGTCCTCGCCAGTGAGGGCAGCGTGACCGGCGCGCGCCACCTCCTCGAGCTCCGTCTTGAGACGCTCCACCTCGCGTTCGAACGCGCGGGGGTCGTCGCAAAGGACGGACAGCGTGGGGACCCCGTCGCGGGTGTACCCGTGTAGGTCACTCACCTTGACGCGGACGGCGCGGCGCCCGCCGCGTTCGTCCAGGTCGAGTCCGAGGTTGACGATCTCCTCCGGCATCCGGCTCCCCTCCGCCTAGCGAACGCCCGTGGCGCTCTTTAATCATCCTGTGCCCGTCGTCGCCGGTGTCAACCGGGCAACGGGAGTTCAGCGGTGTGGTGTCGGCTCAGCCGACCCCCTCCAGCCACTCCCGGATCGCGCGGCCGATCTCGTGGGGGCAGTCTTCCTGGAGGAAGTGGATGCCCGCAACGGTCACTTCCTGCTGGTTCGGCCAGGTGCGGCAGAACTCGCGGAGGCGGCCGGTGCCGAGCCCTCCGGGCTCGGCGTTGATAAAGAGCTTCGGGAACGCCGCGCCCTGCATGAACTCGGCGTTGGCGGCGACGGATTCGACGACGTCGCGGGGCTGACCGGCGATCGGGATCTGGCGGGGCCAGGTGAGGGTCGGGCGACGCGACTCGCCGGGCTCGGTGTAGGGCGCGCGGTAGACATTCATCTCCTCGTCGCTCAGCTTGCGCTGGATCGCCGAGGGGAGCACCTGCTCGATGAAGACGTTCTGCTCGAGCACCATCGTCTCCCCCGCCGAGGAGCGGAACCCGCGGAACAGCTCCTCGAAGCCCTCCGGAAAGTCTTCCCACTCGAGGGGCGCAACGACGGCCTCCATGTAGGCGATGCCGCGGACGCGTTCGGGGTGACGGCGGGCCCAGTCGAAGCCCAGGGCCGAGCCCCAGTCGTGGATCACGAGGGTGACGGCGCCGTCGGGGTCGACCGCGTCGAAGAAGGCGTCCAGGTAGTAGCGGTGCTGGGCGTAGGTGTAGGCGTAGACCGCCGGCTCGGGGAGCTTCTGGGAGTCGCCCATCCCGATGAGGTCCGGCGCGACACAGCGCCCGCGCTCGGCGAGGTGGGGCATGATGTTGCGCCACAGATACGACGACGTCGGGTTTCCGTGGAGAAAGACGATCGGGTCGCCGACGCCGATCTCGACGTAGGCCATCTCGAGGCCGTGCACGTCGACGCGTTGCTTGGGCGCGGGGTAGGAGGCGGAGAGGGCTTCGGCCATGGTGGGGTCCTCGCGCGGCGGGAAGCCCGGCCGCGCAGGTGGGTGGGCGCAGGCGCAAGTGTAGACGAGGTCGGGTGTCCCGAGGGGCTCAATCGGGCGGGCGACGCGCCATCGAGTCGCGCCACAGCGAGACCAACTCCTCGGCGCCGCCCTCGGAGGCGAGGCCTGCCAGGGCTCCGCGCTGGTCTTCCGGGGCGCGGTTCTGGCTGAGCTTGTATTTCGCCTCGATCGACTCCAGCGGGATCTCGAAGGCGACGATCGCCCCGTGGAGGGTGGCGCGCATCTGTTCCGAGAGCGCGAGCGACCACGGCTCGGCGCGCTCCGCTTCGTAGCGGGTCACGAGGGCGTCGAGGAGCGCCGTCACCCGCGCGTCGTCTTCGATCACCGCCGGGCGACCCGCGGCGTGGACGACGGCGTAGTTCCAGGTCGGCACGATCGGCTCGACGTCCCACGCCGGCGAAATGTAGGCGTGGGGTCCGTGAAAGATCGCGAGCGACGGCGCGGCGTCGGGGGCGAAGACCCGCCAGTGCGGGTTGGCCCGGGCCATGTGTCCGAGCAGGCTGCCGCGGGGCCCGGCGTCGGGATCGAGCATCAATGGGACGTGGGAGACCAACGGGCCCGCGTCACCCTGGGTGACCAGGGTGGCAAAACCGTGGCGGGCGACGAAGGCGCGGATCTCGTCGTCGTCGGTGACGCGGAACGAACGCGGTAGATACATCGCGCGGCCCCCTACGCGGAGAGACCCCCGGCGGCCTCGACCGCCGCCGCTTTCTCCTCGGGGGCGTCCAGGCGGCGCGCGGCGAGGATCACCGCGGCGCCGTGGCGCCCCATCGAGATCGCCGTCCCCCGGCCGACTCCCGAGCTCGCGCCGGTCACGATCCCCACCTTGCCCTCGAGGTCCATCCGCGCCGCCTCCCCGGACAACGCTACCCCACCCCGCGGGTGCCAAATTCGGCGGTCGGCAAGGCCGAGCACAGGCCTGGCTTTCGGCGAGATCGGCGCCGCGGCGGCACGCGTGGGCCCCGCTCGTGCCGCTTCCCGATCGGGGCTTGCCCGGGCCTCCCCCGAGGTGCGATCCTCGCGGGTCGGTTCCCCACCCCGTGCGCCGGAGGCCTGTTGAGCCCGCCCGCCGACCCCCAAGCGACCAAGAGCGACCCGAACACCGACGACCTCGAGGGGCGCGCCATCGCCGTGGTCGGCGGAGCGACGGCCGGGGCCGAGGCGGCGTCCCGGTTCGCGGCGCGCGGGGCGTGGGTGACGGTCTTCGAGCAGAACCCGCGACCCTACGGAAAGATCGAGGACGGTCTTCCGCTCTGGCACGAGAAGCTCCGCCGCAAGGAGTTCGACGCCATCGTCGGCAAGCTCGACCACCCACGGGTCGACTTCGTCCCCGAGACCCAGATCGGTCGCGACCTCCCCTTCGAGGAGCTCGTCGCCCTCGACTTCCACGCGGTGATCCTGGCCAACGGCGCCTGGCGCGACCGACCCTACCCGGTGGCGGGCGCCGAGGCCGTGGTCGGCAAGGGCCTGGTCTACCAGAACCCCTTCGTCATCGCCTTCAACCACAGCGCCGACCCGAGCTACGAGGGCCCGCGCTTCCCGATCCTCGACAACACCCTCGTGGTGGGCGGCGGGCTGGCCTCGATCGACGTCTGCAAGATCCTGATGGTCGAGAGCGTGCGAGTCGCCCTCGCCGAGCGCGGGGTCGAGGAGCCGATGCTCGAGATCGAGCTCAAGGGTCTCCCCAAGATCCTCGCGCGCCACGGGACGAGCCTTGCCGAGCTCGGGGTCACCGGCTGCACGCTCTTCCACCGCGGGGCGGTCTCGGCGATGCCCGTCGTGCCGATGCCCCCCGACGCCGACCCGGCGCGGCGCGACAAGGTCCACGCCTCGCGGCGACGGCTCCTCAGCAAGGCGATCGAGAAGTACCGCTTCCGCCTGGTGACCTGCGCCCTGCCCGAAGGGCTGCTCCTCGAGGGCGACCGACTGGTCGGGTTGCGGATGCGGCAGAGCCTCACCGTCGACGACGAGACCTTCACGCCGTTGGAGGAGACCTGGGACTTCGAGGGCGCGTCGGTGGTGAGCTCGATCGGGAGCATCCCCGAGCCGATCGAGGGCATCGAAATGCGCGGGGAGCTCTACGCCTTCTCGCGGCGCGAAGTGGGCCAGCTCGAGGCGTATCCCCACGTCTTCGCCGCGGGCAATGTCGCGACGGGTCGGGGCAACATCGTGGCGTCGCGGCAGCACGGCGCCCTGGTGGCGGAGCACGTGGCCGAGGCCTTTCTCGGGCTGGGCGACGCGGGCCACGACGGCGAAGAGGCCCTCGCCACCGACGCGGCGCCGATCGCGGACGTCTCGGATCGAGTGGCCGAATGGGTGCGCGCGCGGCCGGCCCTCGACACCGGTGCGGCGCAGCGGCTGCGCGCGCGGGTGGCCACGCGTCAGCGCGAGGTCGGCTACGAGGGCGCGCTGCGCGCCTGGATCGAGAAGGTGACCCCGCCGGGCTTCTTCTAGATCGCGTCAGCGCCCCTGTCGCGGACGCGGGGGTTGCGTATAAAAGGGGGCATGACGACCGACCTCCTGCTCCGCGACGACGGCTGGCCCGCCCTCGACCGCATTCGCCCCGAACACATCGAGCCCGGCATCCGCGCCGTCCTGGCGGAGTGCGAGACCCAGCTCGAGGCGCTCGAGACGTCGATCGAGAGCGGTGCCTGGACCCCCGACACCGGTGGCTACGCCGCCCTCGTGGGCGGGATCGAAGCGATCCACGATGCGCTCGAGATTCCGTGGGGCGCAGTGAGCCAGCTCCTCGCCGTCGTGAACTCCGACCCGTTGCGGACGACCTACGAAGCGGTGCAGCCCGACGTGGTCGCCTTTGGCACACGGCTCGGCCAGAGCACGGCGCTCTACACCGCCTTCGAGAGGCTGCGCGAGAGCGACACCTACGAGACGCTGGGACCCGAGCAGCGGCGGGTGCTCGAGGTGCTGCGCCGCGACGCCCGGCTCTCCGGTGTGGGGCTCGACGCCGTGCCCCGCGAGCGCTTCGCCGAGATCGAGCGCGAGCTGGCCGAGCTCGCCACGCGCTTCGCCAACCAGGTGCTCGACGACACCCGGCGCTTCGCGCTCACCTTGCGCGACCCCGACGAGGTGGACGGGCTCCCCGAGAGCTGGCGCGGTCTCACCGCCCAGGCGGCTCGCGAGGCCGGCGAGGAGGGGGCGAGTGCCGAGGCGGGGCCCTGGCGCGTCACCCTCGACGCCCCCTCGCTGGTGCCCTTTCTCGCCCACGCCCGGCGCCGCGCGCTCCGCGAGCAGGTCTACCGGGCCTACGTCACGCGGGCCAGCGGCGGCGAATCGGACAACCGGCCGCTGATCGAATCGATCCTCGCGCTGCGCCGCGAGCAGGCGGCGCTGCTCGGCTACGCCTCCTACGCCGAGCTCTCCGTCGCCTCGAAGATGGCGCCCGACGTCGCGGCGGTGGAGGGCCTCCTCGAAGACCTCCGCGGCGCCTCCCGCGACGCCGCGGAGCGCGACCTCCGCGAGCTCGCCGATCGCGCCGCCGCCGACGGCGCCCCCGAGGCGCAGAACCTCAAGCCCTGGGATCTGGCGTTCTGGGCCGAGCGGTTGCGCGAAGAGCGCTTTGACTACAGCGAAGAAGAGCTCCGCCCCTACTTCCCCCTGCCCCGGGTGCTCGCCGGTCTCTTCGCCCTGAGCGAGCGGCTCTTTGGCGTCCGTATCGAGGAGGCCGACGGCGACGCGCCGGTCTACCACCCGGACGTCCGCTTCTTCCGGGTCTTCGACCGCGGCGGCGCGCCGGTCGCCAGCTTCTACCTCGACCCCTACGCGCGCCCCAGCGAGAAGCGCGGCGGGGCCTGGATGGCCGACTGTCTGGGGCGGCGGCGGCTCGAGAGCGGCGTGCGCAACCCCGTGGCGTTCCTCGTCTGCAACCAGACCCCGCCGGTGGGCGACGCCCCCTCGCTAATGAGCTTCGACGAGGTGACCACCCTCTTCCACGAGTTCGGCCACGGGCTCCAGCACATGCTCACCGCCGTCGAGTGCGGGCTGGTCGCGGGGATCCAGAACGTCGAGTGGGACGCGGTGGAGCTCCCGAGCCAGTTCATGGAGAACTGGTGCTACCACCGCGAGACGGTGCGCGGCATCAGCGGCCACGTCGAGACGGGCGAGCCGCTCCCCGACGCGCTGTTCGACAAGGTCTGCGCGGCGCGCACCTTCCGGGCGGGGAGCGACATGCTGCGCCAGATCTACTTCGGGATGACCGACATCGAGCTCCACCACCGCTACGGCCGCGAGGGCGACGACGCCGACGCCTTCGCCGTACAGCGCCGCATCGCGGAGCGCACCACCGTGGTTCCACCGATCCCCGAAGACCGGTTTCTCTGCAGCTTCGGACACATCTTCGGCGGGGGATACGCCGCCGGCTACTACTCCTACAAGTGGGCCGAGGTGCTCTCGGCCGACGCCTTCGCGGCTTTCGAAGAGGCCGGGCTGGGCGATGCCGACGCGATCGCCGCCGTCGGGCACCGCTTTCGCGACACCGTGCTCGCCCGTGGCGGCAGCCAGGCGCCGGGCGAGGTGTTCGCGGCGTTCCGCGGGCGCGACGCCAGCCCCGACGCACTGCTCCGCCACAGCGGGCTCGCCACCGAGGGCTGATCGCTGCAAAAAGTCATCGTGCGCGGCCGCTGGGAGGTCTAGGCTGTCCACGCCCCGCTACCCCACGACGAGGTGCCGACGATGACCCGCACTCTGCAACTCGAGCTGCTGGCCGGGGCCACCCTCACCGCCCTCCTGCTCGCGCTCCCCGGCGCCGCGACCACGGTGCGCCAGACCAGTGTCGACGAGATGCTCGGGGCCTGCGAGCTCGTCTTCGAGGGCGAGGCCCTGGCGAGCGGTGTCGAGGAGAGCCCCGGCGGCCGCCACGTCTTCACCTGGGTCGACTTCGCCGTGCGCGACGTGGTGAAGGGCCCCGCGGTGGACGACCGCATCCGTCTCTACTTCCTGGGTGGCGCCGTCGGCGACCGCATCGTCGAAGTGGGCGGAATGCGGGTGCCCGCGGTCGGCGAGCGCGGCCTCTACTTCGTCGAATCGCTGGCGCGACGCCAGGTCCACCCCTTTTACGGCTGGGATCAAGGGCGGCTGCGGATCCTTCCGGGCCCCGGCGGTGTCGACCGGGTGGTGAGCGCCGACGGCCGCCCGGTCGTGGGACTCGCCCCGCCGAACGCGATCCGCCGGCCCCGCGGTGCGCTCAGCGAGGGCGTCGCCGACGAGCTCGAGCTCGACGTCGGCGCCCGGCTCGAGGACGCGCTCAGCGCCGCCGAGCTCAAGGCCCAGCTCCGCGGCCGGCTGGCGGGGGGCTCGTGATCGCGTCGCGCGCGCTCGCCGTGGGAGTCGCCGCCGCGCTGGTCGGCGCCGGCGGGGCCCAGGCCTTTCTCCTCGAAGACCCCCTCACCCGTCGCCCGGGCGGCGAGTTCACCATCGAGACCCAAATCAGCCACCCATCCCTCGGCGCCGACAGCCCGAGCGGGACGAGCTGGGACAATGCCTTCGTCGAGGCCCTCGACGCCTGGAACGACGCCCCCGGCCTCGGCGGGCTCGTCGACCTGGGCGCCACCTTCGGGCTCGAAGACCCCTGCGACAGCGGCGACGGCGTGCACGGCGTGGGCTTCGACGACGACTTCTGCGGCGTGGCGTGGACCGGCGCCACCCTCGCGGTGGCGGTGCGGAACTTCTCGGGAGGCGGCCTGGTGAACGAGGGCAACATTGTCTTCCGCGCCGACAGCCTGGCCAACGCCAACTGGAACGTCATCGCCGGGTCGCAGAGCGCCTTCGACGACTTTCGCCGCGTCGCCGTCCACGAGATCGGTCACCTGCTGGGCCTCGACCACCCGCCCGGGAGCGCCGCGATCATGTGGGCCAACGTCCAGGACACCATCGAGGTGCCCCAGGCCGACGACATCGCCGGGATCACAGCGATCTACGACCTCACCTGCCCCGACCTGATCCCGAGCGGTTCCCAGACGGTCGACGGGTCCCTCGACGCGACCGACTGCCTCGACACCGACGTCGGGCTGATCGTGCCCGGGGCGGTGGGCGACTGCACACAGATCGGATTCGAGGCGAACTCCTTCGTCGACCTCTACCAGGTGACACTCCCGCCCGGCGAGAGCCTCGACGTCTCGCTGAGCTCGGGCACCTTCAATCCCACCGTCCAGATCTTCAACAGCAACCTGAGCTCTGAGCTCGGCTGCGACTGGAACAACTTCTCCGGGCCCGCCTCACTCAGCCTCGCCCTCACGCCGGGCACCTACGTCGTCGCGACACGCTCGATCTTTGCGGGCGGCGGGACGGACTACGAGCTCACGCTTGCGCCCGAGCCGGGCTCGGTGGCGTTGGTGCTTGCGGCGGTCTTGGGGCTTTTGGGGATGGCGGTGCGTCGGCGGTAGCGGGTTCGGTGGGTTGCGGGGTGCCGCGGGCGCGCTCGGTGGCTTGCGTATTCAGTCTTGGTGAACTTCGCGGCGCCGTAGGCGCCGCTGCGCGCTGCCTGGCTTTGCCGGGGTGCTTGCGGGGGTGCCTCGTAGACACCTCGGTGGTCTGCGTATTCAGCCTTCTTGAACTTCGCGGCGCCTATGGCGCCGCTGCGCGCAACCCGGCTTTGCCGGGTTGCTTGCCGGGGTGACTCGTAGACACCTCGGTGGTCTGCGTGTTCAGCCTTCGTGAACTTCGCGGCGCCGACGGCGCCGCTGCGCGCAACCCGGCTTGGCCGGGTTGCTTGCCGGGGTGACTCGTCGACCTCGGTGGTCTGCGTGTTCAGCCTTCGTGAACTTCGCGGCGCCTATGGCGCCGCTGCGCGCGCCGGCCTTTGGCCGGCGCTTGCTAGTTCTCCATGAAGCTCTTGAGCAAGCGGCTCCGGCTGGGGTGGCGGAGTTTGCGGAGGGCTTTGGCTTCGATCTGGCGGATCCGTTCGCGGGTGACCTCGAAGTCCTGGCCCACCTCCTCGAGGGTGTGGTTGGCGCGCTCGCCGATTCCAAAGCGCATCTTTAGCACGCGCTCCTCTCGGGGGGCCAGGGTGGAGAGCACCTTGCGGGTCTGCTCGGCGAGGTTCTCGTGGATCACCGCGTCCTGCGGGTCGACGGCGCTCGGGTCTTCGATGAAATCGCCGAGCTGGCTGTCGCTCTCCTCGCCCACCGGGGTCTCGAGGCTGATCGGCTCCTTGGCGATCTTGAGCACCATGCGGACCTTGTCGACCGGGAGCTCCATCTGCTCGGCGAGCTCTTCGGGCAGCGGCTCGCGACCCAGCGCCTGCACCAAGTGACGCGTCGCGCGCACCAGCTTGTTGATCGTCTCCGTCATGTGCACCGGGATGCGGATCGTCCGCGCCTGGTCGGCGATGGCCCGGGTGATCGCCTGGCGGATCCACCAGGTGGCGTAGGTCGAGAACTTGTAGCCGCGCCGCCACTCGAACTTGTCGACGGCCTTCATCAGCCCGATGTTCCCCTCCTGGATCAGGTCGAGGAACTGCAGGCCGCGGTTCGTGTACTTCTTGGCGATCGAAACGACCAGACGCAGGTTCGCCTCGATGAGCTCGGCCTTGGCCTGATGGGTGCGGGCGCCCGCGTTGCGCAGCCGCTTCAGCACGCTCCGCAGCTCGTCGCGGCTCATACACAGGTGTGTGCCGATCCGCGCGATGTCGGCGTCGATCGCCGCGAGCCGTTCGACCGCCGCGGCGATCTTCTCGGGATCCCCGCCAAGGCGGAGAAGCGATTCGCGCCCCTTGCGCCCGCCCGCGAGGGCCAGCGGCGCCAGGGCGTCGAACTCGCGGCGCGAGACCGCAAAGCCGCGCACGACACGCCGCGCGTCGGCCTCGAGCCGGGTGATGCGCTGGCCCCGCTCGCCGATCCCGTCGACGATCTCGGTGTTGCACGTCTTGGCAAAGCCGGTCTCGCGGAGCAGCAGCACCGCCCGGTAGAGCAACTCGTTGCACTCGCTGCGCAGCCGCGCCCGGGTCTCGTCGCCGGTGCGCGGGTTCGCGATCGAGGCGGCGCGCTTGGCGACCTCGGCCTCGCAGCGGCGCAGCGCGACGACGACCTGCTTCCAGTGCCGCTCGCGCTCGGCGGGGGTCGGCACCTCCGGCTCCGGCTCGTCCACCTCGATCCCGTCGAGGAGGTTCACCAGCTCGAGCTCACCGCCCGCGAAGCGATCCGCCACCGCGAGCACCTCCCGCAACCCGTAGAGCGTGGTGAGGACCGCGCACTCCTGGTCTTGGAGACCGGCCTCGATCCGCTGCGCGATCTCGACTTCGCCCTCGCGGGTGAGCAGCGACACCTGCCCCATCTCCCGGAGGTAGACCCGCACCGGGTCGCTCGAGCCCGCGTCTTCGCCGGCGAGGAGCTCGGCGCTCCGGCTCACCTGCCGGGCGCGGCGGGGTCGCCGTTTTGCGGGGCCGCGCTTCGCCGGCACGGCGGCGCCGACCACGGGAATCTCTTCCGCCCCGAAGACGGCCAGCAGGGCATCCACGCGCTGGGCGGCGACCCCGTCGGGGAGCGCGCCGTGGAGCTCGTCCAGGGTCACGTAGCCCTTGCGCCGCCCCTCGCCGAGCAGGTCCTCGACGATCGCGAACTCGCGGATCAATGCGTCGGCATCGGGGGTACCCGATGTGCGTGCCCGTCGACGCGGGTGGGGGGAGGTGGTGGGCGCGCTGGAGGACATGGGGGGTCTCCTTCTGACCTATGGGCGGGGCCCGCCGCGCGCGGGGCCTGGAGGCAAGCCCTGCGCGCGTCGGCGCTCCTCGATCTGACGCTGCTTCGTGGTGAGAATCTCGTCGGGATCCGTCGCCGGATCCGCTCGGAACTGTCGGGTCGTACCACGCGCCGTCTGATCGGCGCGGCGGCGGCGGAACCAGCGGAGCAGGTCGCCTGCCGCGCGCTCGGCGGCGTCGGCGTCGACCTGGTCGCTCTCCACAGCGAGCGCGGCGAGCTCGCTCCGCGCATCGTCACCCAGGGTCTCGGCGAGGGCGTGGACGTCGAAGCGCCCGCCTTCGGCGTCGCGGGCCGCTGCGCAGAGTGCGGGGAGGAGGGTGTCCCAGGGCACCTCGCTCGAGAGCAAAGCGACGTCCCCGAGGTCGAGACGCGCCGCGAGGGCGGGGCGCTCGAGCCAGATCCGCGCGAGATGGCGGGCGTTTCGCGCCTCGGGCCCGTCGCGGCGCGGCCGCGCCACCACCGGCTCGTCGTCGGGAGCCCCGCGCTCGCGGAGCTCGCTGCGCAGCGCGGCGTCGACGTCCTCGACCCGCGCGTCCACCGCCAGGGCGAGCTGGCGGGCGAACTCTCCGCGCTCCACCGGGTTCTGTACCGCGGCGAGCTGACGGATCACGCCGCCCACCGCGTCGGCCTTCTCCCAGGGCGTGTTGCGCCCCCGCGCCGCGGCGCGGCCGATGAGAAACGAGAAGGCGGGCGGCGCGTCGTCGACCACCTTGCGCAGCGCCTCGGGCCCTTCGCGCTCGAGAACGTCCGCCGGGTCGGCCCCGGTCGGTAACACCCCAGCGCGCACGCGCAGACCCTCCGGCAGGAGCACTTCAAGCGCCCGCTCGAGGGCGCGCTCGCCGGCGGCGTCGCCGTCGAAGAGCAACACCACCTCGCGGGTGCGGCGGCGCAGCTGGCGGGCGTGCTCCCGGGTGAGCGAGGTCCCGCAGGTCGCGACCGCCTCGGCGACCCCGGCCAACGCCAGCGCGATGCGGTCGAAGTAGCCCTCGACGACCACGACCTGGCCGGCCTTGCGAATCGCCGCGAGCGCTTCGGGAAAGCCGTAGAACGCCTCGCGTTTGCGGAACACCGGGGTCTCGGGGGTGTTCAGATACTTGGGCTCCTGATCGCTCGAGAGCGCGCGCCCGCCGAACGCCACGACCTGCCCGCGCACGTCCTGGATCGGGAAGATCACCCGGCCGCGGAAGAAGTCGAAGTGTCCGTCGCCCCCGCGTCGCGCGCTGAGGAGCCCGGCGCTCGCGCCGAGCGCGGGGTCGAGCTTTGCCCCGCGCAGCGCGCGGTAGAGCGTGTCCCAGCTGTCGGGGGCGTAGCCCAACCCGAAGCGTTCGATCGCCGCGTCGTCGAGACCGCGACCGGCCAGATAGTCCCGGGCCGGTTCGCCCTTGGGGCTCGCGAGGGTGCGCTGGAAGAGCCGCTGGGCGCGTTCGTTGATGTCGCGCAGCTGTTGCGTCACCCCGGTGTCCGACCCGTCGCTTTCGGGGATCTCGACGCCGACCTCCCGGGCCAGGCTCCGCACGGCCTCGGGAAAGCTCAGATTCTCGTGACGCATCACGAACTGGAAGGCATCGCCCCCGGCGTCACAGCCGAAGCAGTGGAAGATGTCGCGCTCGGGGTTGACGTGGAAAGACGGGGTCTTCTCGTCGTGGAAGGGGCACAGCCCCTTGAAGCTCCGGCCGCTCTGGCGGAGCGCGACGTGACGTCCAACGAGGTCCACGATGTCGATCCGCTCGCGGAGCGTCTCGATCGTTTCCTCGGGGATTCGACCCACGGTCGGGAGCCCTGGCTACCGGGCCATCTTCTTGAGCTTCTTGATCGCGCGTTTGCGCGATGCCGCAGCCTTTTTCTTACGCCGGACGCTGGGCTTGTCGTAAGACTCGCGCCGACGGAGCTCCGTCAGGATGCCGGCCTTTTCGACCTGCTTCTTGAAGCGGCGCATCGCCTGCTCGAAGGACTCGTTTTCCTTGACCTTGACTAGGGGCAAGAGGACGACACTCCCTCACTCGGCCCGGTTCTTCCATCTCCCGCGACCCCCGCGAGACGGTTGAACCAGTCTTCGTCGCCACTGCCTTCGTCCTTCGTTCCCGGATCGCACTCCCGCCACATGGGGATGAGACGGCGGCGGAAAATGTGCGGCCACGAGCGGAGGACTCGGGGTTCGAGGCAACGAGCCACGCTAGCGAAGCCCCAAACAGCGTTCAACGGCGTTCAACCGAGCGGCGCCCGTACTGCGATGCCGCGCGCCCGAAGTGCCTGTTTTACTTCACCGACGCTCGTCTCACGAAAATGAAAAATCGACGCCGCGAGCGCCGCCTGCGCGTGGCCACCCTCGGGGCCGTCGTCGAGAGCCGCGGCGAGGTCGTCCGCGCTCCCGCCGCCCCCCGACGCGATCACAGGAATCGGCACCGAATCGGCAACAGTGCGTACGAATTCCAAGTCGTATCCGCTCTTTGTGCCGTCGCGGTCCATACTCGTCAGTAGGATCTCGCCGGCGCCGGCCTCGGCCATCTGCACCGCCCACGCGACGGCGTCGATTCCCGTCCCGCGCCGCCCACCGTGGGTGTAGACCTCCCAACGCAATTCCGGAGCCTCGGTGTCGCGTTTTGCGTCGATGGCCAGCACCAGGTTGGCGCTGCCGATCTTCGCGGCCGCGTCTGCGACCAGGTCGGGATTGTGCACCGCGGCGGTCATGATCGAGACCTTGTCGGCACCCGCGTTGAGGAGATCGCGGATGTCGTCGAGAGAGCGCACTCCGCCGCCGACACAAAGCGGCATGAACACCGTCTCTGCGGTGCGCGACACGACGTCGAGCAGGATCCCCCGCTCCTCGTGGCTCGCGGTGATGTCGAGAAAGGTGATCTCGTCCGCTTCCTGTTCGTCGTAGCGGCGCGCCACCTCCACGGGGTCGCCGGCGTCGACGTGGTCGACGTACTGCACCCCCTTCACCACGCGGCCGCGGTCGACGTCGAGACAGGGAATGATGCGTTTCAGGAGCACGCGGCCACCTCCAGCGCGTCGGCGAGGGCGACGTCCCCGGTGTAGAGCGCGCGTCCGACGATCACCCCCGCGACCCCTCGTGTGTAGTGGGCCGCGGCGCCGCGCACGTCGTCGAGGGAGCCGACCCCCCCGGACGCGATCACCGGGATCGTCACCGCGTCCGCCAGCGCGGCGGTGCCGTCGAGGTCGGGCCCGGTGAGCATGCCGTCGCGCGCGATGTCGGTGTAGATCAGCGCCGCGACGCCGGCGTCTTCGAAGAGCGCCGCAACTTCATCAACCCGCGCGTCGCTGGTCTCGAGCCACCCCGACACGGCGACGCGTCCACCGCGGGCGTCGACTCCGACGGCGACGCGGCCGGGATGACGAGCCGCGGCCGCGCGCACCAGCTCGGGATCGCGCAGAGCCGCGGTGCCGAGAATCGCCCGCTCCACCCCGAGGTCGAGCACCCGCGCCACGGCGTCGAGGTCGCGCAAGCCACCACCGAGCTGCACCGGCAGCGAGCCCGCGGCGGCCACGATCGCTCGCACGGCGTCGCCGTTGCGGGGGGCGCCGTCGCGGGCGCCGTCGAGGTCGACCACGTGGAGACGCGCGATGCCGGCGGCGGCAAACGCCGCGGCGACCTCGGCGGGGTCGTCGCTGTAGACGGTGGCGCGCTCGTAGTCACCCTGGGAGAGCCGCACGCAGCGGCCACCGAGCAGATCGATCGCCGGGATGACCTCGAACGACACAGCGGCCCCCGCTACTCGCGCGGGTGGAGTGGCGCGCTCCGCACCACTTCCCCGACGCCCCAGCGCGCAAACTCGTTGGCGCTGAGCCAGCGCAGCCCGCGGCCCGGGTAGCGCCGCGCCCGCAACACATTCTCGGTGAGCGCCTTCTGGGTCTCGTCAAACCGGCCGCGGAACAGCGCGCGCCCCCCCGGCGCGTCGTAGAAGTCGAGATCGAAGGCGACGCTGGCCGGCTGCGTCGAGCCCGAGGCCCCTCCGCTGCGCTCGCGGAAGCGGTCGAGACGACCGAGGGCGATCACGTTGCAGCCGAACTCGCGGTCGGCGGCGAAGGCCAGGCGTTGGGTCTGTTCGCGGCCGCGACCGGGTGCGCTGCTCGCGGCGAAGACCCCAGTCTGTTCCGGCGCGACGACCCGGAGCCCCGCCCCGTCGAGGGCCTCGACGAGATAGCTCGCGAGCTGCGCCGGCGTTTCCTCCGGGACCCGGATCTGCGGCGAGACCTCGAAGGGCACCGCGACGACACAGATCGTGGGGATCCCCCGGTGGTCGCCGGCCGAGACGGTACCCGTCCCCGACGACCCGGCGCAGGCGAGGGCGCCGGCGGCGAGGACCGCGGCCACAGCGGCGGCCCTCAGCACTGGGCGACCCAGCCGGCGAAGGCGTCGAGCAGACGGCGGCCGGCGTTCTGGCTCTTCTCGGGGTGGAATTGAATCGCGAAGAGCGACCCGCGGCCCGCCGCGGCGGCGAAGGGGCCGCCGTAGTCGGCCTCGCCGAGCACCGAGCTCGGGTCCGCCGGGATCGCCCGGTAGGCGTGGACGAAGTAGTAGACGTCGCGTTCGGGCAGGCTCTCGAGCATCGGGTGCGCGCCGCGGTAGCGCACTTCGTTCCACCCGATGTGGGGCACACGCAGCCGCTCGCCTTCGGGCCCGCGTTCGGGGAAGCGCTCGACCCGCCCCGGCAGCACCGAGAACCCCTTCGAGACCCCGTGCTCGGTGCTCTCGTCGAAGAGGAGCTGGAGCCCGAGACAGATGCCGAGGTAGGGCTGCCCGCGTTCGATCCCCTCGCGCAGCGCCTCGTCGAGACGCTTCGCGCGCAGGGTCTCCGCCGCGTCGCGGAAGGCGCCGACGCCGGGCAGCACCACCGCCGCCGCGCGGGCGAGCGCCGACGGGTCGCCGGTCACGTCGACGCGCAGCCGAGAGCGCTCGAGCGCCTTGGCGACACTGCGCAGGTTGCCGGCGCCGTAGTCGACGACGGCGACGGGAGCATCGAGGGGAGGCGGGGTCACAGGCTGCCTTTGACCGAGGGAACTCCGGTGAGACGCGGGTCGGCCTCGACGGCGACGCGCAGCGCCCGGGCCAGGCCCTTGAAGATGGCCTCGACCACGTGGTGGGGGCTCCGCCCGTAGCGGAGCTCTACGTGGAGATCGATCCCCGCGTTCTGCGAGAACGCGTAGAGAAAGTCTTCGACGAGGGAAGTGTCGAAGTCCCCCACCCGCTCGTTGCCGAGCTCGACCCGATACACCAGGTAGGGCCGGTTGGAGAGGTCGAGGGACACGTCGACCCGCGACTCCGCCATCGGGAGCACGAAGAAGCCGAAGCGGCGGATCCCCCGGGCGTCGCCCAACGCCTCTCGGAGCGCCGAGCCCAGCGCGATCCCCACGTCCTCGACGGTGTGGTGGAGGTCGACCGCCAAGTCCCCCTTGGCGCGCAGCCGCAGGTCGAAGGCGGCGTGCTTGGTGAACGACTCGAGCATGTGGTCGAAGAACGGGATCCCGGTGGCGACGTCGTAGTCGCCGCGGCCGTCGAGGTCGAGCTCGAGCTGGATCTGGGTCTCGTTCGTGATCCGCTCGAGGCTGGTGCGCCGCCCCGTCTGTTCGTCCCGTTCCACCCGCTGACCCATTACGCCTCCGCGTCGCGGGCCGCGTCGCGCTCGCGCCGCGCCCGGCGGATCTTCTGGAGCCGCAGGTCTACGGAGCGCCCGTGCCCCTCGAACCCTTCGAGCTCGGCGAGGCGGATCACGTCAAGGCCCAGCTCGCGGAGCTTAGCGGGCTCGAAGCGGGTGAAACTCGTCCGCTTGAGGAAATCCTCGACGCCGAGCGGCGAGAAGAAGCGCGCGGTACCCGCGGTCGGCAGCACGTGGTTGGGCCCTGCCAGGTAGTCGCCCACCGCCACCGGGGTGTAGTGGCCGAGAAAGACCGCCCCGGCGTTGCGCACCTGCTTGAGCGCCGTGTCCGCGTCGTCCACCGCGAGCACCAGGTGCTCGGCGGCGTATTGGTTGGCCAGCTCGATCGACTCGTCCAGGCTCCCGGTCAGAACGATCGCGCCCCGAGCCGCGAGCGAGCTCTCGATGATCTTGGCCCGGGGAAGATCGGCGGCCTGCTTCGCGAGCTGCTTCTGGGTGCGGGTGGCGATCGACTTCACGTGGGTGAAGAGCACGCTCTGGGCCATCTCGTCGTGCTCGGCCTGAGAGATCAGGTCGGCGGCGAGCCAGTTCGGGTTGGCGCTGCGGTCGGCGACCACCGCCACTTCGGTGGGGCCCGCTTCGGCGTCGATGCCGACGTAGCCGAAGACGAGCCGCTTCGCCGTGGCGACCCAGATGTTGCCCGGGCCGGTGATCTTGTCGACCCGCGGCACGGTCTCGGTGCCAAAGGCCAGCGCGGCGATCGCGTGGGCACCGCCCATCTTGAAGATGCGGTGCACCCCGGCGAGCCGCGCGGCGATCAGCACCTCGGGCGCGACGCTGCCGTCCTTGCGGGGCGGGGTGGCCATTGCGATCTCGGGGACGTCGACCACCGAGGCCGGTACGCCGTTCATGATCACCGACGACGGATAGGCGGCCTTGCCACCCGGGACGTAGATCCCCACCCGCTCGAGGGGCCGGACGCTGTGTCCGAGTAGCGCGCCGCCCTCTTCGCGCATCTCCCAGCTCGAGGGGATCCGCTTGCGGTGAAACTCGCGGACCCGCATCGCGGCCTTGCCGAGGGCGGCGCGGTCGGCGGGGTCGACCTTCTCGACTCCTTCGTCCCATTCCTGGGGCGTCAGCTCGATCCGCTCGACGGCGGCGCCGTCGTACTCGGCGACACAGGCGCGCAGGGCCTCGTCGCCTCCCCCGCGCACGCGCTCGACGATCTCGCGGCAGCTCGCCTCCACCGAGCCCTCTTCGGATCGGCGGTCGGTGAGGGCGCGAAAGGCGCGGCGGAAGCCGGGTTCGGAGGCGGACAGGACGCGGACTTCGAGCGCTTTCGCGGTGGTCTTGGCTTTGGCCTTCGCGGTGCGGGCGGCCATCTCAACCCTCCCGTCGTATGTCGGCGCCCAGGTGGCGGAGCTTTTCTTCGATGCGCTCGTAGCCGCGGTCGATGTGGTAGACACGGCTGATCTCGCTCTCCCCCTCGGCGGCGAGGGCCGCGACGATCAGGCTCGCGGAGGCGCGTAGATCCGTGGCCATGACGGGCGCACCCGAAAGACGCTCGACGCCCCGGACGTGGGCGCTGCGCCCGTCGAGTTCGATGTCGGCCCCCATTCGCCGCAGCTCCGGCACGTGCATGAAGCGGTTCTCGAAGACCGTCTCGGTGACGACACTCGAGCCCTCTGCGAGGGCGAGGACGGCCATCAGCTGCGCCTGCATGTCGGTGGCGAAGCCCGGGTAGGGCGCCGTCGAGACGCGCAGCGCCCGGGGGCGCAGCGGCGCCCGCAGCGCGACCTCGTGCGCGCCCACCTCGAGCTCCGCACCGCAGGCGCGCAGCTTGTCGAGGGTCGCGCTCAGGTGCTCGGTGCGGACCCCGGTGACCCGGATCTCGCCCTGCACCACCGTGGCCGCCGCGAGCAGCGTGCCGGCCTCGATGCGGTCGCCCCACGCCGTGCGCTCCATCGCGCCGAGCGAGTCGACGCCTTCGATCTCGACGCGGTCGTTTCCGGCGCCCTCGATGTGCGCCCCCATCGACTGGAGCGCTTCGGCGAGCTCGATCACCTCGGGCTCGCGGGCTGCGTTCTCGATCACCGTCCGGCCCCGGGCCAGACACGCCGCCATCATGACGTTCTGCGTCCCGTTCACCGTCACGAAATCGAAGCGGTGGCGAGCGCCCTCGAGACGCGGCGCGCGCGCCTCGACGTAGCCGTGGTCGAGCCCCACCTTGGCGCCGAGCGACTCGAGCCCGCGCATATGCTGGTCGACGGGGCGCACCCCGATCGCGCAGCCACCCGGTTCCGAGACTCGCGCGCTGCCACAGCGCGCCACCAGCGGGCCGAGCACCAGAAACGAGGCGCGCATCTTGCGCACCAGATCGTAGGGCGCCTCGGGCGTCGTGATCTCGCCCGGCTCGATGCGCACCGCGTGGTCGTCCCAGGGATCCCACGCGGCGTGGACCCCGAGGGCGTTCAGAATGTCGAGCATCGTGTCGACGTCGCGCACCCGGGGCACGTTGCGCAGTACGCTCGGCTCGTCGGTGAGCAGCGACGCCGCCATCAAAGCCAGCGTCGCGTTCTTCGAGCCCGACGCCGGCACCGTGCCGCGCAGCGCGGCCCCCCCACGAACGACAATCCGATCCATCTACGAAGGCTCCAGGGGGGTGGGTTGCGTGGCGGACTCCGGGTCGTCGGGGAGGCCGAACAGGAGTGCGCGCTCGGTTCCTGCAGCATCGCGAATCGGCGCGCCGGGATCGAACCCCGCCGCGACGGCCGCGCGCCGGAGCTCGGGGATCTGACGCGGGTCGAGCTCGAGGAGCAGCCGGCCGCCGGGACGCAGGTGGGCGGGCGCCCCCGCCACCAGCCGCCGCAGACACTCGGCGCCGTCGTCGCCACCGCCGAAGAGCGCGCCCGCGGGCTCGTGGGCGAGCTCGGGCGGGAGCCCCTCGCGCGACGCCTCGTCGACGTAGGGGGGATTCGAGACGATCAGATCGAAGCGCTCGTCGCCGAGGGGCGCGAAGAGGTCGCCTTCGAGCCACCGGATCTCGACCTCGGGGACCAGGGCTTGCGCGTTCTTCTGCGCGACGCTGAGCGCGTCGGACGACAGGTCGGTGGCCCAGAACACGGCGTCCGGGTGCTCGGTGGCGAGCGCCACCACGATGGCCCCCGAACCGGTCCCGACCTCGAGCACACGGGTCCCCGACCCGACCAGCGGCATCGCCGCCTCGACCAGACACTCGGTCTCGGGGCGCGGCACCAGTACGGCGGGGCTCACGGCGAGGGGCAGCGACCAGAACTCGCGCCGACCCGTGAGGTAGGCCACCGGCATCCGCTCGCCGCCGCGGGCCTTTACCAGCTCGCGGAATCGCCCCCGCTCGGCTTCCTCCACCGGTTTCTCGTAGTCCACGTAGAGCTTCAGCCGATCGCAGCCCAGCGCGTAGGCCAACAGACACTCGGCGTCGAGCCGTGCGCTCGCGATGCCGCGGTCTTTGAAGTGGGCGGTGGTCCACTGGAGGAGCTCGAGCACGGTCCAGATTCTCTGGTCGTCGTGGGGAGTTCTAGGCGTCACGTAGCGACCTGCTCGGCGGCTCGGGCGAGTCCTACGTGGACGGCGTCGAGGAGCTCGTCCATGTTGCCTTCGATCACCTGGTCGAGTTTGTGCAGGGTGACGCCGACGCGGTGGTCGGTGACGCGGCTCTGCGGGAAGTTGTAGGTGCGGATGCGCTCGCTACGGTCGCCGCTCCCGACCTGTGAACGACGCTCGCTGGCGCGCTCGGCCGCTGCCTTCTCCTGCTCGTGTTCGAGAAGTCGCGAGCGCAGAATCTTCATCGCCCGCGCTTTGTTCTTGTGTTGCGACTTCTCGTCCTGGCACTGGACAACGATACCGCTTGGCAAGTGCGTGATCCGGACCGCACTATCCGTCGTGTTGACATGCTGCCCGCCGGCCCCCTGGGACCGGTAAGTGTCGACTCTCAAATCTTTTTCATCGACTTGAACCTCAACCTCTTCCGCCTCGGGCAGAACGGCAACGGTCGCGGCGGAGGTATGAATCCGTCCGCCAGACTCAGTTACAGGAATGCGTTGGACCCGGTGCACGCCAGATTCGAACTTCAGCCTCGCGAAAACGCCTTTTCCGGCAACCGATCCGCTGGCTTCCTTGCACCCCCCGATCCCCGTATCCGAATAGTCGAGCACTTCGAACCGCCAGCCATGAAGCGCGGCGTAGCGTTGGTACATGGCGAAGAGCTCTGCGGCAAAGAGCGCCGCCTCTTCACCGCCAGTCCCGGCGCGTACCTCCACGATCGCGTTTCGCGCGTCCGCCTCGTCTTTTGGCAGAAGCAGAAGTCTGACCTCGTGTTCCAAGTCCGAAATGCGATGCCTTAGAGACTCGGATTCCGCTTCGACGAGGGTCTTCATTTCCGCATCACCGGGCCCCTCCATCTCCAAGTCCTCAAGGTCGCGGGCTTCCTGTTGCGCCTTGCGAAGCGTGCTAATGGCATCGACGACTTGCGTCAGGTCCGAAATCTCCTTGTGCATTCCGACGTACTCGCTGGACCCCGGATTGGGATGGTCCGCCGCCAGCGCCTGCAGCTCATCGTAGCGGCTTACGACCCGATCGAGGCTTTCCTCAAGATTCACCTGCGCTTCCTCCTCGTACCGGGATGCCGCCGCGTCTCCTCATCCAAGTCATGCAACCCAAACAACTTCTTTACGGATTCTTCCAAATCCACATCTTCCCCCTGCGCCACCGCCTGACGGATTGCTTCCGAGGGATGGTGCAACAGGCGTTG
>CAJHXS010000145.1_pt1 | contig 25563 bp, 20 predicted proteins | sample 9198591 | NCBI WGS metagenome assembly CAJHXS01 (sample SAMEA7708347, study PRJEB35096) | sediment metagenome | biome: marine neritic benthic zone biome [ENVO:01000025]; feature: sediment [ENVO:00002007]; material: shallow marine sediment [ENVO:03000034] sea grass bed [ENVO_01000059] ... | reverse complement strand
GGCGCGAACGTGCCCGGCAAAAAACGGACGTTTCTGATGTACGCGGGCGGACACCCGCTTTATCGGCAGAAGTGTGACGATGTTGCGGCGAATGGTTACGAGGGCTTCGTGCTAGAACGCAATGCGCTCGGCTGAGGGCCACAACCAAAACCCTCTACGTTCTCAAAATTTCCTCTTAGCCGATTTTTTTCGATAGATCCGCACCGCCATGGCGGCGTTCCCAAATTTCCCCAAACACCCGTCTCTGATCTTCGACAGTGAGGCGATTTTCGCGTTGTGTGTTCACAGGGCTCTCCGAGTCGGCGTCGGCGAACCCCCTCAGACGAGCGGGCCGAAATCGCTCCGTCCGGGATCGAGTAGGTGCTGGCCCAGAAACGCGTAGTGCGCGCTGCGGGCCTGCATGTGCTGAGCGGCGACCAGGGTGTCCTGCCAGGGGCGATGGACGGGATGGCCCTCCCGCACGACATCCGAGCCCGCGATGTTGGCCGCGAGGTCCGCGACGGCGCGGGCCTCCCGCATCGCGTGGGTCCCCGCCATCCGCAGACGCATGCGTTGATGGATCTCGATCTTCGGCTCGGCCTCGAGCTGCTCCCACACCTCGGAGACCGTACCGTGCAGGTACGCGCGGGCCGCGCCCCAGCGCGTCTCCGCTCGCCCGAGCTGATCGTGCACGTGGTGATCTTCGCGCGCCGCGGTCCTGCTGTACCGCGCGCGGCGAGTTCGCGCCAAGGCGATCGCTTCGTCGAGGGCCCGCCGTGAGGTCCCGAGCGCCACCGCGCCGAACGAGCACCCGAACAGAAGCGCCACACCGATGACATACCCCGGCCAGGGGTCGACCGGCCGATCCGACCCCAGAACCAAGCTGTGCGCCACAGGCACTCGGGCGTTGTCGGCCGTGTAGTCGAAACTGCCGGTGGCGCGCAGACCGTTCACGGCCCAGTTGTCGACCAACTCGACCTGCTCGTGTCTCATGAGAAACAGGCGAGGCTCCGGCCCCTCCTCGGCGACCGGCGCGAAACCGGCGAACAGCGTGGCGTGCCGGCTCCCGCTCCCGAACACCCAGCGTCCCGACACGGCATAGGCGTCCCCGTCCCTCCGCGCCTGCGATTGTTGCGGGGTGCCGTTCGCGATGACGGCGCTCGGCGACGCCCACAGCTCGGCCGCCGCCGAAGGCTCTAGCCACGCGGCGACCGTCGCAAACACCGCTCCCTGATTGACGCACCATCCGCAGCTCCCGTCGGCCCGGGCGAGTGTCTCGACGGCGTCCAGCCAACTCGTGAATCGCGGCTGCTCGCCCCCCAAGGCGCGCGGTAGCAAGCGGTGAAAGAATCCGTTCCGATGGAGCGCCCGCAGAAGCGGTGCGGGAAGCGCCCGGTCTCGCTCGGCCCGATCCGCTTGGGCCACGGCCACGGGAGCGACGGATGCCGCGGCGTCGGCGAGGGCGAGTATCGTGCCCGACGCCGAGGTGTCGGGGGACGGGTTTGCATCAGGGTTTGGATCCGGGTGCATCGAGACAACCTAGGCTGAGATGCTTGCGTTTTCCTCCGCGACCCTGACGCGCGGCTCGAATCGGCCTTGGGCAGGCCCATCTCTGGTTCGCAATCGAACGCCCTCATCCGCTAAAGCCCGCGGAATCGCGGGATTTTCTAGGCGCGTCCGGGCGCCTATGCGGGAAGTCTCTGGCCGGGCAGACTCAGTGGCGGGCCGGGCTTGGCGATGCTGGGCGGCATCGCGGCGCTCCTGATCTCGCTCCGGCGACAGCGGAGCCACGCGGCGGACCGAGAGTTCTTGGGCTCGAGCGAAGTGCGGGCGCCAAGTCTCCGCAACAGCGGACTACTTGGCGGTCCGACTGGTCATATAGAAGAAGACTAGTCGGGCCTTGAGGGCCCCGACTAGCTCGTCACTTCTACCCCTGTGGGTACATCCGATGACGACGCCCGGGGGAAGGTCTTATCAGAAAGGTGAAGCCCGCGACGGAGTTCTAAATTCGCTCTCGGTTGCTGTCAGCCGCCCTTCACCCGGACTTGATTCGCCGCAACCGGGTCTCGAAGACTCAACCAAGTTAACTTCCGGGAACCCGCGGCCGATCTTCGGCGCTAACGGCGCCCGCGAAGGCGCGGATGACCGGCAAGAAGGCGTAGGTCGCGAGCGCGGGGGCTTCGTCAGTCCAGGTGTAGATGATCGGCGGAGACTGGCTCATGGACGGGAAACCTCTCGCGGTGTTCGGTGGCTTCGGCGCGCGGGCGCGGCCTGAAGCGGGTGGCTTCTGGATGGGTGCCAACTCGGTGTGGATTCGGACGGGAGGTCTACCAGAAAAACGCGCTATTCGCGGCTCCCCCAAGGGGAAAATGCGCTCGCCGCTTCGCCGGGGCCTCGTTCCCTTGCGACCTGTCCTTGATAGAATGGCGCCGGAAATGAGGTGCCCATGAAACTGGCTCTGCATCTCGCCGGCGGCGGTGCGATCTGCGACCCCCACGTGCTGCGCGACGTGGCCCAATGTGCCGAAGCGGAGGGCTACGACGCGGTTCTCGCCGGCGACCACGCGATCCTGCCCATGCACATCGAAACGCCCTCGCCCTACATCGAATGGAGCGGGGGCGTGTCCTTCTACGACGTCTACCAGCAGGTCCCGTGGGCCGACGCGTTCACCGTGATCTCCTTCGTCGCCGCCTACACCGAGCGGGTGCGAATCGGAACGGGCGTCCTCATCGTCCCCTATCGCAACCCCTACGACGTCGCGCGGCGCTTCGCGACGATCGACGTCCTCTCGGGCGGTCGTCTGATCGTGGGCTGCGGCGTCGGGTGGATGAAAGAGGAGTTCGACCTCCTCGGCGTTCCCTTTGCCGAGCGCGGCAAGCGCACCGACGCATACATCGAAGCGATGAAAGCGCAGTGGACCCAGGCCGACCCGCGGGTCGGGGGCGAGTTCGCCAAGCTCGACGTCTCGACCAACCCGCTGCCCCAACCCGTGCAGAAGCCCCATCCGCCGATCTGGATCGGCGGCGAATCGAAGGCGGCGGTGCGCCGCGCCGCGCGCCTCTCCGACGGCTGGCACATTGCGCTCCTGACCGAACGCCAGCGGCGACCGCTCCTCGAAGAGCTCAAGCGCGAGATGGACCGACTCGGCCGCTCGATGGACGAGCTCGAGCTCTCCGCGATGGTCGAGCCCTCGACCATGGACCGCGCGGCCGTGCGCAGCCTGGTCGACGACGGGGTCGAAACGCTCGCGCTCATGCCGCTCTCGCCCGACCCCGTGGGCTTTCTGAACGAGGCGCGCGAGTTCGCGAAGTGGGCGCGGGATCTCACGTAGTGGCCGACGGCGATCTGCGCACCGACCGCGAGCGGCTGTGGCAGAGCCTGATGGAGATGGCCCGGACCGATCGCCTCTCTTTCTCCCCTTCCAAAAAGAACGCAGCGCCAAGCGCCCCGATCCCGGCACTGACCACCCAGACGCGATGATCGGGGCCACGGGGATGTGGTCAACGCCCTGCACCGCAAAGCAACCCAGGTCCCTCGAATCTGGCACTACTGGACGAGCCCTACCGACCTCGCTGCAGAGGAAGCCTGGAACGACCGCGAGGCGTAGTGGCCCTCGGATTCACCCGACGCGTCCTCGAGCAGAATCCCGTGCGTGAATAGAACCCGACATGGGTTTCGTGGTTCGGGGAGCAGGAACCGTCTCAAATGGAAAAGAGCAGAGATTCACCACGTCGGGAGACGGACACTGACTACTTGGCGGAGCGAGTTGGATTCGAACCCGCGGTTCCCTTTTTCGGTGTGATATCGGTGCGCTCAAACCGATGCGGAGAGGCCGTAACCGGTTGGATTTGCTGGTGGCCCAGGGCAGAATCGAACTGCCGACACCCTGATTTTCAGTCAGGTGCTCTACCAACTGAGCTACCGGGCCAGGGCGCTGAAAGCTAGCCGACCTCCGGCGGGGGGGCACGCCGCCGGGGCCGAATCCGTCGACATTCCGGGTGGTTCCGTGGGGCGCCGGGGCGCCGCTCGGTGTCGACACGCGTTCGCGGCTCGCGAGGTGGCAGCGCACCTTTTTCCCGTGGCGCTAGGCGCCGGCGCTTCCGGCCGCGGAGCGAGCGCCGTGGGGTTGCCGATCATCCAGCGAGCACCGAACCCAGCCCGCGGCGCGGCCCGACGCCGTGGTGTTCGAACGCCATCCCTTTAAGCAGCGGCACGCAACTGTCATGCGTCGCCATCGATGGTGGGAATCGGTGCCTCCCGGTTCGCCAGCCGCTCCCTATCCTCAGGACAACCGTGACGAGCGCCAGGCCCCGATGCTCGAGGTCTCGGCGCAATCGGAACTCGCCGCGGCGATGGCACGAGAGCGTCGGGCCCGCCGACCGGGCACCGACCCACGGCGCGCCGCGTCGGTTTGCACGTGAGCGAGGCCGGGTAAGCCTCCGCGGCTTGCACCCAGGTCTCGCCCGATTGTCCGCTGCGCCTCGGGCCGAGGGGTGGCTCGCATTGGGCCTGCTCGGCTGCGACAATCCGTGCATCGGCTTGAACGGCGGGCCAAGGGGAGGATTGCGGTGTCACGGATGCGGAACCTATTGATCGCGTGGATCGCGCTGGTTTTGGGCGCGGGCCTCGCGACGGTGTCGGAGGCGGAGTCCACGGCCGACCTCCGGGCCCTCTTCGACCGGGATGTCGCGGCGCTCAACGCACATCAACCCGAGGCGTTTGTCGCGTCGGCGCACGATGGGATCGTCATCTTTGGAATCCTCTCGCCGTTCCCGGTGGACGGGAAGAAGGAGTTTCGCGAGGTGATGCGGCAGTACCTCGAGGACTACGTGGAGGTCGTCTTCATCCCGACCCAACCCGAATTCTCGGCCGCGCACGGGTCCGGCATCGCGTGGGGCCACTACACGCTGGTGACCCGAATGGAGGACGGGCCCCGGGAATACGCTTTTGGGCGCTATTCCATGGCCTACACCAACACCGACGGCACGTGGGCGCTGACCGCCATGCACCTCTCGCCGCTCCAACCGAGCTACTACTCGGGGTATTGAGGGGAAGGACGAATGACGATGAGACTCCGAACAATCGATTGCGCCCTGACCGCGCTGCTCGCGCTTTTGGTCTCGGCACCGGGCGCCCTCGCGCAGGATCTCGGCACACTCGAGAAGACCTTTCGCGATGGCATCCGGGCGCTCGATACGCGCGATCTCGAGGCCGCCGCCGCCACCGTGGACGAGGACGTCGTGGTCTTCAGCCTGTTCTCGCCGTTTCCCATCCGAGGCAAGACGGGGTTTCGACACGCCGTGACCGAGTACTTCGAGAACTACGAGAAAGCCACCCTCGCTCCTTCGAGCCCGCAATTTCGCGCGGTTGGCACCACGGGCCTGGCCTGGGGCTTCTACCAACTGACGGCCAAGCTCAAGGGCGGGCCCCCTGCTTATTTCAACGGGCGCTACCTCTTCACCTACGTGTGGTCTGAGGGGACGTGGCGCGTGACCAGCATGCACTACTCGCCTCTCGAACACACCTCGATGCGCATCCATTGAGGGACGATGGACGGCGGGGGCACTGGCCGCAGCAGACGGTCGTCGGCATGTGCGTGGCGGTCGCGGCCGCGGCGCTGACGTCGGCCGCGGTCGCGGCACCGGCGGATACTCCAACTCCAGACGGGGGCCAGGCGACCGCCGCCGAGCTCGGCCAGGGCTTGTACGAGCGTCACTGCACGACGTGCCACGGCGCCGACGGACGGGGAGGGGGCGAGTTCGCCAACCTCTTGAGCGTTCCACCTCCCGATCTGACGGGCATCGCGGCGCGGCGCGGCGGAGCGTTTCCGAGCGAGGAGATCGCCGCGCTCATCGACGGCCAGGACACTCCGCGTGCACACGGGAGCGCGGAGATGCCTGTGTGGGGGAGGCGTTTGCGCACCGGGGACCCCGGCGCGGACGGCGAGCTCGGTGGCGAGATCTATCTCCTGGTGGCGTATCTGGAGACGCTTCAACCCGCGGCCGCGCCTCCCGCCGACGGGAAGGAGGACCCCAAGGTGGCCCAGGCCGGTGCGGGGCCCTTCGCCCGCAACTGCGCCACGTGCCACGGCGTCGCCGGCGCGGGCGACGGCCCGACCGCAGCGTCGCTCGCCACCCCGCCCCCCGATCTTCGCTCGATCGCCCGCCGCAACGACGGACGCTTCCCCACCCTACGGGTCGCCCGGGCGATCGACGGTCGCGACCGGCCCGGTGCGCACGGCTCGAGGGACATGCCGATCTGGGGCCGACGGCTGCGCGCTCCGGGTGGGGTGGGTCGCGACGCCGTGGTCCGCGGGGAAGTCATGCTCTACGTCGAGTATCTGCGTTCGATCCAAGTGCCGTGATCGGCACCCGACGCCCTCGTCACCGGGCGTCGAGCTGACACGAGCCGCTGGAACGCGGTGCCCCGTCGGCGGGGAGCAGACAGGTGAGCACACTCGCGAAGGGCCGGCCGGCCACCTCGGAGCGGTAGTCGAACTCCCAGACACAGGCCTCGGTGACGGCATCGACGCCGCGGCATTCGGGCTCGCCCAGGAGGGCGCTGAGCTCGGCCTCGGTGCCGCGCGGCGCGATCTCGCGGTCGAGAAAGTCGTCGACCTCGCGCCCGAGTTGCGTCGCGATCTCGGTGTCGGCGCCGCCCCGCGGCCGCCAGCCCTGGTGCGTCATACAGGAGTCGTAGGGGCCGCGCACGTCGATCTCGAGCACGGGGTCGGCCGCCCTCAGCAACGCGATCTGCCCCTCTACGAGAAGCGGCGCGCAGAGCGGTAGCGTCTCCTCCCAGGGCGTCGTCGGCGTCCCGTCGATCGGTTCCCAGGCCCGACCGGGGGCCGCGGGGTCGGGCCCCGGGCCACACGCGAAGACGAAGAGCGCTGCGATCGACACGACCCGGCGCTTTCGGGAAGCGCCGGTCGCCCGGGCGTTCAAAACTGGAAGATCACGCTGAAGACCGTCTCGTGACGGCTCTGGTCGGTGGGCCCCCAGATGTCACCCAGGGTCCAGGGCCCGGGGTCGCCGCCGTTCATCCGCCAGTAGATGTGCTGCTCGGCTCGAAACACCACGTGGTTCGTCCAGAGATAGTCGAGGGAGAGCAGGTTGTAGCCCCCGGTCGAGCGGGGATCGAACGCGACGACGAACTGCGGCTGCCAGCGCCCGGCGGGCCCGTAGCTCGTGGAGGCGGCGAGTGTCGCCACGAACTCGTCGCGGTCGATCTTGTCGTCGTTGATCGTCTCGTAGCGGCCCGGGAGGCGCGCGCCGCTGATCTCGGCTGGCACCACCGAGGGGATCCCGCGGAACGAGCCGTCGTGCTCGAGGTAGCGCCGCCAGAAGAACTGGGTCGAGATGAAGAAGGTGCGCGACGGGTTCAGCCAACGGATCCAGGTCGGTCGGTCCATCCCCAACATCACTACGGTGCGCTCGACCTTGTCGTACTGGTCCTGGTCGTTGTCGGGCTCGACCGCCACGGGGACACCGGTGGTAAAAGTCGTCTCCAAGCGAAAGACCGATTGGGTGAAGCGCTCTTCGGAGTAATTGGCGGTGATTCCCGCGACGTGGGAACGCGGGTTCACCAGGTCGACCGCCACGTTCAGGGTGTTGCCGACGATCTCCGTCGACCGAACCTTCGCCCCGGTATCCGCCGAAAAGCCGTAGAAGTAGTTGAGACTCAGATCGACATCGCCGAGTACGGCCTTGAAGCGCGCGCCCCCCTGTCCGCTGGAGAGCTTTCGGCTGGGCTTGCGGTCGCGGACGCTCTGATTGAGGTTGTAGAGCTGGTTGCCGATCACGACCGAGTTCGCGGTCTCCTCCAGGCCCGCTCCGTAGAACCCCCAGGGACGACGCGGATGGGTGTCGATCTTGTTGCGACGAAAGTCCGCGGGAATCCAGACGCCCTCGATAAACGCCTCTTCGAAGGGCCCGATCTTGCCAATGTCGTAGATGCCGCGGGCCATCCAGAGCGGGATGCGGATGTCCTCCCACGCTTCTCGCGACCAGTGCCAGGCCAGGTTGAGCGGGTTGATCACGTCGAGCGCCCGAAAATTGTCGGTCTCTCCCCACACGACCTGCTGGCGACCCAAGCGGAGCGTGAAGGGCGGGAGCACCAGGTCGACGAACGCCTCGCGCACCTTGAACTGCAGAGCCCCGGAGGGTTCGCTGAGTGAATCGCGCGAGTCGTAGACCGAGTCGTAGACGCCCCGGCCGATTACCGTGAGGGTGGCTTCTTCGAGCCGACCCGTCGAGAAGCGGTGAAAGGCCTCGCCGTCGCGCAGGAAGTAGTACTTGCTCTCGAGCTGCGCCGTATTGCGCTGCATGATGAACTCGGCGTCATCGAACTTGGGCGTGCGCAGGATGTTCTGGAGCTTCAGAAATCCCTCGAGCTCGATGTCGTCGGTCAGGTTGATCACCGCCGCGGCGGGGCGCGGCGCCGACACCACCAGGGCGGTGATCAGGGCAAACAGGAGGCGGATTCGGGGACGCAGGGGGAACCTCACTCGGTTCGGCGGAGGCGCGGGAAACCCGCGGTTCGCTAGCGGCGCCCACTCACCATGTTGCGGAGCGAGAAGAATTGCCGAGCGCGGGCGGGCGAGAAGTCGCGCCGGTTGGTGTAGCAGTGCGTAATCGTCGCGTGGGGTTTCTTGGCGTTGATGTCGGTCTCGCCCAGGTGGAGGAAGACATGGTGCCCCAGGTTTCGGGTGTAGTCCTGCTTGATGTAGGGCGCCTGCTGCGGGGGCTCTTCTTCGTAGCTCTCGGAGTATTTGAGGTAGTGCTGATTCATCCGGAGCATCTGATCGTCACGGCGGTCGAACGCAAACATCCAGTGGGTCCAGTAGGTCTCCGCGTCGATGAAGACGATGCGGTGACTGTAGGGATGCGTACTCTTGGCTTTGGGCGAGATCAACACCACGTGCGTCTCTCGCACCTCCCAGCGCGCTTTGTGCGGCACCCACAGGTGGGGGCCCCCGATCTCGGGGTTGTCGCGCACGTTGATGGTCGCGAGGAGCGGCCGGGTGCCGAGATACTCCCACTCGTTTTCCTGCACCTTCCCGCCGAACCCCATCATGTCCTCTCGGATCATGTCCATCCCCATGAGCTCGCTGGTGCGCTCGGAGGCCAGGGTGCGCCGGGGCTTGCGCTGTACCGGCATGTAGAGCCAGCCCGAATCCTCTTTGTAGTGGTCGACGAAGGTGATCGACATGTCCTTGGCGCCCGCCATGTCCCGGGGCGAGCGGAACTCCATGAGCTGCTTGCTCTTCACTTCCTCGTACCCGGGGACGAGGCTGTGGTGCCCCCGGGCGTATTGCGCGGTCACCGCGGTGTACTCGAGGCGGCGGTCCAAGCGACCGCCCTCGCCGCGCAGCCACGTCACCATCGGCATGTCGTAGTCGTTGGCTCCCGGCCGCCACAGCATGTTCCAGATCACTTTTTGCGCGGCGAAGGGATCGGCGGCATCGATCTCCGGGAAGGGGAAGCCGCCTCCCGTGAAGCCGATCAAGACGCCCTTGTCGTCGAGGTGGTAGCCGGCCGGAACGTCTTCGCCCCATCCGGGCGGGGCCGGATAGTGAGCCGTAGCGGCGACCTCCATGTCCATGTCGTCGAAGATGTAGTACGCCCACGCGGAGCGCGGGATGAGGGCTTCGAGGGTCGCTCGGTCGACCACGCCGAGGTGCTGTCCTGCGGTGAGCCCGCTCGCCTCCGCGGCCGGGCGCTCGATCCAGTCGCGCAGCGCCTGGTAGCTCTGATCTTCGTCCGCTCGCGCGATGCCCGGTGCCGCCAAGGCCGCGAACACCAGGGCGAGCGCGAGCGCCCACAGGCTTTTGCCCGGAACGCACTCGGCGCCCGCGGGTGCTCCGTCTACTCGAGGGCTCCGCGCATCCATCACCACTCTCCAGGGGCTGTCTGTGCCCACGCCTGTCTCCGCCACCGCCAGCTCTATGAGCTTGTTCTCGAAAGAGAATTTATTTGAAGAAATTTCAATTCAGGGCAGTGTAACGAACGCACACCGAGCGTTGCGCGCAACGAGGGGTGGGGCGGCCTGGTGTTGCCGCCGGGCAGCGCCGCAGACCCCACCGTCTCTTTCGCCGCGCCCCACCGGGGCCCCGGCTGCTGTCGTCGAAGTTGTCGCGGCAGCCGCCGGTGATTCCGCCGGCTGACGAGGCGGAGGGCGTTCCGATCCGCAGCCACATCGCGAGCACCGCCCCCAACACCTATGCCGCTAGTCCTGGTGCCGGCCTTCCCGCGCTACCGAGTCCGCTCCATCTTCGTCCCTTCGCCTGGGCGGAGCGGATGATCCGTCACTATCTTTGGGTGGTCAATAAAAATCGAGTGAACTATAAATATTATTGTGAACCTCCGGGAAACCAAGAAGGCGGAGACCCGGGCCGCGATCCTCCAGGCGGCCAAAACCCTCTTCGAGGACAAGGGCTTCGACGACACCCGGGTGCGCGAGATCGGGGTTGCCGCCCGGGTGAGTGAGCAGACTGTCTTCAACTACTTCCCGTCGAAGGACGCCCTGCTCACCCAGCTCGCGGTCGACTGGTACCGCGGCAGCGCCGAGTGGCTCGAGGGCCAGCTCCGGGCGATGCGGCAGCAGCCCGACCTCGACCGCTTCCTTTCGTCCCTGGCCACTGCCCTCAACTGGGCCCAGGGCGAGCGGGCGCTACTCCGACTCGCCGTGCCCCGGACCCAGCACATCTACGCCGCTCCCTCTGAACATAGAACGAAACAAGATCAAGTTTTTTTGGAGCAATTCGAGGCCAACCAGCGCTGTCTCCGGGAGATCTTCCGCGTGCTGCAGCGCGCCGGCGCGATCGACCCCGGCGCCGACCCCGCCTTCATCGCCGAATGCTACGGGTCGCTCTTCCAGGGGGCGCTGCTCCATTGGGCGCTCCGCCCGGTGTCCTCGGGTGAGGCGCTGGGCGACCGGGTGGTGCGCGCGCTGCGGATCTTCCTGGACGGGTTGCGTCCCTATGAAGCAGGGACCAAGCGGACCCGCTCGACGACGACGTCTTCCCGGGGTCGGTCTTTCGCCCCCCAGCGCCCGTAGCGGTCGACCTCTACCGCGGCGATCGCCTCCACCACCTCCATCCCGGACACCACCTCGCCAAACGCGACGTAGTGGCCGTCGAAGGCGGGCTGATCGGCCAGGACGATGAAGAACTGACTCCCGGCGCTCTCGGGGCGGCCGGTGTGGGCCATCGACAGGGTGCCGCGGCGATGGGGCACGTCGTTGAGCTCGCCGGGAATGCTGTGGCCGGGGCCGCCCTGGCCGTCGTTGCGCGGGTCGCGGTCTTTGGAGAGGGGGTCGCCCCCCTGGATCACGAAGCCCGGGATCACCCGGTGGAAGGTGGTTCCGTCGTAGAACTCCGCGGCGGCGAGCTCGAGAAAGTTCTCGACGGTCCGCGGCGCTTTGTGGGGGAAGAGCTCGACGGTGATAGTGCCGCGGCCGCGCACGACGAGCTCGACCACCGGGAGCCCCCCCGGCGGCGCGCCCGCCCGCGGGTCGACGGGGCCGGCGGGCGTCTCGGGCGCTCCGCCGTCGCACGCAAGGGCGAGCGCCGTCGTCGCGAGCAAGAGCCGCGCGAAGCGCGCTCGCGGGCCGTGGAACCGATGGGTCGTGATCACCTGTGCGCTCCCCCTCCGCCGGCGCGGCTCGGCGCCCCGACCCGCGGCCCACGCGAGCGGCCGTGCCGACCCAGACCTTTAACGCGCGACGCCGCCGAGGTCCTCCCAGCCGCCCGCCGGAGGGAGACCTACAGGCGGCCCGGGAGAAGCCTCGGCGGCGCGCAGCCACGCCAGGAGGGGAGTCAGCGCAGCCACCGAATGCTGATATGACGGCGCCGCATCCGGTTTGATTCGATCCCACGTCGTGGGCGCTGAGGATCGAACCACTGCGCGCGGCGTGGCGCGTTTCGCTCCAACTAATCTACGCCGCCGCGCCGCGCGCAGATCTGTTTTGATAGCGTCGACGCCATGACGACACGACGACGAAGTCCGCACCTTTTCTGCTCCTCCGCGGCGCTGACCCAGGCGGCGCTGTCGGCGCTGCTCCTGACGCTTCTATGTGTCGTCTCCACCGCGGGCCCGGCAGGAGCGGCGGCCCGGGCGCCCGTCTGGGGCCGTTACGGGATGGTGGTGAGCGGCGAGGCCCACGCGACCCGCGCCGGCCAGCAGATGCTCGAGGCCGGCGGCAACGCCGTCGACGCCGCCGTCGCGGTGTCGCTCGCGCTGAGCGTCACCGAGCCCTACCACTCGGGGATCGGCGGCGGGGGCTTTCTGCTGATCCACCTGGCCGACGGCCAGGTCGCCGCCCTCGACGCCCGGGAGACGGCGCCCGCCGCGGCCACCCGGGACATGTACATCGCCCCTGGCGTCGCGAAGGACGCCTCGCGCTTCGGCCCGCTCTCGGTGGGGGTGCCCGGGCTGGTCGCCGGCCTGGAGCTCGCCCACGAGCAGTACGGCAGCCTGCCCTGGGCCGACGTCGTCGCGCCCGCCATCGCCCTCGCCGAAGACGGCTTTCCCGTCGGCCCGCGGCACGCGCGGATGGCGCAGATCTGGCAGCGCTACAGCCTCGACAAACGCTTCCCCGAGACCGCGGCGATCCAGCTCCCGTCGGGCGGCATGCCGATCGAGCCGGGGTGGCGGCTGGTTCAGCGCGACCTCGCGAAAACGCTGCGGGCCATCGCGGCGCGGGGCGCTGCCGCCTTCTACCGCGGCCCGATCGCCGCCGCGATGGCGGCGGAGGTGCAGGGTCGCGGCGGGCTCCTCACCGAGGACGACCTCGCGGGCTACCGCCCGAAGTTTCGCGACCCGGTGCGCGGCGAGTACCGCGGGCTCGAGGTCGTGTCCTTTCCGCCGCCCTCTTCGGGGGGGATCGCGCTGGTCCAGATGCTGAACATCCTCGAGGGCTTCCCGCTGGCGGAGATGGGCGCGGGGTCGTCCCGGGCGATCCATCACATCACCGAGGCGATGAAGCTGGCCTTCGTCGACCGGGCGGCGTACCTGGGCGACTCGGACTTCGTCTCGGTGCCGATCCACGGGCTCACCGCCAAGCCCTACGCGGTGCGGCTGCGCGCGGGAATCGACGCCGAGCGCGCCGGGGCGCTCGAGGGGCCCGGGGTCCCCGACGACCCGACCCTCGACGGCGGCACGACGCATTTCTCGGTGACCGACGCCTGGGGGAACGCCGTCGCCGTCACCCAGACGGTGAACCTGCTCTACGGCTCGGGCATCACCGCCGCGGGCACCGGAATCATCCTGAACGACGAGATGGACGACTTCTCGGTCGCGGTGAACGAGCCCAACGCCTTCGGGTTGGTCGACACCCAGGGCGCCAACGCAGTCGCGCCGGGAAAGCGCCCGCTCTCGAGCATGACCCCGACGCTGCTCTTCGAGGACGGGGCGCTGCGTATGGTGACGGGGAGCCCCGGCGGCCCGCGCATCATCACGACGGTGCTGCTCTCGATGTTGAACCGTCTCGAGTGGGGGCACGATGTGTCCGAGGCGGTGGCGGCGCCGCGCTTTCACCACCAGTGGCGCCCCGACAAGCTCTTTCTCGAGCCCGAGATCCCGGAAGACGTGCGCGAGGGGCTGCGGCGCCGCGGGCACAACGTGGTGGTCTCCGAACGCCACTGGTCGAGCGCCCAGGCCATCACCATCGACCCCGAGACGGGCTGGCACTGGGGCGGCAGCGACCCGCGCAGCGACGGCCTCGCCCTCGGGGTGAACACGAAGCCCGAGAAGGCCGGGGCGAAAAAGGCCGAGGCGCCGGCGCGCCCCTGATACCATCGACCTCGTCCGGCAGCGGGAGGACGAGGCGATGGATCGAGCGGGAGCGGTCGCGACGGCGGTAGTGGTGAGCGTCGCGCTGGCGTGTGGCGACGCCCAGCAGCAAGCGGAGCCGGTGGCGGCGCCCGCCGAGGGGACGAGCCACTACTACTCGAGCCTGGCCTACACCCGGGTCGCCCTCGACGAGAACGGCCACTCCGATTTCGACGAGGGCGAAGACCATTTCGAGCTCAAAGACTTCGCGCCCCCGGCGGGGCCGCTGGGCGTCGCCGCGATGCGCAGCGCCGAGTCGCTGGTCTTCACGACCGCCGACGCCGACTGGGTGGGCGACTGGCATCCCTCGCCGCGCAAACAGTTCGTCTTCATGCTCGCCGGGGCGATCGAGATCCAGGTCGAGGACGGGGAGCGACGCCGCTTCGTGGAAGGCGACATCATCCTGCTCGAGGACACCTCGGGCCGCGGCCACGACACCCGGGTGGTGAGCGAGACGCCCGCGCTCTTCGCCATCGTGGCGATGCCGGAGTAGCAATGGGCGGTCGCCGCGGCGCCCGAAGCGCGGAGCGAGACCTCGCCGCCGTCGCTGCGCTCCTGCCCCTCGCCGCGATGCTCGTCCTCGCCCCGACCGCGGCGCTCGCCGCCCGCGACGGCGAGCAGATCTACCGGGACGAGTGCGCGTCGTGTCACGAGAGCGCGGCGCCGCGCATGCCCACCCCCGAGACGCTGCGCTCGCTCTCGCCCGTGGCGATCGTCGATTCTCTCGAGCGCGGCACGATGCGCGTCGTCGGCACCTTTGCGCTCAACGGCCCCGAGCGGATCGCCGTGGCCGAGTATCTGAGCGGCAAGCCCTACGACGTGAACTGGGCGCCGACGACCGGTGGGCAGCGCTGCCCCGAGGCCGAGTGGCCCACCGCGGGCGCCGCGACACCCGGGTGGAACGGTTGGGGCAACGGCGGCGCGAACCGCCGCTTCCAGGCCGCGGCGGCGGCGGGGCTCGACGCGGCCTCGGTGCCCAAGCTCTCGCTGCGCTGGGCCTTTGCCTTCCCCGGGGAGACGATCGCCGAGTCGCAGCCGAGCATCGTCGACGGGCGGCTCTTTGTCGGGAGCCGCAGCGGCACCGTCTACGCCCTCGACGCCAAGACGGCCTGCATCGCGTGGACCTACCAGGCCGACGGGCCGGTGAAGAGCACCGTATTGATCGCGCCCGCGGGCGAGGGCACCCGCGGCGCGTTCTTCGGCGACCTGATCGGCAACGTCTACGCCGTCGACGCCGCCACGGGGGCCGAGCTCTGGCGGGCGCGGCCCGAGGCGCACCCCACGGCGCGCATCATGGGGAGTCTCCAGGCCGCCGACGGACAGATCCTGGTGCCGATGACTTCGGTGGAGTCGACCTTGGCCGCCGCCCAGGACGCGGTGTGCTGCACCTTCCGCGGGAGCGTCGTCTCCCTCGACCCGGCGACGGGCAGCCAGAACTGGAAGCGCCACACCGTGGACGAGGCCCGGAAGACCGGCACCAACGCCGCCGGGGTCGAGACCTTCGGGCCTTCGGGCGCGACGGTGTGGTCGGCGCCCACCTACGACGCCCGCACTCGGGTGGCCTACGTCGGCACCGGCGAGAACTACTCGAATCCGCCGACGGACACGAGCGACAGCATCCTCGCCCTCGACGTCGCGAGCGGGAGGGTGCTGTGGCGTTACCAGGGGTTGGCCGGCGACGCGTGGAACATGTCCTGCGGCACCGAGGACAAGGTGAACTGCCCCGAGGACACCGGGCCCGACTGGGACTTCGGCAGCTCGCCGATCCTCACCGAGCTCGGCGGCGGAAAACGCGCCCTGGTGTGCGCCCAGAAGTCGGGGGTGGTCCACGCCCTCGACCCCGACGCCGAGGGGAAGCTCCTGTGGCAGCGGCGTCTCGCCGAGGGCGGCGTCCTCGGCGGGATCGAGTGGGGCCCCGCCGTCGACGCCGAACGCGTCTATGTGGCGATCGCCGACATCCGCTGGAGCAGCGAAGACCTCCACGACCCCGCGCTGCGCCCCGACCGCGAGGCCGGCGGCGAGCTCGTGGCCCTCGACCTCCGCGACGGCTCGGTCGTCTGGCAGGCCCCCGCCATCGAGTGCGGCGAGCGCGCGGGCTGCAGCCCGGCGCAGACGGCGGCGGTGACGGCGATCCCCGGGGTCGTGTTCTCGGGCTCGGTGAGCGGCGAGCTCCGCGCCTTCGACAGCGCGACGGGGAAGGTGCTCTGGCACTACGACACGGCGCGGCCCTTCGAGACGGTGAACGGCGCCGAGGGCCGCGGGGGCGCCCTCGACGCGACGGGCCCGGTGGTCGTCGACGGGTGGATGTACGTCACGTCGGGCTACAACAAGTGGGGCGGGCTCCCCGGCAACGTGCTGCTCGCCTTCGCCCCCGCGCCCTAGAAGCCCCACTCGGCGCCGATCCGCACCCGGTCGCGGCCGTCGAACTGGCCGAAGAGCCCGTTGCGGGTGCCGTAGAACCAGTCGAAGCCCAGGTAGAGGTGGAGCCCGGTGCGCACCTCGTACTTCACCTTGGGGCGCACCAACCCGTCGCTCTGGCGCAACCCGTGGAGCCAGATGTTCTCGACGATCAGCGCGTCGTGCAGGAAGTCGCGCTGCACCAGCAGGGTGGCGACCCCCTCGTGCTCGTCGCGGATCATCGGGCTCGCGCGCCGGGTCACCCAGCTGTGGAACAGCTGCGCGCTGAGCACCGTCTCGTCGAAGCCGTACCAGTCGAGCCCCAGCACCGAGCCGAGCTCGTCGGTCTGGATCACGCCGTCGCGGTCGTCGAGGTCGGCGGTGGGGTAGTAGCGGTCGAAGGTGAAGCCCACCTCGCCCCGCACGGTGAGGTCGCCCCAGGCGTTGCTGAAGGTGCCGCCGGCGAGATGGCTGCGCTCGTACTCCGGGCGGAAGCGCAGGGTCGGCACCGGCCCGCCGGTCTCGAGGCTGCGGAAGGGCACGGGGACGTCTTCGTAGTGGTATAGATAGTTGAGGCTGAGATCCCAGCCCTTGGCGAAGCCCGAAACCCGCACCCCGGCGTCCGAGTCGCTGAAGAAACGCGTCGGCCTCTCCACTTCCTGCACCACCACGTCGAGCCCCGGTTGCGAGCTCGGGTACGCGAGCCCTTCGGCGCGAAACTCGAAGACCGAGCCCTCCGGCACAAAAGCGTGCCCCGAGGCGTCGGGGATCCAGAGGAACTGCGCCGTCGCCGGGCCCAGGGGCACCTCGACGTTGGCCGTCCAGAGCGGGATCCGCGAATCCTCGAAGTCCTCGAGGATGAACTCGCGAAAGCTCTGGGGGTTCACGACGTCGAGCACCTTGAGCCCGTCCGCCTGGCCCCAGACCACCTGCTGTTTGCCGAGCTTCCAGCGCACCCCTTCGATCCGCCCGGTGAGGTGGAACTCGCGCAGCTCGACCTCGACCCGGTTGCCGATCAGCCGCGGCCGCGATTGCGACGACACCTCGACCATCTGGGCGTCGCCCCGCCACATCCGGTCGAAGGCGTCGGCGCGGAAACGGCCGAGCGCGGTGAGCCGCATCGCGTAGGGGAGGTCGACCTCGAGCTCGGGCTCGATCCGCACCTCGAGCTTCTGGGTGTCGCCGTTGTCGAGCTCGGTGGCCCATTCGAAGAAGACCTCCGAGTCGAACTCCATGCGGTCCCAGATCGGCTCGGCCCCCGCCCCCGGCGGCGTGGCGAGGGCGGCGAGTGCTGCGAAGGCCGCGAGCCGGACGGGGCAGGCGAGGGCGCGCATTAGGCTGGGCAGTCTAAGAAACGCCAACTTGCGGGGTCGAGCCCAGCCGGTACGCTGGCCGCTTCTTTTTCCACCGCCCGAACCCCGACACCCCGAAAGTGCGACAGGAGATCTCATGAATCGTCGATCTCTCGTGACCGCGGTTTGTCTCGCGTTGCTCGGAACGAGCGGGTCCGCCTGGGCTGCCGACACCAAACAAGGAGGGAGAACCGTGGTTGTTCTCGAGACGAGCAAAGGCGTGATCGAGATCGAGCTTGACGAAGAGAAGGCGCCGATCTCCACCGAGAACTTTCTCGCCTATGTCGACGCGGGGTTCTACGACGACACGATCTTCCACCGCGTGATCCCCGACTTCATGATCCAGGGTGGCGGGATGACGGCGGACATGAAGCAGAAGTCGACCCGCGCGCCGATCCACAACGAGGCGGACAACGGGCTGAAGAACGACCGCGGCACCCTCGCGATGGCGCGCACCTCCGACATCCACAGCGCGACCGCCCAGTTCTTCATCAACCACAAAGACAACGACTTCCTGAACCACGGCGGCCGCGACTTCGGCTACGCCGTGTTCGGCCGCGTGAGCTCCGGGATGGACGTCGTCGACGCCATCGCCGCCGTGCCGACGGGCTTCCAGGACGTGCCGAACGAGGCGATCGTGATCAAGAGCGCGAAGCGCAAGGCGGCGGCCGCCTCCGAGTAGCGGGTCGGCGCGGCCCTCAGGGCCGCACCACCGCCTCCACCCGCGCGTCCAATGTGAGCACGCGGCGGGCCACCCGCAGCAGGGCCCCGCCGTCGACGGCGGCGATCGCCTCGGGATACCCGCTGCCCCCCCGCAGACCCAGGCCGTAGCGCCCGTCGAGGGCAGTCTGCGCGGCCCTCGACGCCGAGCGCTGGCGGTCGATCTCGTGGGTGCCGATCAGGTAGCGGCGGGCGCGCTCGAGCTCGGCGGCCACCGGGACCTCCTGCAGCACCCGGTCGAGCTCCTCGTCGATGCCGCGCCGCGCCGCGTCGAGCTTGTCCGGCGCGCAGGCGATTGAGACGGCGAAGAAGCCCGGCGCGACACCTTCGACGTTCACGGCGTTGAGCGCGTAGGCCAGCCCCTGGCGGTCGCGGAGCTCGAGAAAGAGCCGCCCGCCCTGACCCGCGAGGAGCTGCGAGAGCACGTCGAGGGCGAAGCGGTCGGCGTCGTCGACCCGCAGCCCGCGGAAGCCGACCACGAGATGACACTGGGCGCGGTCTTTGTGGAGCAGCGCGTCGCGGCGCGTGTCGGGGGCCGGCTCGTCGGGGGGGAGCGCCAGCTCGAAAGGCGTCGCGTCGAGGTCGGCGAGGCGGGTGGCGAAGGCCTCCGCGCAGCGGTCGGGGTCGACGTCTCCGGCGACCCCGACCACGAGGTTCGGCCCGGTGATCCAGCGCCGGTGGTAGGCGAGCAGGTCTTCCCGGGTCAGCGCGGCGATCGCCGCTTCGCGCCCGACGATGGGGTGGCGGTAGGGATGGCTGCGCCAGAGGGTCTCGGTGAAGAGGTCGAAGGCGCGGGCGCCGAGCCGGTCTTCGCGGCGGGCCAGGGCGGCGAGGGTGTCGCGGCGCTCGCGCTCGAGCTCCTCCGGGTCGAAGGCGGGCTCGAGAAGCGCCTCGGCGAAGAGGTCGAGGGCCGGCTCGATCCGCACGCTCGGCACCTCGAGGGCGAGGCCGATGCTGCTGCGCCCCGAGTAGCCGTCGAGGTCGGCGGCGATCGACTCCACGGCCCGCGCCCAGTTGGCCGCCGAGTGGGTGCGGGTGCCCCGCGACCACATGGCGCTCGCGAACCGCGCGATCCCCGCGTTGGTCTCGTCCTCGGAGAGCAGGCCCCCGAGACACGCCGCCCGGGCGGCCACCACCGAGAGCCCCGGTCGCGGCTCGACGTGGAGGCTGGCCCCGCTCGCGAGGGTGTAGCTCACGATCTCGTCGGCCTCGCGCGGGCCGGGGCGCGGCACCTGGAAGCGGCTGCGGGTGGCGGAGGCGCCCTCGGAGACGGCCCTGGCGACGGCCTTGTCGTCGAGCTCGGGGACGGCGGCTTCGGGCAGCACGCCGGCCACACAGAGCGCGTCCTCCCGGAGATAGCGGCGCGCCACCCGGCGCAGGCTCTCGGGGGTCGCGGCGCGAATCGCGTCGAGGTAGCGCTCCTCGGCGCGGTAGTCGCCGGCCAGGAGCTCGAAGCTCCCGAGCTTGCGCGCCACCCCCGAGACGCTCTCGCGCTCGAAGTGTTCGGAGGCCAGAAAATTGGTGCGCGCGATCTCGAGCTCGTCCTCGGAGACGGCCTCGCAGCGCAGCCGCTCGACCTCGCGCACTACGGCGCCCAGGGCGGCGCAGGCCTTCTCGGCGTCGAGGTCGAGGCTCGCCCCGAAGAGGCCGGGGTCGCGCGGGGTGTAGCAGTGGGCGTCGACGCGGTCGGCCAGCCCCTCGCGCTCGCGGACGTTGCGCACCAGCCGGCTGCTCTCGCCCTCGCCGAGCACGTAGGCCAGGAGGTCGAGGTGGGGCGTGTCGGGGTCGCCGAGCGCCGGCGCCGGCCAGGCCATCTCGAAGCAGGCGCGCTCGAAGGGCCGCCGCAGGAGCGCCGTGCGCAGCCCGCGCTGCTCGGGCTCGGTGGGGCGCCGCGAGCGCGCGCCGCGCGGCTCCGCGTCGCCGAAGGCCTCGCCCAGCGAGGTGGCCAGCGCCTGGGCGTCGAAGTCGCCCGCGGCGACGATCGTCACGTTGTCCGGCGCGTACCAGCGCTCGAAGAAACGCCGGATCGCGGCCGGGGTGAAGGAGGCCACACTCTCGGCGCTGCCTAAGATCGGTGCACCGTAGGGGTGATCCCGGTAGCGCGCGGCGAAGAGCGCGTCGCCGCACACGCTGTGGGGGGAGTCTTCGGAGCGGCGGATCTCCTCGAGCACCACCTCGATCTCGCGCGCCACCTCCTCGGCGTCGAAGCGCGCGTAGCGCACCATGTCGATCAGCACGTCCTGGGCCAGCGCCAGGCCGTCGCCGGGCACCGTCGCGTGGTAGACGGTGGCGTCGAAGCTCGTGAAAGCGTTGATGCGCCCGCCCGCGCCCTCGACCTCGCCGGCGATCTCGCCCACCCCGCGGCGCTCGGTGCCTTTGAAGAGCATGTGCTCGTGGAAGTGCGCGAGCCCGGCCTCGCCGGCGCCCTCGTCGGCGGAGCCCACCCGCGCGGCCACCTGAAACTCGACCACCGGTGCGTAGTGCGCCTCGCGGAGCAGCAGGGTGAGACCGTTCGGAAGGCGCTCGTAGAGCGTGCTCGGCGTCGACACAGCGCGGGCAGCATAGCGCCCCCGCTACCTTGCAGAGGTGGGCTCGCGCGACGACACGACAGGGCTCGCCACCGCTGGCGACGACGAGGGCGTGGGGCTCTACGTCCACCTTCCCTTCTGCGAGCGGATTTGTCCCTACTGCGACTTTGCGGTGGTCGCGGCGCGCCCCCTCGAGACCGAGCGCGCCGAGCGCTACGTCGACACCCTGCTCCGCGAGCTCGCGATGCGCCGCGCCGTCTACGGCGACCGGCCGCTGCGCACGGTCTACTTCGGCGGGGGGACGCCCTCTCTCGTCGACCCCGCGCTGTTGGCGCGGGTGCTCGCCGCGGCGCGGGAGGCCTTTCCGGGCGCGCCCGAGGAGGTGACCCTCGAGGCGAACCCGTCCCGGGCCGAGGCGTCGCGCTTCCGCGCCTTCCGCGAGGCGGGGGTGACGCGGCTCTCCCTCGGCGCCCAGTCCTTCGACGACGCCACCTTGAAACGGCTGGGCCGGGCCCAGGGCGCCGCCGACGTGTGGGCCGCCGTCCGCGCCGCGCGTAGCGCGGGCTTCGACGCCCTCTCGGTCGATCTGATCTTCGCGGCACCGGGGCAACGGCTCGCCGACCTCGAGGCCGAGCTCGACGCCCTGGGCGAGGTCGCCCCCGAGCACGCGTCGCTCTACGAGCTCACCGTCGAGGCGGGGACGCCCTTCGCGCTAGCGGCGGAGCGGGGCCAGCTCGCGCGCGCCCCCGAAGACGAGGTCGCGGCGATGTACGCCCGTCTGCAAGAGCGGCTCGAGGCGGCGGGTCTCCTGCGCTACGAGGTGTCGAACTACGCGCGCCCCGGCCGCGAGGCCCGGCACAACCGCCGCTACTGGAGGCGACAGCCGGTGCTCGGGCTCGGGGTGGGCGCCTGGTCGCTCGAACCGCCCCGGGAGGGCGCGCCCTTCGGGCGCCGCCCCGGCAACCCGCGCAGCCTCGCGGCCTACTGCGCGCGCATCGACGCCGGCGGCCCCGCGACGGAGGAAGGCGCCGAGCCGATCCGCGCCGAGCAGGCGCGGGCCGAGGCGATGTTCCTCGGGCTGCGCACCCGCGAGGGGGTGCCCGCCGACCTCTTCGAAAGGGAGTTTGGCGCGCCGCCCCGGGTCTTCTTTGAGGCCGCCATCGAGGCCTTTGCCGCAGACGGCCTGCTCGAAGAAGACTTCGACGGCACGCTGCGTATGAGCGAACGCGGGCTGCTGCTGGCGGATTCGGTCGCCGCGGCGTTTGTGTAGCCCCGCGTCGGGCTATCCTTTCTCCGTGACGACGCGAGCCCACCCCGACGCCACCGAGCGCCCGGCGCTCTCCGACCGCCAGGCGGCCGTCCTGCGCGCGGTGGTCGCCGCCTACGTCGGCGACGCGGCGCCGGTCGGTTCGCGCACCGTCTCGCATCTCCTTCCCGTCTCGCTGTCGGCTGCGTCGGTGCGCAACACCATGGCCGAGCTCGCCGAGCTCGGGATGATCGAAAAACCCCACCGCTCCGCCGGGCGCGTGCCTACGCGGCGCGGGCTCCACGCATTTCTCGAGCGGGCGCCCGCCCGCGCGCTCGGCAACTTCGAGCGTCGCGCCCTCGCCAACTCGGTGGAGGGCCGCGCGGCAGAGGGAGTGATCGAGAGCGTGTCCCGTTCGCTCTCCGAGTACACCCGCCAGCTCGGCTTTGCGATGGGGCCGCGTCTCGACACCCTACAGCTCCGCCACGTCTCGCTGGTGCGGATGTCGACCCAGGCGATCCTCGTCGTGCTGGTCTCGGACAGCGGGGTGACGATGCGCCCGGTGGTGGAAGACGACGGCCCCGAAGACCAGGCCGAGCTCGACCGGGTGGCCTCGGTGCTGAACGAGCGCATCCCCGGCCGCACCCTGGCCGAGCTCCGAGAAGACCTGGCCCGGGAAGCCGCAAGCCTGCGGGCCGGGGCGCCGAGCCGGCGGCGCCGCGCGGCCGCCCTGGGGTCGCTGGCGTTGGTCCAGCTCGATGGCACCGCGGGTCTGGTGTGCCCGCTGCAGCCGGTGCTTCTCGAGCAGCCGGAATTCCGCGACCCCCAGCGGGTGCGCGAGCTCTTCGCCGCCATCGAAGACCGCGAGGCCCTCGTGCGGATCCTCGACCAGGTGATCGAGGAGGGGAGCGTCCGGGTGGAGCTGGGGGAGGAGCCGGGCTGGCGCGATCTCGCCCTGGTGGCCGCGCCCTATCGCATCGGCCGGCCGGAGGAGGCCCCGGGAGCCGCCCGCGAGGGCGCCGATGCTCGTGCCGGGGCCGCCGTCGCCACGGTCGGCGCCGCGGGAGCAGTCGGTGCGATTGGGGTGATTGGCCCTCGCCGAATGGATTATCCGAAAGTGATGGCGGTTGTCGATTACCTTTCCGACGTGGTGACCGAAAAGCTAAGCGCATGACGAGCGCCAAGAATCAGCACGACCCGGCGGCCGAGGAGTCGTCGACGGGGGCGCCTCGCGCCGATGATGCGCTCGCCGAGGCGCTGCGTGAGGCCACCGAATCGGTCGAAGCCCGCCAGGCCGAGCTCGACGACGCGCCGGCGGCCGAGGCCGCCGCCGAGGGGGACGAGATCGAGGTCGATCTCGGCACCCCGCCCAACCCGGGTGTCCCGGAATCGGGACCCGCGCCCGACGCCGTGCGCGCCGAGCTCGAGGAGAGCCAGCAGAAGTACCTCCGCCTGGCCGCCGACTTCGACAACTTCCGCAAACGCACCCTCAAGGACCGCGACGAAGCCCATAAGTATGGGCACCAGAATCTCGTCAAGGACCTTCTGCCCTCGGTCGATAACTTGGAACGCGCCATTGCACATGCTCGACAGAGCGAGGAGGGGGGTGTCGAGGGGCTTCTGGAGGGGGTCGAACTCGTCGCGAGAGAGCTCGCGGCGGCGCTCGAGCAGCACGGTGTGACACCGATCGACCCCGACGGACAGGCCTTTGACCCTGCGCTCCACGAAGCGATGGCGCAGGCGCCCGACGGTTCGGTTCCGCCCAACACGGTGGTCGAGGTGTACCAGCGTGGGTACCAGCTGCGGTCGCGATTGATCCGCCCGGCGCGTGTTGTGGTGTCGAAGCCACCGGACGACACACCGCAGGCCGACGCGGGAGACGACGAGGGCTAGATCGGGGCGCCCGCCCCGGTCGCAACCGGGGGCGGCAACGCGATGAGCAAGGTGATCGGCATCGACCTGGGCACCACGAACTCGTGTGTGTCGATTATGGACGGCGACACGCCGCAGGTTGTTGCGAACGCAGAGGGCGCGCGGACGACGCCCTCGATGGTCGCCTACACCGAAGGCGGCGAGAAGCTCGTCGGGCAGATCGCCAAACGCCAGGCTGTCACCAACCCCGAACGCACCGTCTACGCCGTGAAGCGTCTGATCGGGCGCAAGTTCGAGTCCGAAGAGGTGCAGCGCTTTCAAGCGATGGCGCCCTTCGGGATCGAGGCCGCCGAGAACGGCGACGCCTGGGTCATGATCGACGACCGGCTCTGCCCGCCCCAGGAGATCTCCGCCCAGGTGCTCGCGAAGATGCGCGAGACCGCATCCGACTTTCTCGGCGAGCCCGTGAGCGACGCCGTGATCACGGTGCCCGCCTACTTCAACGACTCCCAACGCCAGGCCACCAAGGAAGCCGGCCGGATCGCCGGGCTCAACGTACAGCGCATCATCAACGAGCCCACCGCCGCGGCGCTGGCCTACGGCCTGGAGGCCGAAGGCAGCCAGACGATCGCCGTCTTCGACCTCGGCGGCGGCACCTTTGATATTTCGATCCTCGAGCTGGGAGACGGCGTCTTCGAGGTGCGCAGCACCAACGGCGATACCTATCTCGGCGGCGAAGACTTCGACGAGCGGCTGGTGAGCTACCTGATCGAGGAGTTCGAGAAGGACAGCGGTATCAGCCTGCGCGGCGACAAGATGGCGCTCCAAAGGCTGAAGGAGGCCGCCGAGCGCGCCAAACACGAGCTCTCCTCCTCGGCCGAGACCGAGATCAATCTGCCCTTCATCGGGTCGGACGACTCCGGCCCGAAGCACATGAACATCACCCTCACCCGGGAGCGTTTCGAGGCCCTCGTCGCCGACCTGATCGAGCGCCTCGTCGAGCCCTGCACCACCTCGCTCGAGGACGCCGAGCTCAACGCCGACCAGATCGACCAGGTCGTCCTCGTCGGCGGCATGACCCGCATGCCGCGGATCCAGGAGAAGGTGCAGGAGATCTTTGGCAAACCGCCGCACAAGGGCGTGAACCCCGACGAGGTCGTCGCCTCCGGCGCGGCGATTCAGGGCGGCGTGCTGAAGGGCGAGGTCGAGGACGTCCTGCTCCTCGACGTCACCCCGCTCTCGCTGGGCGTCGAGACCCAGGGGGGCGTGTTCACCAAGATCATCGAGAAGAACACGACGATCCCCACCAACAAGGGGCAGGTGTTCTCGACCACCGAAGACAACCAGAACGTCGTGCGGATCCACGTGCTCCAGGGCGAGCGCGACATGGCGGAGGACAACCAGAGCCTGGGTCGCTTCGAGCTCGTCGGCATTCCGCCGGCGCCGCGCGGGGTGCCCCAGATCGAGGTGACCTTCGACATCGATGCCGACGGCGTCGTCGACGTATCGGCCAAGGATCTGGGCACCGGCAAGGTGCAGCAGATCCGCGTCACCGCGGGCAGCGGGCTCTCGGAAGACCAGATCGAGGGCTTGGTGGACGACGCCGCGTCGAACAAAGAGCTCGACCGCGAGCGCCG
>CAJHXS010000302.1_pt1 | contig 26120 bp, 27 predicted proteins | sample 9198591 | NCBI WGS metagenome assembly CAJHXS01 (sample SAMEA7708347, study PRJEB35096) | sediment metagenome | biome: marine neritic benthic zone biome [ENVO:01000025]; feature: sediment [ENVO:00002007]; material: shallow marine sediment [ENVO:03000034] sea grass bed [ENVO_01000059] ... | reverse complement strand
GCGACGTAGGCGGTGGCGCCGTCCTCGCTCGGGAGCACCGTCGACGGCGGCCCGCCGGCGAGCTCGTGGATCTTCACGATGTCGCGCTCTGCCGCGTCGATCACGGCCAGCAGGTTGGGGCGGTGGGGCGCGAGGAGGTAGTCGCGCTCTCCGGTGTCGCCGCCGCACCCCAGACCCGCCCCGCCGAGCGCGAACACGGACAGGAGGGTGACCGCGAGGGTCCGTGTGGAGATCCGCAGCGAGACGCTCATTTCTTGGGAAACACCGCGTCCAGCTTTCGCCAGTCGCGCTGCGCCGAATCGGCGTCGGCGTTCCAGTCCGGATAGGTGCTCATCGTGTCCGGCACCTGGGCGGGCCACCAGCACGGGTCGGAGCAGCCGTACAGATCGGCCTCCATCGGTTGGCACAGGCTCGCCACACCGCCGAAGAGGTCGACCTCCCAGCCGGGGTCGAGGGTGCTCGAGCAGCCGGCGACGACTTCGAGGGCCACGACCTCGTCGCGCGCGGTCGCGCCGCCACCCTCGGCGATCGCCTCGGCCTTGCGGTTCAAGGGCTTCAGATGTTTCACAACCAGGGCCTCCGGGCTTGGAGATGGTCGGCGAAGAAGCGCGGATTGCCGGCGCTGATCTCCGCGTAGACGCCGATTCCGAAATCGATCCAGTCGCGCAGCAGGTCACAGTAGTGCCAGGTCGGGTGCAGGGGGTCGCCGTAGCGGGCGTAGGATTCGTGGTAGCAGCCCCCGGCACACAGGTTGCGCACCCGACAGGTCGAGCAGCCGCGGGGGTCGGGGTCGGCGGCGCGCTCGAGAAAGCCGGCGAGGGCCGCGCGGTCGACGCCGGTCTCGACGTTGCCGAGGGTCGGGAACTCGGAGCCGGTGAAGCGGTGGCAAAGGTGGAAGTCCCCGGCGTGGTCGAGGGCGACGAGCCCCGCGCCGGCGCCGCAGGGGAGCGCCCGCGAATGGCCGAGAGCGAGGTCGGTCATCAACTGGTGGAGGTTCGCGAAGCCGGTGTTTCGGTTCTCGAGCGCCTCGTCGCGGTAACGGACCCCGAGGGTCTTCATCCCCGCGAAGACGGCCTGGAGCTCGCCTCCCTCCAGGGCGAAGCGTGTGTCGTCGGGGCTGGTCGCCGGAGCAAAACCCACTTCGAAGAAGCCGAGCTCGTCGCGGAGGTGGCGGTGGATCCCGACGACGTCGGTCGATCCCCGGGCGAGGGTCACCCGGGCGCCGACCGGCCGCGACCGATAGCGTCCGAGCAGCGTCTCGACCCGCTGCGCCACCACGTCGTAGGTGCCGCGGCCGCCGACGCTCTTGCGGTGGCGGTCGTGCACCGGTTTGGGTCCGTCCATGCTCACGGTGATGCCAAACCGATGGGCGTCGAGGAAGTCGATGGTCTCGTCGCGCAGCAGTGTCGCGTTGGTCGTGAGCGAGAAGTCGACCTGCTTGCCCGCCGCCGGCGCCGCGCTCTCGGCGTAGTCGACGACCTCGCGGATCAGCGGGAGGTTGGTGAGGGGCTCGCCGCCAAAGAAGACGAGCTGGACCCGAGGGAGGTCGCGCTATTCGGCCAGCAGCTGGTCGACCCCGCGGAACGCGGTGCTCGCGTCGAGACGCTCGCCCTGGGCGGGGATTTGCAGGTCTTCTTTGTAGCAGTAGCTGCAGCTCAGGTTGCACCCGGTATTGACGTTGAGCACCAGGGTGGTGAGCGGGGTCTCGTGCCAAGGCACCGCGCGGCGCGGGGTCGTCGCGGCGTCGCGGGGCTCGACGACGCCGAGCTCGGCGAGGTCGTCGAGGGCCCCCGCGACGGCGTCGGGCGCCGCGCCCATCCGCTCGGTCAGCAGCGCGGGAGCGAGACCCGGCTCGCGCTCGAGCGTTTCGAGCACCGCCGCGGAGACCGCGTCGAGCTCGAAGAGAGCGGAGCTCGGGATGTGGAAAAGCAGCCGGCGCTCGCCCACCCGTAGGGTGTGCGCGTCGTTCGAGCGGACGCGCAGCTCCGTCGCGCTCGAGCTCGCGGCCCCGTCGCTCAGCGGATGATCGGGTCGACCCATCGCTGCACCGTCACGACCAGCTCCGCGGTAGCGCGCGGGCCGTCGTCTCCGAGGGCCGCCACCACGCGCAGCCGTCCCACATTGTTGGTCTGGAAGCGTCGCGCCGGATTGGGCCCGGCTTCCGCCGGGGTGAAGCGGCCGCGGTCGTCGAGGGTTCCGGCAAACGAGACGTCGTCCATCTCCTCGGCGAGGGCGTCGAAGCCTTCGAGGCTCCAGGTCGCGTCGATCCGGCCGATCTCCACGTCGTCGCTGGTCCCCGCGGCGCCGTCGGGGCCGGGCAGCAGCCCGACGGCCTCGAACTGGGCGGGGACCGCCGCGATCGGACCGCCGCCGACCCGCGCGATGCCGAACGCCGGCTCGACACGGAGCGCCCCGATCGAGCGGTAGGCGACCAACGCGGCGGCGGCGCTCACCGACCCCACCCGCACGTCCCGGGCGCCTTCGCGCAGCCCCTCCGAGGCCTGGGCCACCAGATGCACGCGGTCGGCGCTGCGTTCCAGCACTTCGGTGACGATCACGCCCTCGCCCAGGGCGATGGCGCCGTCGAGGGGCAACCCCGACCCGTGGACCGTCAGCGCGACACGCTGGCCGGCGCGGATCGCGCGCGGGAGCACCGCGGCGATCTGGGGGCTCGCCGGGTCGACCCGTCGGGCGAAGAACTCGCCGCCCAGCGAATCGCTGGCCTCGACGAACCAGCGTCCCTCGAGGGTGTCGCCGCCGTCGCCCAGCGCGAAGACTTGACGGACGCTCTGCTCGCCCCAATCGGCGCGTCCCCGCCACTCGAAGCCCGTGTAGAGCAGGGCGCTGCCCGCGCCGGTCACGGACTCGCCCTCCGCGTCGAGGACGTCGAATTCGGTGCGGTAACGGTCGCGTCCGTCGCCTACCACCCGCATCGTGCCCGCGAAGCCGCTCGCCCCGGGGCGCGTCCCGCGCACCCGCCACTCGCCGGCGGGCGACCAGCGGGGCTGGCGCTGCCACGCGGTCCACGCGGCGCTCTCCAGGGGGAAGCGTTCGACGAGCCAGTCGGGCGCCTGCTCCGAGGCGATTCGCCACCACTCGCGGTCGCGGGCCTTGTCCTGATACTCGAGGGTGGGCCACTGCCCGGCGTGGGTGTGCGCCAGCCGCAGCCACTCGTCGCGGCTGCGCCGCTGCAGCGCGAAGTGCGCCACGCTGTGACAGCGCGCGCAGAGCACACTGAGCGCCGGGTCTTCGCCGCGCTCGACCACGTCGGGGCGCATTTCCATCCCGTAGCGGTACGGCGCCGCTTCCTCCGGGGCGAGCCCGCGGGTGTCCGAGAGCAGCTTCACCAACGCGGCGCGCTCTGCGTCGTCTACCGCGACCCCGTGCCAGAGCTGCATGCGTTGGATCGTCCGGTCCCATCCTTCGGGGGTCTTGCGCATCTCCCCGATCCGGCTCAGCGACCCGGAGTTGAGCTGTTGGTGGCAGGCGACGCAGCGCTCGTCGAGTACCTCGCGGGCGTCGGCCTCTCCCTCGGCCCGCGCGGCTGCGGGCGCGCTGAGCAGCCCGGCGACGAGCCACCCCGTGACGGCGATGGCGGCGGTTCTTCTCATGGCCTCCTCATGGGACCAGGGTGCGGGATCGGAGGCGGCGTCGTCAATCGTTGTGCGCGCTTTCTCACGGAGCGCTCCCCGCGGATCGATTCGCCTCGGCGGGGTCGTGTGAGAGGGTGGGCGCGGCCGCGCGCAGCCAGGAGCGGGCGCGCTCGACCTCGGTTGGGCTCACCCCAAAGCGTCTCGCGAGCTCCTCCGCCGGCGCCCGACCCGACTCCAGGAGTTCGACGACCGGCACTCCGCCCAGGAGCCAGACGCCCTCGGGGTGCGCCGCGGTGACGAGCACCCGACGGGCCTCGATGAGGCCGTCGCGGAGGACGGGCCGCGTCTCCACGGCGGTTTCCGGCGCCGCGGGTTCGGGCTCGTCGGCGCTGCGTCTCGCCCAGAAGGGGGCCTCGCACCAGCGTGTCTCCTCGCGGTAGAAGTCCCGTCCTTTGCGCTGGTCGCGCCGGTGGATCGAGGCGACGCGCTCGCGGTAGAAGCGCTCCGCGTGGGGGGCGTCGGCGGCGCGCTCGAGCTCGGTGCGCGCACACGCGACCCCCGCCCGCGCCATGGCGAGGGCGCTCCACACTCCCTGGCCCGAGAGCGGGTCGCTCGCCGCGGCGGCGTCGCCGACCCGGAGCCACCCGGCGCCGATCGTCTCTCGCACCCGGTAGGGTGTGGCGTCGCGGCACTGGAGAGGCTCGGCCTCGGCGATCCGGAGACCTGTGATCCAGGCGGGCTCGGCGCCCTCCCGCAGCCCCTCGATCGCCGTGTCCATGTCGCCGGCGAGCGCGCCGCGCCGCCGCGCGCCCGGCGGGTCGCGAAACCACTGGAGCACCGCGGCGTCGCTGCGCGCCACGGCCCAGAAAAAGCCCCGGGGGCCGGCGATCAGGGCCGAGGCGATCGTCGGCCCGTCGGTGAGCTCACAGGGACGGGACACTGCGAGGGTCGCGACACCGCGCTGCGCGGCCCGACCGCGGGGCGCTGCGCGCCCGCGGGCGTCGACCCAGTAGCTGGCGCTGTAGTGGCGTCCGTTCCGGCCGCGGAGCGACCACCCCGTGCCGTCGCGCGCGGCCCACTCGAGGCGCTGGTCCACCACGTCTACGCCAGCGGCTCGGGCGTCGTCGCGCAGGGCGTCGTCGAAGCGGGCGCGATCGACCAGGCATTCGCGGTTGACGTCACCGCGCAGCGCCCCCCAGGAGACGAAGCGCTCCACGGGCGCGGCGCCGGCCAGCGCGGCCGCCCGCGGGCAGCCGTCCTGCTCGAGCGTGTCCCGGGTGCGCGGCGAGACCCCCTCGAGACGGGGGCGCGGCCGGTCGCCCGCCAACAGGGTGACGGCGTAGCCGTGCCCGGCCAGGCCGATCGCCGTCGCGACGCCGGCGGGGCCCGAGCCGCTCACGAGGACCTCCATGGGCTCCAAGCGTAGGGGAGGGCGAGCGGGTCAGCTCCCGGCGCGGCATCGCCGCGCAAGGGATCAGCTTCCGGTGTAGAGCTCGTAGGTCGCGGCGTCGGCGTCGGCGGTGTCGAACACGACGAAGTAGTCCGCCGTTCCGAACTCCCGGTCGAGGGCGGGCCCGCTGCACACCCGGGCCCCGAGGCTGAAGTAGCTGCGCATTAGGCTCGGGATCTCTGGCGGTGTGGCGTCCACCGGGGTGGCCGCGGCGACGGGAGGCGCGAAATCGGGCGCGGCCTCGACGTTGAGGGCCGGGTGGAGGTGCCCGCGTTCGCGGAGGGACGCGGCGAGGGCCGTTAGGGTGTCGAGCTCGAGGGTGGGCACCGAGGCGCAGCCGAAGAGATAGCGCTTGCGGTTGTGGACCAGGTAGGCCCCGATGCCCCGCCACAGGTGAAAGAGCACACGGCGTCCGCGGTGGGCCTTCGCGATACACGCGCGTCCCAGCTCGACGCCTTCGCGGAGCAGGGGTGCGGGGAGCGACCCCAGCTCGAACTCGCGGGAGGAGTAGAAGCCCGGCCCGCGTCCCGCGAGCTCGTGGGTCATCAGCCGGTAGGTGCCGACGACCTCGTCGTCGCGCGCGGTGCGCACGATCAAGTGATGACAGGCCGCGTCGAAGCGGTCCTCGTCGCGCTGCGAGCTTTCGGAGATCGCGAGCCCTTCGCCGAGCTCGCGGTTGAACACCTCGAAGCGGAGCTCGAACACCTCGTCGAGCTCGCGCCAGGAGCGCGCGAAGCGCGTACAGTAGGCGCCCTGCCGGAACTCGAACTCCGGGATCCCCTCCGGGCAGCGCGGGTAGCTGCGCAGCGCGGCGCGGGGCGCGCCCCCCGCTCCCCCCGCTTCCCTCGCTCCCGGTTGGCTGGCGCGTCTCAGTCTCTGCGCGGGCGATTCCACTCTCGGTCCGCCTTCTCTACGAAGCCCGGGATGTCGCGCTCCCATTGGGCCTTGACGCTTGCGCTGTAGTTCAGAAAGAGCCGGTTGTCGACGATCGACCACTGGGCGGGGTCGCTCTTCACGCGATCTCCGCGGGCCATCGCGTAGGCACAGTAGCCCCCGTAGGCCGGTGCGTAGCGCTCGGGCGCCGCCGCGAAGCGATCGCGGTGTTCGGCACTGGCGAAACGCCACGTTGCGCCCCGCCATTCGTAAGTGTGCTCGGCGCGGCCCTCCACCTGGCGCCCCTCCGCGAAGTACGCGACGGGGTCGGCGCCGCGGATCGCCACACCGCGCCAGTTCGTGTAGACGCCGCCGGGGTTCGCGACCCCCGGCGCGGCCAGGAACGCGACGGTGGCGAGTGCCGCCAATCCGGCCCGGTGTCGTCGGCGGCCCACCAATGGGGATCCTCCCGGTCTCAGGAACGCGCGCCGCGCACGAGCCGCCAGAGCTCGGGCCACGGCGTCACCGCTGCAGCGTGTTCCCGTCGGTTGGATGCACCAATCTCGTACGCGATTCGCCACTGGGCGAACAAGGTGCGGTAGGCGTGCCACAACGAATGGCGCGGGTCGTAGATGTGGGTGGATTCGGAGGAGAGCCCGTTCAGCTCGACGATCCGGAAGTCGCCGCTCCGCAGCGCCTCCGCCGAGACACAGCGCACGTCGTAGCGCCCAAAGCAGAAGCCCTCGAAGCAGCGGCTGACCGCCTCGATGCGCTCGGTGAGGGCGGGGCTCAAGAGCTCCGCCCCATCCAGAAACAAGGCCCCCCGGCAGTGGGTGCCGAGCTCGGTTAGGGCGACCCGCTCTCCCGCCGCCGGCACCTCGGCGAGCCGCTCGCGGTGGCGCTCGAGGTGTACCGCGGCGAGACACACCGCGCGGGGGTCGTCGAGGATCAGGCGCTCGAGGCTGCGCCGACCGTCGCCGGTGACCGAGAGCATGCGTTTGTCGGTGATCGAGATGATCTCGCCGCGTTCGCGTCCCGGGCGGCGCACGTAGAAGACGCCGAACTCCACGCCGGGGACGTACTCCTGGACCAGGGTCGCCTCGTCGCGCTGGGCGAGCTCGCGTCGCAGGGTCTCGGCATCGCGCACCACCGCGACGCCCTTGCCGCGCTCCCCGACGTCGGGCTTCACGACGATCGGGAAGACGCCGCCGAGGGTCTGCCGGAAGGCGTCCGTCGTCGCGAGGCGCTCGCTCTCGGGGAGCCCCGCCGGGAGAAACGCTGTGCGCGCGACCACCTCGCCGGCCGGAGCGAGACCGCGCAGGATCTCCCACTTCGATTCGCCGACCAGTCCGCCGCCGGGGATCGCCGGGTTCGCCGCCGTGGCGGTGCGCAACCCCCCGTGGCGCAGCGCCAGACCCGCGACGAACGCGATCACGGGCGGGTAGAACAGCCACATCGGCCAGAACTCCCATCGGCGCCAGCGTTCGATGCGCCCGCGCCAGAGCCGGCGACCGCGGTGGGTGGCGAGGGGGAGCAGACCCCGGGTGAGCAGCAGCACCACCAGCGCCGTCAGCAAGAGCGCGATCAGTCCGCCCTGGCGAACCCCCTCGAGACGACCCAGGGCGGCCTCGCCGAAGGCGGCGGCCGCGCCGACCAACGCGGGCCCCCACAGCAGGGCCCCCGCCAGGAGCAGCGCCGTGAAGCGCCCCACCGGGTAGTGGGCGGCCCCGGCCCCCAGGTAGATCGGCAGCCGCGCACCGGGGAGAAAGCGGCTGGTGAAGATCAGCAGAGCGCCCGACCGCGCGAAGCGGGCGCGGGTGTCGCGGAGCCGGGCGAGCTGTCGGGTCGGGACCCAGCGCGCCCCGAGGCGGCCGACGAGGTAGAGAAGCAGGTCGCCGACCACGAGGGCGAAGACGCACGCGGCCGCGCCCGACCCAAAGTCGACCTGGCCCCGCGCCACCAGAAAGCCCACACCGATACAGGTCAGGTCTTCGCTCACGAGGCTCGCCGCGAGGACCAGCACCGCGAACGCGAACCACGTGACCGGCCCGCGCGGCGGGGGGCCCCCCGCAAACGGGGCGGCGGCCGCTTCCCGACGCCCGGGGGACGCTTCGGCCCGGGTCGGCGCGCGACCCCGATCGGCTCGTGCCCAGAAATCGGCCAGGTCGCGGGCGATCTCGTCGCTGCGCTGCCAGAGCAGAAAGTGCCCCTCCGGATAACGGCGGAGCTCGCTCTGGGGCAGCAGCCGGTGGTGCTCGAGGGCACCCTCGTAAGGGACGAGTGGGTCGCGCTCCCCGTGGATGATCAGCGCGGGGGATGCGAAGCCCAGTAGAGCCCCTCGGAGCGGCCGCTGATCGGTGTCGAAGAAGTTGCGCGCGTAGTAGGGGTTCAGCGGAAACCGGTCGAGCCCCCCGAAGTGCGGCACTCCCCAGTCGACGGCGCGGAGCGCGGCGAGCTGGAGGGCGTGGACCAGGCGGTTCAGCCCGTAGTCGCCCAGCAGCTCGTATTCCTGCACGCCGATCGACGAGAGCAGCACCAGCGAGCGCACGCGCTCGGGCGCGTCGTCGGCGGCGGACAGAGCGACGCCACCGCCCATGCTGAAACCGACCCAGTGGGCACTCTCGATGTCCAGCGCGTCGAGCCAGGCCAGGACGTAGCGCCCGTGGGCCGCCACGGAATAGTCCGGCACCTTGCGGGTCGAGGCGCCAAAGCCCGGCAAGTCGGGGATCAGCAGGCGATACCGATCGCGCAGCGCGGCGGCCACGGCGTCGAAGTCGGCGATCCCGCCCGGGCTCCCGTGGAGGAGCACGGCGACGGGAACCTCGCGGTCCGCCGGGCCGAGGTCGCGGTACGCGATGCGCACCGCGGGCTCCCCGGGCAGCGCAATCCTCGTGCTGTGGAGAGACGGGTCACGGAGGTGCGGGTCGCCCCGCAGCAGCTCTACCCCCCACGACGCGAGCAGCAGCGTCAGGTAGAGGAGGAGCAGTCGGCGGGGCGTCATCCGCGGCTAGCGACGCGCCACGCGCCCCAGCCTCCGGATGTCGCCGGGTTCCGCGCGGAGCACGGTGAGCGCGCCGACCCGGCTCACGGCCCCCGTGATCTCCACGGGCTCGGCCACTGCGTCGAGGATCTCCCGGTGGATCGCGCGGCCGTCACTCCCCACCAGGAGCAGGTGGCGCTCGCGCCCCTCCCGGTCGCGCACGGCGAGGATCGGGGGGGTGCCACTGCTGATGCAACGCACCGCACAGGCGCGGTGCACGGTGCCGGTCGCCGGGTTCATCACGCCGAAATAGCACTTGCTGTCGACGATCTGCCCGACGAGGGTGTGGACCCCGAGGTCGAGCGCCGGCTCCTCCGGGGCCTCGGGGGAGGCGCCGACCCCGTGGACGGTGCCCGGGACGACGTCGATCATCGCGGTGCCGTCGCGGTAGAGCAGCCAGCCGCGCAGCCGCACGAAGCTTCCGTCGTGACCGCCGATCAGGTCGCGGGCGCCGAACTTGGTGCCCGCACGGGTGAGCGGGTAGGAGAGCAGGGTCGGCGCGCTCGGGTCGGCGCTCGGTGCGGCGACCACCAGCCGGGGGACCGGCTCGAGACGCGCCCACCCGACGAACTCGCGCTCGACCCCGAACTCGAAGGTCTTGGGCGCAAAGGGGCCCTGGAGGAGCGCGACCGCGCCGGCCACACCCGCGGCGGCCACGACGGCCAGAACCACCGCGAGGCGGGTGCGTCGGGCGACGCCCGCGGGCGCGCGGTCGTGGTAGCCGATGTAGAACTCGTCGCGGTCCACTAGCGGACTCCGGCCGGAACGGGGGAGGGGGTCACCGTCGTGCCGGGGGGGAGCGGGGTCGGGTCGACCCACACCCGCCCGTCGACGATCCGGGTGCGAAAGGTCGGCACCCGCTCGGTGAAGGGCTCGGGGCTGCGCCCCGAATCCGGGTGGTACTGGTAGCCGTGCCACGGACAGGTTACGCACCCGTCGACGACCTTGCCCTCTCCGAGGGGTCCGTTCTGGTGCTGACACACGTTGGAGAGAGCGGACACCACCCCGTCGTAGCGGAAGACCGCGACGCGTTCTCCCCCGGCGACGACCATACGCGCGCGGTCGTTGGGGATCGCGTCGACCGGCCCCGCGTCGACCCAGCCGTCTTCGGCTTCGGGGGACGAGCCCGGCGCGTCGGCCCGGGTCTCGCGCAGCGCGGCCGCTAAGTGGAGCCCCGCTACGACGGCCACGCCGAGCGCGACGAGCGCCGGAAACACCGGGTGGAGCTCCGATTGCAGCACGCCCAACGCCACGTGGGCGACCAGCAGGGCATAGGCGGCGTACACACTCATGTGAAGCGCCTTCCACACCGGGGCGCTCAGCTGGTGGAGCCAGAAGTCGTGACTCGTGGCCGCCATCAAAAAGAGGATCGCGAGCGCCGCGAGACCGAGGGGCTGGAAGGGCAGGTCGCTCACCCCCTCGAGCGAGGGATGGGTGGCGAGGATGCTGACCAGCGGATGGAGATCGCCCAGGGCGTGGAACTGGAGGGTGGAGAGGGCGCCGTGGAGCGCCCCGAGGACGAAGGTCGCGACCCCCAGGTGCCGCCGGTTGTAGAGGAGGGGCAGCAGCCGCGGGTCGAGCCGACACAGGGGCCCGATACACAGCGCGACGTGGAGGAGCGCGAAGGCACCGGTCCCCGCGGCCCGGATCAACAGGGTCTCGATCGTGACATCCGGGTGCGCGAGCCCGCCGACGCCGAGGAAGAGCGCGAGGTACACGACGATCCCGGCGACCAGCACGCCGTCGTAACGCTTCTTCTGCCGGTTCCACTGCACAGCGCGGTAGCCCTGACCCATCAGCGTGTCGCTCCTGGCGCGAGGTCGGGAAGCACCGCACTCGCCAGCGTCTCGCCGTGGGCGACGCTGTGCAGCAACAGCGTGCCGCCCGGGCCCGGGAGCGCGAAGCGCTGTGGGTGGCGTCCCCGGAGCCGGCCCAACAGCTCCGCGCGCTCGGGGAAGGTCTCGGCGCTACCGGCGGGCAGCCAGTAGATCAACAGGTCCGGCCGGCGGAGCGGCTCTCGGGGCGTGAGCTCCACCACGGTCGCGACCCCGCCGCCCCCCGCGCCGTAGCGACGGGTGTGGATCGGTGTCTCGCCCCACAGCTCCGGGAGCTCGTCGAGCAGCACGGGTGCCTCCGGCGCCGCGTCCGCGAGTGCCGCGGGGAGGCTGTCCATCCGAATCTCGGGGCGCCGTGCACTGAGCCCCAGCGCGAGGAGCAGCGGGGCCGCGACGACGAGCCCGAGCGCCGCCCAGCGGTGGCGGCGTCGCAGTGACGCGATCACCGGGGTACCGCGGCGTCGCGGTGGGCGTTGCGCTCCGCCCGCGCTCCTCCCCGCACCCACGCGCGCGCCAACAGGGGCCACAGCGCGACCACCCCGGGTGTCACGAGCACACGGAAGCCCCAGGTCGTCGGGCTCGCCTCCGGATCGAGGCGCCGCAGCCCGCGCAGATGGAAGGCCACCGCGAAGACGACCCCGAGCAGCAGATAGGCCCCCAGCACACGCACCGTCACCAAGCCCCAGAGGGGCGCCGCGCCAGCGCCGTAGGCGAGGTCGAGTCCAGTCTCCATGGCTCCCTACGATGCCGAACCCACCGCCGTGTTCCAGCAGGAGGAGACGGGAAGAGGCGGGACGGGCCGGAAGGGGGGCCGGCCCGGGGGCGTTACCATGGCCCTGCGATGTCCGGGGTCGTTGCACACACCCGCGCGGTCGCGCGGATTGCGCTGATCGGCGCCACGACCGCGGGGCTCGCCGCGCTGGGTCTCGGGCTGCGGGCGCTCCGGCCGGCTGCGCCGGCCCGCCTCCGCCGCGCCGAACTGGAGGTCGCCTCGGCGTGGGGGCGCGCCCTGGTCCGCATCCTCGGCCTGCGGGTGGCGGTCACCGGTGTCCCTCCGGCCGCCCCGGCGCTCCTCGTCGCGAATCACCTGAGCTACGTGGACATCCTGCTCCTGCTGCGATCGGTGCCGGCGCGCTTCGTCGCCCGGGCCGACATGGCGGGCTGGCCGGGGTTGGGGACGCTGGCGCGGCTGGCGGGCACCCATTTTGTCGACCGCACCCGCAAACGCGACCTCCCCCGCGTGATCGACGCGGTGGTGGGGTCACTCCGCGACGGGGCCTCGGTGGTGTTCTTTCCCGAGGCCACGAGCAGCCCCGGGGAGGAGGTGCTGCCGTTTCGCGCTTCGCTCTTCGAGGCGTCGATCCGCAGCGGCGTGCCCGTGTCGGTCGCATCGATCCACTACGAGGTGCAGGGCAGCCGGGACACCGCGGCCCAGTGGGTGTGCTGGTGGGGGGCGATGACCTTTCCGGATCACGTCTACCGGCTCCTGCAGCTGCCGTGTGTCGACGCGATCCTCCGCTTCGGGGAGGAGCCGCTTCGCGCTCCGCACCGAGACGCGCTCGCGGTCCTCACCCGCGACGCGGTGGTGGCGCTCTTCGATCGCGATGCGGCGGCGCCCGGCGCCGGGTTGGAACCGAACGTCAGAATCTGGCATCTATCACGCGATGAGTGAGGTGAAGCGTCTGGCCCTGCACTGCGCCGGGCAGCTCGAAGAAGCGCGGGCGCTGGTCGAGGGGATCCCCGAGGCGGTCTACGCGGCCTCGGACGACGAATCCACCGGCGGCGTCGGGACCCAGCTCCGCCATTGTCTCGACTGCGTGGTGTGCTTCGCCCAGGGTGTTGTGACCGGCCGGGTCGATTACGACCGGCGCGAGCGCGACGCGCGCACCGAGGTCGACCCGCGCTACGGCGCCGACCAGCTCGCGGAGGCCGCCAGGGTGCTGCGCGACGAGGTGTCGGGGCTCGACGACCGCGACCTCGTGGTGCGGATGGACGAGCCCGGGGTCGCCCCCGACGAGGGGTGGCAGCGTTCGAGCGCGGCCCGCGAGCTCCGCTTTCTCGCCACCCACACGCTCCACCACTTCGCGCTGATCTCGTTGATGCTCCGCGAGCGCGGGATCGAGGTCGACCCGGAGTTCGGCCTCGCGCCGGCGACCGCACACTTCCGGCGAAGCCGATCCGGCGGGCGCGCGTGAACCCCACCCGGGTGGCCAGGTGGGACGAGCTCCCGCTCCTCGAGCCGCGGCACGCGGTGGTCGCGTCGGTCGACCTGGTGCTGATCCGCTGGGGGTCTGCGGACAGCGAGGTCTCGGTGCTCTATGGGCGCTGTCTGCACCGCGGCGCGCTGCTCTCCGACGGCCGAATCCAGGGCGAGGATCTGATCTGCGGCGTCCACGCCTGGGACTACCGCTACAAGACCGGGGTGAGCGCCTACAACGACGCGGAACGGCTTCACCGCTTCCGCGCCTGGGTCGAGGACGGCGGGCTCTGGGTCGACGCCGACGAGATCGCGTCCTGGGAGATGGAACACCCCCAGGCCTTCGACCGCGAGACCTATCAGGGGGCCTACGCCGACCCCCACGGCACCCCCGACGAGCCCTACAACATCTGGATCCGCGAGCTCGCGGTGCACGGGCTCGAGCGGGCCGGCCACCACGGTCGCATGGACGCGATGGGCGTCCCCCGTCATCAGCTCCCGCAGTGGGAAGACCTGCAGCTGATGACCGCGCAGCTCCATTCGGTCCCCCAGCTCGACGAGGTCGACGTCGGCGCCGAGCTGGTGATCGGCCCGGCGGCGCGCAAGCCGCTGGTGCTCGACATGCCGCTCTTTGTCACCGACATGAGCTTCGGTGCGCTCTCCCTCGAGGCGAAGGTGGCGCTGGCCCGCGGCGCCGAGCTCGCCGGGACCGGCATCTGCTCGGGGGAGGGGGGCGCGCTTCCGGAAGAGCAGGCCGAGAACAGCCGCTACCTCTACGAGCTCGCCTCCGCGCGCTTCGGGTTCACCCTGAAGGCCCTCGAGCACGTGCAGGCCTTCCACTTCAAGGGGGGGCAGGGCGCGAAGACCGGCACCGGGGGCCACCTCCCCGGTCACAAGGTCACCGAGAAGATCGCCTCGGTGCGCGGGATCGAGCCCGGCACCCCGGCGATCTCGCCCGCGCGTTTTCCGGACTGGAGCCACGTCGAGGACTACAAGCGCTTCGCCGCCGAGGTGCGCGAGGCGAGCGGCGGGGTGCCGGTCGGCTTCAAGCTCTCGGCGCAACACGTCGAGCGCGACATCGAGGCCGCCCTCCAGGTGGGGGTCGACTACGTCATTCTCGACGGTCGCGGCGGCGGCACCGGCGCCGCGCCGCTGCTCTTTCGCAACAACATCTCGGTGCCCACGATTCCGGCCCTCGCGCGGGCGCGGCGTCACCTCGACCGGCTCCGCCGCGGCGATGTCACGTTGATCATCACCGGTGGGCTCCGGGTGCCCTCGGATTTCGCCAAGGCGATGGCCCTCGGCGCCGACGGGATCGCCCTCGGCAACTCGGCGATCCAGGCGGTGGGGTGCATCGGGATGCGCGCCTGCCACACCAACAACTGTCCGGTGGGAATCGCCACCCAACGCGAGGAGCTGCGCGCGCGGCTCGACGTCGCGATCGCCGCCAAACGTCTCGAGCGCTTTCTCGTGTCCTCCGTCGAGCTCATGAAGGTGATCGCCCGCGCCTGCGGACACACCCACCTGGACCAGTTCTGTCTCGACGACTTGAGCACCTGGAAGCGGGAGATGGCCTATCTCTCCGGGGTGCCCTACGGGGGCGCGACGCCATCTAGCCTTCGCGCGGCGTCCTCCCGCCGTTCCAGAATCACCGTGCCATTTCGAGCCCACTCGTGCAGAATCCGGCACGCGTGGTCTGGCGGCGATTCCGTCGTGCGAGGGGAGGGACTATGGACGCGTTGTCGGCGGGAGATACCGCCTGGATCCTCACATCCACGGCCCTGGTGCTCTTCATGACCATCCCGGGTCTTTCGCTCTTCTACGCCGGGTTGGTGCGCGCGAAGAACGTCCTCTCGGTGTTGGCCCAGTGTCTCGCCCTCACCGGGCTCATGAGCGTCGTGTGGCTCGTGGCGGGCTACAGCCTGGCCTTCGACTCCACCGGGATGGAGGCCGGTCAGGCCGGCCGCGCCGCCTTCGTCGGCGGGTTCGGGCGGCTCTTTCTCACCGGTGTCACCAGCGAGACCCTGTCGGGATCGATCCCCGAGGTGCTCTTCTTCGCTTTTCAGATGACCTTCGCCGTGATCACCCCGGCGCTGATCGTCGGCGCCTTTGCCGAGCGGATGCGGTTCTCGGCGATGCTGCTCTTCTCGACCTTGTGGCTGCTCTTCGTCTACGCGCCGATCTGCCACATGACCTGGGGCGGGGACGGCGCCTTCTTCGCCGACATGGGCGTCTACGACTTCGCGGGGGGCATCGTCGTCCACATCACGGCAGGGGTCGCGGCGCTGGTGGCCTGCATCGTGATCGGGAAGCGCGGCGACTACCCGGAGACTCCCATCTTTCCCCACAACCTGACGATGACCGTCACGGGCACCGGGATGCTCTGGGTGGGCTGGTTCGGGTTCAACGGCGGCAGCGCGCTCGCGGCCAACGGCCAGGCCGCGATGGCGATCACCGTGACGCATCTCTCGGCCTCGGTGGCGGCGCTGACCTGGATCGGCTTCGAGTGGGTGCGCCACGGCAAGCCGAGTGCGCTCGGTCTCGCGACCGGCGCGATCGCGGGTCTCGCGGCGATCACCCCGGCGTCGGGCTTCGTCGGGCCGATCGGGGCCTTCGCGATCGGGCTGCTCGCCGGCGGGCTCTGCTTCCTCGCCTCGACCAGTGTGAAGCGCCGTCTCGGCTACGACGACTCGCTCGACGTCTTCGGGGTGCACGGCGTCGGCGGCTTCCTCGGCACCGTCGCCGTCGGCGTGTTCGCGGCCGGCCGCTTCGGCGGGGGCGAGGGCGACCTCGCGATCGGCGCCCAGGTGGGGGTGCAGCTCTTCGCCGCCGTCGTGGCCGTGATCTACACCGCCGTGGTGACCTACGTTCTCTTGAAGGTGACGGGCGCTATCGTTCCCTTGCGCGTCGACGCCACCGACGAATCGCAGGGGCTCGACCTCGCGCTGCACGACGAAACCGGTTACCGCCTCTAAAGGGTCGATTCATGAAGAAGATCGAAGCCATCATCAAGCCCTTCCGACTCGACGACGTGAAGGAGGCGCTGAGCGCGATCGGGGTCGCAGGCCTGACGGCCAGCGAGGTGAAGGGGTTCGGCCGCCAGAAGGGGCACACCGAGGTGTACCGGGGGGCCGAGTACGTCGTCGACTTTCTCCCGAAGGTCAAGATCGAAGTCGTGATCGCCGACGCGCTCGCGCCCCAGGCGATCGAGGCGATCCGCGGCGCGGCCAACACCGGGAAGATCGGGGACGGCAAGATCTTCGTGTCCTCGGTCGAAGAGGCCGTGCGGATCCGCACCGGCGAACAAGGCGACGAGGCGCTCTAGCGCGGTCGCGTTACTCGACGACCTCGGCGTCCACTACCACCTTCACCGGCCGGCCCGCTTTGAGCGGCGCGGTCTTCTCGAGGTCGTTGGCGACGGCGGTCTCGTCGACGCTCCAGCGGTTGCCGACCCGACGCGACAACCGGTCCAGGCTCTCGCCGGCGCGCGCCGTCGCGACGGCCAGCCGCTGCGCGCGGATGCTCTCGCGCTCGGCCGCGCGGAGCGTCCGGATCGACGCCGCCGCGTGTTCGAAGTGGGGGAGGGCGGCCGACCAGCGCTCCGGCGCGACGGCGCCCGTCAGCCGCAGCATCACCTTGGGGTGGGCGATCCAGGTGATCGAGAGCGCGAGCTCGCGGCTCTCAGTGCGCGCGCGGGCGCGGGCGCGGTAGCTCGGGAACGCGCTCCCGCGCAGCCGCTCGCCGTCGCCGAGCGCGAGCTGGGCGCGCTCGGCGAACTCGGCGGCGGCCGCGGCGGGGTCGCCGCTCGGCCCCTGGGCCTCGAGGACCAGCACGGCGTCCCGCTCCGGCGACTGGGCGGCGACCGCCTGTTTCTGGTTCTGAGTGCGCCAGCCCTCGGGAAAGCGGAGCGCGAGATCGAGCGGCGCGTGGAGGAAGAGCGGGCCGCGAAACACCCCCTCCCGCGGGTTCGGACCGATCAGCAGCCCGCGGAGCCGCCCGTAGAAGGCGGCGCGGCTCGCGGCGATCGCCGGGGTCGGTGCCACCGGGAGGCCCGCGGCGCGCTCGGCGGTGACGCGCACCCGGTCGGCGGTGGCCGGATGTGAGTCGAGAAAACTCGGGAGCCGTTCACCGCCGGTGCGCAGCCTCGTCTCGCCGCGGAGCTGGTCGAGAAAGGACGCCATCGCTGCGGGGTCCCATCCGCTCCCGGCGGCGATCCGCTGGCCGACCGCGTCCGCTTCGTGCTCCTGTTCGCGCCCGTAGCTCGCGATGAGCCCGGCGGCGGCGATCTGGCCGAACTCCGACGTGGCCTGGGCCAACGCCGTGTTGCCCGAGGCCCCGGCGGCGAGCACGCCGAGGACGGTGAGCAGGTTGGCGCCGAGCGCGCGGGTCTCGCGCTGGGCCGCGTGGCGCGCTGCGACGTGGCCGATCTCGTGGCCGATGACATTGGCGAGCTCGGCCTCGGAGTTCGACAGCGCTAGGAGGCCCCGCGAGATGTAGATGTAGCCGCCGGGAAGCGCGAAGGCGTTGGGCTCGGGCATATCGGCGACGAAGAAGCGGTAGCGGACCCCGCGGCGCGGCGAGCGCTGCGCCAGCCGCTCCCCGAGCGCGCGCACGTAGGCGGTGAGCGCTTCGTCCTCCACCAGCCCGATCGACGCCGCGACCTGTTCGGCGGCCTGCGCCCCGAGCTCGGCCTCGCGCGCCTCTGACATCAACACGATCTCGGAGCGCCCGGTCACCGGGTTGGTGGCGCAGCCGGGTGCGGCGCCGAGCAGCGCGGCGAGTCCGCACGCGAGCCGCGCCAGCGCGAGGCGACGGCGCGGGCGCAGTGTGTCGCGGGCGCGGGACGGTCTGCGCGTTTCGCCGCTCACGGTGTCGATGAGCCGGTGGGACAAGGCCTAGGGGAGGGTGATCGAGTACGCGACCGCGCTGCGGGGCGACGCTCCCGCCTCGCAGAGCCCGGTCTCCGGATGCCGGGTGACGGCCATCACGCGGCCGTGCTCCCACGCGCCGCTACGCACCACGCGGTGCCCGCGCCGCTTCAGGGTCTCGACCGTGTCGGCGGGGAGTCGGGCTTCCGCCGCGACGGCCCCGGGGAGCGCGAGCCGCGGGTAGAAGGAACTCGGCACGTGGTGGATGTTCACCGACGGGGCGTCGATGGCGCGCTGGATCTCCTCGGGTTCGTCGCCGAGCAGCCGCAGCAAGAACTGATGCGTCCACTGGTCCTGCTGGTCGCCGCCGGGGGTGCCAAAGGCGATGTGCCGGCCGTCGGGAAGGGTCGCCTGACTCGGGGTGAGCGTCGTTCGGGGCCGCTTGCCCGGTGCAAGGGCGTTCGGGTGCTCGGGGTCGAGACAGAACATCTGTCCCCGGGTGCCCAACGGGATGCCGAGCTCCGGGATCACCGGGGAGGACATGATCCAGCCGCCACTCGGCGTCGCCGCGACGATGTTGCCCTCGCGGTCGACCGCGTCGAGATGGGTCGTGTCGCCCCGGCCGCGCGCCGCGGCGAAGGCCTGGGGCTCGGCGGGGGGGAGCTCCTGGTCGCTGACCCAGGGCCAGCCCCGGGGCAGCTCGCCAATACCCGGGCGAATCTCCATCGACGCCCGCTCCGGGTCCACCAGCGCGCGCCGCTCGCGCGCGTACTCACGGGACAGGAGCCGTTCGAGGGGGACCTTCACGTGGAGCGGGTCGCCGTAGTTCGCCTCGCGGTCGGCGAAGGCGAGCTTGGCGCACTCGATCCAGTCGTGGAGCGCGTCGGGGTGGGCGGCGCGCAGTGCGTCGCAGTCGAGGTCTTCGACGAGACGGGTGAGCTGGAGGAACACCGGCCCCTGCGACCACGGCGCGCACTTCCAGATCCGCGCCCCCATGGCGTCGATCGACAGGGCCTCTTCGACGCGCCCCTCGTAGCGGGCGAGGTCTTCACCCGTGAGGAATCCGCGTTCGCGCCGCCCGTCCTCGTCGGGCACCTCGCTGCGGGCGAAGGCGTCGATCACCTCGGCGGGGCGCCCGCGGTAGAAGACGTCGCGCGCGGCGCGCACGCCGGCCTCCCGGCCGCCGCCGCGGGCGCGCTCGGCCTCCGCCATCTCGCCCAACACGGCCGCCCAGGCCGGGTTGCGCATCGGCGCGCCCAGCGCTGGGGTGGGAGCGTAGAGTGCGCCGCTCGTCGGCCAGAGCGTCTGAAAGCGCTCCTCGAGGAGCACGAGGGTGTCGCGCAAAAAGGACTCGAGGGGGTGGCCGCGCTCGGCCAACGCTCGCGCGGGCGCGCTCACGTCTTCGAAGCGGCGCGAGCCAAAGCGCTCGAGCAACAGACACCACGCGTCGAGGGCACCCGGCACGGTGGCGCCGACCAGCCCGCTGCCGGGCACGCGGTCGCGTCCCAACGCGCTCACCGCCTCGATCGTCGCCGCGGCGGGCGCGACCCCCTGGCCCGAGATCGCGTGTACGGCGTCGCTGCCGGCCTCGCGGTAGAGGATCGGCACCTCGCCGGCCGGGCCGTTCATGTGGGGCTCGAGGATCTGCTCCGCGAGGCCCATCGCGCAGGCCGCGTCGGCCGCGTTACCGCCCTCGGCGAGCATCTGGGCGCCGATCTGGGTGGCGAGGTAGTGGCCGGCGCTCACCGCACCGCCGAAGCCGCGTAAGGTCGGGCGCGTCGAAAATGCCATCGCCACAAGGTAGCCTCTCGCCGTTCACGGCGTTGGCGCGGAGGCTGGCGGCCGCAGAGGAACCCGGCGTGACGCTCTACTCCACGACCGATCTCCCGATCCGCGACGACCTCCACGAGGCCCACGACGCGGCGTGGCGCGAGCTCGCCGAGCCCGGCACCTGGTGGAGTGGGTCGGAGCGCATCGCGATCGCCGCCACCGCCCGCAACGCCCGGTTGCGCGCCGGCGTCGCCGAGGGGGCCCCGGCCCCGATCGGGGCCGCGCTCCCCGACGCCGCGAAGGAGCTCGCCACGGCTCTCGGGGCCGCACCGGGGACGATGGAGCGCTCGTTCTACGACGAGCGCGTGCCCGGCCGTCTCGAGGAGGGCCCCTGGGTCGAGGCGGTGGCCGTCGTTGCGCGCAGCGTTTGCGTCGACACCTTCTGTCGCGGAGCGGGGCTGCCCCTCCATCCCTATCTCGAGGCCGCGCTTGGAGCGCCCACCCGGGAGACCCCGTCGGGTCTGACGCGGGACGAATGCGCCTGGGTGTCGACGATTGCGCCGGGCACCCCGGAAGGCGATGCCCTCTACGGCGGACCCACCGTGAACGTCGTGCGCGCGCTGAGCCGCGTGCCGGCGGAGATCGGGGCCTGGATGCGGGTCGCGGGCACCCAGTACGTCCACGTCTCGGTCATCGAAGACCTGGCCGAGCCCGCCGGCCGCGCCCTCGACCGCACCCAGATCGAGCTCGTCGCCGGCCGGGTCTCGGCGGTGAATGAGTGCTTCTACTGAACGACCTCCCACGCAATGATGCTCCGGGCGAGCTCACGGCATTTCGGATTCGAGGCAGACCTGCGCGCCATCGGCAAATCGGGGTTCGACAGCGGTGTCCCGCGCGGGGCCGAGCTCGTCGCCTTCTCCGAGGCGGTGCTCGGCCGAGACGCCACGCGGCTCGATGCGGCCCGCGACGCCCTCGCGGCGGCGATGGGGCCGGCGGCGGTGACCGACGCCGCGGCGGTGGCCGGGAACTTCCAGATGATGGACCGCATCGCCAACGGCTGCGGAATCGCACTCGACGCGCTCTACGAGAAGCCGACGCGGCGCTACCGCAAGGACCTCAACATGGACGCGTTTCCCTCGGCGGCGAACAGCCCCGACGCGGCGCCCTAGGCACCGCGGCGCCCGGATCGACACCCGAACCACCAAGGAGACCACATGGCCCTTCCCCAAGACATTTCGCCGATCAACCCCGAGCTGATGGACACCCTGGTGAAGTCCAAGGACATGGACTGGATCCCCCAGGACTCGGATCCCGAGCGCGCCTTTTTGAAGGTGCTCTGGACCGACGCCGAGAGCGGCCGTTGGCTCTGCCACTTCAAGTGGCTGAAGGGCTACGTGGCGCCCCAGCACAAACACCTGAGCGCGGCCCACACCTTCGTGCTCTACGGCAAGCTGCAGGTGCGCGACGGCCTGCTCGAGACCGGCGACTACGTGTACGAGCGCAACGGGATGATCCACGGCGCGACGACCGCCCTCGAAGACACCGAGTACCTGTTCCTGTGCGACGGGCCCGTGCTTTTCTACGACGACGACAGCTTCGTCGGCTATCTGGGTTGGGAGGAGCTCCGACGGATCCAGCAGCAGCACGAGGCGTCCAAGAAGAGCGCGGCGTAGGCCACTCCCCACATCTCATTCCCCACGGGGAATGAATCTGAAAACGTCGCTACAGCGTCGAAAAACGAGCCACTGCGCAAGCTAAGACGTTGTCTGTGACGTATTAGGGTGGCAGGATCTCGGACGCTCAGTTCCGCAGTTGGTGCTGGGCCGCCCACCCCAGGGGAATTCCCCAACCAACGAAGGACTTAAGAGGCATGCGGAAGAGCTTTATTTCGACCGCGGTCGCCCTAGCGATCGCGTTGCCGATTACTGCGAGCGCCATCGGCCCCGACGTCACGCTGGACTGGATGGCCGCCAACCAGTCCGCGACTCCGGAGTTCAAGGCCGGCGACGTCATCACGTACGCAGACGCGGACAAGCTCCGAGCGTTCGTCCCGCCCGCGTATCAGGACATCATGATCTTCGACGGGATGCAGGTCGAGATCCAGGAGACGCGCGATCTGTCGCCGGCGGACTCCTACAAACAGGCCACCCTGCAGCACCAGGGCCAGGTCGTTCTCGCCGAAGACGGCGCGATCGAGAACTACGTCGCGGGCCAGCCCTTCGACGACTCGAAGTTCACGCCCGAATCGTCGCCGATGGAGAACGGCGACGGCTATCGCGCGATCTGGAACTTCAACTTCCGCTGGCAGGCCCAGGGCCTGGCGCTGACCCGCTTCTACGGCACCTGGGTGCGTGAGGGCGGCCAGCACGACACCAGCGGCCAGATCGAGAAGGGCTACGAGGACATGTTCCAGGGCGGCGGGACCTTCCCGCGGATTCTCTGGGGCAACTACGTCCGCTCGTACTTCAACTTCCGCGCCGATCTGGCGGACAACGACTACCGGATGAAGGGCAGCTGGGCAGACGGCACCGAGTACCGCGAGCTCACCGCGTTCGACGAGCCCTTCGACATCCGCGGGACCGCCTTCCTGATCTTGCGCTACACGGATCCGCGCAAGACCGACGACTCCTGGGCGTACATCCCGAACCTCCGCCGCGTGCGACGCATTTCGGTGGAGGTGAAGTCGGACTCCCTCCTCGGGACAGACCACACGATCGAGGACTTCTACGGCTTCGCCGGTCGCCCGCTCGAGCACGAGTGGCGCTACGTGGGCTCGGCCCGGATCCTCTGGATTCCGACCCAGAAGGGCCCCTTCGCGAAGTACTACGGCCCGAACGGCTGGGCCTCCCTCGACCACTGGCAGCTGCGCGACATGCACGTGATCGAGCAGCTTCCCTCCTTCCAGCCCGATCACCCCTATGCCCGCAAGTACATCTTCGTGGACAAGAACCTGGGTGACTGCGGCTACGCCGAGTCGTATGACCGAGCCGACGAGCTCTGGAAGGTGTGGCAGCTCAGCAAGATCTGGACGGAAGACGAGCAGTTCTACCAGCAGCACCAGGGCACGCCCTCGCAGGATCACCGCGGTCTCCGCATCGCGGCCTTCGGCGGCATCAACGTGATCGACAAGCAGAACGGCCGCGGGACGCTCTTCCCGTGCCAGGGTCACAACTACGCCCCGCAGAAGCTGTCCTACCTGAAGAAGGTTCTGGACGTGAACTACCTGAGCCAGGGTCGCTAGACCGAACGCCCAGACTTCTGCTGCGGCAGATCCGGCGCCCCGTCCGCTTCGGCGGACGGGGCGCTTCCCTTTTTGCGCGCAACGTCATCGCCGACGATCGACGTCGCAGCGGGCCGCCCGTACACTCCGCTCGTGGGCGATGGCGACGACACACGCGACCGACGCCGCTCCCGGGTTCCCGCCGGTCGCGTCGAACGTCTGACCCGGATCGGCTGGATGGCCGGCGAGGCCGCCGTCGGCGGGCTGGTCGAGAAGGCGCGCCGGCTCGGCGCGAGCGAGGTCGCCACCGGGAGCTCGTTTCTCACCCAGGGCAACGCCCAGCGCTTTGCCAAGCGTCTCTCCCAGCTCCGCGGCGCCGCGATGAAGCTCGGCCAGCTGCTCTCGATGGAGGGCGACGACTTTCTCCCGCCGGAGGTCGCCGAGGCGCTCTCGATCCTGCGCTCGGACGCCGACGCGATGCCGCACGACCAGCTCGAACGCTGTCTGGTGGCGGAGTACGGCGCCGACTGGTCGAGCCGCTTCCGCGACTTTGACTTCGAACCGGTGGCCGCCGCCTCGATCGGGCAGGTCCACGCCGCCACAGCGACCGACGGCCGCGACCTCGCGCTCAAGATCCAGTACCCCGGCATCGCGGAGAGCGTCGAGGCCGACGTCGACAACCTCGCGAGCGCGCTGCGGCTGGCGCGGCTGCTCCCGGCGGACCTCGACCTGAGCGGCGTCCTGGCGGAGGCCAAGACCCAGCTCCGCGACGAGGCCGACTACCTCGGCGAAGCCGAGCGCTTGCGCCGCTACGGCGCCTGTCTCGCCGATCACGGCGGGGTGGTGGTGCCGCGGGTGCACGAAGACCTCACGACGCGTCGTGTCCTCGCGATGGACCGACTGCGCGGTGTGCCCCTCGAAGACGTCTGCGGCCCCGATCATCCCCAGGAGCTCCGCGACCGGGTGGGGACGCTGCTCTATCAGCTGCTCTTCCGCGAGCTCTTCGAGTTCCGCTTCGTCCAGTCCGACCCGAATTTCGCGAACTACTTCTGGATGGCCAACGAGCAAAAGGTGGGGCTTCTCGACATGGGCGCGACCCGTGAGGTCTCGCAGCGGGTCTCCGACCACTACCGGACCCTGTTCCGCGCCGGGGCCGCCCACGACGGCGACACCCTTCGCGAGGCCTCCCTTGCGATCGGCTTCTTCGATCCCGGCGAACGCAGCGACCGGGTCGAGGGCCTCCTCGAGCTCCTCCAGATGGGCTGCGAGCCCCTCTCCGCCGAGGGCCGCTACGACTTCGGCGCTACCGACCTCCCGGCGCGCATGCGCGAGCTGAGCGCCGACCTCGCCTTCCGTCGCGGCTTCCTCCAGCCGCCCCCGCCCGAGACTCTCTTCCTCCACCGCAAGCTAGGCGGCACCTTCCTGCTCTGCGCCCGGCTGCGAGCGCGGGTGCCGGTCAAGCAGCTCCTGGAAGAGGCGACAGAGGCGCCCGCCGTCGATTGAGCACGAGGTGCCCGCGCGACGCGGCTTGACGGTCGCGGCGACCGCTCGTAATATTCAACCATATGGTTGACCATTTGCAGGGCCTGGACCGCACCTTCTCGGCTCTCTCCGACCCGACACGGCGGGCCATCCTCGCCCGCCTGGCAGAGGGATCGGCGACGGTGGGAGAGGTGGCGGCCCCCTTCGAGATGTCCCTCAACGGGATCTCGAAGCACGTGCAGGTGCTCGAGCGCGCGGGGTTGGTGCAGCGCGAGGTCCGGGGACGCGAGCACCGGCTGCACCTGCGCGCGGAGCCGCTGCGCGCAGCCAGCGATTGGACGACGCGCTACCGCGAGTTTTGGGAGGGGCGGATCGACGCCCTCGAGCGCCTGTTGGAACAGACGCAGAAGACCGGGAGCGAGGCTCCACAGGGAGAGGACACGCCATGAGTTCCGAGAAACGCGACCCCATCGTCGTCGAGCGGCTGATCGCCGCGTCTGTCGAGGACGTGTTCGCCGCCTGGGGCGACGCCGACAGTCTGAGCCAGTGGATGTGCCCGGCGGAGACGATCTCGCGCGCCAGCGTCGAGACCGACTTTCGGGTGGGCGGCTCGTTTCGCATCGTGATGCACGGCGAGGAGGGCGACTACACCCACACGGGCCAGTACCTCGAGATCGAGGCGCCCAAGCGTCTGGCCTTCACCTGGGTGTCGTCGTGGGCGCCCGAGGGCGAACAGGAGACCCGGGTGACGGTCTCGCTCGACGCCGCCGGCGAGGGCAAGACGCGGCTGCGTCTGGTCCACGAGGACATCACGACCTGGTACGACAACCACGAGCAGGGCTGGGCCGCCATCGCGGCGCAGCTCGACGACCGGCTCACCGGAGGCACCGCCCAATGACGATCGCGCGTTTCGACAACGAGACCCCCGAGTACAAGAAGATCCGCGACGAGCTCCAGGAGGCGGAGATCGCCCTGCGCGAGCAGCGCGAGCGGGTGGCGGCGCTGCGCCGCACGCTGCCCCGGGACCAAGTTGTCGCAGACCTCGTGTTCCAGGAGGTGCGCAACGGCAAGACGGTGGATGTCCGGCTCTCCGAGCTCTTCGAGACGCCCGACCAACCCCTCGTGCTGATGCAGTTCATGTACGGCAAGAAGCAGGAGGACGCCTGCCCGATGTGCTCGATGTGGGCCGACGGGTACAACGGCGCGATGAAGCACCTGCGCCAGCACATGAACTTCGCCGTGCTCGTGGCGGGCGACGCCGCGGCGTTCCAGGCCTTCGCGGACGAACGCGGGTGGGGAAACCTGCGCATCGTTTCGTCTGGCGCCACGACGCTCAAGGCCGATCTCGGCTTCGAGACCCCCGAGGGCGGGCAGATCCCCGGGGTCTCGGTGTTCGAGCGCAAGCCGGACGGCACGGTCGCGCACTTCTACTCCCAGAGCGCGATGATGGGCGACATGGGGCGTGGGATGGATCTCCTCTCCCCGGTCTGGAACTACATGGACCTCACACCCGAGGGGCGCGCCGACTGGTTCCCGGGCCTCGACTACGAATGAGCTGAGACACGGAGCTCGCGGGCGCGGGAGCGGGGCGTCCGGCCCGCCCCCCGCACGAGACCACGCCGCACACGCCGCAAAGCGCGGTACCCTCCGGCCTCCCCAACGCGAGGAGGGTCACCGTGGCCTGGGATTTCGAGACCGACGCCGAGTTTCAAAAAGAGCTCGACTGGATCAGCGATTTCGTGACGAACGAGGTGGAGCCCCTCGACTTCCTGCTGGGGAGCCCCTACGACGT
>CAJHXS010000353.1_pt1 | contig 26167 bp, 23 predicted proteins | sample 9198591 | NCBI WGS metagenome assembly CAJHXS01 (sample SAMEA7708347, study PRJEB35096) | sediment metagenome | biome: marine neritic benthic zone biome [ENVO:01000025]; feature: sediment [ENVO:00002007]; material: shallow marine sediment [ENVO:03000034] sea grass bed [ENVO_01000059] ... | reverse complement strand
TGGAGCGCAACCCGCGGCCGACCCGCGCCGAGGCGAGCGACGTCGCCAACGCGATCTTCGACGGTACGTCGGCGGTGATGCTCTCCGGCGAGACGGCCAAGGGCCGCTACCCGGTCGAGTCGCTGCGGACGATGTCGAACCTCGCCCTCGCCGCCGAGGCGGCGCTGGGCGAGTACGGCCATCTCCAGCAGAGTCGCAGCGAGATCGCGAACGTGGTGACCGAGGCCGCGGCCCAGGCCGCCGTCACGATGGCCAACCGGCTCGGGGCCGCCGCGATTCTCACCCTCACCGAGAGCGGCTACACCTCGCGTTCGATCTCGAAGTACCGCCCCCAGTGCCCGATCCTCGCGGTCAGCACCGTCGCCACGGCCGTGCGGCGGCTCGCGCTCAACTGGGGGGTGACGGGGCTGCTCTACGACGGCGAGGGCGGCGACGACGACAAGACCGAGTTCGGTCTCTCCCGGGCCCGGGAGACCTGCGCCGAGCCCGGAGACGTCATCGTCGTGACCGCCGGCATCTCCCGGGAAGCCGGGAGCACCAACCGCATCAGCGTGATCACCGCCTAGCTCGCCGCCGCGAGGGCGTCGCCGAGGTCGGCGACGAGGTCGCCGGGGTCCTCGAGGCCGATCGAGATCCGGATCAGGGCGTCGTTCACCCCGACCCGCTCGCGGACCTCCGCGGGCACTCCCGAGTGGGTGGTCGAGGCGGGATGACACGCGAGAGACTCGGTGCCGCCCAGGCTCACCGCGAGCTTGAAGAGCTGGAGCGCGTTGAGCAGCCGGAAGGCCTCGTCGCGCCCACCTCGAATGGCGAACGAGAAGGTGGAGCCCCCGCCCTCACACTGCCGCTCGTAGACCGCGCGGTAGTCGTCGCCCACCAGGGTGTCGGGGTGATAGACGGTCGAGACGGCGTCGTGAGCCACGAGCCAGGCGGCGATGCGCGCCGCGCTCTGGGCGGCGCGCTCCATCCGCAGCGTCACCGTCTCGAGGGAGCGCCCGATCATCCACGACGAGTGGGGATCGAGCTGGCTGCCAAACGCGCTCCGGGTGCGGCGGATCTGGCGGATCGGCTCGGCGGCGCCGATCGCCGCGCCGGCGACGAGATCGCTGTGCCCGCCGATGTACTTGGTGAGGGAGTAGACCGAGACGTCGATGCCGTGGCGCAGCGGTTTCTGGAACACCGGGCCGAGGAGCGTGTTGTCGCAGATCGTGATCGGCCGCAGCCCCTGCTGCGCGGCGATGTCGTCGGCCGCGGCGGCGATCAGCTCGAAGTCGACCAGGGCGTTGGTCGGGTTGGCCGGGGTTTCGACAAAGATCACCGGCACCCGCCCCCGGTCGAGGGCGCGCGCCACCGCGTCGTCGACCGCGGAGCGCGACAAGCCGTCGGAAAAGCCCACGGCGCCGAGCCCGAGGGTCGCGAGGCTCGAGGTCAGCAGGGTCTCGGTGCCGCCGTAGAGGGGTTGGCTGTGCAGTACGACGTCGCCGGGCTGCACGAAGGCCAGCAGCGACGAGGTGATCGCCGCCATCCCGCTCGAGAACACGGCCGCGCCCTCGCCCTCGTCGAAGAGCGCCAGACGATCCTCGGCGATCTCGAGGTTGGGGTGGTTGAACCGCGAGTAGATCAGCCCCGCGTCGCTCGCGCCCTCGGCGCGCATCGAGTCGAAGAACGACGCGCCATCCTCGGCGCTGCGAAAGGCGAAGGTCGATGTCAGGAACACCGGCGGCTTGACGGCGCCTTCCGAGAGAAAGGGGTCGTAGCCGTAGGACATCATCTGGGTCTCGGGGCGCAGAAGACGGCCCCCGACCTTGCGCCGCCGGTAGTCGCGGGTCGTCACCGCGTCACTCGCCCAGCAGCTCTCGGAGCGCCGCCTCGTGGTGCTCGACGTCGGGGCGGTGGACCTGCCCCGCCGCGAAGTGGCCGTAGATCGACTCGAAGGGCCGCAGCTCCGCGTTGGGCATGAGCTTCACCTCGCGTTCGCTGTCTTCGGGGGGGAAGTAGAGGTCGGTGCGCCCCGGCATCACGATCGCGCGGCAGCGGATCGCGCCGAGGGCGCGCTCGAAGTCGCCCTCGAAGACCGGGTTGTCGCTGACGTCGGCGACGCGCCAGGTGCGGAGCATGGCGATCAGGTCGTTGGCGTCCTTGCCCACGAGGTACGCCTCCCAGAACCCGACCACGAAGTCCTCGACCGTCGAGAACCCGAGGCCGCGGTAGGCCTGCTCGCGGTAGAAGGCCTGGCTCATGGCCCAGGCGGCGTAGTTGCGCGCCATGGCGCGCAACCCGACGTGGGGTGGCGTGTCGTACCAGCCGTCCTCGAACGCCGCGTCGGCGGTCAGCGCGGCGCGCAGACCGTCGAGCATCACCGCGTTGTGCGGCGCGCAGCGCGCGGCGCCGCAGGTCGGGGCGATGGCGTCGACCATGTCGGGAAACAGACAGCCCCACTGGAAAGTCTGGAGCGCGCCCATCGAGAAGCCCGTCACGAGCCGCAGCCGGGTCACCCCGAGCTCCTCGGTCAGCAACCGGTGTTGGGCCATCACGTTGTCGTAGACACTTACCAGCGGAAAGCGGCCGCGACCCCAGGGCGGCGGCGTGTTGCTCGGCGACGAGGAGAGACCGTTGCCGAAGAGGTTCGGGACCACGACGAAGTAGCGGGACGGGTCGAGGGCGCGACCCTCTCCCACGAGCCACGCGTCGCTGTGGATCCCTCCGTACCAGGTGGGGTGGAGGACCGCGTTGTCGCCCGCGGCGTTGAGGGCGCCGTGGCTCGCGTACGCGAGCTTCGCGTCGGGGAGGGTCACCCCCGACTGCAGCTCCAGGCTCCCCAGCGAGAAGATTGCCTCGCGCACGTCCGTCCCTCCCGCGTCGCTCCCCAGCTAGTGTAGTGTGGCGAGCTCGAAGCGAAGCCAGGAGCACCGCGCATGGCCGAGAAAAGCGGGGGCTGGGGCCCCGAAATCGAAGAGCTCTCGCGCCGCCGCGCCCTCGCCGCCGAGCTCGGCGGGCCCGAGCGGGTCGAGCGCCAGCGCAAGGCGGGCAAGCTCACGATCCGCGAGCGCCTCGACGCGGTGGCCGACCCGGGGAGCTTCGACGAGGTGGGCGGTACGGCGGGCGTCGGACGCTACGACGCGGACGGCGAGCTAAAGGGCTTTCTGCCCTCGAACTTTCTGTGCGTCCTGGCGCAGATCGACGGGCGCCCGGTGGTGATTTCGGGGGACGACTTCACGGTTCGCGGGGGGTCCAACGAAGCGACGATCCCGGCCAAACGCGATTTCTCCGAGCGTCTGGCCCTCGAGCTCGGCCTGCCCCACGTGCGGCTGGTGGACGGGATGGGGGGCGGCGGCTCGGTCAAGACCATCGAGATGAAGGGGCGCACCCTGATCCCCCAGATCGCGGGGTGGGAGACCGTGGTCGAGCACCTCGCCGTCGCGCCCTCGGTGGCGCTGGCGCTGGGCTCGGTGGCGGGGATCGGCGCCGCGCGGGTGGTCACGAGCCACTATTCGGTGATCGTCGAGGAGACCGCGCAGATGATGATCGCCGGGCCGGCCCTCGTGGAGCAGGCCGGGCAGCGGGAGGTCTCCAAAGAGGCGTTGGGGCACGCGCGGGTCCACACCGCGAACGGCGCGATCGACGACGCGGTGAAGACCGAGGAGGAGGCCTTCGCGGCCACCCGGCGTTTTCTCTCCTACCTCCCGCGCAACGTCGACGAGCTCCCGCCCCGCGGCCCCCGGGACGACGACCCCGAGCGCCGCGAGGAACGGCTCCTGGGGCTGGTGCCGCGCAATCCGCGGCAGGTCTACAAGATGCGCGAGGTGATCGACGCGGTCGTCGACCGCGGCTCCTTCTTCGAGATCGGCCGCCGCTGGGGGCGCTCGGTGATCGGCGGTCTGGCGCGTCTCGACGGCTGGCCCGTCGCGCTCTTCGCGGAGGACCCCTACGTCTACGCCGGCGCCTGGACCGCCGACGCCAGCCAGAAGGTGGTGCGTCTGCTCGACCTGGCGTCGACCTTCCATCTGCCGGTGGTGCACCTGGAGGACTGCCCGGGCTTTCTGATCGGAAAGCAGTCGGAGGAGGAAGCGACGATCCGCCACGGCTCCCGCGCCCTGGCGGCCCTCGGACAGTGCACCAGCCCCTTCTCGTGTGTGGTGATCCGCAAGGCCTTCGGGGTGGCAGGGGCGTCGAACAACAAGCCCGGCTCGACCCACTTCCGCTGGTCGTGGCCGAGCGGCGACTGGGGGAGCCTCCCGGTGGAGGGCGGGATCGAGGTGGCCTACCGCACCGAGCTCGCGGGGCTCGAGGGCGATGCCTACGACGCCGAGCTCGCCCGCATCCGCACCCGTCTCGACCGCTACCGCTCGCCGTTCCGATCGGCGGAGGTCTTTGAGGTCGACGACGTGATCGACCCGCGGGAGACCCGCAGCGCGCTGTGTCGCTGGGCGAATCTCGTGGCCGGCGCGCGGCGCCCGGGGCCCAGCCGCTTCGGCTACCGGCCCTAGCCGCGGCCCGCGGGCTAGTAGCTCGCCGGGGGGCCGACCGACTCGAAGTGGATCGGGTCGTCGAGGGGCGGCAGCACCGACTCGAAGCCGACGTACGCGAGGTAGTCCTCGTCCTCGGGTCCGACGAAGGGCGCCCACTCGAAGCAGGGGCCGTCGACCTCGAAGCGCTGCGCGACCAGCGGGAGCTTCACGTCGCCGCCCGTCGGACGCCAGAGCTGGTGGTGTCGCGCCTGGCCCGGCGGCGTCGCGATCGGCAGGACGAAGCCGGCGCGGGTGCCGGCCCGCTTGCTGCGCAGCCGCGGAATCACCCGGGTGTCGACCACCGGGGTGTCCGTGCAGTCGGGGGTGGCGTAGGCGAAAGCGTTGCCGATCGGCGAGCCGACCCCGTCGACGTTGGTGTAGCCCTTCTCGCCGATCGGGACGGTATAGATCCCGGCGCGTTCGGGCGCGATGCCGGCGCTCAGGTCGACGAGCAGGTAGGGAGTCGAATAGTGGCTCGGGTAGAGCAGAGCGTCGGCGTGGAGGAAGTAGACCTCCGCGATCACGCCGCCGTGGGCGTCGACCGCCTGCCAGGTGGGCTGCACGGCAGCCGCGACCTGCGGCGGGCTGTCCTCCTCGGATTCGGCGAACGCCGCGGGCGCGGTAGAAAGAGCGGTCACAACCAAGAGGGCGGTCCATGTCTTCATCGTCGGGTCTCCCTGGGGGCGGGACTGAGCACTGCACCTGGGATTCGCAAGGCGCGTGCCAGCAGTCGCGGGAACGCCGAGAGCTCCGCCCTGGGGGTGCGTTGCGGCGGCTCCTGCGCCCGCGATTCCGACACGCCGCCGTGGGCGGTGGGAGCCCGCTTTCCCTCCACCGTGCCCAACCAGCGGAAATTCGCCCGCCACCCCGCACTGGGTTGCGGGGCCGCGACGGCGGCCCGGGTGAGAGTGAAACGCGGGCTGGGTTGCGCCTCTCAAGCGGCGCGCGCGCGGCTCCGAGGAGCAGAGCTATGTCGACGTCCAAGAATGCCCGGCGGCGCTGGGGTGCGATGGGCCTGGTCGCGAGCCTCGCGCTGGCGGCAGGCTCGGTGCCCGCGAACGCGGAACCGACGCGGCGGGTGGCGAGCGCGAAGCCCTTCACCACCGCCCAGCTCGTCGGGGTGCTGCGTCAGGCGGGCTACGTGGACATCGAGGCCGAGAGCGCCGACCAGATCCACTTCAAACGCAGCGGCCAGATCTTCTATCTGAACCGCTACCCGGACGGGGACCTCGTGCTCTACTTCGGGCTCACGGGCTACACCCATCTCGCTCCCGGCGACTTCAACGCGTGGAACCGGGAAAAGCGGCTGACCCGCGCCTACCAGGACGTGTCTGGCGACGCGGTACTCGAATCCGACATGCTCTTCGACGGCGGGCTCACCGCGCGCAAGATCGCCGTCTGGGTGAACGTCTTCGTGGGTCTCGTCGACGGCTACGAGGACTTCCTGCGCGACCGCGAGACGGCCAACCGCGCCCTCGACCCGCGACCGGACGCCCCGCCGGACGCCGCCCCCGACCGCGCCTCGCGCCTCTAGCCGGTCTCGTCGTCTCGGGGCTGCAGCCCGGCGCGCTCGCCGCGCAGCCCGCGCAAGGCCAGGTCGACCCCGCCCAGACGCCGCTCCGCCGGGCGTTCCCAGGTGCCCGCTGTGTAGGTCGCGACCATGAAGTCGGCGAAGGCCGCCTCCATGTTGGCGCTGAAGCCCATCGCGTCCTGGGCCTTGTTGACCGCGAGCTTGCCCATCCGCAGCGCCGTCGACGGGCTCTCCGCCACCCGCGCCGCGTAACCGTAGGTCTCGCGTTCGAGCACGTCGGCCGCGTAGACGCGGTTCACGAAGCCCAGCTCCCGCGCTTCTCCGGCGTCGAGGAAGCGGCTCTCGAGCACCAGCTCTTTCGCCTTGCGGGGCGGCAGGTCCCAGGGCACCGAGAAGTACTCGAAGAGCCCCGCGAGAAACTTCGCGTCGGGAGACGCGAAGATCACGTCCATCGACGCCGCGATCATCCACCCACCGTAGATACAGTAGCCGTGGACCATCGCGATCGTCGGGATCGGTAGGTTCCGCCACTTGAGGGTGAAGTCGAGGTTCACCTTGCGGAATTGTTCGTAGAAGGGGAGACCGTCGCCCCGGCCCGTGAGCTCGCGGGAATGCTCGTCGGCCTTCTGCTCCGCGGTGCCCAAGTCGTGCCCGGAGGAGAAGTGGTCGCCCGACCCGCGGAGCACGACGACCTTCGCAGCCGGGTCGTCCACGGCGCGGTCGAGGGCTTCGTCGAGTCCTTCGAGGAGCGACCAGCTCTGCGCGTTGAAGTAGCGCGGCCGGTTCAGGGTGATCGTCGCGATGTTATCTCGGGTGTCGTAGAGGATGTCGCTGCCCACCGGGCCCTCCTGCAAATGGCCCCGGCAGTATGCCAGACTGGGCGTCATGGACTCCCTCGTCGACGTCTCCTGGCTCCGCGATCACCTCCACGACCCCGACCTCCGCGTGCTCGAGTGCAGTGTCGCCTTCGAGATCGAGGAGGGTGGCGGGCTGCGTTTTCTCTCGGGGCGCCCCGACTGGGAGACGGGCCACATCCCGGGGGCGGGCTTTGCCGACCTGATGGGCGAGCTCGCCGACGCCGAGAGCGCCCACCTCTTCACCCTGCCGGCACCGCGGGTCTTCGCCGACGCCATGGAGCGGCTCGGGGTGGGGGAGGGCACCCGGGTCGTCCTCTACGACCGCAGCTACACGATGTGGGCGACCCGTGTGTGGTGGATGCTGCGCGCGACGGGCTTCGACGACGCGGCCGTGCTCGACGGCGGTCTGACCGCGTGGACCGCGGCCGGTGCGCCCGTCTCGAAGGACGCGCCGACACCGGACCGCGCCGTGTTTTCCCTCGCCCCGCGACCCGAGCTCTACGCCCCCAAGGAACACGTGAAGCGCGCCGTCGACGGCGGGTCCGCCTGTGTCATCGACGCCCTCACCCCGGAGATGTTTCGAGGCGAGACGAAGCCCTACGCCCGCGCCGGCCACATCCCGGGTGCGCTGAACGTGCCCGCCCTCGCGATCGTCGACCCCAACACCCGTCTCTACCTCCCGGAGCCGGTGCTGCGCGAACACTTCGCGGACGCGCTCGGCCAGCCGCAGCCGATCATCACCTACTGTGGTGGCGGGATCGCCGCGACCTCCGACGCGTTCGTCCTCCACCGTCTGGGTCGGGACGACGTCGCCGTCTACGACGGCTCGCTCTCGGAGTGGAGCGCGGACCCGGCGATGCCGATGGAAACGGGCGCTTAGGCCGCTAGTTGTGTTTCGAAGAATGTGGGTGGCCCGGGGCTTGCGTTGTATCCGGGAATGCCGCGTCGCTGGGATGCCTTCCGTCCGCCCTTCTGCCCCAACTCTAGTTGTGATTTTCACCGCAATCCGCAGGGTTGGCGCCCGGTGCGCTGGGGCTCTTTCCAGCGGCAACGCGCCCCTCGCCGCGTGCCCCGGTACCGCTGTCCTCATTGCCGGCGGACCTTCAGTTCACAGACGTTCGCCGCCACCTACTGGATGAAGCGCCCCGAGCTCCTGCGTTCCACCTTCGACGCGCTTGCCGATGGCTGTACCGGGCTCCGACAGCTGGCCCGCCGGCTCGAGGCCGCCCCGTCCACTTTCCAGACCCACGCCGAGCGGTCCGGCCGTCACGCGCTCCTCTTTCTGGCGCGACACGCTCCTGCGACGCCCCCTGCCGAGCCACTCGTCGTCGACGGCTTCGAGTCCTTTGCCTACAGCCAGTACCACCCGCTTCATGTGAACGTGGCCGTAGGCGCCGTGAGCCAGTTCCTCTATGCCTTCACAGGCGCGGAGTTACGGCGCAAGGGGCGGATGACCGAGGCGCAGAAAGCGCGACGCGCCGCGCTCGAGAGCGAGCAAGGGCGACCGCCGCCAGACGCGATCGAACGCAGTGTCGCAGCGCTACTGCGCCCTCTTGCACCAGAGGGGTCGACGCTCCGGATTCGCTCCGATGAGCACCAGGCCTATCCCCGCGCCTTCCGACGGCTTCGAGGCGTCTCCATCTATCACGGGCAGACCTCCTCCAAGACCGCGAGAACTCCGCGCAACCCGCTCTTTCCGGTGAACCGCCTGGATCTCCTCGCCCGGCACGGAGGCGCGAACCACAAGCGGGAGACCATCGCGTTCTCGAAGCGCTTTGGGGCGGTCCTCGAACGGTTCGCCATCTTCGCGGTGTGGCTCAACTTCTGCAAGTCGAGGAGCGAGAAGCAGCGTGACGCGACGCCGGCTCAGGTGCTCGGGTTGGCGCCGAAGAAGCTCTCGAGCGCCGACGTTCTGCGGGCGCGCCTCTTCTCGAGCCGGATTCTCCTCTCGCCCGAGGCGAAGCGTGTCTATGATCGGGCGGTGCCCACCCGGGCGTTGTCCCATCGGCCGCCGCGCCAGCGCCGATACGCGGCCTAGGGAAGTAGGGCCTGAGACAACTACCTCCGCCCGCACCCTTTGTCGTCCGAGACCAACATTCTTCGAAACACAACCTACACGTTGCGGAGGCCTTGGTCGCCGTAGTCATTGGCCGGCCCCTCCCCACCAGGCCCCAGCCGCCCGCCCGAGCCGAGGTGGCCCTGTCCGGGCACGTGGTTCACCTCGACCCGGATCCCGTCCGGGTCTTCGAAGAGCACCGAGTAGTAGCCCGGGGCAAACTCCGAACCGTCTTCGGGGGCGTGCACGATCGTCGCGTCGAGCTCGTCCACGATAAAGCGGTACACCGCGTCGACGTCGTCGTTGCTGCGGGCGCGGAAGCAGAGGTGGTGGAGCCCCGGCCGGTCCTGGTCGAAGCGCCGGTCGCGTTTGTCCGCGGGCGCGCCGCGCACCAGGATCCCGGTGCGGCTCCCGATGCAGTAGACCATGTCGTCGGCCCGCAGCAGGGTCTTCATCTCGAGGAAGTGACAGAGCTTCTCCCAGAAGGGCACACAGTGCTCCGGGTCGTTTACGGTGAGCTGGATGTGGGCGATCCCGTTGGCTCGAATCGTCATGACGTGTCCTCGTTTGACGCGGGTGCGGGCTGCGGCCCCGGCACTTCGGCGCCACACCATACGCTAGGGTTGGCGGCGGTTCGATGACGCGAGGTCGCCCTTGTCGCTAGCCCCCGAGACGGTGGCCGCCCTCGAGGCGGGGGTCGCCTACGAGCGCGAGCGCACCGGACCCCCGCGCGGGTTTCCGACGCTGCCGCCGATGCGGGCGGGTCGCTACGTCGACCCGGACTTTCTGGCCCTCGAAGACCGCTATCTCTGGAAACGCGCGTGGCTCTACGCGGGCCACCGCGACCAGCTTCCGACCCCGGGCTCGACCTTGGTCGTCAAGCGCGCCGGCTCGGCCGTCCTGCTGGTACACGGCGAGGACGGCGCGATCCGCGCCTTCTACAACACGTGTCAGCACCGGGGCGCCCCGCTCGTCCGAGACGAGACGAGCTGTGTCGCCGGGAACCTCGTGTGCGGTTACCACGGGTGGACCTACGACCTCGAGGGCAAGCTCGTCGGCGTGCTCGACGCCCGCGACTTTCCGGGGCTCGACCGCTCGCGGCGCGGGCTGCGCCCGGTGCGCTGTGAAGCCCTCGGCAACTGGCTCTTCGTGAGCCAGGACCCGGAGGCGCCGCCGCTGGCCGAGGGTTTCGGCCCCCTCGACGCCTACTTCCGCTCCTTTCCCCTCGAGACGCTGCGGCTGGTGGACCGGGCGGTGTTCTCGGTGCGATGCAACGTGAAGGTGCTCCTCGAGAACTTTCTCGAGGCCTACCACTTCAAGTTTCTCCACAAACACACCACCGACCGCTTCCTCGACAGCCGGGGCACCCACATCCTGCTCTGGGAGGGGGGCCACTCGATCATGCTCACGCCCAACCGCCGGGAGGGCTGGGTCGACCCCGGCACCGTCGGCATGCCCGAGATGGCGCACTGCAGCGCGATCGAGCGCGACCACAACCCCTCGATCAACGTCTTCCCCAACCTCATCACCCCCGTGGCGCCCACGGGGATCCCGATGGTGGCGATGTGGCCCCGGGGCCCGCGGGAGAGCGAGCTCGAGGTGTTGTGGATGGCGCCCGACTGGGGCGGCGGCCCGCGCGATCCGCTCTGGGAGACCCGGATCGCCAACTTCGGACGCATCGTCGAGGAGGACGTGCAGTTCGCCGAGGAGATCCAGGAATCGGTGGAGTCGCAGGGCTTTCACAGCGTGCCGCTCGGCTATCAGGAGCGGCGCATCTACCACTGGCACGAGGAACTCGACCGACGCATCGGCGCCGAGCGCGTGCCGCCCGCGCTGCGGGTCGAGCCGGTGCTCGGCGCGTGGCGGTCTACGGGCTGGGCTTCTCCTGCTGCCAGCGGTCGAGGATCTCCCGCGGCTTCTTCCCGCTAGGGTCGAAGGAGCTGTCGTGGTTGGGCTTCTTGGCGGTGAGCTCGATCACGTAGCCGTTGGGGTCGCGGAAGTAGATCGAGTCGACGAAGCCGTGGTCGGCCGGGCCGCGCACCTCGTAGCCCTCGCGCCGCCCCGTCTCGAGCCGCTCCTGGAGCACCTCGGGCTCGACCTCGAGGGCGATGTGGAGGTCGAAGTCGCGCTGGTCGCGAAACTCGAAGGGCTCTTTCGGCACCTCGAAGAACGCCAGACAGGAGCCGTCGTCCATCTGGAAGAAGGTGTGGAGCGCGCTCGTCTCGCGCCCGGTCTTGGTCTCGCCGATCGCGAGGGCCCCGACCAGCGGGAGCCCCATGAAGTCCTCGTAGAACTGCCGGGTCTCCTCGGAGTCGCGGCAGCGGTAGGCGTTGTGGTGCAGGCCTTTGATCTTCATGGCTCTCTCCTCGGGCGCCACCGCAAAGCGTCGCTCGCCTTCACCACGTGTCAATGTTGGGGCGCTTTTTCCCGGCCCGGGGCTTTGGCGGGGGCACCGAGCGCAGCGCTGTCAGGATCCAGTGCCGCGACTCCATCGGGTCGATCACGTCGTCGAGCTCGAAGGCCGTTGCGGTGTTCACCGCTTTCCCCTGTTCGTACATCTTGGCGACCATCTTGTCGTAGAGCGCCTTGCGCTCGGCGGGGTCGTCGAGGGCCTCGAGCTCTTTGCGGTAGCCGAGCTTCACCGCGCCTTCGAGCCCCATCCCGCCGAACTCGCCGGTGGGCCACGAGACGGTGAAGAGCGGGGCTTTGAAGCTTCCCCCCGCCATCCCCTGGGCACCCAGCCCGTAGGACTTGCGGAGCACGATCGTGAAGAAGGGAACGCTCAGGTTGGCGCCGGTCACGAAGAGGCGGCAGCAGTGTCGCACCAGCGCGGTGCGCTCGACTTCGGGTCCCACCATCATCCCCGGGGTGTCGCAGAGAAAGAGCAGCGGGATGTCGAAGGCGTCGCAGAGCTGCATGAAGCGCGCCGCCTTGTCCGAGCCGTCGCTGTCGATTGCCCCCGCGAGATGGGTGGGGTTGTTGGCGACGATGCCGATCGGCCGGCCCTCGATGCGCGCCAGCGCGGTCACCATCCCGAGGCCAAAGTGCCGGCGCAGCTCGAGCACCGATCCGGTGTCGGCGAGCAGATCGATCACCTCGCGCACGTCGTAGACCCGCAGCCGGTTCTCGGGGATCACGCTGCGGAGCCGCCGTTGGTCGGCGCACTCCCAGTCGTCGATGGGCCCCTGGAAGTAGGAGAGGTACTGCTTGGCGACGGCCACCCCTTCTTCCTCGTCGGCGACCGCGATGTCGACGACGCCGTTGGGCACCTGTACCTCCATCGGCCCGACCTCTTCGGGTCGGAAGACGCCGAGCCCCCCGCCCTCGATCATCGCGGGGCCCCCCATCCCGATGTTCGAGTTGGCGGTCGCGATGACGACATCGCAACAGCCGAGCACCGCGGCGTTGCCGGCGAAGCAATAGCCCGAGTTGATCGCCACCAGCGGCACCAGCCCCGAGAGCTTGGCCAGGAAGTTGAAGGCCCAGACGTCGAGACCGATCAGGCTGAGGCCGTCGGTGTCGCCGGGTCGGCCGCCGCCACCCTCGGTCAGGAACACCACCGGAAGCTCCCACTGCTCGGCGAGCTCGAACATGCGGTCCTTCTTGCGGTGGTTCTGCATGCCCTGGGTGCCGGCGAGCACCGTGTAGTCGTAGGACATGACGATGCAGCGCGAGCGCTCCTCGCCGAAGTAGGCGCCGTTCACCCGGCCGATGCCGGAGACCAGCCCGTCGGCCGGGGTGCGCTCGATCAGGTCGTCGACGCTGCGGCGTCGCCGCTGTGCCGCGATCACCATCGGCCCGTACTCGATGAAGGAGCCCGGGTCGCAGAGATCGTCCACATTCTCGCGGGCGGTGCGCTGCCCGGTGCGACGGCGCCGCGCCACCGCGTCGGGGCGCGCGGGGTCGAGCCCCACGGCGTGGCGCTCGACCACCTCGGCGAGGTCGGGGCGGATGCGGTCGAGATCCACCTCCTCGCGGTCGCCGGTGTCGCGGGCCGCGACCTCGCGCTCGTCGATCACGACCAGCACGTGCCCCTCGAAGATGGCGTCCCCGGGCTCTACGGCGACGCGCTCGACGACCCCGCTGCACGCGGCGCCGATCACATGCTCCATCTTCATCGATTCCATCACGAGGAGGGGCTGTCCCTCGTACACCTCGTCGCCCTCGTCGACCTGGAGGCTCACGATCGTGCCCTGCATCGGGGCGGCCGTCGCGCGGGTGCCCTCGGCGAGCGCGGGGGGCGGCGTCTCGGCGCCCGCGCGCCCCGTCTTCCCGTGGGCGAGCACCGCCAACGGGTCATCGCTGTCGATCTGCGCCCCGGCCAGCCCCCCGGGAGCCGGCGTCTCGGCGGCAGCCGCCGCGGCGGGGTAGAGACGCGGGTGCTCGCCCTCGAGGAGCGCCGCGCCGTGCTCGGCGACGAAGGCGGTGGTGATCGCGTTCGCCGCGAAGTCGGGGTGACACAGCAGCCCCTGGAGGAAGGGGAGGTTGGTGTCGACGCCCTCAATCTGGAACTCGCAGAGCGCCCGGTAGGCCAGCGCCACGGCGTCTTCGAAACGCGGGGTCGGGGCGTGGCAGATCACCTTGGCCAGGAGTGAATCGTAGTGGGGGCTGGTCGTGTAGCCGGCGTATCCGAAGGTGTCGCAGCGCACCCCCGGGCCGGCGGGCGGTGCAAAGGCGCTGAGGGTGCCGCCCGAAGGCCGGGCACTGCCGTCGGGCTGCATCCGCTCCATGTTGACCCGCATCTGGATCGCGTGGCCGCGCACCGGCGGCGGGGTCGCGAGGCCCAGCTCGCCGAGGGTGCGGCCGGCGGCGATCTCGAGCTGAGCGCGCACCAGGTCGACGCCGCTCACCGCTTCCGTGACGGTGTGCTCGACCTGGAGCCGCGGGTTGGCCTCGATGAACGCGAAGCGCCCCTCGCGCCCCGGCGCACAATCGACGAGAAACTCGAAGGTACCGAGGCTCCGGTACCCCACCGCGGCGGCCAGACGCAGCGCGGCCTCGCAGAGCGCCTCTCGCAGCCCCGGGTCGAGCCCGGGGCTCGGTGCGAGCTCGACGAGCTTCTGGTGGCTGCGCTGCACGCTGCACTCGCGCTCGCCCAGGTGAACGACGGCCTCGCCGTCGCCGACGATCTGCACCTCGATGTGTTTGGCCTGCGGGAGGTACTCCTCCAGGTAGACGGCGTCGTTGCCAAAGGCCGCCCCCGCTTCGGAGCGGCAGCGCTCGACGGCGGCCTCGAGCTCGGCGGCGTCGCGGGCGACGCGCATCCCGCGCCCGCCGCCGCCCCCCACCGCCTTCACCATCACCGCCGCGCCCGCCGGGAGCGACGCGAGGAAGGCCCCCGCGGTGTCGGTGTCATCGGTGCCGGCGAGCACGGGGACGTCGCAGCGCCGCGCCTGGGCGCGCGCGCGCACCTTGTCGCCCAGGAGCTCGAGGGTAGCGGGCTCGGGGCCCGCAAAACGGACCCCCGCGGCCTCGCACTGTCGTGCGAACTCGGCGTTCTCGCTCAGGAAACCGTACCCCGGGTGGAGCACGCCGCAGCCCGCGGCGACCGCCGCCTCGAGGATCTGCTCGGTGTCGAGGTAGGCGCGGGCGCCGCTGCCGCGCAGGGCCACCGCCTCGTCGGCCCCGCGGACGTGGAGCGAGGCCGCGTCGTCCTCGGCGTAGACGGTGACGCTCGGCAGCCCGAGCTGGGCGGCCGCCCGCTCGATGCGCAGCGCGATTTCGCCGCGGTTCGCCACAAACAGCTTCGTCTCTCTCATGGTTCGGTGTGTCCGGTTCCAGGTTTCTAGTGGAGTCGTTTCACGGGCCGTCGGGTTGGGCGGCCGAGTATCGCAGAGGGGGTCGCGATCGGGCACGCGGCGCTACCATCGCCGATCCGCGGTCTCCCCTGGGGTCGACGACGCCGGCGCGGGCAGGGCAGGACACCGATGCTGAAGATCGATTTTCAAGGCTTTCACGAGGGCCTCAACAAGGACTCGGAGTTCGCGCACACCGCCCGGTACTGGGACGCAAAGATCCGACTCGGTATGGGCGACGAGGCCGTCCTGCTGCGCATCCGCGACGGCGTCCTCGACGAGGTGCGCCCCTATCAGATCGAGGACTCGTGCAGCCTCGACATCAGCGCCCCGACCAGCGACTGGGAGAAGTTCCTGCTGCCGGTGCCGCCGCCGATGTACCACTCGCTCTACGCGGTGACCTTCCACCACGACTTCAAGGTCACGGGAGACCTCACCGACGGCTGGGCCTACATGCAGGCTCTGATCCGCGTCTTCGAAGTGATGAGACAACACACCGAGATCTCGTAGGAGAGACGATGGCTCGTTTCGAAAGTGCAGTCGGCCGCTATGTGTTCGTGAACCACCAGGGCGTGGAATACCGCGTGTACTTCGAGGAGAGCGGGCAGGGCATCCCGTTGTTGCTCCAGCACACGGCGGGGTCCGACGGTCGCCAGTACCGCCACCTTCTGGAGGAGACGGCGATCACGGACCACTACCGGGTGATCGCCTACGACCTCCCGTTTCACGGGAAGTCCGTACCGCCCACGGGGATCGACTGGTGGTCGACCCGTTACAAGCTCACGCGCGACTGGTTCATAGGCTTCATCCGCCAGTTCGCCAGCACCCTCGAGCTCGAGAAGCCGGTCTTCATGGGGTGCTCGATGGGCGGCCAGGTGGCGATCGACCTCGCCCTCGAACACGCCGACGAGTTCCGGGCGATCATCGGGCTCGAGAGTGCGCTCAACAGCCACCACAACGAGATCACCCAGTTCGACCACCCGCGCATCAGCAACGAGGCGAAGGCCGCCATGATGTACACGATCATGGCGCCGAACAGCCCCGAGGCCTTCAAGCGCGAGACCTGCTGGCACTACAGCCAGGGGGCGCCGCCGGTCTTCAACGGCGACCTCAACTACTACTCCTTCGAGTACGACCTCGACGGCAAGGCGGGGGGGATCGACACCGACCAGACCCCGCTCTATCTGCTCACGGGAGAGTACGACTGGTCGGTCTGGCCCGAGCGCACCGAGGAGCTGGTGCGCGAGGTGCCCGGGGCGAAATTCCAGCGGATGGAGGGGATGGGGCACTTCCCGATGTGCGAGAACCCCGACGCCTTCAAACGCTATTTGATCCCGATCCTGAACGAGATCGCCAGCGCTTAGCGGCCCTCCCCGCATTACAGCCGTAACGGCCCGACGCCCGAAGACGTACCCAAGCGGTGTTGTCTCCCTTCACCGCTCCGATTGCGCTGCCCTTTGGGCTGACGCTCGTGCTCTTCGCCGTCGGCCGCGGTGTGCCCGCACTGCGGGGGAGTATTGCGTGGACCGCGGCGTGCGCCGCTCTGGGCTTTGCCGCCGGGTACGTCTCCCTCGAGGGGATCCCTCCCCTGGTGCCGGTCGCCTCGAAGCAGAAGTTCCTCGCGATCGCCCTCGGCGCGGTCGTGCTCCCGGCGGCGGCCGGAGCGCTTCCGGGAGCCCGCGCCCGCACTGCGGCGGCGGGGCTCTGGGCCCTGGCGGCGGCCGCGTGGATCGGGGTGCGACGTCTGGGCGACCCGGCGACCCTCGCGGTGTGCGTCCTCCTCGCCGGGGCCGTGCTCGCCGCGCTCGCGTGTACGAGCCGTCTCGAGCGTCGCGGTGGGGCGGTCGCGCTCGCGCCGTTCATCGCCCTGGGCGCCGGTCTCTCGCTGGTCGCGCTCCACGGGGCGTCGGCGTCGCTCAGCCTGCTCTCGGCCAGCGTCGCCGCCGGGGCGGGTGCCCTTGCGCTCGGCGCGGCGCTCGTGGAGCTCGCCGGCGGGCCGCGGCTCGCCGCCGGGCTGCCGGCGCGTTCGGTGTTCGCGGTGGTCTCGATGGCGGTCGGCGCCGCGCTGATCTGGTTTACGCCCAAGGCCCACCTCGGCGCCCTGGCGGTCGCCGCTCTGGCCCCCGCCCCAGCGCTGCTCGCGCTGCGGCTCGGTGACGTCGCGGCGCCGCGCTGGCGGGTCCTCGTCGCCCCCGGCCTCGCGCTGGGGCTCGCGGCGCTTCCGGTCGCCCTCGCGGCGCTTCTAGCGTCGCGTGCAGCAAGTCTCGAATAACCACCAAGGAAAGGATGAGAGGATGTTTCGAAACACCTGGATTCGAATTGGAATCGCCACTTTGCTCGCGACGGCGTTCGCGGGCCCGGCGGCCGCTAAAACCTACGCGATCGACGCGGCCCACACGTCGATCGTGTTCCGCGTAAACCACCTGGGCTTCTCGAACGTCTTCGGGCGCTTCAACCAGTTCGACGGCGCCCTCGATTTTGACGGCGATTGGAGCGCCGGGAAGGTCGAGCTCACGATCCAGACCGGGAGCGTCGACACCGCCGTGGGCAAACGCGACGACCATCTGCGCTCGCCCGACTTCTTCAACGCCGCCGAGTTCCCGACGATGACCTTCGTGAGCAGCGGGGTGACGAAGAGCACCGACTCGACCGGGGTGCTCGAGGGCAACCTCACCATGATGGGGGTCACCAAGCCGGTGCGTCTCGAGGTGACCTTCAACAAGGTGGGACCGCACCCAAACCCGCAGATGGCCGGGGTCGAGGTCGCGGGCTTCTCGGCGACGACGACCGTCAAGCGCTCCGAGTTCGGGATGAAGACGATGGTTCCGAACGTCGGCGACGACATCGAGATCTGGATCGAGGTCGAAGGCCACAACAAATAGGCGCGCAGCGAATTGCCCCGCCGTCCGCGTGGATCCGGACGGCGGGGCTCGTCCCCGACCCGGGTCCGTTGGAGTGCATCTAGATGCACTCTGATTCTATCGAGACCGTGGTGCCGCGGATCTAATTTCCACAGCTGCGACAGGGCGATCGCGCCCTTTTTAATTTTCTTAAAAGTCCTGTTGACAGTACTTGGTGTCAGGCGTAGAAGGGCCTTAATAGCCGGGCGGGCACGCCCGCCGGTGCGCCCGCCCACTTCTTCCAACCGGGCCGTGTTCTGCGGCCCAGGAACAAGGGGGCCCCGTGCCGGACTTCGATCTCATCATCAAACAGGGAACCATCGTCGACGGCACGCAGGTGCCGCGCTACGTCGCCGATATGGGCATCCGCAACGGCGTCGTTGCGGAGATCGGTTCCCTCAAGAACGCGAGCGCCGAGCGGGTTCTCGATGCCGAGGGCCTGATCGTGGCCCCGGGCTTCGTCGACCTGCACACCCACTACGACGCCCAGATCCAGTGGGATCCCTACTGCACGATTTCGGGCTGGCACGGCGTCACCTCGGTCGTGCTCGGCAACTGCGGGTTTGGGTTCGCCCCGGTGGAGCCCGAGTTCCGCGATCGCGCCATGCTCACCATGACGCGCACCGAAGCGATCCCCTACGCATCGATGAAGGAGGGGATGCTCTGGGATTGGGTGACCTTCCCCGAGTACATGGACTCCCTCGACCGCATTCCCAAGGGCGTGAACTGCATCAGCTACATGCCGATCGCGCCGCTCATGACCTGGGTGATGGGGCTCGAAGAGGCCAAGAAGCGCGACGCCACCGAGGCCGAGACCAAGGAGATGCAGCGTCTGCTGCACGAGGCGATGGACGCGGGTGCCCACGGCTTCTCGGTGCAGCGTCTCGGCGAGAACTCGATCCAGGCCGACTTCGACGGGACGCCGATGGTGACGGACACCATGACCGATCGTCTGGTGTTCGCGCTGGCGGACGTGCTGCGCGAGCGCGGTGAGGGCAACATCCAGATCACCCAGTTCACCGGCGACATCGGTCGCGGGGTGGACACCATGGTAGGTCACGGCGACGTCAATCCCGACCAGGCCTTCGAGTCGAAGCTGGCCGAGCGGTCGGGCGCGCCGATTCTCCACAACGTGATCATTCCCTTCGACACCGTGCCGGAAGCGCACCGCCAGGCGGTGAACTGGGTCGAACAGTCCAACAAGCGCGGCGAGCAGATCTACGGGATGACCGTGACCGTGCGCGGGCCCTTCACCTTCACCCTCGAAGACTGGAACCTCTACGACACCGCCCCGGCCTGGAACAAGGCGCTCCAGGGTGGCGTCGAAGAGCGCATGGCCAACATCAGCGACCCGGAGATCCGCCAGGCGCTGATCCAGGATTCCGACGACGGCAAGCTCGCCGAAGACGTCCTGGGTGGCCCGATTTCCGGCCTGATCATCGAGGGCGTGAACGGCGTCCAGGAGCTCCTCGAGCTCGAAGGGCTCACCGTGGGCGAAGCGGCCGAGAAGCGCAGCCAGCACCCGGTGGAGACCTTCCTCGACCTGGGCGTTCAGACCCACATGAAGGCGATCTTCCAGACCGGCAGCGGCGTGAGTGGCTCAGCGGACTTCATGAAGGAAGCGCTCGATTCGCCGTACTCGATCCCGGGCGTGTCGGACGGTGGGGCCCACACCAAGTTCTTCACGGGTGGCTCCTACACGACCGACTTCCTGACCTGGCTCGTGCGCGACACGGGCAAGCTCTCGCTGGAGGAGGCGCACTACAAGCTGTCCTGTCTCCCGGCCCACGCCGCGGGCTTCCGCAACCGCGGCATCCTGCGCGAGGGCGCGCCCGCGGACGTGGTCGTCTACGACCTCGAGAACCTGAAGCGCGTGCCGGAGTGGGGTGGGGAAGTCGTCTACGACTTCCCGGGCGACGAATGGCGCCGCGTGCAGCACGCCGAGGGCTATCGCTGGATCATGGTGAACGGCGAGATCACCTTCGAAGACGGCAAGTGCACGGGCAACACCCCGGGCAAGCTGCTGCGACACGGCAAGGGATAGACCGCGACGAGTGGTTCGATCCAAGGGCGGTGCCTCCCGGCACCGCCCTTTTTCGTCGCTCCGATCCATGGGGCTGCGGGACCCCGCGAACGTGGAACAATGCCTCCCACCAGTGGGAGGACGAACGTGCGGGGACGAGCGGTGATCGCGGTCGCGTGTGGGTTGGGTCTGGCGCTGCTCCTGGGCACGGGGCGAGCGGCCGCCGAGAGCCCCGAGGCTTCCTTCGAGCGGATCTGCGGAACCTGCCACGGGGCACAGCCGGTGCCCCGGGCGATGAGCCGGAAGGCGATGGCGGAGCTCTCGCCCGAGCACATCTACCGGACCCTCTCCGAGGGGAGGATGGCGATCTACGCCATCAGTCTCGGGAGCGAGCAGCAGCGCGCTGTCGCGGAGTGGGTGTCGAGGCTCGAGTGGGGCAGCGCGCCGAGCGCCCAGACCGAGACCCTCGTCCGCTGCGAGCGCCCGTCGCCGCTCCCGAAGCGGGCCGCCCGCGAGCCGCGTTGGTCGGGGTGGAGCCCCGACCTCGACAACACCCGCTTCCAGCCCGCCGACCACGCTGGGCTCGAGGCGGAGGACCTCGCCGGTCTCGTGCTGCGCTGGGCCTTTGGCCTTCCCGGCGCCACTACGGCCGGGGTGCAGCCGGCGGCGTTCGGCGGCCGGCTCTTCGTCGGCGGAACCGCCGGTGGGGTGTACGCCCTCGACGCCCAGAGTGGCTGCGCGCATTGGAAGGTCGAGACCGAGGGCTCGGTGCGCGCGACCCCCGTCGTCGCCCCCGGCCCCGACGGCAGCGGCCCCGTGGTCTACGCGGTCGACCGCGCCGCGTGGGCCTACGCCCTCGACGCCGAGACCGGGGCGCTCCGCTGGAAAGGGCGCCAGGACGTCCACCCCCAGGCGGCGATCACCGCGTCCCCCGTGCTCTACGACGGCGCGCTCTATCTCGTCCTGGCCTCGACCGAAAAGGCCTTCTCCGCCTCCCCCGACTACGACTGCTGCACCTTCCGCGGGAGCGTGGTCGCCCTCGACGCCGCCACCGGCGAGCGGCGCTGGAAGACCTACCTGGTGGGCGAGCCGGGGGTCGTCCGGACGGGAGAGGACGGCAAGCGGGTCTACGGGCCGTCCGGGGTCGGGAGCTGGTCGGCGGCGACCGTCGATCCGCAGGCGGGCGCGCTCTACGTGACGACCGGCAACGGCTACACCCCGCCGGCGCCCGAGACGAGCGACGCGGTGGTCGCCCTCGACATGGAGACCGGTGCCCTGCGCTGGACCTACCAGGCGGAGGCTGACGACGCCTGGACCCTCGCGTGTATCACCCCCGGTGCAAACCCCGCCGTCGTCGCCGAGTGCGGGCCCGATCTCGACTTCGGCTCCTCGGTGATCCTGCGCGAGCTCGGCGCGGGGCGTCGCGTCCTTCTCGCCGGGCAGAAGTCCGGCGTGATGCACGCGATCGACCCCGACCGGGAGGGGGCGGTGCTGTGGAAGAAACGGCTCTCCCCGGGCGGCGTGCTCGGGGGCATCGAGTGGGGCTTCGCCGCCGAGCCCGACCGCGTCTTCGTCCCGATCTCCGACGTCTGGGAGAACCAGAATACGCCCGGCCACGCCGGCGGGGTCTTCTCGCTCCGGATCCGGGATGGGGCGACGCTGTGGCAGACCCCGGCCCCTGCCCCCGACTGTGTGGACACGCCGGGCTGCTCGGCGGGACAGCCCCAGGCGGCGACGTTGCTCCCGGGCATCCTGTTCTCGGGGTCGATGGACGGCCACATGCGCGCCTACGACACCGAGACCGGCGCCGTCATCTGGGACGTCGACACCAAACAGTCCTATGAGACCGTCAACGGCATCGCCGCCCACGGCGGCTCGATCAAGGGCGGCGGCGTCACGGTCGTGGACGGCTGGGTCTACTTCGCCTCGGGCTACGGGCTCTGGGGGATGCCCGGCAACGTGCTCCTCGCGTACGGCCCCCCCGAGCGCGCCGCGCGCCCCGAGCCGGTGCGGGTGTATTGACGCGGTCCGCCCCGAAGACGTCGGAGGGGGAGCCCACCGGTCCAGCCGGCGTACGGCCGCTCCATGAACCCGCGCGCGGGGTGCTGCTCGGCGCGGTTCGGGCCGAGGCACGGGGATGTTCGCCGGCGCCCGGGCTCAGCAGCCCCGCGGCGGCCTAGAGGTCGCGCATCATGTCGGCGAAGTCGCGCACCTGTTGCTCGATCCGGTCGGGCTCGCGGCCGAGGGGTGCGGTAAAGACCATCCCGACCCCGTCGTCGCGCAACCGCTCTGCGGCCGCGGCGTCGAAACGCACTGGGTCGGTGATCGCGCTGAGCTCGAGGGCGTCGTAGTCGCGCCCCGCCTGCTCCATCAAGCGCTTCAGGTGGTCGAGCATTTCGCCGCGCTGGGCGTCGGTGAGGAGCCCGATGTGCCAGCCGTCGCCCCGGGCCACGACACGGCGTAGGGCCGGGAGGGTCTCGCCGCCGATCCAGATCGGCGGGTGAGGGCGTTGGAGCGGCCGGGGGGTCACGTTGATGCCGCGCTCGAGCCGGACGAACTCGCCCTCAAAACGCGGGTTCTCTTCGCTCCAGATCGCCTTCATCACGTCGATGTACTCGTCGGTGCGGGCACCGCGCCGGGCGAAGGGGACGCCGAGGAGATCGAACTCTTCCTCGAGCCAGCCCACCCCACAGCCGAGGACGAAGCGCCCGCCCGAGAGGACGTCGATCGTCGCGACGCGACGCGCGACGTCGAAGGGATGGCGGTAGGGCACGATGAGCACGCTCAGCCCGAGCCGTACGGCCTCGGTCACCCCCGCCAGAAAGGCCACGGTGTCGAAGGGGTCGAGCCACTCCATGTCGGTGTAGATCGTGTAGAGCGGCCGGCCGTCGTTGTACTCTTCGTAGGGCCAGGGCGACTCGATCTCGGTCGGCAGCACGATGTGGTCGCCGATCACAATCGTGTCGTAGCCGCATCCCTCGGCACACTGCGCCACGTCGCGCAGGATCTTGCGGTCACACACCGAGGCGCCGCCGGCGAGGTGGAGTCCGTACTTCATCGGGGAGCCCTCCGACGCCCGATGCTACTGCATCTCCTCGTGGAGCTTTGCGGCGCGTCGCTGGAGTTCGTCTTCGGAGAGCTCCTCGACGACGGTGGAGATCGTCCACCGGTAGCCGAAGCCGTCGTGGACCTCACCGCTGCGGTGTCCGTAGAACTGGTCTTCCACGGCCCGGGTGAGCGTGCCACCGGCCCCGACCGCGCGCTCGACCACCGCGTCGACGTCGGGAACGCGGACCACGAAGCTCACGCTGCTGGCGGCGCTCGGCTCCGGGCCCAGGTAGCCGTACTCCGGGTGCTCGTCGGCGAGGTAGAGGGTGGTGTTGCCGACGCGGAGCTCGGCGTGGCCGATGCGTCCGTCGGGCGTCTCGATACGACCCACGGGCTCTTCCGCGCCGAAGGCCGTCTTGTAGAAGTCGATCGCCTTGGCCGCGTTCTTGACGATCACGTAGGGGACCAAATCGTTCGCGGCGTCTCGCTCACTCACAGGGTGCTCCTTCTCGTGGTGTCGAGGTCGTCGTCGACCTCGTCGAGTACGCGGCCAGCAGCTCTGACCACCAGCCGCCACGCATCAGGGTGAAGTCGCGGCCGGCGAGGCCGTGACGCGCCGGGTGGTCGGGGCGGAGGGTGTCCCAGCCCCGGTGCAGCACGCGGACCCGCGTGCCCGCACTGCAGGCCTCGAAGCGGATCTCCACCTCGGTGGTCTCGCCTGGCGCGAAGTTCGTCGGGTGCCAGGACATCACCAGTCGTGCGCCGGGTTCCCACGCCGAGATCTCGCCCACCTGAAACTCTCCGTCGGCATAGACCTCGACCAGACGTCCCCCGACGCCCGGCTCGAAGCGCAGCACGCTCGGGACGTCGCGGTTGCGGTACTTCGGTCCGCGACCCCACCACGCGTCGACCTCCTCGGTGAACAACGCAAAGGCGCGGGGCGGCGGGAGCGCGACCTCGATGCTCACGACGACGGCGTCTCGCTCGCTCACCGGCGTCGCTCCGCGTAGGCGCTGAAGGATTCGAGCTGGTCGCCCCAGAAGGCTTCGATGTCGCGGATCCAGCGTTGGAGCCCGGCGAAGGGCTCGGGGCGCAGGTGGTAGACGCGGGCGCGCGCGTCGGCGGTGTCGCGGCGCTCCTCCACCAGCCCGCTCCGACGCAGCACCCGGAGGTGACGACTCATCGCCGGCGGGCTCGTCCGCAAGGTGCGGGCCAGCTCGCCCGCGCGGCGGGGTCGGCGTCGCAGCAGATCCACGACGCCGCGCCGGGTCGGGTCGGAGAGCGCGGCGAAGGTCTGATCGAGCCCGGCGTCGGCCATGCAAATAGTTAACTATCAGGTTAACTATTTGTCAAGCGCCCGGTTGCCGGGTCGACGAGCGCGGGCCCACGTGCGGGGCGTCTACAATCCCGCGATCCGGCCACAAGAGGAGACGAGCCATGGGCGAGAGCGAAGTCTGGGACACGGGAACCGAGCAGCTACTGGGGGAGCTGCGCGACGGAGTGCTGTGCTTGTCCTTCAACCGACCCGAGGCCCGCAACGCCCTCTCGGACGTCTTGAGCCCGGCGCTCCGTCAGGCCATCGCCGACGCCGCCGACGACCCCGGGGTCCGCTGTTTGATGCTCACCGGGAAGGGCACAGCCTTCTGCGCCGGCGGCGACGTCAAAGGCATGGGAAGCCGCGGCATCGGCACTCCGACCACCCCCGAGGAGAAGATCGCCGAGCTCACGCGGCGACAGGAGACCCTCACCGGCGCGCTCCACGCGCTCCGCATCCCCACCCTCGCGGCCCTGCCCGGGCCGGCGGTGGGCGCCGGTCTCTCGATCGCGCTGGCCTGTGACCTGCGGATTGCGGCCAAGTCGGCGTTCGTGTCGACCGCCTACGCGCGGATCGGGCTCTCGGGGGACTACGGCATGAGCTGGTTCCTGAGCCGTCTGGTCGGTCCCGCCAAGGCCAAAGAGCTCTTCTTCAGCGCCGAGCGCATCCCGGCGGACACCGCCCAGGCCCTCGGCATCGTCAACCGGGTCTCCGACGACGACGCCCTCGAGGTCGAGGCCTGGGACTGGGCTCGCCGCCTCGCCGCCGGCCCGACCGTCGCCTTCGGCTACATGAAGGACAACTTCGCCCGCGCCGAAGACGAGCTCGGCGCCAGCCTCCGCCAGGAGGCCGAGGGCATCATCCGCAGCGCGGCGACCACCGACCACAAGGAAGCGGTGCGGAGTTTCGTGGAGAAGCGGGAGCCGAGGTTTCGGGGGGCGTAGGTTCGGTCGGGAGCTCCGAACCCCGGTCGCTCCGACGGCGGGTGGGAGATTGGCGTTGGCCAGCTTTGTGGGCTTCGCGTGGGCGTTGCCCACGCTGCGCGCGCCGGCCTTTGGCCGGCGCTTGCTCCGACGCGGCTGGGTGGTTGGCGTTGGTTAGCTTGGTGGACTTCGCGTGGGCGTTGCCCACGCTGCGCGCGCCGGCCTTTGGCCGGCGCTTGCTCCGACGCGGCTGGGTGGTTGGCGTTGGTTGGCTTGGTGGACTTCGCGAAGGCTTTGCCTTCGCTGCGCGCGCCGCGGCTTTGCCGCGGCGCGCGCTCAGCTCTTCAGTCGCTCTGCGAGGGCGTCTAGCTGGTCCACGAGGGCTTTGGGGGTCTTGGCGCCGAAGCTTTCGTAGTACTCGCGGATCATCGGGAGCTCGGCGAGCCAGCCCTCGGTCTCGACGGCGAGGAGCTCGCGCAGGTCTTCGGGGTCGAGGTCGAGGCCCTCGAGGTCGAGCTCGCCCTCGGCCGGGAGGTTCCCGATCGGGGTCTCGATCGCCTTGGCGGTCCCCTCGCAGCGTTCGAAGATCCACTTGAGCACGCGGCCGTTGTCGCCGAAGCCCGGCCACAGGAAGTCGCCGCCGGCGCTCTTCCGGAACCAGTTCACACAGTAGATCTTGGGGAGCTGCGCCCCGGCGCGGGTCCCGATCTCCAGCCAGTGGTTCCAGTAGTCGGCCATGTTGTATCCGCAGAAGGGGAGCATGGCCATCGGGTCGCGGCGCAGGTCGCCCACCTTGCCGGCGGCGGCGGCCGTCTTCTCGCTGCCGATGATCGAGCCGAGGAAGGTGCCGTGCTGCCAGTCGCGCGCCTCGCTCACGAGCGGGACCACCGTGGCGCGGCGGCCGCCGAAGAGGATCGCGCTGATCGGCACGCCCTTCGGGTCCTCCCACTCGGGCGCCATCACCGGGCACTGCTTCGCCGGCGCCGTGAAGCGCGCGTTCGGGTGGGCGGCCGCGGTGCCACCGTCCGGCGTCCAGCTGTTGCCGTGCCAGTCGGTGAGGTGCTCCGGGGCCTCGTCCGTCATCTCCTCCCACCAGACGTCTCCGTCTGGTGTCAGCGCTACGTTGGTGAAGATGGCGTTCTCCTTCAGACTCAGCATGGCGCTGCGATTCGACTTCATGCTGGTGCCGGGAGCGACGCCGAAGAAGCCGG
>CAJHXS010000430.1_pt1 | contig 26851 bp, 27 predicted proteins | sample 9198591 | NCBI WGS metagenome assembly CAJHXS01 (sample SAMEA7708347, study PRJEB35096) | sediment metagenome | biome: marine neritic benthic zone biome [ENVO:01000025]; feature: sediment [ENVO:00002007]; material: shallow marine sediment [ENVO:03000034] sea grass bed [ENVO_01000059] ... | reverse complement strand
TCGAGCGGGTCGAGGGAGCGCTCGATCACGAAGGTGTTGCCGCGCACCTCGAAGGGGTGGCTAAAGGAGAGATAGTCCTTGTAGTGGAGGCGTCCCGCGCCCTCGACGTCGAGTTGGTGGTCGTTGTCGGCCTCGACCGCGAGGTGGCTCATGTAGACCCGCTGGTACTGCTCGATCAGGTGGCGCTCCACGATCCCCCCGCCGCGCAGCGCCACGTCGAGATCGGCGTTGCGGCCAGCCGGCGCGCCGGGCTGGAGGAAGATGAAGTGGATGGTGTCGGAGGCGTACCCGTAGTGCTGCCAGCGGTAGATGTAGTTCCACGCGACCTGGTATCCGGCCTGGTCGGCGGGGGCGCTTCGCACCCGCTCGGCGTTAAAGGGGCGCCCCGCCACGTAGTGGAGCAGCCGCCCGTCGGCCCCGATCTCGGTCTGGGGGCCGTGGGCGAGCGACGCGGCGTCGTAGAGGGGGTGGGCCACGAGGGCCTGGGGCGCTTGGATCTCGGCCTGGAACCCGTCGAAGTCGAGCTGGGGCAGGAACCCCGGCGGCACGAAGGGGGCCATCCGGTCGAGGTCGCCGCGCCCGAGGGTCTCACCGGGCGCAAAGGCCGGCGTCGGTGCGCGCTGGCTCTCGATCCACTCGAGGGTCGCCGCGTAGGACCAGTCTTCACGGGCGGCGGCGCTGCCTCCGAAGGTCAGGGCGGCGATCGCGAACACGAGGACGAGACCCGTTCGGTGCATGGACCCTCCCAAAGCGACGGAGGATACCGTGACCGCGCCGGTGGGTGCCTCAGGTCAGACCGAGGAGCTCGCGCGCTTCCGCGGGGCTCGCGGGCTCGCCCCCCGCGGCGCGCACACGGCGCACCACCTCGGCGACCACCTCGGCGTTGCGGGGCGTCCCGAGCTCGGGGTAGGGCCAATCGCCCAGGCCAAAGGAGAGGTGGCCGCCGCGCTCGACGACGGCCTCGATCAGCGGAAGCCCGGTGCTCCCCGCGCAGAGGGCGAGCCACGGGAGGCCCGCGTCCGGGAGGAAGTCGAGGATCGCGTCGAGGCCCCGCTCGGTCTCGGGGTGACAGGCGAGGATCTGATCCGAGAGCACGACCTCCACCGGGAGCCGTTCGGGGAGCTCGCCCATCTCGCGGAACGCCCCGAGCACCCGGGTGGACCCGACGTTCCAGAGCACGGCGTGGACGGCGACCTCGGCGGCGCGGATCTCGGCGATCTGGGCGCGGAGCCCGGCGATCGTATTGACGTAGGCGGTGTTCTCGGAGAGAAAGCCGCGCCCGCTGCGATAGGGGTCGAGATTCGTCGAGGCGAGATCGATCGGCGCCAGGTCGCGGCGCGGCGCCGGGTCGCGGCCCAGCTCGGCGATGTGGGCCACCCGGGCGAGCGGGTCCTGCAGCGTGTGGGCGCCGAGGGTCGGCATCACGAGCAGCTGCGAACGCTCCCGACACGCGCGGATCGCGTCGCCGTAGTCGCCCGCATCGTGGGACGGAGCGCCGGTCTCCGGGTGGCGGGCGTGGAAGTGGAGCAGGGCCGCGCCCGCGGCGGCGCATTCGGCCGCGTCCCGACCGATCTCCTCCGCGCTCCACGGCACGTGCGGGTTGCGGTCGCGCATCGCGTACTCGTTGCAGCGGACCTCGAGGATCACCTTGGCCATCGGGGGCCTCCCTCAGCTCGACCCCGAGCTCGATTTTTTGTGAAGTTCCGGGTGGAAGTAGCGGCGGTGCCATCCAAATCCCTGCCACGTCATGAGCTTCTGGGGGACGATCTGGATCGTCCAACACGGCTCGACGTTGACGCCCCCGCGGTACTCGGCGGCCCGCTCGCCGAGGTAGCGCGGCCCCGTGTGCTCTTCGCCGATGCGGTTCCACAGCGATTTCTCGCCGTTCTCGAGGATCGGGCCCACCGCGGCCTCGACCACCACGCCCGTGCCTTCGCACACCACCTTCCGGATCGGCGGATCGGGTTCGTCGACCACGAGGGAGACACGGGGGTCGCGTGCGATGTAGTGGGCCCATTCGGAGCGCGCGCGGCCGACGACCCAGAACGACGCGCCGTCCCAGTGGTACCAGACGGGCACGACGTAGGGCGCGCCGTCGGGCTTGAGACACGCGAGCCGTGCCAACCAGGGCCCGGCCAGGAATTCGTCGATTTCCTGCGGGCTCATGCCGCCGAGCTTGTCACCGCGCCAGCTCACGCCCTCTCCTCCCCACGACCCGGCCCCGGTCGGCGGGGCCGCTAGTACACCTCGAAATACTCGCGCTGCTCCCAGTCGGTCACGTGGGCGAGAAAGCGCGACACCTCACTCTGCTTCACGGCGAGGAGGTAGTCGATGAAGGCGTCGCCAAAGGCGCGGCGGTAGAGCGTGCCCGCGCGTAGCGCGGCGAGCGCCTCCATCAGGCTTCTCGGCAGGTGCGGCTGGTCCGATGCGTAGGGGGCGGTCTCCGGCGGGCCCGGGTCGAGCTCCCGGGCGATTCCGTCGAGCCCAGCGGCGATCTGCGAGGCCATATAGAGGAAGGGGTTGGCGCAGGGCTCGCCCGCCCGATTCTCGATGTGGGCGCCCGGGTCGCCGGCGCCACCGACGACGCGGAGCATCGCGCCGCGGTTCTCCACCGCCCAGGTGACACGGTCTGGGGCGAAGGAGTTCGGGCGGAAGCGCTTGTAGCCGTTGACGGTGGGCGTCGCGAACACCGACGCCTCCGCCGCGTGCTCGAGGAGCCCCCCGACAAAGTGCCGGCCCAGGGTGGAGAGCGGAGCCTCGGGGTCGGCGAAGCGGTTGTCGCCGCCCGCCGCGTCACACAGTGACTGGTGGAGGTGCCAACCACTCGAGAAGAAGTTGGGCAGCGCCGGCCGGGTCATGAAGGTGGCGTGGAGGCCGGCGCGCCGACAGATCTGCTTGGTGGCGCTGCGGAAGAGCACCATGGCGTCGGCCGCTCCGAGTCCGCGCTGCGGGTCGAAGGTGAACTCGCACTGGCCCGGGCCCCACTCGTCCTCCATCGTGCGCAGCGGCAGCCCCAGCGCCTCCAGGTGGCGGCCCAGCGGGTCGAGGATGTCGTCGATCTCGTCCTGGCGATCGTCGGTCAGGTACTGGAATCCGTGGGCGATCACCGAGACCGCGGGCGGGTCGGGGGGGTAGCCGGCCTCCTCGGGCGCGAGCCGCCGGTCCTCGAGACGGGTGATGTAGAACTCCACCTCGAGCCCGGCGACGTAGTCGAGTCCGCGCTCGGCGAGCGCGTCGAGCTGACGCCGCAACACGTGTCGGGTGTCGAAGGGGCAGGGTGCGCCGTCCGCCAGGTACATCTCCGACAGCATCCAACCGGTGTCGCGCGCCCAGGGCAGCACCCGGAAGGTCGTCGGGTCGGGCACCAGGACCGCGTCGGGTCCGCCGGCTAGCGCCGTGAAGCCGAGCCCCGCCTCCCGGCGGAAGATCGGGGCGATCAGATGATTGGCGGTGTCCATGAAAAGGGTCGCGGTCTGGAAGTCGACCCCGGTGCGCAGCGCGTCGGGGAGGTCCCGGGCCATGACGTGCTTGCCGCGCAGGATCCCGTGCTGGTCCGCCCAGGCGATGCGGATCGTCCGAAGACCCCGCTCGTGGATCTCCTCCTCGACCCGCTCCGCGGCGGCCCGACGGGCGTCGCTGTCGAGGCCGTGAGCCTCGACGAAGCCGGTCTTTCCGAGGCTCCCCTGCTGCGCCATCTGTTGCTCGCCGCTCCGTGCTCCCCGCACCCGCGGACGAGTATCGCATGGGTCGCCCCCAATCCTCGCCCCAGCTCCTATGCTGCTCGCCGTGGAGGTCGTGGTCCTCGAACACATGCAAGGCGGCCACCCCTGGTTTCTCCTCGAGCTCCTCGAGGCGGCCGGGGGCACGGCGACCCCCGTGCGTCCCGATCGGGGCGACCCGTTGCCGGCGCCGGACGAGATCGAGGCGCTCTGGGTGATGGGCGGCGCGCCCCAGGTCTGGCAGGAAGACGAGCACCCCTGGCTCGTGGGCGAGAAAAGGCTGATCCGAGCGGTCGTGGGGGCCGGTGTGCCCTTCTTCGGGATCTGCCTCGGCCATCAACTCCTCGCCTCCGCGTTGGGCGGCGAGGTCGGTCCCGCGCGGGATCCAGAGGTCGGGCTCTTCTCGGTGGAGGCGACGGCAGCCGGACGAGACGGACCGTGGCTCGCCGGGGTCGAGACGGGCGAGCGGCTCCAGTGGCACGAAGCCGAGGTGCTCCGGGCGCCGCCGGGCGCCGCGGTGCTCGCCCGGTCGCAGCGCTGCGCGATCCAGGTGTTGGCCGTGGGCGAGACCGCGCTCTCGGTGCAGTACCACGCCGAGGTCGCCGAGGGGATGCTTCCCGCTTGGTGCGAAACCGAGACCACGCGGGCGAAGCTCGACCGCGTCTTTGGCCCCGACGGGCTCGGACACTTCCAGGGCCGGACGCTCGCCACCCTGCCCGCGCTCCAGGACCACACGCGCCGTCTGTTCGAGAACTGGTGGGCCCGAGCCCTCCGCTAGCTAGAGGAGCTCGACCGCGTCGCCCACCCGCACGGGGCCGTGACGCGCCACGACCGCGTAGGCCCCGACGTTCTGGCCGGTCTCGCGAACGATGGTGCGAAGGACCTTTGGATCCTTCGGGAGCGGCCCGGTCTGCTGGGCCGTCATCGAGCAGCGCACGGTGGGCGCGTCACAGCGGAGCTCGGCGCCGCCGATCCGCAGGGTCTTTCCGCACCAGGCGAGCTCGGCGAGACCCGGCCCGGCGTCCCCGATGAGCAGGTTCGGCCGGAAACGCGGCGCCTCGAATCGCGACTCCGGCCGGTGTCCGCCGAGTGTCTCGAGCCAGCTCGTCGTCAGCAGGTGAATCGGGTAGGCGTCGAAGTACGTGCCGAGGGGGGAGGTGAACTCGCGGAGCTCGGCGAGGAGCGCGTCGGGGTAGATGCTGAAATCGGGGAGCGGCTCGCGGGGTTCGAGCCCGAGGATCTGCCGCGTCTCGTCGGCGCTGCGGCGTTCGCGGCGTCGGTAGTGGTCGCGGTTGCTCGCGGGCTCGCGCGCCCAGAGGCTCACCGGGGTCCCGACCAGCGAGGAGAGCCGGTCGTTCACGTCTTCGGCGTCGCTGGCCGTCTCGCCGCCAGGGAGCGTGAGCTCGACGGCGGGGATCTGATCGTCGCGGGGCTCCTCGCGGTAGCGCGCTTCGCACTGCATCAGCACTGGGAATTTCTTCCCGCCGCGGAACTCGCCGCTGCGCTCGTCGCGCAGGGCCCATCCGCGATCGCCGGGGACCCCGAGCGCGCCGAGGGCCGCCCCGTCGAGGGCCTCTCCACCCATCGACTTCACCGGATAGCGCCAGATCTCTCGAACCCGTCCGACGATCGCCACGCTGGTGTCCTCTCCTCGTCGCTGCCATGCGCAGTGTGCGCCGCCCGGGGCACTTGAGCTACTCCCCGTCACGCCATGAGCGACGTTCCCGCCGCGCCCGCCTCGGCGCTCGCGCGCATCTTCGGCTCGCTGCGGGTGCCCCACTTCGCGGCGCTCTACGCCAGCGGCTGGGTGTTCAACATGAGCCGCTGGGGGCTGGCCTTCCTCGGCGCCTTCGTGATCAACCAGGAGACCGGCTCCCCGCGTCTCGTCCAACTCACCGGGACGGTGATGTGGGGCCCGCTGCTCTTCGCGGGTCTGGCCGGCGGTGCGCTCTCGGACCGCTTCGACCGGCGCAACCTGGTGCTCGGGCTCTTTCTTACCATGGGGCCGCTGGCGGCGCTGATCGGCGGGCTCGAGATCGCCGGGGAGCTCCGGACCTGGATGATCTTCGCCGCGATGCTCCTCGTGGGCTTCGGCTGGGTGGTGGACATGACCGCGCGGCGCGCGCTGATCTTCGACATCGTCGGTGCCGACCGGATCAACAACGCGATGGCCCTGGAAACCGTCTCGGTCGCGAGCGGGCTCGCCCTGGGCTCACTGCTCGCCGGGAGTGTCATCGACCTGCTGGGGGTGGGCTACGCCTACCTCGCGATCGCCGGACTGGTCTTCGTCGCCGCGGCGCTGATGTCGACGGTGCCGCGCCGCCCACCGGCCCATCACGGCGAGGCCGAGCCCTTTCTGCGGAGTGTCGCCGCCGGCTTCCGCTCGCTTCCGGGCAACCCGACCCTGGTCTCGATCCTCGGCGTCACCGTCACGGTGAACCTGTTCCACTTTCCCTTCTTTCCGATCGTGCAGGTGATCGGCGAAGGGCTCGGGGCCTCGCCCTTCCAGATCGGCGGGCTCTCGGCGGCGACGGGGGTCGGGATGATGTTGAGCGGCCTGTGGGTGGCCACCGCCGACCCCCACCGCGGCCGGGTCTACGTCTACGGTCCCGCCACGGCGATGGTGGTGATGCTGGGCTTCGCGCTCTTCCAGCACTACGCGCTGGTGTTGCTCTCCTTGCTGGTGGCCGCGGTGGGGCTGGGCTTCTTCGGCTCGACCCAGGGCGCCCTCATCATGACCAGCGTGCCCGACACGATGCGCGGCCGCGCGCTCGGGCTCCTCAGCACGGCGATCGGCTCGCTGCCCGTCGGGATGTACGCCCTCGGCGAGCTGGCCGAAGCGGTGGGGGCCTCGGCCGCGGTGATCGTCTTCAACGTCACCGGGCTCGCCGTCCTTCTGGTCTGGACCTTGCGACACCCCGAAGTGCGGCGCCTGCGCTAGCGCCGCGGTGGGTGGGGCTAGCGGGGCGGGGCGAATTCGCGGCGCAGGCCGCCGTAGAACTCGAAACAGATCCGCGCGCTCTGATGGAAGTCGATCAAGAAGCCCTGGTCCTCCGGGCGCTGCGCCTTCCACTTGGCAAAGTGTTCTTCGTTACAGAAGAACTCCACCCGGGTTCACATGCCGTCGAGCATGTGGGGCTCGGCGCGGTCGACGGCGGTGGGGATCGGGTCCCACTCCCGGAGCGCCCGCGCAGCGGGGTCATCGCCGCGCGCGCCGTCTGCCGTCACGGTGAACGCGAAGCCCAACGCGGCGTCGCACTGGGCGCACACCGACTCCACCTGGGCGCGGGTGCCGTCCCCATACACGATGGGGATCGCGATCGCGCCGCCCGCTCACATCGCGTCGAGGCGTTTGCCGTCGACCCAGACCCGGTGGCGACAGGGGCGGTCGGAGAACGGGTACAGAGCTAGCACGCGCTCACCCTGGAGCACCAGGAGATCTCGGCGGTCGAGGTGGCGGAGTGCCGCCTCGACCGCCTCCGGCGGATGGGGGCTCGCCGCCTGGAGTTCGGCGAGGCTCGGCCCGCGCCCCTGGCCTACAAAGGCCTCGACGACGGCGGCGGCGACCCAGCGCTCGACCGGCTCGAGACCCGCGACGAAGCGTTTGCGGCCCTCGAAGAAGGGCTCGAGCCACTCGGCAAAGCCGGGCGGGAACTCGTGGGAGGGAAGCGGCATCGGTGGCCCTCCGTGGGTCGCGCAAGACGGTAGCATCGGTGCGCACATTGGTGGCGGCGGCGGCGACACGCGCCGCGATGGAGGGAACCCGTGAAGCCCGGCAGTCTCGCGCTCTTTCTCTACTCCGACGCCCTCCGCGGGGCCGAGCTCCGCGACGCCGCCCAGCGCGCAGAGCGACTGGGCTACGACGCCCTCTGGTACGTCGAAGCCCTCCACTACGAGAGCTTCGCGTGCGGCGCGCACCTGCTCGACGCCACCGAGCGGATCCAGGTGGGAGCGGGAATCGCCAACATCTACGCCCGCGACGCCATGGCGATGGTGCAGGGTGCGCGCTCGCTCCACGAGTTCTCGGGCGGGCGCTTCATCATGGGGCTCGGGGTCTCACACGACGTGCTCGTGCGGGAGGCGCGGGGCCACGCCTACGACCGCCCGCTCACGGCGATGCGCGATTACCTCGACCGCATGGACCAGGCGCGGGCGCTGCTCCCGGGCGAAGATCCGCCGACCGTCCTGGCGGCCCTCGGGCCGCGTATGGTGGAGCTCGCCGGCGAGCGCACCCAGGGGATCCTCCCGGCCAACTGCCCGCCGGAGCACACCGAGCGGGCGCGCAAGACGCTGGGGCCCGACGCGTGGATCTCCACCATGCAGCACTGCGTGCTCTGCGAGGACCCCGACCGGGCCCGCGCGATCGCCCGCAGTGCCATCGCCTTCTACATGGCCGCGCCGAACTACTACAAGAACTGGTTTCGCTACGGCTTCGACGAGACCGACCTCAAAGATGGCGGGAGCGACCGGCTGGTGGACGCGCTGGTCGCGTGGGGTTCGCTCGAGCAGATCCGCGGGCGCATCGACCAGCACTTCGCGGCCGGCGCCACCCAGGTCGCCGTGAACGCGATTCGCTACGCCGAGGACGGGAGCCCGATCGTCCCCCAGGTGCACGGCCACGAGGTGGCCTACGCCTGTCTCCCCGACTGGCGGCTCCACGAGGCGCTCACGGGCGTCTAGGCCCGCACGGGCGCGGTCCCGGCCCTCCGCGGCGGCGGCGCGGCGGGGCCCGCTGCGGCACACTGCTCTCGTGGGCGCGCACCCCGCCGCCCGCAGCACCACCATTCGCCGGGAGGAGCCGACCCCATGAGCGGCTACACCATCATCGACGTCGACACCCACGTAACCGAGGTTCCCGACCTCTGGACGGCCCGCGTTCCGGAAGGGATGCGCGACAAGGTCCCCTACGTCGACAAGGACGCCAAGGGACGTCTCTGGTGGTATCTGGGCGACCGTCGCATCGCCAACCCCGGCCTCACCGCGACCGCGGGGGTGGGCGACATGCTCCAATGGCCCACGAGCTACGAGGAGATGCACCCCGGCGCCTACGACGCCAAAGAACGCCTCCGCTACATGGACCAGATGGGCATCTGGGCGATGGTGATGTACCCGAACGTCGGCGGGTTCGGGAACCAGGAGTTCCTGAAGCTCGACGACCCCGAGCTCAAGCTCGCCTGTGTGCAGACCTACAACGACTGGCAGACCGAGTGGGCCTCGGCCGACTCCCGCCGGCTGCTCCCCATCACGTCGACGCCCTTCTGGGACGTCGAGGCTTCGGTCGCGGAGGTGCGCCGCTGTCACGCGATGGGGCACCGGGGCATCCTCTTCACCGGGGAGCCGCAGTCGCTCGGGATGCCGATTCTCGGCGACCCCCACTGGGATCCGCTCTGGGCGGTGGCCCAGGAGCTCTCCCTCCCGGTGAGCTTCCACATCGGCTCGGGGGATATGGACGGCTTTCTCTCCCGGGAGAAGGTGAAGCACTACGGCAAGATGGCGACCTTTGCGTCGCTCTCGGTCGACATCTTCTTCAAGAACGGCATGCACCTGGCGGATCTCCTGGTGTCGGGGGTGCCCGCGCGCTTCCCGGAGATCCAGTTCGTGTCGGTCGAGAGCGGGATTGGGTGGATCCCCTTCGCCCTCGAAGCCCTCGACTACCAGTTTCTCGGCAACCGGGTGCCGGAGACCCGCCCCGACCTCGACCTGCTCCCCTCGGAGTACTTCTCCCGCAACGTCTACGCCTGCTACTGGTTCGAGCAGATCGCGCCGCGGCGGCTGATCGACAAGGTCGGCGCCGACCGGATCATGTTCGAGACCGACTTTCCGCACCCCACCTCGCTCTACGGCGAGGAGGTCGCCGACCGGATCTCGGGGGGTCTCGACGATTGCGACCCCGACGTGCGCAAGAAGATCCTCTGGGATAACGCCCAGGCGCTCTACCAGGTCGAAGGGCCCACCGCCGAGGACGAGGCGCGACGCCAGGCGGCGTAGCCCCGGTCCCTCGATGATCGAAGACCGCGTGGATCGCCTGACGATTCTGGGCGACAACCCGCTCAAGTTCGCCGTGTTCGGCGCCAACGTGAGCCACGGCTGTGCGATCTCGAACGCGGAGGGCCACCTCGAGGTGACCTGGCCCGAGACGATCGAGCTCGCGAAGATGGCCGAGGGTGCGGGCATCGAGGGGCTGGTGCCGGTGGCTCGCTGGCGGGGCTTTGGCGGCGAGACCAACTTCAACCACCGCTGCTTCGAGACCTACACCTGGGCGGCGGGGCTCGCCGCCGCCACCGAGAAGATCGTCGTCTTCTCGACCTCCCACGTCCCCACGATCCATCCGGTCCTGGCGGCCAAGCAGGCCGTCACGATCGACCACATCTCGGGGGGGCGTTTCGTGTTGAACATCGTCGCCGGCTGGAACGCCGGGGAGATCGCGATGTTCGGCCGCCCCCAGCGCGAGCACGACGAGCGCTACGCGATCGCCGGCGAGTGGATCGAGTTGATGAAACGGCTGTGGACCGAGGAGGAGGCCTTCGACTACGAGGGGCGGCACTTCCAGTGCCCCGGGGCCTACGCCGCGCCGAAACCGATCCAGCGACCCCACCCGTTGATCATGAGCGCCGGGGTGAGCCCGGCCGGCCGCGAGTTCGCGGCGCGTCACGCGGACATCCTCTTTCTCCTCGCTCCGGACTTCGACGCCGCCGCGCAGATCGTGAAGGACGTCCGCGAGCAGGCCCGCAGCTACGGCCGCGAGGTGATGGTGTGGGCGATGCTCGCCCTCACGGTGCGCGACACCGAGGCCGACGCGCGCCGCTACTACGACTACTACGTCAACGAGAAGGGCGACTGGGAGGCGGCGAACAATCTCTACCGGACCCTCGCGGTCGAGTCCGAGAGCGCCTCGCCCGAGGACAAAGAGATCATCCTGCGCAACCTCGTGGCGGGCTACGCGGGCTTCCCGATCGTCGGGACTCCGGAGCAGACGGCCGAGCAGATCGCCGAGTGCCACACCAAGGTGGGGCTCGACGGGGTGACGCTCAGCTGGGTCGACTACCGCGACGGGATCGCTCGCCTGCGCGACCAGGTCATGCCGCTGCTGACGCAGGCCGGGGTGCGCCGGGGCTAGCCCGGCGCCCGGACTAGAGCTCGAGCCGGATCCGGCTCCCCGTCCGCTTCAACAGGTTCTTCTTGTCGAGGTCTCCACCGTGGGCCTCGCCGTCCTTCACGTTGTCCGAGGCCAGGTTGCGGGTGGTCTCGTTGCGGAGGATCACCAGGAGCTGGGTGTCGTCCTCGAGGGCGAACGGGAACTCGTGCCAGGTGCCGAGGTGCAGACAGAGCGCGGCGCCGCCGTCGAAGCGGAAGGCCTCGAGGCGGTCGAGATCGGGCATCTCGGCCTCGCCGGGGGCGCCCAGCACCGCGACGAAGGGCTTGCCGCCCAGCGGGATGAAGGTCTGCGTGTGTTTGAAGTGGCGCTCGAGGTAGTCGATCTCGAGAGGGCGGGGCTGCACCGTCGTGAGCGAGAGACAGGTGTCGTCGTCGGAGACGAAGGAGGGTGGCTGGTGCACCGCGACGGCGCCCTCGTAGAAGTCGGCGATGTGCGCGGCGCGGGGCCGCTCCGGGCCGAGGAGCTCGCCGTAGGGACCCAGGGCGTCGACGGTGGCGGGCTGTACGCGCAGCGTTCTCTCTCGGGGGGTGACGGCGGCGGCTTCCATACTCACTTCCGGTTTCCTCCCGTAGGCTCCCTCGCTCGTGGGTGCCTCGGCCGGGATTGTAGCGGTTCGCGGGTGGCTAGATCGGCGTGACCAGCAGGGTGTCGACCCAGGTGTTGTCGTAGATCGCGAGTTTCTCGGCGAAGCGCAGCGCGCCGCCCTCCTCGACCACGCGGTCGAGGTAGCGCCCGGTGCTGTAGACAGTCGTGTCGCCGTGCTCGACAGTGCGGAAGACCGCGTAGTTGGTCTGGAAGCGGGCGCTGCCGTCGGCGGCGTCGCCCAGCCAGCGCGGACGCCCGAGCAGGTGGCGGTAGAAGTGCTTGGCGTAGATGTTGGCGTGGCGCATCGAGAAGACCCGGTCCTGGAGCATGCCCCGACCGTCGCAGGCCATGATCGCGATCGGCAGCCCGAGGTCGTCGTTCTCGCGGGGAACGATTCGGTAGACCCCTTTCTCGACGAAGAAATCGGGCCAGCGCTCCACCTCGTCGCCGTCGAGACACTGGGCGTAGTCTTCCTGGAGCGCCTCGACCTGCGCCCGCAACGCGTCGCGGCCCGTCTCGCTCACGACCCGAACCCCATCATGTCGCGGTAGCCGCCCCAGAAGCTCCGCAGCAGCGATTCGGTGAGGAGGTTCTCTTCGTTGTCGGTGCCTTTGCCGCCGAGGTCGATTACCGATTCGCAGCCGGGGTCCTGCCGGACCGCACGTTGCACGAGCTCGATGGCCTCGCCGTCCTCCATCGAGATGTAGCCGGCGGGGCCGACGAAGTTGGCCTGCTTGAGCCGCAGCGCGTTCATCTCGTCGTCGTCGTCTTCGTAGCCAAAGAAGATGAAGGTGAGCTCCATCTCGTCGACGGCCTTCGGGAGCACCTGCCGCACCGCCAGGGTGTTCTCGATCTGTTGGACCACGGCCGACGGGAACAGAAGCTGGATGTGGTTCGTCAGCACCGGCTCGAGCTCCTCGCGGCCCATGAGGAGTGAGGGGTCGTGGAGTTGGGTGCCCTCCTCGTAGCTCCGCATGTCGCCCTTGCGATACTCGCCGACGTCCTCCTCCTCGACGCGGAACGCCCGGATCATCGAGTGCATGCCCGTGTCGGCGTCGTGGGTCACGCCTCCTCCCATCGACGAGCGGTAGATGCCAAAGGTCGCGTGGAAGAGGTGCAAGAGGCTGGCGTGGTAGGGGTCCTTGACGTTCTCGAGGTAGAGCTTCCAGTTGGCGTGGATGTACTGCCGTGCGTAGCCGAGCACGCGGGTGGGCCGGCGAAACACCCGGTCGATCCAGCGCCGCATCTCGGTGCCCAGGTACTCGGCGAGGGGCTTCACCCCGGGGTCGAAGCTCGCGAAGATCAGGTCGGCGTGGGTCGCCACCTGGAGCCGCTGGAGCCCGTGGGCGCCGCGGTCGAAGTCTTTGGGATAGCCGCCCTTGCCGCCGACCCCTTTCCGGAACGGGAGCCCGAGGAGCTTCCCGGACGCGTCGTAGCACCACTGGTGGTAGACGCAGGTGAAATCGCTGGCGTTGCCGCGGGGCTGGCGGCACACCAGCGCGCCGCGGTGGGCACAGCGGTTCACCCAGGCGTGGAGCTCGCCGTCGGCGTCGCGGGTCACGACCACCGGGGTCGCGCCGACGTAGGTGGATTTGAAGTCCCCGGGTTCGGGGAGCTCCGAGCGGAGCGCGACGAAGTTCCAGACGGGCCCCCGGTAGATGCGCTCCTGTTCGCGCTGGTAGATCGCCGGGTCGGTGAACAGGCGGTAGGGGATCCGCGAGGAGTCCTCCCAGGCGAGCGCGGTGTCGCGCGTGGGGTCGGCCATCGAGTCCATGAGATCCCTCCCCGTCGTCCCGGCCAGTCGCTCCGGGAAAGGTGCCCCTCGCGGCTCGCCGTCGCCAGCGTCGGTGGGGAGGTGGCCCGCGGTACCATCCCGCCGGACCTGCGGGGGGCGAGCGGCGAGGAGAGGGCGATGACCGGGTTCGAGAGCATCGAGTATGAAGTGGCGGACGGTCGCGCGCGGATCACGCTCAGCCGGCCCGATAAGCTGAACGCGCTGTCTCTGCAGCTCCAGGCGGAGCTCTCCGAGGCGCTCTGGGAAGCGGACAACGACCGCGCGGTGCACTGCGTGATCTTGCGCGGCGCGGGGCGGGCGTTCTCGGCGGGGTACGACCTCTCGGGCGCCGACGCCGACGTCCCCGTCTCCCGGGTGGCGTCGGAGAAGCGGCGCTACCGCGGCGCGCGCAGCATCGACGACGACGCCTGGCAGCTCGAGCGTGCCCAGCGATACCGCATGGCGCTCTTCGACATGCACAAACCGAGCATCGCCCAGGTGCACGGCTACTGTCTCGCGGGCGGCACCGATATCGCACTGCTCTGCGACCTGGTGGTCGCCGCCGACGACGCAGTCTTCGGGTTTCCGCCGGCGCGCGATCTCGGCGCGCTCCCGACCAACATGTGGATCTACCACGTCGGACCCCAGTGGGCGAAGCGTCTGATGCTCACCGGCGACACGATCACAGGCGTCGAGGCGCAGGAAATCGGCCTGGTGTTGAAGGCGGTGCCCGCCGACGCGCTCGAGGCGGAGGTCGAACAGCTGGCCGACCGTCTGGCGCTGATCGACCCGGATCTGCTGAGTGCCAACAAGCGGATCATCAATGTCGCGCTCGAGCTGCAGGGCGCCCGAACCCTGCAGCGGATGGCCGCCGAGAACGATGTGCGCGGCCACAACACCCGGGCCGCCCGGGAGTACGTGGCGTCGGTGAAAGAGAAGGGTCTGCGAGAGACCCTGCGCGCCCGCGACGCGAAGTTCGGGGACGGGCGGGCCCGGGTGCGCGGCCCGGAGCGCCGCGACGCCGCCGGGCGGCTCCTCGACGACGGCTAGGAGACCGAGCGGGTCTCAGTAGGTCGGGAGCCTCGGCAGGGCTTCGAGGGCGGGGCGTTGGGCGGGAGCGCGAGGGCCGGGCGCCAGGTGGTGGTGGTCGACCTCGAAGCCCTTTTCCTCCATGCACTCCTCGACCTTCACCGAGGATCCGGCGCTGCTCGCCTGACACCGCTCGAGCTCGCGGTGCGACTCCTCGTGGCTCGCACCCGCTTTCTCCCAGTGGTGGTGGCCGAGACACCCGCCGGCGCAGAGCGCGGCGGCGACGACGGCGAAGCGGAACAGCTGCATCGAGGGATCCCGGATGGGGAGGGCGTGCCCGCGCCTCCCGGTTTCAGCGCCACCGGGGCGCCTGCGGCATTCTAGGGCATTCGGAGCGGGAGGACGGTGCGATGGGTGCGCGCAGTGGCAAGGAATACCTCGAGGGCCTGCGCGACGCGCGTCAGATCTTTATCGGGGGCGACCGGGTGGGCGACGTCACCGACGACCCCCGCTTTCGCGGCGCCGCCCACGAGCTCGCTCGGATCTACGACCTCCAACAGGATCCCCGCTATCGCGACGACCTCACCTTCCCGTCGCCGTCCACCGGCGAGCCCGTGAGCACCTCCTTCCTCCAGGCGAGCACCGGCGACGAGGTCGCGCGTCGGGTGCGCGGTGAGAGCATCCGCACCGACCTGAGCTACGGGCTGATGGGGCGTCTCCCCGACTACATGAACGCCTTCGCGACCGACTGCGCGGCGATCGCGTACCTCTTCGGGCGACACCGCCCCGAGTTCGGCGAGCACGCGGTGCGCTACTGGGAGCACGCCCGCGATCGCGACCTGGCGCTGACCCACGTGCTGGTCGACCCCCACGTCGACAAAAGCAAAGGGGTCGAGGCGCAGGACGCGATGCGCGTCGTCGAGGAGAGCGCGGAGGGTCTTGTGGTGGAGGGCTGCAAGATGCTCTCGACCCTCGCGCCCCTCTCCGACGAGGTGTTTGTCGCCCCCTACATGCCCCGCAAGCCCGGCGAGGAGGCCTACACCCTGATCTGCTCGATCCCGGTCGCGTCCGAGGGGCTGCGATTTCTGTCCCGCGAATCCTACGACTCCGGGCGTTCGCGCTTCGACCGCCCGCTCAGCACGCGTTTCGACGAGCAGGACAGCCTCGCGATGTTCGACCGCGTCCTCGTGCCCTGGGAGCGGGTCTTCCTCTACGGCGACATCGACACCTACAACCTCGTGTCACCGGCCTACCCCGGGTACCTGCTGCTCCAGGCGGCGATCCGCGGCACCGCGAAGCTCCGCTTCGTCGCCGGGCTCTGCGCCCTGGTCGCGGAGACCAACGGCCGCAGCGAGGCGCTCCGCTACCAGGAGCTGGTGGGCGAGCTCCTCGGTTTTCTCGAGATCGCCGAAGGGCTGGTCGTGGCGATCAGCCAGGAGGTGGTGCGCAACGCCCAGCACCCGCTCGTGGCCGACGCCACGCCGGAAGCGGACGCCCGCGCGGTCCCGGGTCTCGCCACCTTCTTTGGCGGCCACGGACGCACGGCGCTCGGGATCACCGCGATCCGTCTCTTCTACCCGATGGTGCACCAGAAGGCGATCGACGCACTGCGTCTGATCGGGAGCAGCGGGCTGATCATGACGCCCACCGAGGCCGACTTTGCGAACCCCGAGGTCGCTCCCCTGGTGCGCCGCTACCTCCGGGGGCGCGACGGGGTGAGTGCCGAGGACCGCACGCGGGTCTTCAAGCTCGCGTGGGATCTACTCGGCACCGAGTTCGGAAGCCGCAGCCTGCACTACGAGCACTTCTTCGCCGGCGATCCCGTCAACAACCGGCTGCTCTACTGGAACCTCCCCCACAAAGACCAGGCCCAGGCGATGGCCGAGCGGATGCTGGAGGAGATCCGGAGCGCCGGGTCAGCCGGGGAGGGGTAGGGGGGTCGCGGCGCCCAGACCGCGCCGAGCCTCGTACTCGTCGACCAGACCGGCGTAGTCGAGCGGGCCGTAGCGTACGAAGAGCTCGGCGGGGAGGTTCGGGAGCTTGCGGTAGGGGCGTAGCCCCAGGTCCCGGAGCAGCAGGTCGAGGTGCTGCTGGAAGCGCGTATTCACCGCGCAGGAGCGGGACGGCTCGAAGTGGACGTGGGCGCGTTTCCATTCGCGCACTGTGTCGATCTCCCGCGTCATCGCCTCGGCCGACGGGAGCTCGAAGTCACCCCGCCACAATGCGGAGACCCAGAGCGCGCCCACTTCGACGGCGGGGAGGTGGAGAAACCCGTGGTTGAAGCCGGCGAAGGCCACGCCCGGGAGCGTCGGGTGGACCAGATGGCGATAGAGCTGGAGCCCGTCCTCGTGGCCCTCGAGCTCGGCGCGGATCTCCTGGGCGAAGAAGGGAAAGGTGGGGGGGCGGGTGCCGAGGGCCAACACCACGAGGTCGCACTCGACCCGCTCACCGGTCTCGAGCTCGAGCCCCTCGGCGGCGAAGCGGCGGACCGCGGCGCGGCGCGGCTCGATGCCGCCGCGCGCGACGTCGTCGAAATAGCGATCCGGCGCGAGGGCCAGGGCCGAACGCAGGTCGCCCACGAGCGGGTGGGGGGGCGAGATCTCGGCGAGACGCTCGCGGGCCCCAACCGGGGCCCCCCAGGCCGCTTTGCGACGCGACAGGGCGAACAGCGCCTGGACGAGACGCCAATAGCCCGCGACGAGGGCCCCGGCGCCTTCGTGGAGCCGGCGTTCCCAGGCGTGGGGATGCGACCAGCACGGCATCATCGCGGTGCTGAGACGGGCGAAGAGCGGGTGCGAGAAGTGGACCCCGAGCAGCCGTTTGGGGATCAGCCAGCGGGGTGTGCGGTAGACGTGGACCACCCGCTCCGCCCGCGACGCCGCGAAGCTCGCGAGGTCGACCGCGGTCTTGCCAAAGCCCACGACCGCGACCCGACGCCCGGCGAACACCTCGAGATCAGCGACCTCCCGTTCGGTGACGACGTCGCCCGCGAAGTGCTCCCGGCCCTCGAAGCCCCCTGCGGTCTGCGCTCCGCTGTACTGACCCGCGGCGATCATGACGCGGTCGGCGCGCTCCCAACGCCTCTCCCCCGCGACCGCGACGCGCAGACGCCAGCCCTCGCGGTCCGGGTCGGGGACGATCTCCTCGACGCAGTGTCCGCAGCGCAGGTCGAGGTCGAAGTGTTCGACGGCGGCTTCGAAGTAGTGCCGGATCTGCTGGGCGCTCGGGTGCTCGTCCGGAGGGACGGGCCACGGGAAGTCGGCGAGGTGGTACTGGTGGGCGCTGTTCTGGAGCCGGACGTCGGGATAGCTCCGGGCCCAGATCCCCCCGAGTGTTTCGCCGCCCTCGAAGATCACCGGCTCGAAGCCGCGGCGCTGGAGGACGGCCGCACTGCCGATCCCCGACACCCCGCCCCCGACGACTGCGACGCGCACGGGTCGGTCCGGCTCTAGTGGCCGCCCAGCCAGGCGGTGCATTTGATCTCGACTTCGAGGCCCGGCATCGCCAGCGCGGTCACACCGACGCCGGTCCAGGTGGGGTAGCGGTCGGTGAAGTAGCGGTCTTTGACCTCGATAAAGAGCTGCAGGTCCCGCATGTCGGTGTGGTAGGTGACCATCTCCACCACGTCGTCAAAGCCGGCGCCGGCGGCCTCGAGCACGGTCTTCACGTTCTCGAAGGCCTGGGTGAACTGGGCCTCCTTGCCGAGCACCGGGGTCAGGTCCTCCGTCCGGCCGACCTGGCCCGCGATGAAGAGCAGGTCGCCTACCCGCACCCCGGGCGAGTAGTGGAAGCGCTCGTTGATCACGCGCATCGATGCCGGGACGATGTCGGTTCGGGTCGTCATGGTGTCCTCCCGGCGCGAGGATATCGCGGACAGGACACGGGGAGGGGAGGCGCTAGGGTGTCCCGGCATCCGAAACGCGAACGGGGCGTAGGGCGTCGAACGCGGCGATGGGAAGGTGCAGATGGGGGAGTCGGCGATGAGCAACGCGGGGATCCGACGTGTCCTGGTGACCGGGGGCGCCGGTTTCATCGGCTCGCACCTGTGCGAGCGGCTGATCGACGACGGATGCGCGGTGCTCTGCTACGACAATCTGCTGACCGGCAGCATGGACAACATCCAGCATCTGCTGGGGCATCCCCGCTTCGATTTCGAGCACTACGACGTCACCCAGTACCTCTACGTCCCCGGAGACCTCGACGCCGTCCTGCACTTCGCCTCTCCAGCGAGCCCCGCCGATTTCGAACGGCTCCCGATCCAGATCCTGAAGGTCGGCTCCCTCGGCACCCACAAAGCGCTCGGCGTCGCGAAGGCCAAGGGGGCCCGGTTTCTGTTGGCGAGCACGTCCGAATGCTACGGCGATCCGGAGGTAAACCCCCAACACGAGGGCTACTGGGGCAACGTCAACCCGATCGGGATCCGCGGGGTCTACGACGAGGCCAAACGCTTTGCCGAGGCGATGACCATGGCCTACCACCGGCATCACCAGGTCGAGGTCCGCATCGTGCGGATCTTCAACACCTTCGGGCCGCGGATGCAGCTGAACGACGGGCGCGCGATCCCGAACTTCATGCGGCAGGCGATCCGCGGCGAGCCGCTGACGGTGTTTGGCGACGGCGGCCAGACCCGCTCCTTCTGTTACGTGGACGACCTGGTCGACGGCATCCTGCGTCTTCTGCGCGGTGACTACGTGGGCCCGGTGAACATCGGCAACCCGAACGAGATGACCCTGCTCGAGATGGCCCGCGCGATCCTCGCGGTGACCGGGAGCGCGAGCGAGATCGAGTACCGCGAGCTTCCGCCCGACGACCCGAAGGTCCGCCGCCCGGACATCTCCCTGGCGCAGCGGGTGCTCGACGGGTGGGCGCCGACGGTGTCCGTGGAGGACGGGCTGCGACGCACCGCCGACTACTTCAAGGGCGCCCTCGGCTGATACCACGCCTCCTCCCGTCCCCGGCGCACCTCGGACGCCGCGCCTCCCTCCCCGGATGCAGACCTGGCTCGATGCCCTGGGCGTCCGGCTGCCGATCCTGAACGCCGGGATGGGGCTCGGGATTGCGGGGCCGGCCCTGGCGGCGGCGGTGGTCACACGTCTCACCGCCGAGCTGCGCGCGGCGGTGGCCTAGCGGCGCCTACTCCAGGGGGTAGCGCCACGGGGCGGCGGGTTGGTCGGCGTCGGGGTCGAGGGTCCAGAGCGGCTGCGCGATCCCGTCGCCGACGGCGTGGAACACGACCTTGAGCCGGCTCCCGATCCCGACCTGACGCACCGACTCCGGCGAGGCGAGCGTGCCGGCGTCGTCCGCCAGGTTCCCGATCATCCGCAGCCCGTCGAACTCCCCGGGTTCGCCGCGCTGCTCGTCGAGCTCGACGAGCAGCAGCAGGTAGGGGGTGAAGGGCCGGAACACCGGCTGGATCGCGTGGTGGACCTCGCCGTAGGAGTAGAGGGTCCCGCGACCCGAGACCCGCTCCCAGGTGGCGTCGCCGCCGGAACAGAAGGGGCACGCCGTGGTCGGCGGCGTGCGCAGCTTCCCGCAGTCGCCGCAGCGTTGGAGCCGGAGCTCGTGGTCGCCGCAATAGCGGTAGAAGGTCTGGTGCTCTTGATCGAGGTCGTCGATCCGCACCGGCATGCCGAGGTATTCGCCGTCGAGGGCCATTGGGTCTCCCTATCCCCGCGCCATCACCATGGCCGAGCCGATCCCCGGGGTGCCCCACCCGAGGTTCGCGCTGACTTCGGCGTCGCGGACCTGGCGGCAGCCGCCTTCGCGGTAGTCGTAGGTGTGCTGGCGCCGGCCGTCGGCGTCCGCCGGGCAGCTGTCGTCGACCTCGCCGCGGAGCTGGCGGACGTTCTCGATCACCATGTTGACACCGTGGGTGTAGCCCTCGCAGAGGTGACCCCCGCTCGTGTTGTTCGGGAGCTCGCCGCCGAGCCGCATCGCCCCGGAGCTCACGTAGTCGCCGCCCTCACCCTTCTTGCAGAATCCGTAGTCTTCGAGCTGGAGCATCGTGGTGAAGGTGAAGGCGTCGTAGGATCCGGTGAGGTCGATGTCCTCGGGGCCGACGCCGGCGTTGGGCCACAGGATGTCCTTGGCGTAGTGCCCGGCGACGGTGGAGATCGGGCCCGCCTGGTAGTGCATGTCCGCGCGCGGCTTGCAGCAGCGCCCGACCACCGACTGAATCACCGCCGGCGTCGCGCGACAGTCGCGGGCGCGCTCGAGGCTCGTCACGATCAGCGCGTTGCCGTTGTCGGTCTCGACACAGCAGTCGAGCAGGTGGAGCGGCTTCACGATCATGCGGCTGCCGAGCACGTCGTCCACGCTCACGCGCTGTTTGTAGAAGGCCTTGGGGTTGTTGGAGGCGTGCTCCGAGTGGATCACCTTCACCATCGCCACCTGCTCGGGCCGGGTGCCGTAGTCGTACATATGACGCATGAAGGTCGGCGCGAAGAGCTGGCCGGCGCTCATGAAGCCGTAGCCGCGGCCGAGGAGCCCCTCGCCGGAGAGCGGCGCCGCCGCGCCGCGGTTGCCCGTGCCGCCGATCCGCACCTGGGAGTAGCCGTTCATCGCGCGGTAGATGACGACGGTGTTGCACATCCCGGCCTCGATCACGCCGATCGCGATGCCGACGAGCGCCTCGGTGCTCGAGCCGCCGCCGTAGACGTCCATGTGGAAGTTCAAACGAATCCCGAGGTCGCCGGCGACGGCGGGCGACGGCGTCGAGTCGTTGTAGCTGTACGAGAGCATCCCATCGATGTCACCGGCGACCAGGCCGGCGTCCGCCATCGCGGCGCGGATCGCCCGGGTCGCGTGGTGGCGGGTCGTGACGTCGGTGCCCCGGCTGTATCCGGTTTCGCCGACGCCGACGATCGCGTACTTGCCCCGCAGTCCTCGGGGGCTGTCTCCGACCAGATCTGCCATGACCCTCCGCCTCTCTCCGGATCGACCCGGGGGTCGGCATCATACCGGCCACGGCTGCCGGGCGCCCCAGCAGGAGCGACGCCCGCGCGTCGGCGTCAGGTGGAGGGGGGATGCGGCGAGCGTCTACGCCGTCCTGCAGAATGGTTTCGCTGTTACTCTCGCCTCGGGTCGCGAGGAGCGGGGGAGCCGCGTTGATGCGCTTCACACCAATCTCCCATCCAGCGTCTCGCTGTCCCGTCTCGGGACCTCGCATTCCCGGAGGAGCCGCATCGTGACCGAACGCAATCGTCAAATCGTCGTGCGGGCGCTGCCCGAGGACCAGCTCGCGGAAACCCACTTCGAGGCCCGAGAGGTGGCTCGAGAGGCGCCGGAAGACGGTCAGGTGCTCACCCGGACCCTGTTGCTCTCGATTGATCCCGCCAATCGCACCTGGATGCAGGGAGCGACCTACCGCGCTCCGGTGCGCGCGGGCGAGGTGATGTCGGGCTTCACGCTGGCCGAGGTCGCCGCGTCGCGGGATCCGCGTTTCACGCCGGGCCAGATCGTCGAGTGCGAGAGCGGCTGGCAGGAGTACGCGTGTCACCCGGGCGCCGCCCTCGCCCGTGTCGAGCCCCGCGCGGCCCTCACCCACCACCTCTCCGTGCTGGGGATCACCGGGCTCACGGCGTATTTCGGCCTGCTCGAAGTCGGCCGGCCGCGCCCGGGGGAGACCGTGCTGGTGTCGGCGGCGGCGGGGGCCACCGGGAGCGTCGCTGGGCAGATCGCCCGCATCGCGGGTTGCCGGGTGGTGGGGCTCGCGGGGTCGGACGAGAAGTGCCGCTGGCTCACCGACGAGCTCGGCTTCGACGCGGCGGTGAACTACAAGACCGAGCGGCTCTCCGGCGCCCTGAAAGAGCATTGTCCGGACGGGATCGACGTGTTCTTCGACAACACGGGCGGCGACATCCTCGAGACGGCGCTGCGCCGCATGAACCAGGGCGGGCGCATCGTCGCCTGCGGGGTGGTGTCCCAATACGACACGGCCACCCCGGCGCCCGGCCCCCGCGGCATCCCCGGCCTGATCGTCACGAAGCGGCTGCGGATGGAGGGGTTCATCGTGATGGACTTCTTCGCCCAGCGCGAAGCGGCGACGCGCCGGCTGGCGGCGTGGCTCGAGAGCGGGGACCTCGTGGCGCGGGAGGATGTGCTCGAGGGTCTCGACGCCGCACCCCGGGCGCTCGTCGGGCTCCTCGCCGGGGAGAACCTGGGCAAACGGATGGTTCGGGTCGCGGAGCCGAGCCTCACCGACGCCGACGCGGCGGAACGCTAGGGGACGTCGTTGAGGTCGCCCTCGGGCCCTTCGTGGTGGGGGTGGGTCTCGTGGGGTGCCTGGACCGGCTCGCCGTCCACCGGCACGTTTCGCGACAGGAACTCGATCACCGCACCGGAGAAGATGTCGTTGCGGTCGCCCGCCACCATGTGGGCGGCGTCGGTGACGTTCACGTATTCGCTGTGGGGGCACGCCTGCAGGAAGGCCTGAGCGCCCTCTTCGCTGAGGACGTCCGAGAGCCCCCCGCGCACCAGCAGCGTCGGCAGGGTCAGCCGCTGGGCGCAGGCCTGGAGCCGGTCGGTGCGTTTCTTCAGGTCGCGTGGACGGGTCAGAAAGGCCGGGTCCCAGTGCCAGTGATAGCGACCGTCGTCGCCGAGACGCAGGTTCTTTGCGAGGCCATCGAGGGTGCGGGGGCGTTTGCGGTGGGGCTGATAGCTCGCGATGGCTTCGGCCACCTCTTCGAGGGTGTCGAACCCCTCGGGTTTCTGCTGCATGAAGGCCATGATCCGGGCGGCGCCCTCGCGCTCGATCTGCGGCGCGATATCCACCAGCACCAGCGCGGTCGCGTCGACGTGGTCCTCTCCGATCGCCCCGAGACTCACGCCGCCCCCCATCGATGCGCCGACCAGGACCGGGCGCTTCCCGCCGAGGCGATCGATCAGCGCGACGAGGTCCGCGATCATGTGGTCCTGGTCGTAGAGCCCGTCGGGGGACCAGCCCGAGTCGCCGTGGCCCCGGGCATCGAAGGCGATCGCGTGGTAGCCCGCGGCGCCGAGCGCCTCGCCGGCGCCCTTCCAAGCGTGTCGGGTCTGTCCGCCGCCGTGCTGCAGGAGCACGAGGGGACCCTCCGGGTCGCCCCAGACGTCTCCGGTGAGCCGGACGCCGTCGGTCGCCTCCCAGCGGTGCATCGGCTCCGGCGTGCCCGGCAGTCGCGTTCTCTCGGCCATGTCGCTCCCTTCCCGTCGAAGCGCGGATGCTACCACGACGCGATCCTCCGCTCCCCGGAGGTCCCCCACGCCCGAAACGGCACTAGAAGAAGCGCGCGATGCGGAGCTGGACGTGGTCGTCGCGGCGGATGAAGGCACCCGGATCGGTGGGGGAGAAGCGGCTGAAGATGCGGACGTCGAGCTCGACCTTCCAGCGGTCGCCGATGCGCCGGCTCGCCTCGACGAAGTAGGTCACGTGGTTGAACTCGAAGTCGTAGATCGCGCCGCCCAGGAACTCGGTGCTCTGGATGTCGTTGAAGCCCAGCCGTACCCCGGCGAAGGCGTCGCGTTGGAAGAGGTTGGCGGGAGCCTTGTCGGGGTCGCGGTGGTCGTACATCCCCTCGAGGACGATCCCCACGTCGACGTCGCTCTCGAAGACCCCGTAGAAGGAGTACTCGATGCCCCCGGTCCACGCCGAAAAGCCGTGGCCCTGGCCGGTGCGGTAGATCCCCTCGAGCTTGAGCAGCCAGTTGTCGAGGGTCGCCTGCACGTCGATGCTCGACTGGTGGATGATGTCGTAGTACGGGTGGAGGTCGAGCCCCTTGAGCGTGGGCCGCGGCACGATGCGGGGTTCACGGCTCGTCCCCCAGAAGTGCGCGACGCCGACATCGAAGTCGCCAAAGGCGTGCTCATAACGCAGCGCGAAGTCGACGTGGCGCCACTCCGCCCCCGATTCGTACTCCGCGTCGTCGACGTCGATCGGTTCGGCGGGACGGAGGCGTCCGTTCGCCCCCGGGAAGGTGCGCTCGCGAAAGCCGGGGAGGGTGAAGAGCTGGAGCGTCCCCCAGTCCTGGATCCAGGAGAGCCGCAGCATCGGCTGACCGAGTCGGTCCTCCTGGTCGATGTCCTCCACCTGATCGATCTGGTTGATGATGTCGACCAGGTGCTGGACCTCGGTCACCCCCCAGAACACCTTGCCGATGCCGGCGTAGAGCTCCCACTGGTCCGCCGCGTGGAGGTAGGAGAACTCGCGGATGTCGCCGTGCCGCCGCTTCGAGTCGTTGAAGTCGTAGCGGTAGAAGGGCGTGACCGTGATGATGTCGTCGCCCTGATTCCACTCGTGGTAGTACTCGGGCTGGGCGACGAAGGAGGGGTCGTTGGTGTGTTGCTCGGTGAAGAGCGACGACTGCCAAAACCCCCGATAGTCGGCGGCCAGAAAGCCCGTGAGTTCATGGGCCCGCGCGTCCCCGGCGAGGAGACACGCGAGCCCGAGCGCTGCGACGGCGCGGGCGTGGGTCAACGCGCCCGCTTCAAGGCGTTCTTATCGAAGTCGCCCTCGTCGATGTCGGCCTTGAACTGGAACTCGCTCCAGGTCAACCGCGTGGTCTTGCCGGTCTGGTGGTTTTCCATGAAGAGCTCGTGGGCGCGCCAGTACTGGTCGAGATACTGGTGGTATTCGGTCATCACGAGGGTCTTCAGGAGGGCGTCTTTGCGGTCGTAGTACTCGGTCTTCTGGACCCGGTACTCCTCCTGGTCGGCCCAGACGATCTGGCGGGTGTAGCCGGAGTTTTCGTAGATCGGGTAGCGCTCGACCACGAAGCACATGAGCTCGCCACAGGGCTCGTCGCGCAGCCATTTGTAGGTGTACTTCGCCACTTCCTGGGAGCTCATGTCCTCGTAGGCGAACTCGCTCCCCATGAAGGGCCCCGACTTGTTCTTCGAGCTGATGCGTTTGACCCGCTTCAGCGAGGGCAGGTAGAGCCACTGGTCGTCCGGCTCGTTGATGTGGGTGAAGGAGAGGAACGCCGTGCCCTTCACGTCGCGCGGCGTGTCGAAGACGATCAGCGATTTGTCGCCCTCGTCCATTTCCGGCACCTCGAGCACGCGGCTGCGGAGCGCGCGTTCACTGGTCTCGCCCTGTTTGTTGGCGAGGATCATCTTGAGCGTGCTCGTCGAATTGATGAAGCCCAGGTCGCGGCGGTCGCCCTCCATGGCGATGGCGAGACCTTTCTCTTCGGGGGTTTCGGCGGCGGCGGGCCGCGGGCCCGCGACGAACAGGACGGTGGCGACCGCCAGGGCGGCGGCGGATTTGTGACGCATGGGTGTTCCTCCATCTTCGGTGGCGCGGCGGTCGACCCACATCAGCAGGGTCGGCAGCAGCAGGAAATCGGCGAGCAGGGCCGCACCGATCGTGATCGAGATCAAGAGGCCGAACTCGGCGTTGACCTTGAACGTCGACTGGGAGAGCACGGCGAAGCCCGCGACGAGGATCAGAAAGCTGATCCAGAGCGCGGAGCCTACCGTCGAGACCGCGTAGCGCACGGCGTCTTCGGGGGAGGCACTCTGCTCGCGTCGGGCGCGAAGGTACTTGCTCAAAAAATGGACGGTCGCGTCGACGATGATCCCGAGGCTCGCGGCGGTGATGACTCCCAGGGCCGCGCCCACCTCGCCCACCAGGAGCGACCACACGCCGAAGGCGACCAGGGTGGGAACGAGGTTTGGGATGAGGCTCAGCAACCCGAGCCGCAGGCTACGCAGCTCCACCATCAGGAGCAGCGAGATCAGTGCGAAGGCCAGCCCGGTGCCTACGAGCATCGCCTCGAAGTTGAGCAGCCCGATGTGGGCGAACATCAGGGCGAGGCTCGCCCCTTGGGATTCGCGGGTGACCGGGTGCGTCGCCAGCCACGCCCGCGCCCGTGCGTCGAAGTCCCGCAGCTCGGCCGACGAGATGTTCTTGAGGGTCGCGGTGACCTTGGTGGCCGACTTCTTGACGTTGATCTGGTTGTTGAGATCGAGTCCGTAGGGCAGCGACATCTCGTAGAGCAGCAGATACTGGGCGGTGAGCTCGCGGTTCTCGGGCAGGCGATAGAACGCCGGGTCGTCGCCGTGCATGTTCTTGTTGAGACGCTTCACCGTCTGGGGAAGCGCGCTCACGTGGTCGACTTCGGGCTGCCCCCGCAACCAGGTCTCGAAGGCCTCGACGGCGTGGAGATAGGCGGGTTCGTTCACGCCGGCCTCGGCGCCGGCTTCGAGGGAGTAGTGGGCCTGGTAGATGCCCGAGAGCTTCTCGGTGGTGAAGTCGGTGTCCCGCCGGAACTGGATGCTCTCGTCGAAGTACTCGACAAAGCTGTCGTTGAGGTCGAGACGCGGGATAAGCGCCGTCGCGGCAACCGCGACCAGCGCGGTCGCGGGGAGGATTCGGCGGCGGTGACGCACCAGCCACTCGGCGAAGCGCTCCATCGAGAAACGCGTGGCGAGGCGGGCGGGGCGCACCCGGTAGGGCACCACCGAGACGAAGGCGGGGAGGAAGGTCACCGAGTAGAACCACGCGGCGGCGACGCCCGTCGCGGTGATCATCCCGAGGTCGCGGTAGGCCATCATCACGCTGAAGCGAAAGCACAGAAACCCGATGATCGTGGTGAGGCTGGTGAGGAGCAC
>CAJHXS010000419.1_pt1 | contig 26870 bp, 27 predicted proteins | sample 9198591 | NCBI WGS metagenome assembly CAJHXS01 (sample SAMEA7708347, study PRJEB35096) | sediment metagenome | biome: marine neritic benthic zone biome [ENVO:01000025]; feature: sediment [ENVO:00002007]; material: shallow marine sediment [ENVO:03000034] sea grass bed [ENVO_01000059] ... | reverse complement strand
GGGCGCGGGCGAAGTGATCGTGGCGGTGAACGACGACTTTCTCCGCAACGACGACATCGCGCGGCTCGACCACGCCGAGCTGTTGTGGAGGTTGCTCGGCGAGGGGCGCCCCGAGGCGACCGTGCGCTTCACGAGCGGAGCCCGCCGCACCACGACGGCGAGCCCGAACCTTCTCGCGGTGCTCTGGGAGCGCGCGCGCCCGCTAGTCATCGCGGCGCTCGTCCTGCTCCTCGCCTGGGTGTGGATGCGCGCGCGCCGTTTTGGCCCCGTGGCGCCCGACCCGCCGCCGGTGCGCCGACGGCTGCTCGAACACGTCGAGGCGACCGGGCACTTCGCGTGGCGGCTCGACCGCGGCGCCTCGCTGCTCGAGGCCATGCGCGCCCGTCTCGAACGGGAGTGCGCGCTGCGTCACCCCGGCTGGCGCGCCCTCCCCGAGCGAGAGCGCGAGCGACAGCTCGCGGCCCTCGCCGCCCTTCCGGTCGCCGCGGTGGCGCGGGCGCTCCGCGACCCCCAGGTCGCCGACGCCGACGTCTTTCGCGAGCGAGTCGTTCACCTCGAACGGATGAGGAAAGCGCTATGAGCGTGACACACCAACAGGGGCCCTCCGCGTGGGAGCGCGCCCAGCAGATCAAAAAGCAGATCGCCCGGGTCCTGATCGGCCAGGACGAGGTCGTCGACCAGGTGCTGATCTGTCTGATCGCCGGCGGCCACACCCTCCTCGAGGGCGTCCCAGGGGTCGGCAAGACGCTCCTGGTGCGGGCGCTAGCGCGCACCTTCCAGGGGGAGTCGGCGCGGATCCAGTTCACCCCGGACCTGATGCCGAGCGACGTCGTGGGGCACGTGCTCTACGACGCCCAGACCGCGCGCTTCCGCATCCGCAAGGGCCCCGTCTTCACCAACCTCCTGCTCGCCGACGAGATCAACCGGGCCCCGGCCAAGACCCAGTCGGCGATGCTCGAGGTGATGCAGGAGCACCAGGTGACCCTCGAAGGGCGCACCATGGAGACGCCGACCCCCTTCATGACCCTGGCCACCCAGAACCCGATCGAGCAGGAGGGCACCTACCCGCTCCCCGAGGCACAGCTCGACCGCTTTCTGTTGAAGGTGTTGATCCCCTACCCGAGCGAAGAGGCCGAGTTCCGGTTGGTGAGCGAGGTGACCCGCGACCAGGTGGGCGACGCCCTCCACGTGGAGCAGGCGGAGCCGGTGACCGACGCCGCCGGCGTGACCGAGCTGCAGCGACAGGCGGCCGTGCTGCGCGCGGACGAGCGGGTCGTCGAGTACGCGGTGCGCATCGCGCGCCGCACCCGCGAATGGCCCGGGGTCGCGATGGGTGCGGGGCCGCGGGGCGGTCTCGCGCTGATCCGCGTGGCCCGGGCGGCGGCGCTCCTCGCCGGCCGCGACTTCGTCACGCCGGATGACGTCCGCGAGCTCGCGACGCCGGCGCTGCGCCACCGCATCCTGCTCACACCGGATCTCGAGATCGAGGGCCAAAGCGCCGACGATGTCATCGCAGCGCTGCTGCGCGACGTGGACGCGCCGCGCACGTGAGACCGACGCGGCTGGCGCTGCTGGGCCTCTGCGCGTGGACCGCGCTCGCCGTCGGGGCGTCGCTCTCCGACGCGATGACGCCCCTGTGGCTCGCCGCGGGCTTCGGGCTCGTCGCGACCCTCGGCGCCGACGCGTGGCGACTGCTGCGCGCCGAGGCCCTCGTCGCCAGCCGCTCGCTCCCCACCTCCCTGCCCGTCGGCGTCTTCACCCCCGTGGAGGTCGAGCTGCGCAACCCGGGCCGACGCCCCTGGCTCTTCTCGCTCCACGACCACCACCCCCCCGACGCCGAGGTCGGCGCGCTGCCCCAGGACGCCACGGTGCCGCCGGGGGGCTTCGTGAAGCTCCGCTACCGCTTCCGCCCGCTCACCCGGGGAGAGCACCGCTTCGGCCCGGCAGAGGTGCTCCGGGTGTCGCCCTTCGGACTTTGGGCGCGTTCCGAGCGGCTCGCGGGAGACGGCCAAGAGGTGCACGTCTATCCCGATTTCAGGGCGGCGATGCGCTACAGCCTGCTCGCCGCGGCCAACCGGATGGGACAGATCGGCATCCGCAAACGCCGCCGCCGCGGCGAAGGGATGGAGTTCCATCAGCTCCGCGACTACCGCGAAGGCGACTCGATCAAACAGATCGACTGGAAGGCCACCGCCAAGAACGGCCGGGTGATCTCGCGGGAGTACCAGGACGAACGCGACCAGCAGATCGTCTTCCTGCTCGACTGCGGCCGACGCATGCACGCCCGCGACGGCGAGCTCTCCCACTTCGACCACTCGCTCAATGCCCTGCTGCTGCTGGCGAACGCGGCGCTGCGTCAGGGCGACTCGGTCGGGCTGATGAGTTTCGCGGGCGAGCGACGCTGGCTCGCGCCGCGCAAGGGCGTCGGCAACCTCAACGTCCTGCTCAACTCGATCTACGATCTCGAGACGACCTCGCGCCCCTCGGACGTGCTCGGCGCCGCGCGAGAGGTGGTGCTGCGGCTGCGCAAGCGCTCCCTCGTCGTGCTGGTCTCGAACCTGCGCGACGACGACAGCGACGAGCTCGACCAGGCGCTGCGTCTGTTGCGCAAACGCCACCTCGTGCTCGTGGCGAGCCTGCGAGAGCAGGCCCTGGGCGAGGCCCTCGCCGCCCCCGTGCACAGCACCGAGGACGCGATCCGCAACGCCGCCAGCCACCAATACCGCCTCGCTCGCGAGAGCAGCCACGACCGCCTCCGCGGCCGGGGCGTGCTCTGGCTCGACAGCGAGCCCGAGGAGCTCCCCGCGCGGCTCGTCAACCGCTACCTCGACATCAAGGGAAGCGGGCGGCTCTAGCGTGACGCATCCTCCACCTCCTCGTGCATCGAAGACGAAGGTGGGAGGGCCCGGGATGAGCGAAGAGGCCGAGGTCGCGATCGTCGGCGCGGGGTTCGCCGGGCTCGCCTGCGCGGCCCGTCTGCGCAAGCGCGGGGTCGACGACGTGTTGGTCCTCGAACGCGGTCACGATGTCGGCGCGTTCTGGCGCGGAAACTACGACCGGATTCGCTTGCATTCGCCCTTCCACGACCTTCCGGACGACGGGGGAGTCCGCCGGCGCTACGGCGTCTTCCTCGATCGCGACGAGCTCGTGGAGTATTTCGAGACGTACGCGAGACGGCATCGAGTCTACGAGTGGCTCCGCTCCGAGACGACGGTCGAGCGCACCGAGCGCTCTGGCGACCACTGGCGTGTGCAGACGAGCAGCGGCGTCGTGATGGCCCGCTGGCTCGTGATCGCCACCGCGTACAACCGAACACCCATCCGCCCCGAGCTCCCCGGTGCCGAACACTTCGGCGGCAAGATCCTCCACAGTCGCGAATACCGAAACGCGCGCCCCTTCCCAGACGCCCGAGCCCTCGTCGTGGGGAGCGGAAACTCGGGCGCAGAGATCGCCCTCGATCTCGCCGAGGGTGGCGCTCGTTCGGTCGCGCTCTACGTGAAGGGCCCTCGACACGTCCTGTCCCTGAGGAATCTGGGCCTCGCGGCACGCCTCGCGCGCTTCCTTCGCATCGAGCTCACACCGAAACACATCCGGGCCGCCCACGCCTACACCCGGAGCCACCCCGATTTCCGGGACAAGCTCCTCGAGAAGGATGGTTTTTTCTCAAAGTTCTCGATCGACCTATCGCGCTATGGGATCCGACCGCCTGCGGTGGGCCCCGCCACCGAGATCTCGGTCTACGGCCGCGTGCCGTGGATGGACCAGGGCACGGCGAAAGCCATCCGCGCCGGGCGGATCCAGGTGATCGACGGCAACGAGCACCCGCTCGAATCCCTCGCGGGCGACGGCGTCGTGGTGGGCGGCCGCACCGAGCACGTCGACACGGTCGTTCTCGCGACGGGATTCGAGCCGGGATTGGAGGACTTCGTGGCCGACGCCGAGCGTTTGCTCTACTGGAACGCCGACATGCGACGTCGGATGCCCGACACCGACGGACGGAGCCGATCGCGTCACGAACCCACCCTGTTCTTTCCGGGCTTCGACCTGAGCGCCAACGGCGGATTGAGTCTCGGGCTGTGGGGCGCCGAAGTTGCGGACGCGATCGCCGACGAGCGGTCGTGATTGACCGCCCGCGGAAGGGGCCGTCTACCGCTCGCTGCCCACGAGGTTGAGCGCAGCGGCGAGGAGCGAGAGCACCGCACACAGCGGGCTGTAGACGCGAGTGTCCCGCAGCGCGAACAACGTCCCGCGCTCCGTCTTGAAGAACCCGACGTAGCGGAAGTCCCCAAGCGCGCGGGCCGCGAACACCAGCGCCAACACCCAGGTGCCCACGACGGGGAGCCAGCTCGGCACCGGCCACGACAGCAGACCGCCCCGCAGCGCCACGACCCCCGCCGCGGCGACGAGGGCGACCCCGACCACCGCCGTCATCCCCCGGCCGGGGCGGAAGAGTGGCTCTTCGCCGTCACTGGGCACCGCGCCGGCCAGGGCCACCCGACCGCCGGCTGCCCAGTAGAAATGAATCGCCGCAAGCGCAGCGAGCACGGCGCACAGGGCGACGGCGACGACGGTCCTCACGGCTCCAACCTCGGCACCGGCCGACTAGGTCCGGATGAAGCGCTGGCACATCTCCACGAATCCCTGGAAGTACTCCCCGACCTTCCCGGAGGTCAGGACGGCGACCATGTCTTCATGGACGTGCGCCCGACGCACCCGGAAGAGCCAGCGATCGCCGTGGCGGACGTAGTCGTCTTCGTACCAGGCGTGGAGGTTGTTGTAGATCGCCTCGTTGCGGAGCATGAACTCGTTCAGCTCGGCGCGGCCGGTGGCCCGGTCTCCGTCGACGTCCACGGCGATGTTCGTCGTCACGTGGTGAAGACCCGGGACGGTCGCGTGGATCCCCTCGGCAAAGGCGCGGATCTCGTCGCGCCCCTCCGCGACCATCGAGAGCTCTGGGATCGTGAAGACACCGTCTTCCGTGAAGAGCCGAGCGAGGTCCGCGCCGCCGTCCTCGGGATAATCCAGCGCGAGGGCGTAGCGCGCGAGGAGGTCCTGGATCATCGTGATGTCGGCAGCGCGTTGGATGTACTTCTCGTGCAGAGCCATGGCGGGTCTCCGAGTTTGCGCCGGGGCCTAGAACGCGTCGCACGCCGCGGGGTCGCCGCTGCGCAGGCCGCGCTGGAGCCATTCGACGCGCTGGGCCGAGGAACCGTGGGTGAAGGCTTCGGGCTGGACTCGGCCGCCCTGCATCTCCTGGAGCCGGTCGTCGCCGATCGCGGCCGCGGCACCGAGCCCCTCTTCGATGTCGCCGGGTTCGAGGAGATCGCGCTCGCCGGCGCTCGCGCCCCACACCCCGGCGAGGCAGTCGGCCATCAGCTCCATCCGCACGGAGAGCTCGTTCTTGCGCGCGGGGTTGGCCTGCTGCGCGCGACGCACCTGGGGCTCGACCCCCGTCACCTTCTGGATGTGGTGACCGATCTCGTGGGCCAGCACGTAGGCCTGGGCGAAGTCGCCGGGGGCGCCGAAGCGGCTGCGCAGGTCTCGGTAGAAGCTCAGATCGATGTACACCTTCTCGTCGGCGGGGCAGTAGAAGGGGCCCATCTGCGCGGCGGCGAAGCCGCACCCCGAGCGCACGCTGTCCCGGAAGAGCACGAGCTTGGCGTCGCGGTAGCCCGGGAGCAGCTGGTGCCAGATCTCCTGGAGGTCGTCGAGGACAAAGGAGACGAAGTCGACCATCTCCTCTTCGGCCGGGCTCCCGGCGCTCACGGGGCCGGGCGCCGGGGTGCTCTGGGGCAGGGGCATCTCCACCCCGCTGCCTTGGGGCAGCGGAATGGGGAGCCCGGGCGCACCGCCACCGGCCCCGCCGCCAAAGAGGCTCCCGCGGAACACGAAGAAGAGCACGAGGAGCACCAGGATCGTCCCGAGGCTCATCCGCGGCCGACGCCCCGCGGAGACCCGCCCGCCGCCGGGCGCACGACCCATCGGAAACGGGAAGCGCAGGCCACCGCCACCCCCACCGCGCGGGCGTTCGTGGCGGCGGTCTTCCAGATTGCGGCTGCGTCCGCGGCGTCTCCAGCGCATGATGTCCTCGGGGTCCCCGTGACCGGCCCGACAACGCTAGCGTGCGGGACGAGCCCTTGGCTCGACCGGTCGACCCGCGGAGGTGCACCATGCCCGACTATCTCTCGGTCCAGGAAGCAAAGGATCGCCCCGGTCTGCGCGTGGCGCTGACCGCGGGAGTGCCCGGCCCGTGGGGCGAGGCCACCAAGGCGCTGCTCAAGGTGCGCAAGATCGAATACGCGCCGGTGCTCCAGGTGATGGCCGAGCCCAACGAAGAGCTTTTCGACTGGACCGGCCACCGCAACGCCCCGATCGCCGTCTACGACGACGAACCCGCACGGGTCGGCTGGGCGGAGATCCTCTTCCTCACCGAGCGTCTCGGGAGCGGGCCCTCGCTGATCCCGCGCGACCCGGCGGACCGGGCGTTGATGATGGGGCTCGCCCACGAGATCTGTGGCGAGCAAGGGCTCGGCTGGGTGCGCCGGCTGAACCTTCTGCACCCGAGCATCCAGGCGGGACCGGCCGACCCGGGATACGAAGTCTCGGCGCGCTTCGGACGTTGGTACGGCTACAGCGACGACGCGGGGCGCGCGTCGGCTCGCCGCGCGGCGGAGGTGCTCGGCGTGCTCTCGCGGCAGCTCGCCGCGCAGCGCACGGCGGGGCGCGACTTCCTGGTGGGCGACGCGCTGAGCGCCGTCGACCTCTACTGGGCGGCGTTCTGTGCGTTGGTGGAGCCGCTCCCCGACGACCAGTCTGTGACCGCAATGCCCCCCGGCCTCCGCGCGCTCTACGAGTCGTCGCCGCCGGAGGTGCGCGCCGCGGCGTCGCCCGAGCTGATGGCCCACCGCGACGTCCTCTACCGCGAGGTGATCGGCCTCCCCCTCGACTTCTAACGCGCCTCGGACGCGACGGAATCCTCGGCGAGCGCGAGGAGGTTCTCGATGTGGTAGCTCGGGAGCTTCGCCACCCGCGGCCCCGGGCGCACCGTCACGTAGTGGCTGAGCCCGTCGGGTGCGGCGTCTCCGACGTCGAGCTCGAGCGCGGGTCGGCCGGGGTCCCCGGGTGCGACGTGGACGCTCAGGGTCGGCGGGTCGAGGCCGTAGCGTTCCGGCGCCGCCCCCGCGAGCGCCTCGGCGCGCTCGAGACGCGCGCCGAGCAGAAGCCGCAGACGCTCCCGGGTCGACGGGTCCCACCCGGCGCCGCGTTCGCGTCGCACCGCGCCGGCGCCGCGCCGGATCACAAGCGTCGCGACGGTGTCGGGCGTAAGACCCGCGAACGCCCGGAGAAGCGCCGGGTTGGGCTGCGCCCCTCGTGGTGCCGGGCGCAACGCCAACGCGATCGCCACGAGCGACACCGCGAGGACCACCGTCCACACCCGCGTCGCCACTACGCGGCCCGCCGGCGCCACGCGAGGAGCCCGGCGAGCAGCGCGGCCCCGGGGAGCAGCAGCGCGCTCACCGCGAAGGTGGTGCGGAGCTGGGCGCCGGTCAGGTCGAAGCGCGGCTCGCCGTAGCCCCGCGGCGCGATCCCCACCAGTGCCTCGCTGTCCGCCAGCACGTGGACGGCGTTGAGAAAGAGGTCGCGGTTGCCCAGCACCGAGAAAAAGGAGTTGGTGGCGAAGTCGCCGTCCCCCACCACGACGAGTCGGGTGGTGTGCTCCTCCGGCGTCCCGCGGTCGCGGGTGCGCACCGCGTAGACACCGAGGGTGTGCGCAGCGCGGGTCTCGGGGCGGACGTCGAGATAGGCCTCGTCGCTGGTCTCGAGCAGCGGTGTCGCGACGACATCGTCCGGGACCCCTCCCGCCGCCGGCCGGAACGCGCCCGCGCCGGGAAAGAAGCTCAGCGGGAGATCGCGGGTGATGCGATGACGCGGGTAGCGGCTCACGGCGGGCGTGCCGGGGTCGGTCCAGTAGTGACGCTCCGGGTCGCGCACCAGCCCGTCCGGCCGCTCTACCCCGTACTCGGCGAGCAGCGTCTCGAGGCCACTCGACACCCCCGGCTCGAGCAGGAGGAGCGCGTGACCGCCGCCGTCCAGAAATGCGCGGAGCGTCTCGACCTCACCGGGCTCGAAGGCAGCCGCGGGCGACGCGACGACCAGCGCCGCGCAGCCGGCCAGGGCGGCGGGGCCGCTGGCGAGGACGCGCTTCTCCACCCGGTAGCCGAGCGTCTCGAGAGCCTCGCGGGCGACCCCCATCCCGTGACGCTCTACGACGCGCACGGCCTCGCCCCCGGCGTGCCCCGTGCCCGAATGGTCGTGATCGGGCGTCTCCGCGGTCTCGAAGTGGTCGTGGGAGGCGTGGCTCTCGGGGTCGCTCTCGCCGTGCCCCTCGCTGAAACACAGCGCGCGGCCGGTGCCGCGGCTCGCGCGGAGCAGGCCGTTTGTGAAGGCCTGCTCGTCTCCGCCGCGCACCCGGACGGAAGGCCCCGATCCTTCGAACACGGTCTCCCCGGCGAAGCGCACCCCCATGGCCCGCGCGATCCCCGGCTCGAGGTCGGGGTCGTGGGCGCGGACGCTCACCAGCGGCGACCCGCGCTCGTAGCGCCGCAAGAGCGCCAGGGCGTCGCGGTGGCTCTGGTTGCGCAGGTCGTAGAAAAAGGTGACCCGCACCGGCTGGTCGAGGCTCGCGAGCGCGCGCTCGGTCTCCACCCCCACCGAGAAGACGCCGTGGCGTGTGAAGTCGATTCGCAGCGGCACCCGGAGCGCCCACAGGTTTGCGGCAAGCGCCGCGCCGAGCGCGGCGAGCGCCGCCAGGACGAGACGCGGCCGGGTGAGGCTCACGTGCGGCGCCAGCGCAGCGCCTGGCTGGCCCAGACCAGCGTCGCGAAGGCCAGGGAGACCAGGTAGACGGCGCTCGCTCCGTCGAGCACCCCGCGGATCATCGAGCGGGTGTGGAGCGAGAGCGAGAGGTGACGCAGGGCCGCGGCCGACGGGCCGATGGACGCGTGGGCACCGTAGTCGATGAACCAGAGCAGGAGGAGCAGCCCCCAGGTGCAGACCGCAGCGACGGCCTGGCTCGCGCAACACGCCGAGACGAAGACACCGATCGACAAGACCGCGCCGCCGAAGAGCGCGAGGCCCAGATAGCCGCCGAGGATCGGGCCCGGGTCCGGGCGGGCGTAGAGGGCCAGGGGCACCACCGCCACCGCGCTCCCGGCGAGGAGCAGCGCGAGCAGGGTGAGGAGCGCGGCGTACTTGCTCGCGACCACCCGCGTCTCCCCCACCGGCAGCGATTGCAAGAGCTCGAGGGTGCCGCGTTGGTGCTCCTCGGCGATGCTGCGCATCGTCAGAATCGGGGCGAGCAGGAGCAGCAGCAGGGTCAAGTTGTGAAAGGCGCTCACCATCTCGGGCGCGCGCAAAAAGAGCAACGAGAAGCTGAAGAAGAAGCCGCTCGCGAACCAGAACACCGCGACGATCGCGTACGCGGTGGGCGTCGCGAAGAGCTCGAGGAGCTCCTTGCGGTAGAGGGCCGCAAAGCGCGTCACGACCGGGCGCCCTCCCCCTCTGTGCCGGGGGCGTCGAGGGCCGCGAGAAATACCGCTTCGAGCTCGGCGGCGCGCGCCGCGGCCCCGTCGGCCGCCGGTCGGTGCTCGGCGACGACCCTGCCTTCGCGCAAGATCACCACGCGGGTGCAGAGCGCCGCCGCTTCGCCGAGCACGTGGGTGCTGAAGATCGTCCCGCGACCCTCGGCCTCCGCGCGGATGCGCTGCCGCGCGTCCCGGGCCTGCAGCGGGTCGAGCCCCGAGGTCGCCTCGTCGAGCAGCAGCAGCCGGGGTGCACCGAGCAGCGCCTGGGCCAGCCCCACGCGTTGGCGGGTGCCCTTCGAGAGCTGGCCCACCCGGCGCTCCCGCCAGTCGTCGAGGTCGCAGGCGGCGAGGGCGGCTTTGACGGCGGCGCGACGTGCGGCGCCCCGCAGCCCCTTGGCGCCCGCCGCGAAGCCCACCATGTCGTCGACCCGCAGCGCGTCGTAGAGGGGCGCGCCCTCGGGCAGGTAGCCCAGTCCCTCCGCGGCCGGAACCGGCGAGCCCCCCCACTCCACCGCGCCTCCGTCGCACGCCAACACGCCGGCTGCGATGCGCAGCGCCGTGGTCTTCCCGCTGCCGTTGGGGCCGACGAGCCCGAGGATCTCGCCCTGCTCGAGACGGAGGCTCACCCCGCGCAGCGCGGGGCGGCGCCCGTAGCGCTTCGACACCTCGCGCAGACGCAGCACCGTCTCGGGCATGGGGGTGGTGCGCGGCGGGCCCTACTCGTAGGGCGCGTCGTGCTTGTGCGACTGGTACTGCTCCATCCCGTGGCTGTACCAGAGCTCGCCGTCCTCGGCGTCCCGGATCCGCTTCAGACGGTGGATCGACTCCATCGAGTGGATCGTGCTCCAGGTGATGCCCGGCGTGGTTCCCGCTTCGTTCTCGGGGGTGTACACCGCGTCGCCCGCGAGGAGTAGGGTGCCGGTCTTGGGCAGGCGGACCCGGACCGACTGGTGCCCCTGGGTGTGCCCCTTGGTGTCGAGCACCGTGATCGAGCCGTCGCCAAAGAGGTCGAAGTCCCCCGAGAGCTCCATGAACTTGAAGTCGCGGGTCTCGTCGTAGTCCTTGAGGACGTAGGCGCCGCGTTGCCACTTCTCGGGCCACCACGCCGCGCGCAGCTCGGCCTTCTGCACCACGTGGGTCGCCTTCGGGAAGAGCTCGATGTTGCCGGCGTGGTCGAGATGGAAGTGGGAGTAGATCACGTACTTCACGTCGCCGACCGAGTAGCCGAGCTTGGTGAGCTGGCGGTCGATCACCTCGTCGCGGGTCTGGATCGGCACCAGGCCGTCACAGATCGCCTTGCCCCAGTAGCCGGCACAACCGCCGTCGGACACCTCGTCGGCGTTGCCGGTGTCGTAGAGCACGACGCCGCGGGGGTGTTCGATGATGTACATCGCGACGGGCACCTTGATGCGTTTGCCGACGTCGACCATCGCGGTGAGAAAGCCCTTGTCGAGCTCGAGGACACCGCTACTCACCTGGTAGAGCTTGAGCCCCGCAACAGGCTCGCCTGCGCGCGCCTCGGCGGTGACGAGGGCGAGCGCGAGGCCCGCGGCGACGAAGAGCGCGGCGAAGTAACGTGCCAAGGCGATCCCCCGTTTCGTTCGGACCGGCATCACCGGCCCGCGTGGTCCGCGCGGATCATACCGGTTCGCCGTCGCGACCGCGGACGCCGCGCTACGCAGTGGGGTCGGGAAGCCGCAGCAACGCCGCCGCCTCGGCACCGCCCGCGGGCTCGCGGCCCACTTTCGCGGCCTCCTGGACCACGGCCTGCACCAGCTCGAGGTTCGACGGTGCGCCCGGCCCGGCGTAGTCCTCGAGGCCGACCCGAACGTGTCCCCCGCGCTCGAGGGCCAGCCGCGCGAGGCCGCTCTCGACCACGTCGCCCCCCAGGAGCGCTACCGACCACGGCAGGTCGCACCCCTCCAGCATCTCGAGATAGGTCTCGAGCGCGGTCTCGGTGGGCGGCATGCCGAAGAGCGCGCGCTCGCCGCCGAAGTAGAGCTTGACGAGCGCCCCCTCCGGTAGGGTGCCCGCGCGGTAGTAGGCGAGCGCCACGCGCAGAAAGCCCGGCTCGAAGATCGACAGGCTCGGCCCGAGCCGCAGCGCCCGGCACTTGTCGAGCATCGCGCGGATGTCCGCCAGGGTGTTCTCGTAGACGATGTCGCCGGGAACCGGCTGGCCGTCGGGCTCGAAGCCGCCGAAATTCGTGGTGCCCGGGTCGGCCACGCCCTGGCGCAGCACGCCGCGTTTCGCGAGCTCGACGAGATGGTCGTAGCGCTCGTCGACATTGGTGTGGGCGCCCCCCCCAGCCATCGTCGGGTAGCAGATCGCCTCGGGCTCCTCGGCGAGGATCGCCCGCCACGCCTCGTAGTAGGGCTCCCAGGCGTGGTGCCCGCTCGCGCCGAGCACCTCGTCGTCGGTGTGGTTGTGGAGGATCGCGCCGCCGGCCCGGTAGCAGCGGATGCCGTCGGCGGCGACCTCCTCGGGGGTGCGCGGCACCTGCGGATTGCGCTGCTTGGTGGTGCCGCCGTTCAGGGCGACCTCGACGATCACGGGCGCGGGGGTGGACATGGGGGGAGAGTAGGTCGATCGCGGACGGCGGTGCTACACAACCCGGATGCCCAACCGAGCCCGCGAAGTCGACGCCCTCCGCTTCACCGGCCGCACCATCGGCCGGCTCATCACCGAGCAGATCGAGGCGGGGGCACCCTACACCGACGTCCCTTGGACGCCCTTCGAGACCCCGCTGCGCGACGCGAAGGTCGCGCTGCTCTCCACCGCGGGGATTTCGATGCGCGGCGACCCGCCTTTCGACATGGAGACCGAGCGCAAACGCGCAGTCTGGGGCGACCCGAGCTGGCGGGCGATCCGGGCCGACGCGACGTCGGCCGACGTCGCGATCCACCATCTCCACATCGACACCGGCTACGCGCGCCGCGACCTCAACGTCGCGCTCCCCCTCGACCGTCTGCGGGAGCTAGCCGCGGCGGGCGAGATCGGCGCGATGGCCGAGACCCACTACTCGATCATGGGGTTTCAGGGCAACGACCCGACGCGGGTCGTGCGCGCGAGCGCCGACGAGATCGCCGCCTCACTGCGCGAAGAGCGCGTCGATCTGCTGGTGGCGGCGCCGGTCTGACCGGACTGCTGCCGGTCCGTGGGACTGGTCGCGCGGCGTGTCGAGGAGCTCGGCGTCTCGTCGGTGTGCCTGAACATGTTGTGGACGATGCAGCGCGTGGTCGGGATGCCGCGGGTGGCCGCGGTCGAGCACCCCTTTGGGCGCCCCTTCGGCGACGTGGGCGACGCCGAGACCCAGCGCGCGGTGCTGCGCGCGGCGCTCGAGGTGGCGGCGACGGTCCGCGAGCCGGGGACCGTGTCGCACCTGCCCTTCGTCTGGCACGAAGAGCCCAAGCAGACGAAGTGGCACCCGCCGGAGCCCGCTCCGATCATCCTCCTGATGAAGGAGCAACAGGCGAAGCAGCGGGCCGCCAAGGGCTAGCGCGCTCGCCGGTGCCGCTCCGGAGTTCTCACCGCGGGGGAGGAACCCATGAGCCTGCCGATTTCCGCCGACTCCCACATCGTGGAGGCCCCCGAAGTGTTCGCGGGGCTGGCCGAGCGCTTTGGCGACGAGGCGCCCCGCATCGGCACGACCCCCAGAGAGGGCGACGGCATGGTGGTGCCGAGCGACCGCATCGGCGGCATCGGCGCCGGCCGCGTGGGCATCGCGGGGCGACGTCTCGACCCGGGGCGCGCGCTCGACCGACGCCCGGGCCACAAACCCGCCCCGGAAGACCCGAAAGACCCGGCCGTCCGCGCCTGGATCTGCGAGGGCTACGCGGGGCTGCGCAAGGGCATCGTCGACCCCGCCCAGCGCCACGCCGATCAGGACACCGACGGTGTGGGCGCCGAGGTGCTCTACCCGAGCTTCTTCTTCCGCGTCTTCAGCCTCGAGAACACCGCCCTCGTCGAAGCGGCGTTTCGCAACTACAACGACTGGATCGCCGACTACCAGAGCCGCGCCCCCGAACGTCTGGTGGGGCTGGCGCTGCTCCCGCTCCACGATCCCGAGGCCGGTGCCCGCGAGCTCGACCGCGTGCTGGCGAAGGGGTTTCGCGGCGCCTGCATCCCGTGCACCGCGCCCGCCGAGCGGCCCTACCGCGACCCCGTGTACGAGCCGATCTGGTCCCGCGCCGAAGAGGCGCGGCTGCCGCTGTCGATGCATATCGGCACCGGCGCCTCCGCGGGAAGCTGGGAGACGCTGGTGCGCAACGCGATCAGCGGCTACGCGAGTGCCCCCCAGGCGGCGCAGGACACCGTGTGCGAGCTGATCTGTCAGGGCGTGGCCCACCGCCACCCGGATCTCCCCTTTGTGGTCACCGAGTTCAACGCCGGCTGGATCCCGACCTGGCTCGAGCGTCTCGACCAGGGCTACGAACGCCAGCCCGGCGCCGCGGCCGCCGAGCTCGACCGTCTCCCCAGCGAGTACTGGGCGCGGCAGTTCTACGCGACCTTCGAGGACGACCGCGCCGCCGTGTTGACGCGGGAGCTGATCGGGGTAGACCGGCTGCTCTGGGGCAACGACTACCCCCACCGCGACTCCACCTGGCCCGCCTCCCGCGCGCTGCTCGACGAGCTCTTTGAGGGCGTCGGGGCGGACGACCGGGCCGCCATGACCGGGGGGAACGTCTCCGCCCTCTACGGGCTCTAGACACCCCGGCGATGCGGGTCGAAACCCTTCTGCCCCTGGGCAAACTCGACCCGGGGCTGCGGGCCCCGGAAGAGCCCCTCGACCTCTCGGCGGTCGCGGCGGACGCAGCGCGCGTCGAGGCGCTGGGCTACAGCGGTCTGGTGGTCGAGGAAACCAAGGACGACCCCTTCCAGGTGATGGCGCTCGCCGCCCAGGCGACCACGACGCTGCGTCTCGGCACCTCGGTCGCCATCGCCTTCCCGCGCAGCCCGACGGTGACCGCCATGGCGGCGTGGACGCTGCAGAAGCTCTCCCGAGGACGCTTCACCCTCGGCCTCGGCTCCCAGGTGCGCGGGCACATCCAGCGGCGCTACGGCGTGGAGTGGAGCGCGCCCGGGCCGTGGATGCGCGAGTACGTCGAAGCGCTCCGCGCGGTCTGGCGCTGCTGGCAGGAGGGGGTGCCCCTCGAGCACCGGGGGGAGCACTACCAGCTCGACCTGATGGTGCCCCTCTTCGACCCGGGCCCGATCGAGCACCCGGAGATCCCGGTGCAGCTCGCCGCGGTGAACCCGTACATGTGTCGGGTCGCCGGGGAGGTGGCGGATGGGTTGCGACCGCACCCGGTCTGCTCACCGCGCTACATCGAAGAGGTGATGCTCCCCGCGGCCGCAGACGGCGCGGCGCGCACAGGTCGGCGTCTCGACGACTTCGCCGTGGCGATGAAGCCGCTGGTCGCGACGGCGCCAGACCCGGCGGTGCTCGAGGAGCGCGTCCAGACCGCGCGGGCCCGCATCGCGTTCTACGTCTCGACCCCGGCCTACCGGCCGGCCTTCGCGCTCCACGGGCTCGGCGAACTCGCCGACGAGATGAGCCAGCTCTCGAAGGCCCAGCGCTGGGACGAGATGCCCGGTCAGATTTCGGATGACGTGCTCCACACCTACGTCACCGTCGGCACCTACGACGAGATCGCCGACCGACTCCGAGAGCGCTACGGCGCCACCTGCACCCACATCGAATTCTCGATTCCGGTGCGGGACGCCACCGACGCCGACACCCTGCGCCGGATCGTCGACGCGTTGCAGCGCGGCGACGTCGCCGGTTAGGGGGCGCTCTCCGGCACCACGATCACCGAGTACCGGACCCCACCGCCCACGGTTGAGCTGGTGTCGAAGGTGAAGCGCCGCGCCCCGGCGGGCTCCTCGACGGCGTCGTCGGCGATCAGCATGTCGAGACCCCAGGAGCTCCGCGGCGACGGGTCGTAGCGAGAGCGGCCGAAGATCAAGTAATGGCCCGTCGGCGCACCGGCAGCCTCGATCTGCTCCACGTCGGCATCGCGGGCGTTGAGGACCTGGTGGAGCACCCATCCGCCGCGCTCGCGGCAGAAGGGGCCGCGCTTCTTGGCGCAGAGCTCCGCGTCCCAACGGGCGATCACGACTTCGGTCCAGGCCGACGGACGGCCCAGATCCTCGGCGATGGCGTGCTCTGCGCGCTCGACCCAGCGCACCTGGGCGGCGCCGCTCGCGCGCACATAGCGCCGCGCCAGCGGGCTCGGGCCCTCGGGGTCGTGGAAGACGGGCGCGTTGGTGATCTTCTGCGCGGCGACGGGCGCCGCTGCGAAGAGGCCGCCGAGAACCAAGGCCGCGAGACGTCGCATCGAAATGCCTCCGAGGGGGGCCGTGGGGCGCGCAACCTAGCACGCGGGCGCGTCGCCGCGCGTCGGGCCGGGTACCCTCCGACGCGATGCAATACCGACCCGCATTCTCGATCCCGCTGCTCGTGTGGGCACTCGTCGTGGCAGCCGACCCCGCGACGGCACAACCCGACGCGGCGCGCGCGCCCGGCCACGCCGCGACGCCGATCGAGCGCGACGACGAGCCCCGGCTGCGAAACCTGCGCAAGCTCACCGCCGGCGGCGAAAACGCCGAGGCCTACTGGAGCCCCGACGGGAACGAGCTGAGCTTCCAGGCCAAACGCGGCGAGGCCGCGTGCGACGCGATCTACCGGATGGACGCCGACGGCGGGCGCCAGCGTCAGGTCTCGGTGGGCGACGGTCGCACGACCTGCGCCTACATCCAGACCGACGGCTCGCTGATCTACGCCTCGACCCACGCGCACGGGCCGGGGTGTCTGGAAGACCCCGACCGCTCCCAGGGCTACGTGTGGCCGCTCCACCCGGAGATGGACCTGTGGGCCGCCGACGCGGAAGGCGAGAACCCGAGGCTGCTCTTCGCCTCCGCGGGCTACGACGCCGAGGCCACGGTGTGTCACCGCGACGGACGCATCGTGTTCACCTCGACGATGGATGGCGACCTCGAGCTCTACACGGTCGAACGCGACGGGAGCGGGCTTCGGCGCCTCACCCACACCCCGGGCTACGACGGCGGCGCCTTTTTCTCGCCGGACTGCAGCAAGATCGTCTGGCGCGCCTCTCGCCCGACGGGGGAGGCGCTCGCCGACTACCGCGCCCTCCTCGCCCGCGACCTGGTCCGACCCTCGCGTCTCGAGATCTTCGTCGCCGACGCCGACGGGTCGAACCCGGTGCAGGTCACCGACAACGGCGCCGCGAACTTCGCGCCGTACATGCACCCGGACAACCAGCGCGTCCTCTACGCCAGCAACCAGGCCGACCCGAAGGGCCGCAACTTCGATCTGTTCTTGATCCGAGTCGACGGAAGCGGTGAGGAGCGGGTCACCCACAACCCGAGCTTCGACGGGTTCCCGATGTGGACCCACGACGGCCGACGGCTGGTCTTCGCCTCGAACCGGGGCAACGCCCGGCGAGGCGAGACCAACATTTTCGTCGCCGACTGGGTCGATCGGATCGACCGGGTCGACTCGGCCGACTAGGTCGACGGACCCGGGCTCAGCGCGCCGAGCGCTGGGCGCCTCCGCGGCCGCGGGAACGACGGCTCGACTTGCGCCCCCCCGAGCGCCGAGCGCGGGGGCCACCGGATTCCGAGCCCCGCTCGTTGCGGCGCTCGCGGCCGCCTCGCTGCGGCCCCCGATCGCCCCGGCCGTCGGCCTCGAAGCCCGCGACGCGCCGCCGGTCGATCGGGCTGCCGATCATCTTCTCGGTGGCGCGCACCCACGCGTTGTCGTCGGGGGTGACGAAGGTGCAGGCAATGCCCTCCCGCTCGGAGCGGCCGGTGCGGCCGATCCGGTGGGTGTAGGCCTCGGGGGTGTTCGGCACGTCGAAGTTGATCACGTGGGACACACCACTCACATCGATTCCGCGGGCCGCGATGTCGGTCGCGACGAGCACGTCGTAGCGCCGCTCGCGAAAGCCCTGCATCGCCCGGTCGCGCTGGCCCTGGCTCATGTTGCCCTGGAGCCCGACGGCCTTGTGACCGGCGTCGGCGAGCTGGCGAGCCAGCCGTCGCGCACGGTGCTTGGTGCGGGTGAAGACGATCGCCGTCTCGCAGCTGGGCTGCCCCAACATATGCTCGAGGAGCCCGCGTTTCTGGCCTTCCGCGACGGGGTAGAGCGCGTGCTCGATGGTCTCCGCCGGCGCGCTGTCCGCGAGCTCGACCACGTGGGGGTCGTCGAGCACCTCCTCGGCGAGGCCGCGGATCTCCCGGGGCATCGTCGCGGAGAAGAGCATCGTCTGTCGCTCCTCGGGCACCTTCGCCAGGATGCGCCGCAGGTCGGGCAGAAAGCCCATGTCGAACATGTGGTCGGCCTCATCGAGGACGAGCATGTCGATCGGGTCGAGGTTCAAAACCCCCTGGTTCAACAGGTCGAGGATTCGCCCGGGGCATCCCACGATGACGTCGGGGCGACGCCGCAGAGCGGCCTCTTGCCCGCGCTGGCTCACACCCCCGTAGACCGTCGCGGTGGTGAGCTTCGTGAAGCGCGCCAGGGTGCGGAACTCGGCCTCGATCTGGCTCGCGAGCTCGCGGGTCGGCGCCAACACGAGCGCGCCCGGCCCGGAAGCCGGGTCGTCCAACAGAACGTCGAGGATCGGGATGGCAAACGCGGCGGTCTTGCCGGTGCCCGTCTGGGCGAGGCCCAGGACGTCGCGCCCTTCGAGGGCGGCGGGCAGGGTTTCGGTCTGGATCGGTCGAGGGGCGTCGTAGGACGCCTGGCTGAGCCCCTTGGCGAGGCTCGGGTGGAGGTCGAAGCGGTCGAAGCCGCTCGGACCGTCTGTGGCAACTGCCATGTAAGTTCAGATCTCTCTGCCTACCGCCGCGCGAAGTGTGCGCGGGGTCGACTTCTTCAGCGTTCTCGCCCTGACAACAGAGAAGGGAAAGAGGTGTTTGGCGCGACCCGGGTGGGGAGCCGGTGGGTCCGGCGGCGGGTCCTGTTGAGCGCCCTGTGGAGACCGGATCGGTCTCGCGATGGCGGAGGTTTAGCGTCGGGTGGCGCCGAGGGCAAACCGCGACGCATCAGAGCTGTTCGCGGGCTCGTTGGAGCTCGGGGCGCACCGCGCCGCTGGCGGGCTCACAGAGCGCCACGAGATCGCGGGTGTATTGGCGCGCTCGCTCGGCGTCGCCGCTCCCCTCGGCGGCGCGCAGTGCCCCCTCGAGGCCTCGAAAGCGTCCGGGCTCTTTGACCAGGGTCGCCTGGAACGCCGCCAGGGCCTCCTCCGGACGACCCCGCTCGAGGAGCATCTCGCCGTGGAGCTCGCGGGCCGGGGCGATCGGGCCCGGGCTCACCGCGCTCTTCTCCGTCGCCTCCTCGAGGGCCACGGCGCGCTCCATCGTCGCGAGGGCGCGCTCCCCGTCGCCCTCGGCGAACTCGGCCCAGGCGAGCACGGCGGTGCGCTGGATCTCGACCTGACCCGCCCAGTAGCTCTCCTCGGGGAGCTGGTCGCGCGCCGTCTCGAGGGCTGCGACCGCCTCGCGCGCGGCGACCGCGTCGCCGCTGCGCGCGGCGCCGAGACCCCGGGCGAAGAGCACGATCGCGTCGACGAAGGCGACCGGACTCTCGTAGCGGGGGAGCGCCGCCGCCGCGGCCCAGTCGCCGCGCTCGAGGGCGTAGCGCGCCGGGATCGCCGCGATCGCGTAGGCGGCGGCGATCGCGTAGGGCCCGTCCCAATCGACCAGCAGGGCGACACCGTCGGCGCGCTCCACCACGGCGGCCGCGTCGCCGTCGCGACCGGTCTGCAGGTAGGCGTAGACCATGTAGTCGAGGGCGTGGAGCGCCTCGGGGGGCGAGCCGGCGTCGAGAGCCGCGTCGGCAGAGCGCGCGTTGGTGTCGATCGACTCCTGCCAGTAGCCGAGCCGGGTGAAGGTGTGCGAGGGCATGTGCAACGCGTGGGGCGCCTCCGGAGCGATCCCGGCGTAGGCCTGAGCCGCCTCGAGCGCCCGGTTCGCGAGGGACGGCACGTCGTAGGTGTGGATCAGATAGTGGGCGATCCCGGGGTGCTCCGGCTGGGTGTCGAAGCTGCGCTCGAGGATCGCGGCCGCGCGGAGCTGCTGCGCGTAGCTCTTGTCGGCGGGGTCGGCGGTGCCGTTCAGCGCCATCGCGTAGAAGATCGCCGCCTCGGTGTCGTCGGGATGGGCGCTCACGAGCGCTTCCATCTTCGCTTCGAAGACCCGGGCGCGGCTCTTGTCGTCGCTCTGTTCGTAGTCGCGGTAGAGCTCGGCCACGGCGTCGATGTACGCGGCCTCGCGGGCGTCCTCGGTGCCGATCGCCCGGGCGCGCTCGACCGCGGCCGCCCCCCGCGCCAGCGGCTCGGGCCGACGGTTGCTGAGCAGCGGGTTGCTCCAGTGCGCCATCGCGATGCCCCACTCGGCCATCGCGCAACCCGGGTCGGCGCCGAGCACCTCCTCGAAGGTCTCGATCGCGGCCCGGAACCAGAAGGAGTGGAGCAGCGCGACCCCGCGGTCGAAGTCGGCGGCCACGGCGTCGTCGCAGGTCGTCTCGAAGTGGACACGGCCCAACGCAGCGGCGTCGGTGCGGGCGGGCGGGTCGTCGCTCGCCGCGCAGGCGGAGGTCAACACGGCGACACAGAGCAGCGCGCTTCGCGTGGTGATGTGCATGACGGGGTCTCCGCTGGGTTAGAGCATCGGGTTGGCGCCCGGCGCTCCGAGGAGGAACTGTCCGTGCGCCCGGAACGACGAGTCGCTGACGAGAAAATGCTGGGCCGCGGCGTGGGCGTCGCGGAAGCAGCGCTGGAGCGGGTTCGACTCGAAGAGGGCGCCGCCGCCCATCGCGTGGAACGCCGTGGTCGCGGCGCGCGCCGCGACCTCCGTGACGTGCACCGAGGTCGCGCGGGCGCGCGCCTGGCGCGCCGCGGGCGGCGCCGCGCCCCCCGCCGCACACGCCCAGACCTCGCCGAGCACCTCGTAGACCAACGCGCGGGCGGCCTCGAGCTCGAGGGAGGCGCGACCGAGCTTCTCCTGAAATCCCGGGTTCTCGACCAAGGGAGCGGGAACCGCACCGCGGCGCTTGGCACCCGCCTGCTCTACCACCTCGGCCAAGGCGCGTCGCCCGATCCCGAGCGCAACGCCGCTGTGGAAGGGCACCACGGTCGCCGGCAGCCCGAGCGCGAAGGTCGCGCCCCCGCGCGCCACGACCCCGCGGCTCATGTCGAGAAACGAATAGGTCTGTTCGGCGGGGACGAAGACGTCGTCGGCGCTGTAGTCACAGCTTCCCGTCGCGCGGAGCCCGGCCACCTGCCAGTTGTCGTGGAGGGTGAGCGCGCTCCGCGGCATCACCGCGACGCGCAACCCGTGGGGCGGTGCCTCGCCCTCGACCTGCACGCCCCCGAGCACCCACTCGGCGTGGTGGATGCCGCTCCCGAAGGGCCAACGCCCGCGCACGCGATAGCCACCGTCGCTCGGCACCGCGCGTCCGCGGGGAGCCACCGCGCCGGCCACGGGGGTCGGGCCGTCGCCAAACACCCGCTCGGCACCGGCGTCGGGGAGAAAGGCCCCGACGAGGCCCGAGCTGGCCGCCAGGATCCCCAGGACCCATCCCGAGGAGCCGTCGGCGTAGGACGCGGCCTCGAGCACCTCGGTTTCGACCACCGGGTCCGCCCCGAGTCCACCGAGCTCCTCGGCGAGCTTGAAGCGCAGCAGATCGGCGCCGCGCATCGCCTCGATCGAGTCGTCCGCGAGCACCCCGCGGCGCTCGCCCTCGGCGGCGTTCGCCTCGAGCCGGCTCGCCACCCCTTCGACGCGCTCGACGAGCCTCTCCCGGGTGGCGCTCATCTCCGCTCGCTCAGTTCGCGCCGCGCAGGATGTCCCGCGCGAGCGCGAAGCGGTGCACCTCCGACGGCCCGTCGTAGATGCGGAAGCAGCGGATGTCGCGGTAGATCTGCTCGACCACGGTCTCCCCGGTGATGCCCTTGCCGCCCAGCACCTGCAGCGAGCGATCGACCACCCGACTCAGCGCCTCCGAGCAGAAGACCTTGCTCTGGCTGCTCTCCTTGCGCCCCCGCTCGCCCTGGTCGAGCACCCACGCGCAGTGCCAGATCGCGAGGCGCGAGAGGTGGAGATCCATCTCGTTATCGGCGAGCTGGAACCCCACCCCCTGGTGCTCACCGATCGGCTTGCCAAAGGCCCGGCGCTCCCGGGCGTACTCGACGGCGATGTCGTGGCTGCGCCGCGCCGCGCCCTGCCACCGCATACAGTGGGTGAGCCGGGCGGGGGCGAGACGCACCTGTGCGTAGCGGAAGCCCTTCCCCACCTCACCGAGCACGCGCTCCTTGGCGACCCGCACGTCCCGGAAGTCGAGGACACAGTGGCCGCCGGGGCTGTTGCGGTCGATGGTGTCGAGGGTGCGGAGGTTCTCGATCCCCGGCTGGTCGGCGTCGCACAAAAACATCGTGGCCCCGACCTCTTTGCCGTCCTCGTCGAGGGTGGCGGCCATCACGATATTGAGGCTCGCGCCGGTGGCGCCGGTGATCAGCCACTTGCGGCCGTTGATCACGTAGTCGTCGCCGTCCTGCTGTGCCGTCGTCTGCATCAACGACGGATCCGAGCCGGCCCCGCCGTCGGGCTCGGTCATCGAGAAACAGGTACGGATTCGTCCCGCTGCCAAGGGCCGCAGCCAGTGCTCCTTCTGCTCCTCGGTCGCCACCTGCTCGAGCAGGTGCGCGTTGCCTTCGTCGGGGGCCTGGATGTTGAGCGCCAACGCCCCCAGGGTCGAGTAGCCGGCCTCCTCGAACACCACGGCCTTGCCGACGTGGTCGAGGCCCAACCCGCCCCAATCGGTGCCGATGTGGGGCGAGAGCAACCCCGCCGCCCGGCCCTTCTCGACCAGCTCGGCGCGCAGCTCGTCGCTCGGCCCGTGGGCGGGCTGCCGCGGGTCGGACTCCATGGGGATGATCTCGTCGCGGATGAACTGCCGGGTCTGGTCGCGCAGCGCCGCGAGCTCGTCGGGAAGTGCAAAGCCGATCACCGGTGGACGCCCCCGTCCACCACGAACTCGCTGTTGGTGCAGTACGAGGCCTCGTCGCTCGCGAGGAAGAGCGCGAGGTTCGCCACCTCCTCGGCCTGCGCCGGACGCCCGAGCAGGATCAACCGGTTGATGCGGTCGAGCTTGCCGGCCTGGATGGCGGGGAGCTCCTCCATCATCTGGGTCTCGATGAGCCCGGGATGGATCGAGTTCACCCGCACGCCGTGACGGCCGAGCTCCGCAGCCGCGACCTTGGTCATGCCCCGCACCGCCCACTTGCTGGCGGTGTAGGCGATCGTCCCCGCCTGCCCTTCGAGCCCCGCCACCGAGGAGATGTTGACGATCGAGCCGCCGTTCTGGCTCTTCATCTGGGGCGCCACCGCCTTCATCCCGAGAAAGACGCCCACCTGGTTGATCTCGATCACGAGACGGTAGTCGTCGAGTGTCGTCGCTTCGGTGGTGCCCGAACGGAAGATGCCGGCGTTGTTGATCAGCACGTCGAGGCGGCCGTGCCGGCTCACCGTCTCGGAGACCGCGCTCCCCCACTCGGCCTCACTCGTGACGTCGTGATGGAGATAGTCGCCGCCGATCTGCGCGGCCGCCTTCTCACCCTCCTCGTCGAGGATGTCGGTGAGCACCACCTTCGCCCCCTCGCGGGCGAAGAGCTCGCCCTCCTTGGCGCCCTGGCCCCGGGCGCCACCCGTGATGAGAGCCACCTTGCCGTCCAATCGTCCCATCTCTCGTCGCCTCCTGTTTCCCGTACTATAGGGCGGCCCCGGCCCGCGCAGCCGCGCGGCGGGCGAGGAGGAGCCCCGTGGACACCCAGACTGCGACCGACCTGTTGTGGCAAAGCTATGTGGACGACGAGCCGGCGCCGGCGGCGCTGAAGGGCGCCCTCGACCTCGACACCGCCCTCGCCGTGCAACTCGGGGTTCTCGACCGCCGGATCGACGCCGGCGCCGAGCTCGCCGGGTGGAAGATCGGGCTCACCTCGGCGCGGGTGCGCGAGCGCTTCGGCACCACCCGTCAGCCCTTTGGCCATCTCCTCCAGGCGGGCGTGCAGGAAAGCGGCAACCGGGTCGCGCTGGCGGGCTTCCGCGGCGCCACCGGTGTCGAGCCCGAGCTCTGCTTCACCCTCGGCGCCCCCCTCGAGGGGCCGGGGGCGACCGCCGAAGACGCGCGCAAAGCCGCGGGTGCGGTCTCCGCCGGGATGGAGATCAACGAGATCCGCGTCACCGACGCGGGCGATTTTCCGCTGCTCGTCGCGGACAACCTGGCCCAGTGGGGCATCGTCGTGGGCGAGACCCACACCCCGATCCCGACGCGCTTCGAATCCGACGCGGTGCGCGCGACAATCGCGCGGGAAGGCGACACCCGCTCCGACGACCTCGGCGCCGACGTGATCGACGATCACTTTCTCTCCCTCGCGACGCTGGCGAACGAGCTCGCTCCGTTTGGCCGCCGGCTCGAGCCCGGGCAGCGGGTGATCACGGGTTCGTTCAGCAACCACCGCGTCACCGAGCCCGGGCACTGGGAGGCCGACTTCTCGGGCGTCGGGCGGGTCGCGATACACTTCGTCTGAGCCTCGGAGGGATGACCATGAAGATTGCCGTCGTAGGGGTCGGCGCGATGGGCTCGGTGTACGCCGGGCTGCTCGCCGACGCGGGCAACGAAGTCTGGGCGATCGACGTGTGGCAGGAGCACATCGACGCGATCCGCGACAAAGGCCTCCGGGTCGAGGGCAAGAGCGGCGACCGTACGGTCAAAATGGGCGCCACCCGGGACCCCGCCGAAGCCGGGCCCTGCGACCTGGTGATCGTCGCCACCAAGGCCGGTGGCGTCGAGGCGGCGGCGAAGTCGCTCGAGCCGCTACTCGGCGACGACACGCCGATCCTCACGATCCAGAACGGGCTCGGCGCCGCCGAGCGCATCAACCAGTACGTCGACCCGAGCCGGGTGATGATCGGCGTCGCGGGGGGCTTTGCCGCCTCGATGAAGGGGCCCGGGCACGCCCACCACTTCGGGATGGAGCTCGTCCGGCTCGGCGAGCAGGGCGGGGCGATCACCCCGCGGCTCGAGAAGGTGGCGCAGGTCTGGAACGACGCGGGCTTCAACGTGAAGACCTACGACGACATCGACCAGCTGGTCTGGGAGAAGTTCATCGTGAACGTCACCTTCAACGGCCCCTGCACGGCGTTTCTGCGCACCGCGAAGGCCGTGATGGAAGACCCCGTCACCTGGCCCATCGCGATGGGGTGTGGCGTCGAGGCCTTCGAAGCCGGCCGCGCCAAGGGCATCCACTTTTCCTACGACGACCCTGTGGCCTACATCGAGCGTTTTGCGGGCCGCGTCAAGGACGCCCGCCCGTCGATGCTCCAGGACCACGAGGCGCGACGCCCCTCGGAGATCGACGCCATCAACGGGATGGTGCCGGTGGTCGCCCGCGAGGTCGGCACCGAGGCGCCCTACAACGAAGTCATCACCGCGGTCGTGAAGGCCCGCGAAGCCACGTTCTAAAAGAGGAGAGCGCCGTGCGAAACGGATTCCGCGTCGTCGACACCGACACCCACCAGATGGAGCCGGTCCAGATGTGGACCGACTACATCGACCCCGAGTTCCGCGACCGCGCACCGCGCCGCGAGAAGATCGACGGCCACGTCTCGATGGTGGTCGAGGAGGAGAGCGTGGTGTCGGAAGACAAATATCCGATGTCGACGCCGGAGTTCCTCGACGCGGTGGCCAACGCGATGAAGCGCTTCAAACGCGCCAGCGACCACCAGTTCAAGCCCGAGACCCGCATCTGGGACATGGACGAGCATGGCGTGGACGTCCAGATCATCTACCCGACCTACGGCGGTCAGATCCTGGGCAAACCCTTCAAAGACCCCGAGCTCCTCGCCGCGGTGTGCCGCGCCTACAACGACTGGAGCCGCGAGTTCTGCAGCGCCGACCCCGAGCGGCTGCGCTGGGCCGCCATGCTCCCGATCCAGGCCCCCGACCTCGCGATCGAGGAGGCCAAGCGCGCCGCCGCCAACGGCTGTGTCTCCTACTACCTGCGTCCCAACCCGACGGCCGACCGCAACCTCTACCACGAGGACTTCCACCCGCTCTGGGCCGCCGTCTCGGCCCTCGACAGGCCGATCTGCATCCACGACTCGGGCTCGCCGAAGCTCCCCTCCTACGGCGACCGCATGGACAGCCACGTGACGGGTCACATCATCGCCCACCCCGTCGAGGCGATGGTCGCGATGATGAGCCTCATCTGGTTCGGCGTCCTCGAGCGCTTCCCCGACCTCCGGGTCGTCCACGTCGAGGCCGACGCCGGCTGGGTGCCCTACTGGCTCCAGCGGATGGAGCAGCACTGGGAGTTCTCGGGCAACGCCGAGCACCCCGAGATGACCAAGCCCCCCACCGAGTACTTCCTCCGACAGGTCTGGGTCGCCGCCCGGGGCGACGAGCGCACCCTCCCCTCGGCCATCGACCTCGTCGGAGAAGACAACTTCTGCTTCAACACCGACTACCCCCACCCCGACGGCACCTTCCCCGGAGGTTTCGCCGCCTTCGACCGGCAGCCCCTCTCCGAAGACATCAAGCGCAAGATCCTCTGGGACAACCCGGCGCGGGCGTTCGGCCTCGGCTGAGCCGAGGTGATTGGACTCGGGGGGGGTTCGCGACTCACCCGAGGCGAAAGAAGGCAACTAGGGGTCCGGAGGCAAGAGGTGGACGTCAACTCCGCTGCGGATCGCGACGACGATCTGGGGTCAGCGGGCGCTCGCGCCGACTCGTAAACACCACTCGAGCCCGGGCCAGGCACCTGCGGTTCGCGCGCCGGCACCACCGCCGGATCCACCAGCCCCCAACGACCGACAACGACCCGCACCGGGACACGACGACCGGAACGCACCCCAGCACCGATTAGACGAAAATCTGATGCCCTACCGCCCCTTCCGCTTCAACCGCGACGTGTCGTAGTACTTCCGGCTCTCCCGGACGTCGAAGGAGTGGGCGTTGGCGTTGTCGAATTGGCCGGTGTGGGAGGCGTTGTTCTGGACGTTGGCGAGGCCGAACAAGGTGTAGTTCATGGTCTGGCGACCCTGGTTGCCCTCGAGGCCGGAGTCCTCGCTCCAAGTGGTGATGGCGCCGAGCACCTTGAAGTCGTTGCCGGCGCGGTCCCACGCCTTCATGTAGTAGACGTAGAGGGTTTCCTTGTCGTACCAGAGCGCTTTGCGGCTGTAGGGGTGGCCCTTCTGCCG
>CAJHXS010000037.1_pt1 | contig 27013 bp, 26 predicted proteins | sample 9198591 | NCBI WGS metagenome assembly CAJHXS01 (sample SAMEA7708347, study PRJEB35096) | sediment metagenome | biome: marine neritic benthic zone biome [ENVO:01000025]; feature: sediment [ENVO:00002007]; material: shallow marine sediment [ENVO:03000034] sea grass bed [ENVO_01000059] ... | reverse complement strand
CGCTCCTGCTCTTCGCGTTCTTCATGATCTCGGATCCGCGCACGACGCCGGACTCGCGGGTGGGTCGGGTGGTCTTCACCGGCGCCGTCGCCGCGACCACCTTGTGGATCCAGTTCGGTCTCTACGAGCAGAACGCCCTGCTCTGGGCGCTCGCGCTCGGCGCGCCGCTCGTCCCGCTGCTCGACCTCGCGCTTCCGGGCCCGCGCTTTTCGTGGGCTGGGGCGCGCGGGGCCGACACGTCGCGTTCCCAATCCCTGGATCGCGCAGATCGCGTGATCCGCACCCGCGAGGAGATCTCCATGGCTCTCAACCCCACCGTGCCCGCGCTGCTGCGCAGGGCGCTCCTGCCGGCGATTGCAATCGCCGCACTCTTCGCCGCCGAGCGCGCCGACGCGTTCTGTGGCTTCTACGTCGGCAAGGCCGACACCAAGCTCTTCAACAAGGCGTCCCAGGTGGTGCTGGTCCGCGACCAGGACCGCACCGTCGTCACGATGTCGAACGACTACCAGGGTGACCTCGACGAGTTCGCCATGGTGATCCCCGTGCCGACCTTCATCCGCCGCGAGCAGATCCATATCGGTGAGCGCGCGGTGATCGACCACCTCGACGCTTACACCGCCCCGCGGCTGGTCGAGTACTTCGACCCCGACCCCTGCGCGGCCGCGAGCCCCCTCGAGGCGTCGATGGACCAGGCGCTTCCCGCCGCCAAGATGGCGCGGCGCTCGCGCGCCCAGGGGGGGGACGCCGAGGGCGTCACGATCGAGGCCGCCTACACCGTGGGCGAGTACGACATCCTGATCCTCTCCGCCGAGCAGAGCGACGGGCTCGCGCGCTGGCTCCAGAAGAACGGCTACAAGCTTCCCCGGGGCGCCGAGCGCATCCTCGGCTCGTACCTCAAGCAGGAAATGCGCTTCTTCGTCGCCAAAGTGAACCTCCAGGAGCAGGCCAAGATCGGCGCCGGCTACCTGCGGCCGCTGCAGGTCGCCTACGAATCGCCCAAGTTCGTGCTCCCGATCCGTCTCGGGACGCTCAACGCCGACGACACCCAGGAGCTCTTCGTCTACACGCTGACCCGCACCGGTCGGGTCGAGACGACGAACTACCGCACGGTGAAGCTCCCCACCGGGATGGAGATCCCGAGCTATGTGAAGGCGGAGTTCGGCGACTTCTACCGCGCGCTCTTCGACGAGCAGGTGAAGCGCGAGCGGATGAACGCGGTCTTTCTCGAGTACGCGTGGGACATGAACTGGTGCGACCCCTGCGCCGCCGACCCGCTCTCCTTCGAAGAGCTCTCCGGGCTCGGCGTCTTCTGGCTGGGGCCCGAGGCGCGGCGCGGCCAGGCGCGGAACGTCTTCGTAACGCGGCTCCACGTCCGCTACGACGCCGAGCACTTTCCCGCCGACCTCCGCTTCCAGGAGACCGGCAACCGCGAGAACTTCCAGGGGCGCTACGTGATGCGCCACGCCTTCGAGGGTGCGACGTGCTCCCAGGCGGACGGCTACTACCGGCAGGTGCGCGAGCGCAAGGAGCGGGAGGCCACGACCCTCGCCTCCCTCACGGGATGGTCGCTGGCGAGCATCCGCGAGAAGCTCGACCTCGACCGCTACACGCCGGTGGCGAGCAAGCCCTGGTGGGAATCGCTCTGGCCCTAGCCCGCCCGGGCACCACGGGCGCGGCCCGCGCGAGCGCGGGCCGGAGCGGGCGCCCCTCGGCCGCGGTGGTCGGGGGGCGCTTCTCGTCGCGCTTCCCCGGCGAGCGCTGCTAGCCGCGCGTCACGATGATCGAGGCGTCCTGCCCGCCGAAGCCAAAGCTGTTCACCTGGAGGGTGTTCACCTCCAGGTCGCGGGGCTTCTCGATCACCACGTCAAACTCGCAGGCCGGGTCGACCTTCTTGGTGCCCGCGGTGTGGAAGAAGCGATCGTCGGGCATGCCCTTGAGGCCGGCGATCAGTGCCATCGCGCCGGACGCCGCCCCCGAGTGGCCGACGTGGCCCTTGATCGACGACACCGGGAGGCGCTTTTCGCGGCCTGCGACGTGGATGCGGTTGATCGCCTGGATCTCGGCGGTGTCGCCCTTGGGCGTGCCGGTGGCGTGGGCCACGAGGGCGTCCACCTGGGGCGGCTCGATGCCGGCGTCGGCCAGCGCGAGCTCCATCACCCGTGTCTCCCATTTCCCGTTGGGCTCGGGGGAGGAGGGGTGGGAGGCGTCGGCGATCGAGGCGTAGCCACACAGAAAGCCGTAGATCTTCGCGCCGCGGGCGCGGGCGTGGGATTCGCGTTCGAGGATGAAGACCCCCGAGCCCTCGCCCATCACGATCCCCGAGCGCTCGACGTCGAAGGGGATCATCGCGCGGTGGGGGTCGTCGGAGAACGACTCCATCCCGTACAGGTTGTAGCCGTAGAAGAGCGCGGGGACGAAGGCCTCGTCGGGGGTGCCGCCCGGGAGGCTCAGCCCGCCTTCGGTGGCCCCGGCGATCGCGACGTCGGCGTCGCCGTGCTCGATGTAGCGCGCCGCCAGACCCAGCGCGTCGGCGGAGGACGCGCAGGCCGTGGTCACCGTCATCGAGGGTCCGTGGAGGTCGTAGTGGATCGCGGTCTGCGCCGACGCCATGTTCGGCATGATCTGGATCGGCATCTTTTTGTCGACCGCGGTCCCGTCGCCGCCGCCCGCTTCGAGCTGCTGCTGCGCCAGCATCATCGAGCGGCCGCCGCCGATGCTGGTACCGTGGACGACGGCGGTGCGCTCGGAGTCGAACTCGATGCGCGCGTCCTCGACCGCCTGATGGGTCGCCGCCAGGGCGAACTGGGCGAAGAGGTCGCTCCCCGCGATCACCCGGTCTCCCATCCAGTCGCGCGGGTCGAACTGCTCCGCGGCCGACCACCACATCTTGCGGCCTTCGAACTCGGCGGCCCAGGGCGCGGGGCGCACCGCAATCTCCCCGGCCATCACCCGCCGGTAATACTCATCGACCTCGCAGCCCAGCGAAGAGACGATGCCCAGCCCCGTGATCGCGACTCGTTCCATGGTGGCCTCCAGACTCGTATCATAGCGGCCGACCCGCCCCTGCACGGAGGTGACCCATGGCCGGCGTACTCGACGGAATCCGCGTTCTCGACTTTGGCCGCTACATCGCCGGCCCCTACTGCGCGACCTTGCTGGGCGATTTCGGCGCCGAGGTGATCCGGGTCGAACGGGTCGACGGCAGCGAAGACCGCTTCGTGGTGCCGGTGGGGGGGAGCGGCCAGGGCGGTCTCTTCATGCAGTGCTCCCGCAACAAGAGGGGTCTGACGCTCAACCCGATGAAGCCCGGGGGGCGTGAGGTGGTGAAGCGGCTGGTGGCGACGGCGGACGTCGTCGTGGCGAATCTTCCGGGGAAGACCCTCGAGTCGATGGGGCTCGATTATGCGAGCCTCTCCGCGATCAAGCCCGACATCGTCCTCACCCACGTCACGGCGTACGGCGAGGGCGGCCCCTACACCGAGCGGGTGGGCTTCGACGCCATCGGTCAGGCGATGTCGGGCAACATGCACCTGGGGGGTGGGGCCGACGCGCCGATGAAGTCGGCGGTGCCCTACGTCGACTTCAGCACCGCGATCCTCCACGCGCTCGGCACGGTGGTGGCGCTCTTCGAACGCAAGAGCTCCGGCCGGGGCCAGGTCGTGTCGGGCTCGCTCCTCGCGAGCGCGCTCACGATCTCGAACTCCTACCTGATCGAGCAGGCGCTGAACGGCCCCGACCGAGTCGGGACCGGCAACCGCAGCCAGATCGCCGGGCCCTCCGACGCCTACCAGACCCGCGACGGGTGGATCATGAGCCAGGTGATCGGCGAACCGCTGTTCCGACGCTGGGCGGAGCTGGTGGGGGTTCCCGAATGGATCGATGACCCGCGCTTCGCCGACGACATGTCGCGGGGCGAGAACGGCGCGATCCTCTCCGAGCGGATGCAGGCCTGGTGCGCCGAACGCACCACCGCCCAGGCGATCGCCGAGCTCGAGGCGGCGCGGATCCCGGCGGGCCCGGTGTACTCGCCCCAGGAGGCTCTGGAAGATCCCCACGTGCGCGCTGCCGGGTTCCTACAGGCCGTCGACTACCCGGGTCTCCAGGCGCCGGCGCCGTTGGCGGCGACGCCCGTGCGGCTCTCGCGCACCCCGGGTGAGATCCGCGAGCGGGCGCCGGAGCTCGGGGAGCACACCGAGGAGATCCTCGGCGAGCTCGGCTACAGCGGCGACGAGATCGCCGCGCTCCGGGGCGAACGCGCGGTCTGAGCGCCGCGGCGCGGGCTCAGCGCGCCTTGAAGACGGGGGCGCGTTTCTCCAGAAAGGCGCGCGGACCCTCGACCGCGTCCTCACTCGCGAACACCGGCCCGGCGTGGCCCGACTCGACGCGCATCCCCTCCGCCTCGGTGAGCCCCAGACACTCGCGGGCTGAGCGCAAGACCGCCTTGACGGCGAGGGGGCCGTTGGAGGCGATCTTCTCGGCGATCTCGGTCGCGGTCTCGAGGAGCTCGGCGCGGGGAACGACGCGGTTCAGGAACCCGAGCTCGAGGGCCTCGGCGGCAGTGATCAGGTCGCCGGTGAGGAGCATCTCCATCGCCCGGGCGTGGGGAAACTGATGGGGCAGCCGCACCGTCGAGCCCCCGGCCGGGAAGAGCCCCCACTTCACTTCCTGGACCCCGAAACGCGCTTCGGGCACGGAGACCCGGAGGTCGGTGCCCTGCACGAGCTCCATCCCGCCGGCGATCGCGTGGCCGTTGATCGCGGCGATGATCGGCTTGGGGACCTGGACGTCGCGCAGAAGCGCCCGGCCGCCCACGGCCCGGTCGTCGACGAAGCGTCGGTCCCAGTCGTCCTCGGGTTGCTTGGCCCCGGACATCAGCGGCACGGTCTTCGCGAGGTCCGCCCCGGCGGAGAAGGCCTTGTCGCCGGTGCCGGTGAGGATCGCGACGCGGATCTCGTCGTCGTCGGTGATCGTCGTCCACGCCTCGTCGAGACGCACCATCACCTCGGGCGAGATGGCGTTGCGCGCCTCCGGGCGGTTCAGGGTGACAACGGCGATGTGCCCGCGTTTCTCGAAGTCTACGGCTGACACGGCTCCTCCTCGGGTGGCCGAGCGAGGGAATCACAGACGCCGGCTCCAGACCAGGCCGGCTACCCTACGCGACGCCGCGGCGGCGCCCGCGGGGCGCGCCGCCACAGAGGGAGGGACGGGATGGACACGGTCTTGATCACCGGGACGAGCACCGGCATCGGCTACGAGACAGCGCTCCACCTGGCGCGGCAGGGCTTCCGCGTTTACGCGACCATGCGCAACCTCGCGAAGGCCGACCCCCTGCGCGAGGCGATCGCCGCCGAGCCGCTGCCCGACGAGCTCCTCGCCCTCGACGTCACCGACAACGCCTCGGTCGCCGGGGCGGTGGGGGAGGTCTTCGAACGCGAGGGGCAGGTCGACGTGCTGGTGAACAACGCCGGGGTCGGCGGCGCCACCCCCCTCGAGCTCACCCCCGAAGACGAGCACCGGGCGATGTTCGAGGCGAACTACTTCGGGACGATCGCGATGATCCAGGCCGTGCTGCCCTCGATGCGGGAGCGCCGCGGCGGAACCATCGTCAATGTTTCCTCGATCACCGGGCGGGTCGCGATCCCGTGTCAGATCCCCTATTCGGCGTCGAAGTGGGCGGTCGAGTGCGCCAGCGAGGCGCTCGCCCACGAGGTGGCGGCCTTTGGCATCCGCGTCGCGATCGTCGAGCCGGGCGTCGTGATGACCAAGATTTTCGAGAACTCCGCGCCCCACACCCGTTTCGACCGCGAGTCGCCCTACATCGACATCATGCGTCGCAACGGCAAGTTCTACGCCGCCGGCTTCAAACGGGACATCCCGTGTACAATCGTCGCCGAGACGATCTACCACGCGATCACCACCGACGACCCCAGGCTCCGCTATCTGGTCGCCCCCGACGCGGTCGGCTACGCGACCGGGCGCGCGAAGATCAGCGACGAAGAGTGGGTGGCGATGGGCGCGGGACTCAGCGACGACGACTACAACGAGCGCTTCCAGCGTTACTTCGACATCGAGCTGCGCTGAGCGACCCACCCGGTGGAGCCCGCGACCCACAGCGCAGACACCGATGTCGCCGCCGCCCCCGGGCGTGACTGGCACCTGTGGATGGGCTCGATCCTCACGGCGGGCTGGCTTCTGCTCGGCGTGCTCTATGTCTTCGGGGTGCTCGGGGTCGGGCGCTTTCTCGGCCAGGACGCCGACCAGATCGGCGGCTTTCTGGAAGGGGCCTTCGCGCCGTTGGCCTTTCTGTGGCTCGTGATCGGCTTCTTTCTCCAACAGCGCGAGCTCCGGGCCAACAACCACGCGATCCGCCAGCAGTACGCCGAGCTGCGCCGCACCGCCGAGAACGCGGAGCTCCAGGCGCGTTCGATCGCGGCGTCCGAGCTGCACGCCCGCCAGGAGACCTTCATGAGGCTGGTGGGGGTGATCAACACCCAGCTCGGCGAGATCTGCGGGATGATCTACCTCTCCAAAGAGGGCCCCACTTTTGGCGGGAGCCTCACCCGCGAAGACGTGAACGATCTCTGGAGCCAGTTCGCGACCCACCACGAAGTCTTCATCCGACGGCTGCTCGGCGTCCACTTCTCGGGGCAGCCCGACGAGATCCGCGAGTACCTGCTCGGCAGCGACATTCGTCGGCGTCACACCGACAACTTCATCGCCACCTTCGAGCGAATGCTCGACGCGGCGGCGCGCTGCGACCCGGACGGGTTCGTGCGCGCCGCGCTGCGCGGAAGCGCCCAGGGCACCTTCTACCGCATCGCCGTGGACTACGTCGGGCGGGAGGCCGGGGCGGCCTGACCCGGCCCGCGCGCGACCCGCGTCATCGACAACCGGTAGAGCAGCGGGATCACGATCAGCGTCAACAGGGTCGACACCGAGAGCCCCCAGACGATCGCCGTCGCCACCGGCCCCCACACCAACGACCGGCCCGCCAGCCCGGCCGCGAGAGAGAAGAGACCGGCGATCGTGGTGAGCGAGGTGATCAGGATCGGCACGACCCGGCGCCGCGCGGCGAAGACGGTGGCGTGGAGCAGACTCATCCCCGAGGCCAGCCGGTCGTTGGCGGCAGAAATCAGCACGATCGCGGCGTTCACCGAGATCCCGGCCAGCGCCACCGTCCCGTAGAGCGTGTAGAGACTCATCGGGTTGCGGGTGACGGCGAGCCCCACCACGACCCCGGTGAAGGCCAGCGGGATCGTGGTGATCACCATGAGCGGCTGCCAGTAGCTGCGGAACTGGGTGCCGAGGATCGCGTAGATCAGCCCCACCCCGAGCAGAAAGAGCAGACGGATCGCGTCGAGGCTCTCCTCGATGTCATCGAGCTCTCCCGAGAAGTCGAGCTCGACGTTCGGGTGCGCGGCGCGGATCGTCTCCCAGTGGTCGGCGACGGCACGGTTCGCGGCCACGACGTTCACCGCGCGTTTGTCGACGTCGGCCTCCACGGTGATCGAACGGCGGAAGTTGTAGTGCCGGATGTTCTGCTGGCCGCGCCCGCGCTCCGCGACGACCAGCCCGCCGAGGGGCACCGCGCGCCCGTCGCCCAGGGCCAACGTCTCGCGGAGCACGGCGTCGACGTCGGGGACCCGCGCGCGGGCGGGGAGCACGCGGACGCGTACCTCCTCGCCCTGATCCTGGAAGGTCGTGACGATCTCGCCGTCCACCAGGGCGAGGAGCGATCGGTTCACCACCTGGGGGTCGAGCCCGGCGCGTTGGATCGCCTCGCCGTCGTGGCGCAGGACGAGCTCCGGATTGCCCTCGCGGTAGTCGGTCGCGAGGTTGGAGACCGCGGGCATCTCGGCGAGAAAGACGAGGAGGGCCTCGGCCGCCGCCTCGATCTCGCGAAACTCGTCGCCGCGCACCTTGATGTTGATCGCCCGGGTGGTCGGCGGCCCGTCGGACATGCGGAGCAGGGAGACCGACGCGTCGCCGGCGTCGCGACGCGCCGCCGTCTCGACGGCGCCCGCGATCTCGTCGCCCCCGCGGCCGCCGCGTCTCCGGGGCAGCAGGCTCACCTGTACCTGCCCGACGGTGTCGCCGAAGAGGGGCTCGGTGTCCGTAAACATCTGACCGGCGTAGGCGACGCTGCCCCGCAGCTCCCCCTCGCGGAGGACGGCGCGGGAGCGGTGGTCCACGCCCTCGACCACCCGGGCGGTCTGCTCCAGGGTCGAGCCCGGCGGCATCTCGACGCTCACGTAGAAGATCCGCAGCGGGTCGGCCTCGAAGAAGTTCACCCTTACGCGGCCGCTGGCCACCGCCGCGATCGAGCCGAGAAAGAGCGCCAGCACCAGCACCACCGAGAGCCGCGGGTGCCGAAGCACCCGCAGCAACACGCGGACGTAGTTGCGTCGGATCCAGCGCGTCGCCGCGTCGCGGTAGGGCTGGGAGCGGGTGGGCCGGCGCAGGTCGACCCGCGCGGCGCTCACGTGGCTGGGCAGCATCCAGTACGCCTCGAGCAGGCTGATGGCGAGGGCGACGCACACCACGATCGGGATCACCTTCATGAACTCGCCGAGGATGCCCGGCAGGAGCATCAACGGGAGGAAGGCCGCGATCGTGGTGAGCACCGAGGTCGTGACCGGGGCGAACACCTCGCGGAGCGAATCGATCGCGGCGTCGAGGGGATCCATGCCCTGGCGCAGCCGCAGATAGATCGACTCCACCACCACGACGGCGTCGTCGACGATCATGCCCACCGCGATCACCACCCCGAGCAGCACCGAGTTGTTGAGCGAGAGACCCATGACGTTGAGCACGATCATCGTGCCCGCCAGGGTGAAGGGGATGCCGATGCTCGTGAGAAGCGCGATCCGCGAGCCGAGGAAGAGCCAGGTCACCAGGAGCACCAACGCGAATCCAATCGCCGCGTTGGTCTGCATGAGCCCGAGGGCGCGGCGGGTCGGCGTGGTCTGGTCGTCGACCAGGAGCAGCTGGACCCCGGTGTCGAGGGTGAGGGCGTTGCGGCGTTCGAGGTAGGCGGAGATCCGCTCGACGATCTCGAGCACGTTGGCTCCTCGGTCCTTCATCACCGCGAGGAGCACCGCGGGCTCCCCTTGGTGTCGCGCGATCTCCCGCGCCTCCTCCGTGCTCGCGGTGATCGCGGCGAGGGCGCCGAGCTCGACCACCCCTTGCGCCGTCGTGACCGGCAGCCGCGCCAGCCGCGCCGGATCGTCGTCGGTGCCTTCGAGCCGCACCACCCACTGGCCGTCCCCGGTCTCCAGGTCGCCCGCGGAGACGTCGCGAAAGTAGCCGCGTACCGTGTCGGCGAGGTCCGCCGGGGTCACCCCGAGCCCCTCGAGGCGTTCGGGGCGGAAGGCGACGTGGAGCTCCGGCTCGTGCAGCCCGAGGGCGGAGACGCGGTCGACGCCCGCCAGCCGCTCGAGGTCCTTCTTTGCGTTGCGGGCCTGCCGGCGGAGGTTCTCGCCCCCGCCCGGACCGGTGACGACCACGCTCGCGGTGGGAAAGGCGTTGGAGGTGGTGAGCTCCATCACCATCGGCGGTGTCTCGATCTCCTCTGGGAGCTCGTCGCTGTAGGTGTTCTGCACCTCGCGGCGCAGGTCGATGATGCGTTTGTCGAAGGTCCGCTCGTCGATCTGGTTGAAGCGGACGAGGATCGTCGACATCCCCTCGCGGCTGGTGCTCGAGACGAAGCGGAGGTCGCGCACGGTGCGCTCGATCGCCTCTTCGAGGGGCTCGGTGACCCGGCGCTCGACGTCGCGGGCGGAGGCCCCCGGCATCGCCGTCACGATGTTGATCCAGTTGAAATTGATCTCGGGGTCGCGGGCGCGTGGCATCTGGAGAAAGGAGAGGGTGCCGAGCACCAGGACGAGGGCGAAGCTCAGGTTGGCGAGGACGTGGTTGTCGAGAAAGCGCCGCAGCGCGCTCATCGCGCCGACACCCGCTCACCCTCGCGTAGCCCCAGATGCCCCCGCACCACGATCCGCGCCTCGGGCGGGAGCGAGAGCGCTGCGGGGCGGCCCGCCTCGGCCTCGGGCAGCGCAACGAAGCGGGCGGCGCCGCCCTCGACGACGAACACCCCGAGCGCGCCGCCGCGCTCGACCACCAGCGCCGGGGGGACGTGGAGGCGGCTGTCGCGCCACGCGAGGCGGCCCGCCGCGCCGGGGAGCGGGGACTCATCGGGAAAGCTGAGCCTCGCCTCGCGGGTGCGGGTCGCGGTGTCGACGGCGGGGAGGACGGTGCGCAGCACCGCGGGGTAGCGCTCCCCTTCGTGCTCGAAGTGGAGCGCCGCGGCGTCGGTGACGGCGGGGGCATCGCGTGCCGGGATCTGGGCCCGGACCTCGATGTCCTCCAGGTCGCGGAGCTCGACCAGCGCCTCGCCGGGGGAGACGTACTGGCCCACCGCGGCGTGTCGCGCCATCACCAGGGCGTGGAAGGGGCTCTCGACGCCACACCGGGAGACGTCGAGCTTCGCGCGCTCGAGCCGCGCGGCCGCCGCGCCGAGGTCGCCGCGGAGCGCCGACTGCTCGGCCTCGCGCTCGTCGAAGATCTCCCGCGATACCGATTCCTGCTCGAAGAGCTCGGCGGCGCGTTCGAGACGTCGGGTCGCGAATCGTTCCCGGGCTGCGATCGCCCGCTCGCGGGCTTCCGCCTCGCGCAACGCGGCGCGATAGTCGGCGCAGTCGAGCCGCACGAGCACCTGACCGGCCGCCACGACGTCGCCGACACGCACCGGCACCGCGTTCACCACGGCGCGCAGCTCGGCGCCCAGGGTGGGTCGGTTGAGGCTCTCGACTGTGGCGGTTGCCGAGCCCTCGGGATAGCGGGCGACCTCGACCAGAGCGGCCGTCTCGATCACCGGCTCGGCGGCGGAGGCTTCCGCTGTCGCCCACCACAGGCACCAGAGGAGGACGAGAGCAACGGTGGGCATCGGCGTCGCAAGCGTAGCCCGGGGGCGGGCACGCGCCTCCCGCGCCGCCCGGGCGCGCTGCCGCGTCGACGGCTACGCCACCAGCAGACCCACGAGTGCGTCGAGAGACTCCGCTGCGTCCAGCTCTGCGATCGCCGTCGCGATCGCAGACGCCCGCTGCTCCCCGACCGCCTCGCCGGCCAGCGCGTCGAACTTCGCGCGCAACTTGTCTCCCTGTCGATCGAGGTCGTCGGCGGGTACGCCGGCGTCGTAGGTACACGATTCGCTGCGGCCGTCGGCGAGACGCAGGGTGACGGTCGACACGGTCGTGCGGGTGCCCTCGCCACGCCGTACCCGCACCCGGTCGCGCACCGCGCAGAACTCCGGATCGCGCACGAGCTCGTCGCGGTAGCTCGCGAGCCCGCTCGTGTCGATGCCGAGCAGCGCCATCGCCGCGGTCGCGCGCAGGCTGAACTTGGCCTCGAGCCCGGTGGCGGGCTCCTGGAGGTTGCACACGTCGAGCACCGCCGGCGGGACGACGATGTCCACCTGAGAGACCGCCTCCACCTCGCAGGCGAGCTCGCGGTGGAGCTGTAGCGTCGCTTCGATCGACGCGTGGGTCAGGTAGCAGGCCGCGTGGTACTTGAAGAGCATGTCGCGGGTGCGGAAGCGGTCGGGGTCGTTCGCCAGACGCGCGGCGTCGGCGTTCCCGCCGTGGTGGGTGGCGGCGAAGCCCTGGGGCTCCTCGACCACCGCCTCTTGCGCGCTGAAGCCGTCCGCCGCCAGGGTGGCGGCGAGCAGTCCGTTGGCCGCCGCCCGCCCGGCGTGGAGGGGCTTGGCCATCGACCCGAAGCCCGACTTGAGCCCCGCTGCCTGGGTGCCGGCCAGCCCGAAGGCGTGGCGCCAGGCGTCTTCGTCGAGCCCGAGCAGATGGGCGGCGGCCGCCGCCGCGCCGAAGGTGCCGAGAGTGCCGGTGGAGTGGAAGCCCACCTCGTAGTGGGTGAAGTCGAGGAGCTCTCCGAGTCGACATTCCGTTTCGACCCCGGCGACGTACGCGGCGAGCACGTCGCGCCCGCCACAGGCGCGCCGCTCGGCGAGCGCCAACAGCACCGGGGCCACCGGGACGGTCGGGTGGCCCATCATCGCCGTGTGGGTGTCGTCGTAGTCGAGGGCGTGGGAGGCCGCGCCGTTGATCAGCGCGGCGTCGAGCAGGCTCGCGCGGGTCTCGGCCCCGATCAGCCCGTGGGCGCCGTCCGGGCCCGCGAGCTGCCGCCGCAGGATGTGGGCGAGCGGCTCGCGGCTTCCGGCGAGGGCCACCCCGGCCCAGTCGAGCAAGGCCTGGCGGGCGACCCGGAGCGCGGGCGACGGGATCGTCTCGTAGCGGACAGCTCGGGCAATTTCGATCAGGGCGTCGGTCGCGCCTCGGTCCATCGGGATGCCTTTCCGGTGGGTTCCGGCTCAGTGTGGGCCGCCGGAGGCCCGCGGAACAGGGCTGTTTTTTCGGCCTGTCCGAATTTTTTGATTGAAATGGGAATATTTCCCACATATTCTCTTCTCGTGGGACTGAATCCCACGCCGCGAACGGACGACTCAGCCCGGCCGTTTGCGGACTCCAGGGCCGGGAGTTGTGTGACCGGCCAGCGCGGGAGGGCTCCGTCGGGTCCTCCGGTGCCGAACGCGGGAGCCGGCCCCTTCACTCCCCGCATGAAGGACCGGCTCCCGCCCTCTCGGCGCCGCTCTCGGCCCCGAGGTTGGGTCGCGGGGGAGGGCGTCCGATGCAGGTGGAACGATGGAGAGCGCCCTGACTCGTGGCCTCGCTTCAGCCCTGTGGGGGGCTGTAGTCCTCGCGCTTCCCGCTCCTCCAGCCGGGGCAGAGGAGGACCGCCCCTGGTGGGCCGGCGAGCTCACGGCGTCCGCGGGCGTCGACTGGAGCGACGGCGACTACGACGAGCCCGGCGGCGACACCCAGATCCTCTACCTGCCGGTGTCCCTGTCGTACCGCCTCGACGACTTCGCCCTCACCGCCTACGCCCTCGACCAGGCCGAGCTGCGGGTGACGGTCCCCTATCTCGAGATCGACAGCCCGCTCGCGTTCTTCGCCGAGACCCCTGGGAGCGACCGACTCCAGACCGAGAGCTCCCACGAGCGCGGGGTGGGCGACGTCGTCGTCTCTGCCAGCTACACGTGGTTTCCCATGGACGACGCATGGCCGGCCCTCGAGCTCAGCGGCAAGGTCAAGCTCCCCACCGCCGATGAGACCCGCAACCTCGGCACCGGGTCCACCGACTTCGCACTCCAGCTCGACACCTTCCAGACCTGGGGGCGGGTCACGGGCTTTGCGACGGCCGGCTACCGCTTTCCCGGCGACCCGCCCGACGGCAGCTTGCGCGACACGGGCTACGCCTCCGGTGGGGTCAGCGTGCGCACCTGGTCGCGGCTCGCGCTCGGCGGCTACTACAGTTGGTTCGCGGCGTCGTCGAGCGCGCGGCACGACGCCCACGAACTCATCGGCTTCGCGTCGTTGCGCGTCTCCGAGCGAGTGAGCCTCGAGCCCTACGCAGTGTGGGGCGTGTCGGGCTACGTGCCGGACTACGCCGTCGGGATGTCGCTCCGGGTGCGCGTGCCACTGGGTCGGCGCTAGCGGATCCCGTCCGACTCCGGAACTACTGCGCTACCGGAGCCCCGTCCGATTCCGGGGACTACCGCCCTAGCTGATTGCGTCCGACTCCGGAACTACCCGTCCACCGGGCTCACGCGGTCGATCGTCGGACGCGGCGGAAGATCGGGTTTGTGCGGGCGCGGCGGACGCGGCGGGAGGTCGGGGCGGGTCGGACGCTCGGGAAGTTCCGTTGTCTCGGGGCGTGTCGGCCGGTCGAGGCCCGCCGGACGCTCGACCGCCGTCGGACGCGTGGGGGCGCCGCGGGTCGACGGGGGGGGGTCGCTTTGCGGCGGTCGAGGGGGCTCCGGGACGACCGCGTCGGGCGGCAACGGCGTTGGCGTCGGCACCGGGGGCGCAGGGGCTTTCGTCGTCGGATCGACAGGGGACCGCGACGGGTCCGGCACGGAGCGCGGTGGTTCGACCGGAGCCGGTGTCGGGGTTTCGCGTTCGGGCCGCACCCTCGACGGGAGCGGCTCCACCTGCACAGCCCGGTAGCCGCCGTCATCGCGTTCCGCGCGGATGCGCACCCGTCCGGTGGCGCGGCTCTGTTCCACCAGCGCGGGGCTCGCGCGGAGGGTCAATCCCGCAGCGCGGAGCGCCCCGGACGCGCCGGTTTCCACGCGGGTCGTCTCCAACACGAGGTGGTGTACCCCGCGTTTCGCCACGCGCTCTGACAGCGCAACGGAATCTCCGGCGAGGACCTCGATGTGGTCGGCGTGGAGCGCCGTGCCGTCGACGCTCCCGACCGCCCAGACCGTCGCGCCGCTGCGGAGCGCCGCGCTCTCGGCGGCGAGGGTCTGGGCGTCGCCCGAGGCGGCGAGGAGCGTGGTCTCCGCGTTCGTCACGAGCTGGTAACCCGCGAGACACATCCGCGCGCCGGCGCTGTCCTCGACGAGTTGGCCCAGCACCCCGGTGCCGCCGACACCGCCACTCGCGGCGAGCGCGTCGTCGCTCCGGTCTTCGGGGCCGTGCCCGGTGCCGCCGACGCCGCCGTCTACAGGTCGCTGCCCGGTGCCGCCGACCCCGCCCTCCTGCGCCGAGTGCCCGGTCCCACCGACTCCCCCCGCCCGGGGCGCGCGACCGGTGCCCCCGACCCCGCCGTCCAACTCGTCGACCGCGTGCGCGTCGGGGCACTCTGCGACCGACGGGAGCGGCCACGACAAGGCGAGCAGCGCGACGAGGGCGAGCAGCCCCCGCGCGGCGCTAGTCATCGCGGTCCTCGGCGTCGTCCTCGCCGCGGAAGAAGAAGACGCCAAAGGTCATGCGTCTCGCGTCGGGCCGCGGCTCCGACGCCGGCTCCGCCGATGCGGCATCGCGCTCCTGCAACGCAAAGGCACGGCGGTTGATCTCGGCGAGGCTGCGCTCGCCGAGCTCGCGGGCGAGCGTCTCGAGCTCTTCGATCGCCGCGGGGCTCAGATCGTCGTAGAAGACACTGCGCTCGAGAAGCGGCGCGCCCTCGCCGCGCAGGTTGTGGGCCGCGGCCGCGATGTGGTCGCGCAAATTGCGTCCGAAGAAGAAGGCCTTCTCGTCGAAGCCGCGCTCGGGGACGAAGGCGGCGCGGTTCAGAGCGACGCGGTCGTGGGCGTCGACGCTCACCACCCCGAGACGCAGCCACTCGTCGAGGACCGCGCGCGAGCGGATGTCTTTGCTCACCGATTCGACGAGACTCTCGAAGGAAGGCTCGGCGCCGCGGCGGGGGAGGGGGCGGGGCTCGCCCTCGGCGTCGTGAAAGTGCGGGTCGCCGGTCCAACGCGCTACGAGTTGCGCGCCGAGGGATGCCGCCGCCGGGGCCGGATCGCGTTCGCCCGCATCCTCGCGCAGACGCCGCACCTCCTTGCGGTGGATTCCCGTGAGCAGGCTCACCCGGGTGGTGGTCTGCGCCTTGCCCTCGATCCCGAACTCCCGCTCCGCCATCTCGACGTAGGTCTCGCGGAGAAGACCCGCGAGAGTCGGCCAGGTGATCCGGTGGTCGAGCAGGAGCCGCACCAGAGGCCGCGCCAGCCGTTTGAGGGCCGCGATGAGCGCCCGCGGGGGCCCCGCGAGGGCGGCGGGCTGGGGATCGGGGGAGCTCATACGCGGGAAAATTTACCACAGGAGAAGCGGAGCGCCCCCGCGTAGACTCCTGCCCGGATCTCCGCGCTCCGCGGTACCGTTCCGGCCTCCGCACCTCTCTCGAGCCAGCCAAGGAGCCACCCATGCGTATCGGAATCATGTCTGGAGCCCCCGGCGGGGCCGTGCCCCCCGAATCGACCGTCGACGACTTCGTGGCCTTCGCCAAACGCCTGGAGACCCTCGGCTTCGACAGCCTGTGGATGGCGCAGATCTTCGGGATCGACGCGATCGCCACCCTGGGCTTTGCCGGGCGCGAGACCGAGCGCATCGAGCTGGGAACGGCCGTGGTGCCGACCTACCCGCGTCACCCGGTCGTGATGGCCCAGAACGCACTCACGACGAACGCCGTATCTGGCGGGCGCTTCGCGCTCGGGATCGGGCTCTCGCATAAAATGGTGATCGAGCCCATGTTCGGATACTCGTTCGACCGGCCGGCGCAGCACATGCGCGACTACCTCGAGGCGTTGAACCCGCTGCTCCGCGGCGAGGTCGCGCGACCCAAGAGCGACAACTACCAATTCAACGCCCAGCTGAGCGTCCCCGGTGTGCCGGCGCCGAGCGTGTTGGTCGCTGCTCTGGGCGAGCGCATGCTGAAGCTCACCGGCGAGCTCGCCGACGGCACGATCACGTGGATGTGTGGGCCGCGCACCCTCGACGAGCACATCGGCGGAACGCTTCGCGCCGCGGCCTCGGCGGCGGGGCGTCCCGAGCCCCGGGTCGTCGCCGGCCTCCCGGTCGTCCTGACCGACCGCCCCGCCGAGGCGCGCGAGACGATCGCCAAACAGCTCGAGATCTACGGCCAGCTCCCGTCGTACCGCTCGATGCTCGACCGCGAGGGCTACGACGGCCCCGCCGACTGCGCGTTGGTGGGCGACGAGACAGCCCTGCGCGAACAGCTCGCGGCGATCCGCAACGCCGGGGTCACCGACCTCGACGCCGCGCTGGTCCCCGTCGACGACGGCGCGATCGACCGCACCCTCGAGTTCCTCGCGGCGGAGCGCGGCGCCTAGCGCAAGGCGACCCGGCCGGGGCGTGTCCGCCGGGTCGGGGTGCGGCCACTCAGGCCTCCGGGAACGCCAGACCACACGACGGGCATTCCTCGGCGTGGGGAGGAACGGGGTCGCGGCACGCCGGGCAGAAACCCGGGGGAGCCGCCGGCGTGCTCACCGCGTTCGACAGATGCGGGATGAGCGATTCGAGGAACTCTCGATGAATCGCTTCTGCCCGCGGACGGTCGTCGGCTTCGACGAAGATGGACGCCCTGGCCAAGTGTCCCGCGCTGCCGCGATTCCAGTCGACCTTCCGCGTGCCGCCGTCCGTCACGAGGGTGAACCGCACGTCGGCCTCTCGGAGGCTGTCGAGAAGAGCGGCGACCTTTGCAGGGTGCTCGTCTGCGAGGTGGTGCATCCGCGAGAGTTGGGGAGGAACCCCGTCGCGTTCCGGCGGCGCTCCCTCGAGCCCGCGGTGGCAGTGCACACACTCGGAGTAGTCGTCGGGAAACTGCGCGTCGCAGGAGCTACAGAGTTTCACCCAGCGCTCCCCGCTAGAACTTGAGCAGCTCGGTCTCGAGGCTCTGGAGGTCGAGCACGCCGACCGCGTTGTAGCCCTTCATGTGGCCGGCGCATTCGCCGGGGTTGAAGGTGAGGCGGTGGCCGTCGTCGGCGAGATGGTGGCGGTGGGTGTGGCCGTGGAGCGCCACCCGCGCGGTGGTGCCCTGGGCGTCGAGGTCGAGGGGGTCGTGAACCACGACCAGTTGGCGGCCGGCCCACTCGAGGTGGAGGACGCTTTCGGCGAACTCGAAGCCGTGGCGCGCGACGGCAGCGTCGAGGGCGTCGCGCTCGAGGTCGTTGTTGCCAAAGACGCCGTAGAGCGGCGCGTCGAGCCGGGCGAAGACGTCGAGGGTCTTCGCCTGGGTGATGTCGCCCGTGTGTACGACGCGCTCGACGCGGGCGGCCGCAAAGAGCTCCACGATGCGCTCGACGTTGCGCAGCTGGTTGTGGGTGTCGCTGACGACGCCGATGCGCATGGCGCGTCCGAGTGGGATCCGGGGGGAGCGCGGCCGTCGCCGGCCGCGCCGCCCTTAGCCCTGAGGGGCTTCCAGGATGTGGATGCCGCAGGCGCTCCCGAGCCCGATCACGTGGGTGAGGCCCAGCCGTGCGCCGTCGACCTGGCGCTTGTCGGCCTCGCCGCGCAGGTGGGTCGACACCTCGTAGATGTTGGCGATGCCGGTGGCCCCGAGCGGATGCCCCTTCGAGAGGAGCCCGCCGGAGCAGTTCACCGGGATGCGGCCGCCGAGGGCCGTCTCGCCTTCGTCGATCATCCGGCCCGCCTCGCCGTCTTTGCACAGCCCGAGGTTCTCGTAGTGGAGGATCTCGGCGGTGGCGAAGCAGTCGTGGAGCTCGACCAGGTCGATCTCGTCGGGGCCCACCCCCGCCATCTCGTAGGCCTGCGCGGCGGCGTTGCGTGTGCAGGTGTTGACGTCGGGCATCACGAGGTCGCGTTCCTGCCACGGGTCGCTAGTCATCACCGAGGCGCGGATCTTCACGGCCCGGCTCGCGAGCCCGAGCTCCTTCACCTTCGCTTCCGAGGCGATCACGGCCGCCGCCGAGCCGTCGACGTTCACCGAGCACATCAGCTTGGTGTTCGGGTAGGCGATCATCTCGGCGTTCATCACCTGGTCGAGGGGCGTCTCGATCTGGTACATCGCCTTGGGGTTCAGGGTGGAGTGGTGGTGGTTCTTCACCGAGACCTTGGCGAACTGCTCGAAGGTGGTGCCGTGGTTGCGGGCGTGTTCCATCCCGGCTTCGGCGAACACCGCGGGCATCAGCCCCGAGCCCAGCAGCCCCTCCTTCGGGATCCCCTGCTTGGCGTCGGCGCTCCCGAGGAGGCCCTTCCCCATCTGCTCGACGCCTACGGCGAGGACGAGGTCGTAGACCCCGGCCTTCACGCCCATCCACGCCTCGCGGAAGGCCGTGGCGCCGGTGGCGCAGGCGTTGGCGCAGTTCACGACCGGGACGCCGGTCTGGCCGATCTCCTGGAGGATGCGCTGCCCCACCATGGCGTTGGCCTGGTAGAGGTTTCCGCAGTAGAGCGCCTCCATCTGCTGGATCTTGAGCCCGCAGTCCTCGAGGGCGAGGAGCGCCGACTCGGCGCCGATCTGCGGCACCGTCCGGTCGGGGAAACGGCCAAATTTGATCATGTCGACGCCGACGACGTAGGCATCACTCATCGCGGATTCCTCCCGGGGTGGATTGCGAGCTACGCGTCGCGCGGCTCGAAGAAGTAGCTGAGATAGCGGTTGCCATCGCGGTCTTTGCGACCGAGGGCGTCCGCGTAGATCACGCGCACCGGCATACCGATCTTCACCTTCTCGGGGTCCGGGTCGATGTTCACGAGGTTGCCCTTCACGGTGCCGCCGCCGTCGAGGTCGACGATGGCCGAGACGTAGGGCACCTCGATCCCCGGGAAGGAGCGGTGCACGATCGAAAAGACGTAGAGGTGGCCCTCGTTCGAGAGCACTTCGGTCTGGAGCTGGCCCTGGGTACCGCACTTGCTGCACACCTCGCGGGCGCCAACGAACACCGCGTCGCAGGCCCCGCAGCGGTGGCCCTCGAGGTAGGGGTCGCCGTCCTCGGGGATCTTCAGGAAATCGACGGCGGGGAGGGGCGGGGCGTCGGGCTGCGCATCGGCCATACTTAGCGTCCTCAGCGTCCTGTTCGGTTGTCCGGTGACGGTGCCGGGAGACGCGGGCGCCGTCCCGGGGAAGGGAGACGACCAAGATGCCAGCCACCGAGGGGGGGCGCAACGAGGCGGCGCTCTGCCGGCTCGACGAGATCGAGGACGGCGGCGCCAAGGGGTTCCGGGTAAAGGCCTACGGCATCGAGCACCGCCTCTTCGCGGTGCGCCGGGGGCGCCGGGTCTACGTCTACCGCAACGACTGTCCCCACGTCGGGACGCCCCTCGACTGGGTGCCCGACCAGTTTCTCGACAGCGCCCGGGAGAACATCATCTGCGCCACCCACGGCGCGCTATTCCGGCTCTCGGACGGCTACTGCTTCGCCGGGCCCTGCGTCGGCGCCTCCCTCGAGCCCGTTTTCTTCGAGGTGCGCGGCGAGGTACTCTACGTGCCGATCGACACGCTCGAAGACCCCTGATCCCGCTACCGCCTCGACGCGGCCCCACCGGCCCGACGCGCGGTCGGCGCCCCGAGACGATCTCGGCGGCACCGTCGGACGGCCCCCTGGGCGCCGGCCGGTGGGCGCGGGGCAGACGAGCCCGAACCCAACCCTCTGAGGAGAACAGCTGATGGCCATCCAGGTCGGTGACCGGATTCCCGACGTAACCGTGAACGTGGCGACCGCCGAAGGTATGGAGGCGACACCCACCGCCGATTTGATGAAGGGCAAGGTCGTGCTCTTCGCCGTCCCCGGCGCGTTTACCCCCCTGTGCTCGGCGCAGCACCTGCCTGGCTACGTGCAGCAGGCCGACGCGATCCTCGCCAAGGGCGTCGACCGCATCGTGTGCCTCTCTGTCAACGACGCCTTCGTGATGGGCGCCTGGGGCAAGGACCAGTCCGTGGGCGAGAAGGTCGTGATGGCCGCCGACGGCAGCGCCGACCTCACCCGCGCGTTGGGGCTCGAGCTCGACGCGACGGGTTTCGGGATGGGGGTGCGGGCCCAGCGCTTCGCCCTCGTCGCCGAAGACGGCGTGGTGAAGCACCTCGCGGTCGAGGAGAACCCGACCCAGCTCGAGGGGAGTAGCGCCGAGGCGATCCTCGCGGCCCTCTAGCGTGCGAGACGAGCTCGTCCGCGCGCTCAGCGCGGACGAGAGCGTTTCGGTCCGGGTTCTGGTGGGGACGGAGCTGGTGCGCGAAGCCACGCGTCGCCACCAGACCTCCCCCACCGCGAGCGTCGCCCTCGGGCGGGCGCTGATGGGCGCCGTGCTCCTGGCGAGCGAGGGGCAGGACGGCGAGTGGGTGCAGATCCAGCTCCGCGGCGACGGGCCCCTGGGCACCGTCACCGTGAGCTCGAACAGTGAGGGGCGGGCCCGGGGATTCGCGGCCCATCCCCAGGCGGACCTGCCGCCGCGGGGCGACCGCTTCGACGTCGCGGGCCTCGTCGGCCTGGGCGCCCTCCACGTCGACCGCAACCACATCTCGTGGAAGCAGCCGTACAGCGGCATCGTCCCCCTCACCTCGGGCGAGATCGCCCAGGACCTCGCGCTCTACCTGCTCGAGAGCGAGCAGAAGCCCTCGGCGGTGGCGCTCGGGGTGTTCCTCGGGCCGGGCGGTGAGGTCGAGGCCGCGGGCGGCTACCTCGTCCAGAGCCTGCCCGAGGCCCCGCCCGAGGCACTCACCCGGGTCGAGGCCCACGTCGCCTCGCTCCTCGATCTCTCGGTGCGGCTCCACGACGGCGTCACCGCCCAGCAGATTCTCGACGAGCTCCTCGAGGGGATCCGCCACGGCGAGCCCACCCGCAGCTACCCGCGCTTCTCGTGCCCGTGCAACCGCTCGCGGGTGCTGCGCGCCGCCACCCTGTTGGGGCGCGAAGAGGTGCGGGACATCATCGAGCACGAGGAAGTGCTGGAGATTCGCTGCGAGTTCTGCGCAGAGATCTACCAGCTCCACCCCGACGCGTTGGGGAGCTACTTCCCGGACGCCTAGAGTCGATGCCCCAACGCAAAGGGCGCGCCGGGCGAATTGCCCGACGCGCCCCCGTGAGCACCCTGCGGGGTCTCAGTCGAGACGTTCGATGATCGTGGCGTTCGCCATGCCGCCGCCCTCGCAGAGGGTCTGCAGGCCGTAGCGGCCGCCGACGCGCTCGAGCTCGTTCAGCAGCGTGGCGGTGAGCCGGGTGCCGGTGGCGCCCAGCGGGTGGCCGATCGCGATGGCGCCGCCGTTGCGGTTCACCTTCGAGAGGTCGGCCTTCAGGTCCTTCTGCCAGGCCAGCACGACCGGCGCGAAGGCCTCGTTGATCTCGACCACGTCGATGTCCGAGAGTTGGAGACCGCTCTTCTCGAGGATCTTCTGGGTCGCCGGGATCGGCGCCGCCAGCATGATCACCGGGTCGCAGCCCGCGAGCGAGAAGGCGTGGAAGCGCGCGCGCGGCCGCAGCCCGAGCTCCTTGGCCTTGTCGGCGCCCATCACCAGGGCGGCCGAGGAGCCGTCGGTGATCTGGCTCGAGTTCGCCGCGGTGATCTTGCCGTCTTCCTTGAAGACGGGCTTCAACGTGCCGAGCTTCTCCACCGTCGAGCCGGGCCGGATGCCCTCGTCGGCAGTCATCATGCTCTTGACGCCGTCCTCGCGGGTGATCTCCACCGGGACGATCTCGTTCTGGAAGTAGCCCTTCTCGGTGGCCTCGGCGGCGCGCCGGTGCGACTCGACCGAGTAGGTGTCGAGCTCTTCGCGGGAGAGGTCCCACTTCTCGGCGATGATCTCGGCCGAGATGCCCTGGTCGACCAGGCCGCCGACGTTGTAGAGGTTCAGGTCCTCGTAGCGTTTCTCGAGGCCGGTGCTGTAGGGCTCGCCGGTGTCGCCACCGCGCGTGGAGAACATCGGGACACGGCTCATCGACTCGACGCCGGAGGCGACGACGACATCGTAGGCGCCGGCCATCACGCCTTGGGCGGCGAAGTGGGCGGCCTGCTGGCTCGATCCGCACTGGCGGTCGACGGTGGTGCCGACGACGGAGTCGGGGAAGCCGGCGTTCAGCGCGGCGTTGCGCGCGATGTTGGTGCCCTGCTCGCCGGTCTGCGACACGCAGCCCATGATCACGTCCTCGATCAGCGCCGGGTCGACCCCGGTGCGCTCGACGAGGGCTTTGAGGGTGTAGGCCGCCAGGTCGACCGGGTGCCAGGTATTGAGCTGCCCGCCGACCTTGCCCCGTCCGAGGGGGGTCCGGACCACGTCAACGATCACCGCGTCTCGCATCGAGAGTCTCCAAATGTCATGGGATGGTCATGGGATGATGTGGCTGAAGGGCGCGCAGCATAGCAAAGGCAAGCGCAGGGCCTCGCCCTGCGCGCGCAGCGGCGCCGTAGGCGCCGCGAAGTCCATAAGGCTGCGTCCGACGATCTGGATGCTTTTGACCCGCACCCCGGCAAAGCGCAGGGCTTTGCCCTGCGCGCGCAGCGAGCCATAGGCGAGCGAAGTTCACGAAGGCCGCCCCCGCCCCACCTAGGCTGACCACCGCCACACTTCGATTGGCCGGCACCCCGGCGAACCGCCCAAGCCGCACCTCGGGAGCGGCCGGAGCCGAGGGTCCCCTCCGCGGACCTGGCCGCCGCGGGCTTCCGGCGGGTACACGCGCGCGTAGAGGGCGGCACACGGAATGGTCCGCTCCGGGGACCCTCGGCTCCGGCCACGGGTCGAAGCGCTGATGCGGGGCTGGCGCCTCCGAAGCGGTGCTCCCTGCGATCACGGTCTCTCGCACACCGAGCTCTCGCGACGCCTCCGCACGCACATCGCACGCGAAGGATCTCGAAGGCTCTGCTGTCCGCGAAGAGAGGAGTTCCGTTGCGGCAGCACGGACCTTCCGTGCGGAGCTCCACCTCGATCCTCTTGACCGGCACCCCGGCAAGCGCAGGGCAAAGCCCTGCGCGCGCAGCGAGCCGAAGGCGAGCGAAGTTCACGAAGGCCGGTCTCCGCCCGACCTCGGACCTCTTGATCGGTACCCCGAGGGCCTCGCCCTGAGCGCGCAGCAGCGCCTTCGGCGCTGCGAAGTCCACAAGGCTGCCTCTCGCAGCGTACCCAACCTTTCGGAGCTAAGAGCGCTGCTCGAGCCCCTCGAGAATTTCGCGGTGCCGCAGACGCGTGAGTGGGTAGCCCCGGGCGAAGAGCAGGCCGATGGCGATGAAGACGACGGGTCCCAGCGCGGTGAGCCAGCGGATCGCCTGGCGGGCGGGCTCGCCGAGGGCGTGGGGGTCGGCGACGGTCTGGTACCCGAAGAGGTCGAGGATGGCGAGGGCGGCGAAGATGCCGAGGGCGCCGCCGAGCTTGCGGACGAAGGTGAAGATGCCGTTGTAGATGCCCTCGCGGCGTTCGCCGTTCTCGAGCTCGGCCTCGTCGATCACCTCGCCGATCATCGACCACGGCATCAGGTCGACGACGGCGAAGCCGACCGCGAAGAGCGGGGTGATCAGGAAGTAGGCGAGCGCGGGCCACGAGGGCTGCGCGAACAGGAGCGAGAACGAGATGGCCATCCACCAGAGGCTTCCGACGATGAAGACCCGCGCCTTGTCCCGGCGCTCGGCCACGCGTCGCCAGAACACGTAGCCGACGATCACGAAGAGAAAGAAGCAGCCCATCACCGGCTCGAAGAGGTCGGCGCGGAAGAGCCAGAAGGTGTAGAAGAGCAAGAGCATCGTGCTCGCGATGTCCATCGCGACGCGGCCAAAGAGATAGAACCCGATGAGCCGGCGGAAGTTGGCGCGCGCCAGGGCCTCGCGGGCGCTCGCCAGCAGGGGGGCGTGGCTCGGGCGCTCGCTGAAGCGCTCGAAGGTCGCGGCGAAGACGACGAACCACAACGGGATCAGCGCCACCCCCACACACCATCCCGCGCTCGCGAAGCCCGACGCGCCGCCGCCGAAGGCATCGGCCAGGGGCCGCATCGCGAGGGCGAAGACCGCGCCCACGATCGACCCGGCCGCGCGGTAGGTGTTGAGGGTGGTGCGCTCGTCGTAGTCGGCGGCCATCTCGGGGAGCACCGAGAGGTAGGGGACCGAGGGGACGGTCATCGCCAAGCTGAACAGACAGTAGATGACGGCGTAGTAGGCAAAGCGGGCGAGCTCGCCGTCGAAGGGCGCCTCGCTCCAGAGCAGGGCGAAGAGCACGCCGTAGGGGATGGCGCCGACCACGAAGAAGGGGCGACGGCGCCCGAACCGGGTGCGGGTGCGGTCCGAGAGCCAGCCCATGAGCGGGTCGCTGAAGGCGTCGACGAATCGACCCAGCAACGGGATCAGCCCGGCGTAGAGCGGCCGGACCTCCGCGACCTGAGTCAGGAAGTAGCCGGCGTAGACCAGTGCCAACGCGACGAGCCCTGTGTTCAGCGACACGTCGCCCAGCGCGTAGCCCAGCTGGCGGGCGACTCCGAGACGGGGCGCGGCGGCCGGCGGCGCGGGCCCGGCGGGCGCGCTCACCGCGCGCCGGTGATCGCGGGGTCGAGGTCGACGCCGACCGGGCAGTGATCCGAGCCGGTCACGTCGGGGAGGATGAAGGCGCGTTTTACAAAGGGGAGGGCGGTCTTCGAGGCGTAGACGTAGTCGATACGCCAGCCGACATTGCGGGCGCGGGCGCCTCCGCGCTGGCTCCACCAGGTGTAGTGGCCCGGGCTCGGTTCGAGGGCGCGGAAGGTGTCGGTCCAGCCGGCGGCCAGCCAGCTGTCGAGCTCCTCGCGCTCGACCGGGAGAAACCCGCTGTTCTTCACGTTCTCCTTGGGTCGCGCCAGGTCGATCTCGCGGTGGGCGGTGTTGAAGTCGCCCATCACCAGGACCCGCGCGCCGCCGCGCCGCAGCCGTTGCACGGTGTCGAAGACGGCCCGGTAGAAGTCGAGCTTGTACGGCACCCGGCTGTTGTCGCGCGCGTTGCCGCTGCCCTTGGGGAAGTAGACGTTGGCGACGACCAGCCGGCCGAAACGCGCGAGCTGGAAGCGCCCCTCGACGTCGAAGCGGGGGTCACCGAGCGAGGTCACGACGCGGTCCGGGACGCTCCGGGAGAAGAGACCGACCCCGCTATAGCCCCGCCGCTCGGCTGGGGCGAAGTGGGTGTGGTAGCGCTTCGGGGTGCGGATCTCGGGTTCGAGCTCGTCGGGGAGCGCCCGCACCTCCTGGACGCCGACCACTCCCGCCCGGCTCTTGCCGAGCCACTCGCCAAAGCCCTTGCGGCTGCACGAGCGCAGCCCGTTGACGTTCCAGGAGACGACGCGGAGCGGGGCCGGCATCGCCCCTCAACCGCCGCCCTGACAGCCGCGGTAGATCGAGATCCCCACGGCGACCGCGATCCATATCAGCGACAACACGATGCGCACCGCCCCCGGCGGCTTGCGCACCGCCTCCGCGTCGTCGCCGGCGTCGAGCTCACCCGGCGGGCCCATCCCCTCCGGGATCGTGGTGGCGCCGATCTCCGGGAGCACAGCCTGGTGGAGCCGCCCGGTGTCGTCGGGTCGCTCCCGCATCACGGGCCCGCCGCAGTGGACGCACTGACGGGTCTTGGGCGGATGGCTGACGCGGCAGCTCGGGCAGTAGGCTTCGTAGCTCGGCGGTGCTTTCATGCGCTGGTGGCCCCTCGGGTGGCCAGCCATGGTTCGGCTTTCCGGCGCAGTCTCAAGACACTTTCGTCGAGATCGAGCTCGGTGAGCCCCGCCGTGGTGAACCAGCGAAGGTCGGTCGACTCGTCGCTCTGCACGAGGGGTTGGTCCGGGCCGGCCCGCAGCAGGAAGCGCAGGTCGTGGTGCTCGTGGGCCGGCTCCCCGCCGCGCGCCGGGATCACGTGGACGTCGAGGTCGAGGAGCCTGTGCTCGTCGAGCGCGGGCACCGGCTCGAAGCGCTCCATTCCCGACTCCTCTCGGGCCTCGCGCAGGGCGACGGCGAACACGTCGGCGTCGCCGTCCGCGTGGCCGCCCAGCTGGAGCCAGCGCCCGAGCTTGCGGTGGTGGGTCAGCAGGGCGCGGGCGCCCGCCGGGTCGACGATCCAGCACGACGCGGTGATGTGGCCCGGGGTGAAGCAGTCGCGCTCGAAGCAGCGCGGCTCCGCGTCGACGAGCGCCCGGACCCGCGCCGTCACGGCGCGCTCGTCGGGGTGGGCCGCGTCGTAGTGGTCCAGCAGCTGCAGAAGAGGCCTTCGGTGCAAGTCGACATCCTACGCGGTGCATCCTAGCCGCTCGGCTGAGCGCTGTGCGACCATCGCCGACCGCGTCGCACCGTCTCCGGTGTCGATCGCACAGGGAGCTCGACTTGGACGACACCCACACCGCGTACCGCACCTGTCCCCTTTGTGAGGCGACCTGTGGTCTGGCGCTCCGCGTGCGCGGGCGCCGGGTCGAGGCGGTACGCGGCGACGCCGAGGACGTATTCAGCCGCGGCTACCTGTGCCCCAAAGGCGCCGCGCTCGGCGAGCTCCACCACGACCCCGACCGGCTGCGCCGCCCCCGGGTGCGCGAGGGCGCCGGCTGGCGCGAAGTCTCCTGGGACGAGGCCTTCGACCGGGTCGCAGCGGGCCTGGCGCCCTACGCGTCGCCGAGCCGCCCGCGCGACCGCGCCCGCGACGCCGTCGGCGTCTACCTCGGCAACCCCAACACCCACAATCTCGCCAACCTGCTCTTTGT
>CAJHXS010000291.1_pt1 | contig 27586 bp, 30 predicted proteins | sample 9198591 | NCBI WGS metagenome assembly CAJHXS01 (sample SAMEA7708347, study PRJEB35096) | sediment metagenome | biome: marine neritic benthic zone biome [ENVO:01000025]; feature: sediment [ENVO:00002007]; material: shallow marine sediment [ENVO:03000034] sea grass bed [ENVO_01000059] ... | reverse complement strand
CTCTATCGGCAACGACAAGGGCCCGCCCGAGCGGGGGAAGCTCGGACGGGCCCCTCGGGTCGAAACCCGAATTGCGGTGTGGCCTTGCCCTACTGGAGCAGGGACAACGCCGCCTGGGTCGATACGTTGGCCTGCGCCAACACCGAAATCCCTGCCTGCTGCAGCACCTGGAAGCGCGTGAGCGAGGCGGTCTCGGAGGCGACGTCGACGTCACGGATCCGCGACTCGGCCGCAGACGCGTTCTCGACGGCCACGCTGAGCGACCGGATCGTCGACTCGAGCCGGTTCTGCGCGGTACCGAACTGCGAGCGCAGGGTCGTGATCTGGTTGATCGCGCTGTCGAGGAACGCGAGCGCGGAGCCCGCAGTCGCCGCGGTCGACACGGTCAGGGCGTTGATGCCGATGCCCGTCGCGGTCGCGTCCACACCCGTCACCGTGATGCGGTCGTTGGCGGTGTTCTGGATCCCGACCTGGAAGGTCACCGAGCCAGCCGCCGCGTTGAGCAGCGCCGTGCCGTTGAACTCGGTCACTTCCGCGACCCGCGAGATCTCGCCGATCAGGGTCGTGAACTCGTCGTTCAGGACGGCGCGCTCGGAGGCCCCGAGGGTCCCGTTCGCCGACTGCACCGCGAGCTCGCGCAGCCGAATCAGAATGCCGCTGGTCTCGTTGAGGGCGCCTTCGGCGACCTGCAGGAGCGACACGCCGTCGTTGGCGTTGCGCTGGGCCTGCGAGAGACCGCGAATTTCCGCGCGGAAGCGCTCGGAAATCGCGAGCCCGGCGGCGTCGTCGGCGGCGCGGTTGATCCGCAACCCCGAGGACAGACGCTCGAGCGAGCGGTTCAGCTGCACCGTGTTGTTCACAAGGTTTCGCTGCGCATTGATCGACGCAATGTTCGTGTTGACTCGAAGTCCCACTTCCAATCCTCCGTGAGTGTTCAAACGTCGCCGTCGATCCTTGACGGCGCCGGCTTACGGCCCGCGGAAAGTGCAATCGCAATGCCACGAGAAGGGCGGGTTTTGTGCTCGGGGGAAGGCCGGAGAGGTCGAGACCGACCCGCGGTCACCGCGGTCGGGCGGCGGATGCCCCCTTGTTGCCGGGTGCCCGCGCCACGGCTTCCGCCGGCGCCATCCCCGCCGCAGTTTCGAATTGGAACTCGCGTTTCAAGCTGAGTGCCGCAAAGCGTCGCCGCTTTAGGGGAAGGCCCGGGAGCCGGGCACTGAACTTGCTCTCTGTCCGCGCATGTCCCCGTCGGCCGTCGAGGTGCGCGCCCCCGCCGCCGAGGAGCGCGACGCGCTCTACCAGTGGCTGAATGGCGGGCTGCGGCGCGGCGGCTGGCGTCGGCTGGAGCGCGAGTTCCCCACTGTCGCCGAGCGGGGGCCGCTCTCGGGGCACGTCGTCGCGCTCCACGAGGAGCGCTTCGCCGCCCACGCCCTCGCCCACACCGCGGAGCTCCGCGCCGGGCCCCACCGCTTTTCGGTGGGCATGATCGGCATGGTCTACACCGACCCAGCGCGCCGCGGGGCCGGGCTGGCGCGACGCTGTATCGAGGCCGCAGTGGAGGAGATCCGGCGCCGCGGTGCGGGGCTGTGTCTGCTCTGGAGCGAGCTCGACGACTTCTACCGGCGGCTGGGCTTCGTGCGGGCCGGCCGCGAGTGGTTCTTCTGGCTGGAGCGCCAGGCCCTCGAAGCCCGGGTGGCCGCCGGCGCGTCCTCGCTCACGGTCGGCGCGCCGGGCCCCCACGACTGGCCGGCCCTCGAGGCGCTCTACGCGGGCCACGACGCCGGGGCGCTACGCCCCCCCGGCGCGCTGCGCCGTCTCGCCGAGGGGCCGGAGTGCACCCTCGCGGTCGCCCGGGACGGGTTGGGGATCGCCGCCTACGCCGCCCGGGGGCGGGGCGACGACTTTCCCGACATCGTGCACGAGTGGGCCGGCGACCCGAGCGCAGTGATGGCGTGTCTGGCCGCCCTCGCCGCCGGGCGGGATTGGCTGGGCGTGCTCTGCCCACCGACGGCGCGCGCCTTGCTCGCGACCCTCGCCGCCGGGGGCTTTCGCCGCTTCCGCAACGACCTGGCCTGGTGCCGCGTGGTGGACGCCGCCCTGCTGTGGCGTCAGCTCGCGGATCACGCGCCGCCACTGCGCGCCCTCGAGGTGTCGGGCGCCGGCGACCAGATCGCGTGCCGCGGCCCCGACGGGGAGATGGACCTCGACGCCAGCGTCTTTCTCGGCTGGGTGCTCCACGGCGACGAGCCGCCGGCGCTGACGCGGGTGGTGGACGAGGCGGGGCGCATCGCGCTGCGCCAGGTCCTCCCGGTGCCGCTCTATCTCTGGGGCTTCGACTCGGTCTGAGCCGCCGCCCAGGGAACCCGGTAGCGGGTGTCGTAATCCGGATCGGCGAGGATCGCCTGGCGCCCGACGCGCTTTTCGACCCCGATCAGCAGCGGGGCCGCGAGGTTCAGGGTGACACCGTCGGCGTCGGGTTGTGCGACGACCAGGATCTGCAGCGAGTTCTCGGTCACCACGCCGAGCCCCTGCCAGTCGCGCGCCTCGAGCACCGGGCGGTAGTCGGGGACGAAGAGCCACGGATCGGCCACCACGAAGCCCAGCTCCGGAGCGTCGGCCGAGATCATCCACGCGAAGTGGCTCTCGCGGTCGTGGTGGCGCACCAGAAAGCGCTTCGCCTCCGGGAAGCCCGGCAGCCCCGGAAAATGGAGCAGCTCCGACTCGTCGAAGGAGAGCGTGCCGAAGCGCCGGCTCACCAGCTCATGTTGCGTCATGGGGCTCGTCCTCCTGCGGGGGCCAGGCGGCGCCGGTCGCCATGGCCTCGCGGTTCGCCTCGGCGATGCGCTCGTAGAGCTCTTCCCGGTAGATCATCACCTCGCTCGGTGCTTCGACGGCGATACGCACGGCCTGGCCGCTCACCGACACGACGGTCACCCGCACCTCGTCCCCGATGCGGAGGCTCTGGTCGACTTTGCGCGAGAGCACCAGCATGGCTAGCGGAGGAAGTCCATCAGCGAGGGCTGCAGCACCCGCGAGGTGGCGTCGAGGGCGGCGCGCAGGGCGTTCTCCTGGATCACCAGATTGGAGTACACCTCGACCGTGTCGGCGTCCTCGGCTTCGGAGCGTTGCGCTTCGAGGCTCACGCGGTCGCGGCCCAGCGCGTCGCGGGCCGCGTCCATGCGGCCGTCGGCGGCGCCGGCGCGCACCTGCTCGAGATTCAGCTGGAGCTGGGCGCGGTCGAAGCGGTCGAGCCCCGCCCGCAGCGCGGTGGCGTCGTTGTTCTGTAGGTCGTTCCACAGCGTCGCGAGCAGATCGAAGAGATCTTCGCGCCCCGGGTCGACCACGCTGTCGCCGTCGGCGTCGCCCAGGAAGACGCGGCGTCCGTCGAGGGTGCTCGCCACCTGGACCCCCGCCTCGACCTCGACCTCGATCTCGGCGCCGTCGCCCTGGTAAGTGACCGTCGGCGGGGGCTGCCCGTCGACGAAGGCGCCGCTCGAAGTGAACGCGGCGGCGTCGTTCTGGTAGCCGGCGAAGACGTAGGCCCCGCTGTGACGCGCGTTGGCGTTGGCGAGGAGCTCGTCGTGGAGCGACGCGACCTCGGCGGCGATCGCGAGGCGCGAGTTGGCGTCGAGGGTGTCGTTGCTCGCCTGGATCGCGAGCTCGCGGGCGCGGGTCACGACGTCCACGCTCGAGTCGATCGCGACCTCGACCTTGCGCAGCCGCCCCTGCCCCTGGCCGACGTTGCGCTCGAACTGTTCGCTCGCGGCCTGGGCGCTCCGCACCTGCATCGCGAGCCGCGCGGCCACGGGGTCGTCGGAGGGCGTGTTGACCCGCAGCCCGCTGGTCGCCTGCTCCTGGGTCGCGGCCAGACGCAGCCGTTGGCTGTTGATGTTCGCGAGGGCGGTGCGGAGCAGCATCGCGCTGGTGACACGCATGGCGGCGATCTCCTAGAGGAGGGAGAGGAGCGAGTCCAACATCTCGTCGACGTTGGCGATCACCCGGGCGTTGGCCTGAAACGCGGCCTCGAGACGAATCAGGTTGGCCATCTCTTCGTCGAGCGACACCCCGGAGAGCTCGTCGCGTCGGTCTTCCACGAGCTGCAGGGTGCCCCGCTGCTGGGTCTCGGCGGACGCGACGACCCGGGCCTGCTGACCGATGTCGGCCACCACGGCGGCCAGATGGTCTCCGAGGGTGCGGGTCGGCCCGGTCGCGGGGCCGGGGGGATCGCCGGGGAGAAAGAGCGCGGCCGCCGAGTCGCGGAGCGCCGCCAGGGCCAGCGCGTTGCGGTTGTCACCGGGGTCGGCGCCGAGACCGGCGGCGATCGCGTCGGTCGACGCGGCGATGGCCGGGTCGAGGCCGATCGTCGCGGCGGCGTCCTCGACGGCGGCGAAGGCGGTGAAGAAGTTGCCCACGCTCCCACCCAGCCCCTGCCCCGCCCCGTGTACCGCGTTCACCTGCTCGCTCAGGTTGTAGGCGATCGTGTCGAGGGAGCGGATCGCGGCGGGCAGGATCGAGTCGCGCACCGCGAGGTGGCCGCCGATCGAGCCCCCCCCGATCACCCCGGAGAGGTCCACGGGGTTGGCCGGGTCGCTCGAGGTCAGCAGCGAGAACGACGGGTCGAAGGGATGGGACGGATCCTGGACCGCAAAGAGCTGGGTCACGGTGTTGCCCTGGACCAGCGAGATGCCCCCGCCGATCATCACCACCGCGGCGCCGTTGCCGTCCTCGAAGGTCGTGACGTCCACGAGCTGGGCGAGGTCGCGCAGCGCCCGGTCGCGCTGGTCGCGCAAATCGGTCGCGGGGGTCACCGCCTCCTGGGCGACGATGGCGTCGTTCAGGGTGGCGATCTCCTGGGTGAGGGCGTTGACCTGGTCGACTTCGGAGACCAGGGCGGAGTTCGCCGAGGCCTGGATCCCCCGCAGCTTCGCGTCGTAGCTCTTTAGGGTCTGTACCAGGTTCTGGGCGATCCCCCGCAGCGCCTCGCGTTCGGCGGGCTGGCCGGGCGAGGTTGCCGAGGCCAGGTCGCCGAGGGCGGCGTAGAAGGCGTCGAGTACCCCGCCGAGACCGCTCGCGCCCTGCTCGTTCACCACCGCCTCGACCTGGTCGAGGGCCTGTCGCTGGGCTTCGAGGGAGCCGATCCCCGCCTGCTCGCGCAGGAGCTGCCCCTGGATCAACGCGTCGCTGATCCGCAGCACCCCGACCGACTCGACGCCGAGACCCGGTGCGCCCTCGGGCCGCGTCTGCCCGGGGATCGCTTCGACCACCAGGCGCTGCCGGCTGTACCCGGGCGTATCGACGTTGGCGACGTTGTGGGAGGTGGTGGCGATGCCGCGCTGTTGCACGAGCAACCCGTTCCCCGACACCCCGAGCACTCCGAAGAGGTTCCCCATCGGAGGACCTACGCCGATTCCCGCACGAGGCGGCCGGTGCGGGGTCGGGGGCTGCGTCCGACGCCACCGGGACGGGTCGGCAGAGTTGCGTCGACGGGGAGCATGCGGCCCAGCACGCGCAGCGCGCCGCGCACCTGGAGCGTGGCGTCGCCGGCGAACACCCGGTTGGCGTCGAGGAGCTCGCGGACGGCGCCGAGCAACGCGACCAGTCGGGTGTGGGCGGCGCGGAGCGCCGGCGCCCCGCCGCGCAGGTGGTCGCAGATCCGCGAAAGGGTAACGCCGGCGGGATCGAGCCCGAGCAGACGCGCCAACTCCTGGGAGACCGCGACCCGGGTCTCCTCGAGCAGGCGCCCCTCCTCGGCCAGGGTCGCCTTCTCGCGCACCAGCTCCTCGAGACGCTCGCTCTGGAGGGCCACCATGCACTCGCGCTCGCGCTGGAGGAGGGCGCGAAACTCGACGTAGAGCCGCTCCTCCGCGGCCAACACCTCGCAGAGTCGCTCCGCCACGTGATCGATCTGGGGTTCGAGTCTCACCGAGGCTCCTCCCCGCGCTGTCCGGCGGCGATGATCTGGGTCGCAAAGCCCAAGGGGCTGGGCGTCGGGGACGCGTCGGGAGCCGTCTTCGCCGCGGGACCCGCCGCCACCCGACCGGCCACCTCCTGGAGAAAGAGCTGGCGGTAGCTGCGCTCCGCCGACCCGCCGCTGAGGGGCGTCTCGACCCCGGGGAGCGGCCGGTTGGCGTAGGAGAGCAAGGTCTCGAGAAAGAGCGCCTCGAAGGCGCGCGCGGCGTCGTCGATCGACACCGTCTGAGCCGCCCCCGCCACGCGGGGCGCGTCGCCGATCGTCCCGATCACTACATCACCTCGATGTCGGCGCTGAGGGCGCCGGCGGCGCGGATCGCCTGCAGGATCGCGATGAGATCCCGGGGCGTCGCGCCGATCGCGTTGAGTCCGCGGACCAGCTGGTCGACCGTCGCGGCGCCGTCGACGAAGGCGAGGGCCGCCTCTTCCTCGACCGCGAGCACGTCGCTGTTCTCGACCGGAGTGGTCTCACCCTCCGAGAAGGGCGCCGGTTGCGACACCTCGCGCACCGTCGAGACCGAGACCGAGAGCCCACCGTGGGACACCGCAACCCGCGCGATCCGCACGTCGGCGCCGATCACCACCGTGCCGGTGCGCTCGTTGATCACCACCCGCGCGGCGCGGTCGGGCTCGACCTCGAGGCCTTCGAGGGTGGAGAGAAAGCCCACCACGTCACCGCGGTAGCGCGCCGGCACCGCGACCCGGAGCGTGCCCGAGTCGAGGGCGCGGGCCGCGCCGTCGCCAAAGGCGGCGTCGATCGCCGCCACCATGCGGTCCGCGGTCGTAAAGTCGGGTCGACCCAGCGCGACGTCGAACTCGCTCTTGTCCTCGATGGCAAAGGAGAGCTCGCGCTCCACCGTCGCGCCCTGCGCGATGCGCCCGACCGTGGGGTGGTTCTTCTGGACGCTGTTGCCGCCGCCCCCGGCCGAGAACCCGCCGACCGAGATGGGGCCCTGACCGATGGCGTAGACCTCACCGTCGGTGCCAAAGAGCGGGGTTACGAGAAGCGTTCCGCCCTCGAGGCTCGAGGCGTCGCCCAGCGAGGAGACCAGGACATCGATCTCCGAGCCGGACCGGGCGAAAGCGGGGAGCTCGGCCGTCACGACGACGGCCGCCACGTTCTTCACCTGGATCAGATTCGGATCGAGGCCGACGCCCAGTTTGCCGAGCATGCTCGCGAGACTCTGCACGGTGAACTCGGTGCCGCTCTTGTCGCCGGTGCCGTTGAGCCCGACCACCAGGCCGTAGCCGAGGATCTGGTTGGCGCGCACGCCCTTTACCGCGGCGAGGTCCTTCACGCGCACCGCACCCGCCGGGCCCGCGAGGAGCCCGAGACACAGCGCTGCGCAGACGACGCGCGCTACAGCGGGTAGATCCAACTCAGCACCCTCGCGACCAGCCCGGGCCGCTGTTTGTCGTCGATCACGCCGAGTCCGTCGAAGCTCAGCTGCGCGTCCGCGAGCTTGGTGGACGGCACGCTGTTGTCGATCCCGATGTCCTCGCGGCGCACCAGGCCCTCGAGAGAGAGGTACTGCATCTCGTGGTTGATCACGATCGAGCGGCGGCCCTTGACGTGGAAAACGTTGCCCGGCAGCACGTTCACGATCCGACACGTGACCACCGCCTCGAATCGGCCCTCGCGTTTTGTCGACCCCTCGCCCTCGTACTCGTGGTCGTTCTCGGCGTCGAGGATGTTGACCTCGGCGCCGGAGGCGAGGGTACGACCGGGGCCGTTGATCCCGATCACCCGCAGGATCTGGCGGATGGGCTGGGTCACGAGCTCGGTGAATCCGGCGTCGGAGCTGATGTCGGTCTCCCACTTGGAGGAACTCTCGAGCTCGGTCTCGGCGCTGCCCTCGGCGAGCACCGACTCCACGACCTGCACGGTCACGAGATCGCCGATCCCCCGCGCCTTGCGGTCGAAGAAGAGAAAGGACCCGGAGGGCGTCTCGCCCGGCCAGATCGCGCCTTCGCTCGGCACCGACGTGTGGGGCCGCTCGGGGAGGTGGTAGTCGTAGGGGACCCGCGACTGCCGGTAGGCGGACTCGACACAACCCAGCGCCCCGAGGGCGAGCGTCGCGAGCGCGACGACAGCGCTAGAACGCCACATGGACCGCCCCGTCTTTGCCGACCTCGCCGACCAGCTCTCGCCGGCTATCGAGGTTGCGCACCCGCACCTGGTCGCCCGCGCGTCCGTCTTCGCGCGCCTCGCCCGTCGCCTCGATGCGGAGCGTCCCGGCGCGGAACACCAGCCGCACGCGTTTGCCGCGGTTCACCAGGGGCACGTCCTCGACCCAGTGGGCGCGCAGCGCCTGCCCGGCGCGCACCGCGCGACGGGTGCGGCGGCCCACCGCCTCTTCGACGTCGAGCACCCGCGCGCCCCGGATGTGCCGTTGGTCGCCGTCGATCCGTTCGAGGTCTTCGCGGCGGATCACGTCGCCGCGGGCCAGCGCGCGACGCGCCACCCAGACCGGCACGCGGGTGTCCACCTGCACGGTGACGACGCCGCGGCGCAACACCTGGTCGCCCCGGCGCACGATGGCGGTGATCGGCACACTGCCCGCGAACTCGCGGCTCCCGTCGAGACGCAGCTCGGCCTCGACCTCGGCCGCCTCGACCCCCGGCAGCGCAAAGTGGGGTAGCGGCGGGATCCGGATCTGGGTGGGGTGCTCGCCCAGCTGTTCGACGACGAAGGCCTCGAGAATCGGAGCGAGGTCAAAGGGCTGGGTGGCCGCCGAGACGCGGAGCCCCAACGCGAGGACCGCGCCCGCCGAGAGCAGCAGCACCGCCCGCCTCGCGCCGATCACTAGCGGCTCACCGCGGCGACGGTCTGCATCATCTCGTCGCCCGCCTGGATCACACGGGAGTTCAGCTCGAAGGCGCGCTGGGCCAGGATCATCTGCACCAGCTCCTCGGCGATGTTGACGTTCGATGACTCGAGATAGCCCTGGGCCAGCCCCCCAAAGCCGTCCTGGTCCGGGGTGCCCGTCTCGGGGTCTCCAGAGGCATCGGTGGGCGCAAAGAGGTTGCCACCCAGGGCGCGCAGCCCCGCCGGGTTGGCGAAGCGCGCGAGGTCGATCTGGCCGAGCACCGTCGTCGTGGTCGCGCCGGTGAGCCGCGCCGTCACGCTGCCGTCGGCCAGGATCGTGAGATCCTGTGCGTCGACGGGCACGGTCACCGCCGGAATCAGCGCCAGCCCCTGGCTCGTCACCAGGTTGCCGTCGCGGTCGAGCTTCAGGCTGCCGTCGCGGGAGTAGGCCGTCTCGCCGGTGGGGCGCTGGAGCTGGAGAAAGCCGTCGCCCTCGATCGCGATGTCGAGGCTCTGGCCGGTGTTCACGAGCTCGCCCTGATGAAAGACCCGGTCGGTCGAGACGAACTGCACCCCGTGCCCGACCTGCACCCCGGTCGGGAGACTCGACCCGTCGGCCTGCTGGGCGCCGGGGGCCGCCAGGGTCTCATAGAAAAGGTCCTGAAACTCGGCCCGCGAGCTCTTGAACCCGGTCGTGTTGACATTCGCCAGGTTGTTCGAGATCGCGTCGATGCGAACCTGCTGGGCGTTCATGCCGGTGGCGGCGGTAAACAAGGCTCTCATCGCGAAAACTCCTCGATGATGCTCCGGGTGGCTTGATCGTCATCCTTGAGCGAACGCAGGGTGAGGTCGAAAGCGCGCTGCAGCTCGATCAGCGCGACCATGTCTTCCATGGGACGGACGTTCGACGCCTCGACCGAGCGCTCGGCGAGCCGCGGATCCGTCACGGGTTGCGGGGGCATGTCGTCGGGGGCCCGAAAGCGCGTCGCGGCGACCTTCTCGAGCCGGGTGAGATCGTCGAAGGTGACGAGGTCGATGCTCCCGAGCACCTCGCCCGCGGCGTCCACTACCGAGCCGTCGGCGCGGATCGAAGCCTCGCCCTCCCCCACCGCGATCGGCGAGCCGCCCCCGAGCAGACGCGTCCCGTCGGGCAGCGTCAGCTCGCCGTCGGCGTTGGCGACGAAGTGTCCGGCGCGGGTGAACTCGACGCCGTCCCCGCCTTCCACCTGAAAGAAGCCGGGGCCGAGGATCGCGACGTCCAGCGGCGCGCCCGTCTGGTGGACCGGTCCGGTGCTGAAGTCGACCCCCGTGGTCTCCGTTCCGGTGAACACACGGCCCGGCGCGCCCTCCGTGGGCGCCCCGGCGATGTCGTCGATCCGCGACTCGAGAAACACCCCGAAGGCGCTGCGGTCGCGTTTGAACCCCACCGTGTCGGAGTTGGCGAGGTTGTTCGCCACCACGTCGAGCTCGTGGAGCCGCGCGATCGCTCCGGACACGGACAGATAGGGATCGCTCACGCTGTGCGTTCCTCCCGCGGGAGAGAAGAGCAAGCGGTGTGCCAATCGGTCCAAAAACGAAGGGTTTGAAAACGTTGGGGTTTTCGGAGGGTGGGAGCGGAGGGGGTGGAACAATCTGCCGGGTCGAGCGCCCCGGCGTTGCGAAACGAAACGTCTAGAGTTGTGTCTCGAAGAATGTTGCTGGCGGGTGACAAGCGGTGCGGGCGGGAGGCGCTTGTCGCGGCTTCTGCTCCCTTAGGCGGCGTAACGTCGTGGGAGCCGTGGCGCCTGGGGTTGCACCCGGTTGGGCACTGTCCGTTCGTAGACGCGCTGTGCTTCTGGAGGGAGCGGGACCCGGCTAGGGAAGAGGCGCGTCTGCAGCACGTCGTCACTTGTCAGCTTGTTGGAGGCGAGGCCTAGCACCTGAGCCGGCGTCGCGTCCCGACGCTTCTCGCTCCGCGACTTACAGAAGTTGAGCCACACTGCGAAGACGGCGAAGCGTTCGAGGACGGCCCCGAAGCGCTTCGAGAACGCGATCGTCTCCCGCTTGTGGTTCGCGCCCCCGTGCCGGGCCAGGAGGTCCAGGCGGTTCACCGGAAAGAGCGGGTTGCGGACCGTTCTCGCCGCTTTCGAGGAGGTCTGCTCATGGTGCACCGAGATGCCCCGAAGCCGGCGGAAGGCGCGCGGATAGGCCTGGTGCTCGTCGGAGCGAATGCGGAGCGTCGTCCCCTCCGGTGCGAGTGGGTTGAGGAGCGCTTCCACACTGCGTTCGATCGCGTCGCGCGGCGGGCGGCCCTGCTCGCCCTCGAGCACCGCCCGTCTCGCCTTCTGCGCCGCGGTCATGCGGCCTTTGCGTCGTAATTCCGCGCCCGTAAAGGCGTAAAGGAACTGGCTCTCGGCGCCCACCGCCACGTTCACATGGAGTGGGTGGTATTGGCTGTAGGCAAAGGACTCGAAGCCATCGATCACGAGAGGCTCGGCGGGGGGCGCGGGCGGAGCGTGCCGCGCGAGAAAGAGAAGCGCGTGGCGTCCGGCCCGCTCGGCATGGGTCTGGAGGGTCGACGGTGCGGCCTGGAGTCGACGACCCAGCTGCCGCAGTCCTGTACACCCATCGGCGAGCGCGTCGAAGGTGGGGCGTAGGAGCTCGGGGCGCTTCATCCAGTAGGTTGCGGAAAAGGTCTGTGAACTGAATGTCCGCCGGCAATGCGGACAGCGGTACCGGGGCACGCGGCGGGGCGCGCGCTGGCGCCGGAACGAGCCCCAACGGACGGGGCGCCAACCTCGCGGATCGCGGTGGAAATCACAGCGGGGGTGCGGACAGAAGGGGGGACGAAAGGCGTCCCAGCGACGCGACATGCCCTGGGGCTACGCAAACCTCGGGCCACCCACATTCTTCGAGACACAACCAACGTCTAGACGCGGAGATCGACGTGGGGTGCGGTGTCCTCGTCCTCGTCGGTTTGGCCGCCCTCTTCGGCCTCCTCACGACGACGCGCCTCTTCTTCTTCGCGCTCGCGGCGCCGCCGACGCTCCACCGCGGCGTTGCTGCGGTGGACACCGCGCAGGTCGGGCGGGGTCGGGGGTCGGCGACGCAGGGGATCGACGGGGTCGGCCATCGGGGCCTCCTACACTTCGAGGCGGCGCATCGCCTCCGCCTGGTCCTCGACGATCTCGAGCACGGGGTCGAGGTCCTCGTCCTCGAGGTCCAGGTGCGCCCAGGCGGGGGAGTGCCGCGGGTTGATGTCGGGGATCGCGTCGCGTCGGCCGATGCCGAGCCGCGTCGCACAACGCGTGGTCACCGCGACGAGCGCGGTAAGCCGCGCGACGTCGGGATCGAGCTCGCCGAGGGCGTCGAGGTCGTGGTGGTGACGCACCGCGGCTTCGAGCCGGGCCGAGAGCTTCCATTTGGCGATCACGTGGCCGCCGAGCTCGGCGTGGTCGAAGCCGAACTCGTCGGTCTCGGCCTCGACAAAGGAGACGCCCTCGTTGTAGACCCGCTCGACCACTTTCTGATAGGCCGGGCGCGCCGCGTTGTTCAGCGCGATCTTGCCGAGGTCGTGGAGCAGTCCGGCGACAAAGGCCTCCTCGGGGTCGACCCCCACCTTCCCGTAGCGGGCGACCTGCGAGGCCGCCGCCCCGCACACGGTCGAATGCTCCCAGAGGATCTTGTCCGCGAGACCGAACTGTCTGAACACCTTCTTCATCGACGCGGCGAGGACGAGGCTCGAGACGGCCTTGAAGCCCAGCAGGGCAATCGCGTGGGTGAGGGTCTGGATCTCGCGCGAAAAGCCGTAGAGCGACGAGTTCGCCACCTTGAGGATCCGCACGGCGAGCGCGGGATCCTGCTCGATCACCTCGCGGAGCTGGTCCGCCGACGCGTTCGAATTCTCGACGGTCTCCATCACGTTCGCCGCGATCCCGGGCATCGAGGGCAGATCGCCGATCGTCTGGATGAATCGTTTGAGCTTGGGGTTCACGACCCGGAGTCCTCCGCGAGGTAGCGCCCGGCCAGCGCACCAAACCGGTGCGAGACCGCAGCGGTCGGGAAGAGCTCGACGATCGCGCGTTGCCGGAGCACGGCCTCGCGCACGCGTCGATCGCGCGGGATCCACCCGACGAATCGCGCTTGCTTCCCGAGAAAACGACCGGACAGGCGGCCGAGTTGAGCCGAAACCGCACGCGCCTCGGCGACGCTGGCGGCGGCGTTGACCAGAAGATCGACCCGGAGCGACGGGGTGCGTCGCCACAGGAGCTTGAGCGTCGCGTAGGCGTCTACCAGCGCGGTGGGCTCCCCGGTGGTTACCAGCAGCGCCGGGTCGGCGGAAGCCCCGAGCTCGATCGCGACGGGGCCCACACCCGCGCCGGCGTCGATCGCGACGAGGTCGAAGTCGCGCCGGGCGTCGCGGAGCAGCGCGACGAGTGCGTCGAGCGCCGGGCCCTGGAGCGAAGCCAGCTCGCCGCGTCCGCTCGCCGCGGGGAGCAGCGCGACACCGGCGGGGCCGGCGCAGAGCGCCTGCTCCAGCCGACAGCGGCCGGAGAGGACGTGCTCGACGTTGCGCTCGGGGGCCAGCCCCAGCAGGACGTCGAGATTCGCGAGACCCAGGTCACCGTCGACCAGGAGCACCCGCGCGCCGCGCCGCGCCGCGGCGACCGCCACGTTGCAGATGGCGTGGGTCTTGCCGACGCCGCCCTTGCCGCTCACCGCGCAGAGCATCCGGCCCGCGCGCGACCCAGCGCTCTGGGGAATCAGGGTCTCGGCGGCGCTCACCACGCCCCTCCGAGCATGCGGCGGGCGAGTCGCGCGGGGTCGGGCACGGTGAGCCCTCCGGGCACCCTGGCCCCGGTCCCGAGCCAGGAGAGCGGCGGGGTCGACGGGTCGAGGAGCATGTGGGCGAGGGGCGCCAGACTCGTCGCCTCGTCGGCCTTGGTGAGAATCAGCGTGTCGGGGCACAGCGCGTCGAAACGCCGGAGCTCGTCGCGCAGCTCCTCCGCCCGGGTGGTCGCCGATGCGACCCAGTGGACGACGACGTCGCGGCCCATCTGCTCGCGCAGCCGCGCGAGATCGGCGCGCGCGCGCCGGTCACTGCGGCTGCAGCCCGGCGTGTCGACCAGGAGCCGCCCGCGGCCGAGTCGTCCGGCGCGCTCGAGCGCCCGGTCGGGCGACCAGGCGGTGGCGAGGGGCACCCCCGTCTCGTCGGCGAGCTGCCGCAACGTCTCGGTTCCGCCGCCGTCTCCGGGGGCGCTGAGCATCGCGCACTCCTCCTGGTCGCGGACGGCGATCTTCGCGAGGGAGGTGGTCTTGCCCGCACCCGGCGCGCCGACAAAGAGCTCGATCGGACGATCCTCGGAGACCCGCGGCGGCGGGAGCGCCGCGTCGAGCCGGCGCGTGAGCGCGCGGTGGAGGGCACCGAGGGGGTCGGTTCCGCTTTCCGAGCCGTCGGAGGCGCCGAGCGCCGTCTCCTCGAGGAGCTCGCCGCACAAGACCGATTCGAAGCCCCGGCGCCGCAGCCGCTCCGCCGAATCGCCGCTCGGCGGTGCCGGGACGCCGCGCAGCGCCCCCACTGCCTCGCGCAACGCGGCGACTTCGTCGCGGAGCTGAGCCAGCTCGCGGCCCGTGGGCGTCGCTTCGCGCAGCGCGCGCAGCTCGCGGTGGAGGGGCTCGAGCGTCGCGGGCGGTGCTCCTGTGCGGGTCTCGGCGCCGGCGCCCGCCGCGCCGGAACGGGTCGGGTCGCTCGACGACGACACCGCCGGTCCCGCGTCCCGGTCCAGGGCCACGACGACTTCGACCCGGCCGGGACCCGCGCGTCCCAGACGGGCCAGCGCGCCCCGGAGCTCGCGGGTCGAGAGGATCAACGCGTCGGGCCCGAGCTCGGTCTTGATGTCGCGGAGCGCGGCCTCGACGCTCTCCGCCCGGAAGCGCTTAATCTGCATCGCCCCACCTCACGACGTCGATCGCCTGGAGCTTGATCTCGCGGGGCAGCTCGTTGTGCGAGATCACCGCCACCCGCGGCTCGATCCGCTCGAGGATCCGGCGCAGCGGCGCGCGCAGCCCCGGCACGGTGAGCAGCACCGGGCCGCGGGCGTCGGGGGTCTGGCCCGCGCTCTGGAAGGCCCGCTCGAAGCCGCGCACCAACGCGTCGAGCCGGCCGGCGTCGAGGGCGAGACCGTCGGTGCCGGCGAGCGCGGCGCGGAGGCTCTCCTCGACCCCGGGCTCCAGGGTGAGCACGTGGAGCACGCCGCTCGGGTCGAGGTAGGGACGGGTGATGGTGCGCGCCATCCGCTCGCGCACACACTCGACCAACGCCTCGGGCTCGCTCACCTTCGGGCTCACCTCGGCGAGGGTCTCGAGAATCGTCGAGAGGTCGCGGATCGACACCCCCTCGGAGAGCAGCGCGCGCAGCGTGGTGTGGAGGGTCGCCACGGTGACGGCGCTCGGGACGATGTCCTCCACCACCTTCGGCTGATGCTCGGCGAGCTGGTCGAGGAGGTCGCGGACCTGTTGCCGCGAGAGCAACTCCGGGGCGTGTTGACGCACGACCTCGGCGAGGTGGGTCGCCACGGCCGAGCTCGCGTCGACGACGGCGTAGCCCGCCGCCTCGGCGCGCTCGCGGTCGCGGGCCTGGATCCACAGCGCGGGCAGCCCGAAGGCCGCGTCCTGCACCGCCATTCCCGGGATCTCGGTGGTGGGCTCGCTCGGCCGCAGCGCGAGCCAGCGGCCCGGGAAGGAGACACCGGTCGCGACCGGGTTGCCGCGCACCAACACGGCGTAGGCGTTCGACTCGAGCTCGAGGTTGTCGCGGATGTGGACAGGCGGCACCACGAAGCCCAGCTCGGCGGCGAGCTGGCTGCGCAGTGCGCGGATCCGGGCGACCAGGTCGCCGCCGCGTTCGGTGTCGACCAGCGGAATCGCCCCGTATCCGATCTCGACTTCGAGGTCGTCGAGCGCCAGCGAACGCCGCACGGCGACCTCGTCGTCGACGGGCGCCTCGGCGGGGCTCTCGGGCTCGGGCTCCGCCGCCGCGGGCCGGCGCGAGGTGATGCGCGCGGCCACCCCCGCGCTCCCGGCCAGCGCGGCGAAGGGCACGAAGGGCAGCCCGGGGACCAATGCGAGGGTGCCGAGCATGCCGGCGGCCACCGCCAGGGGTTTGGGCTGGAGGAGCATCTGGTCGCGCAGCTCGGCGGCCAGCGGCGCGCCCCCGGCCGCCCGGCTCACGATGACGCCGGCGGCCGTCGAGATCACGAGGGCGGGGATCTGGCTGACCAGACCGTCGCCCACCGTGAGCACGGTGTAGGTCTCGACCGCCTGGCCGACGGCGAGCCCGTTCTGGAGGACACCGATCGAGAGGCCGCCGACGATGTTCACGGCCATGATGATCAGCCCGGCGATGGCGTCGCCGCGGACGAACTTGCTGGCGCCGTCCATCGCGCCGTAGAAGTCGGCCTCGCGCTGGATCTCGATCCGCCGCGTCCGCGCTTCGGAGTCGGCGATCACCCCCTGGTTGAGGTCGGCGTCGATCGCCATCTGCTTGCCAGGGAGCGCGTCCAGGGTGAAGCGGGCGGCGACTTCGGCGATACGCCCGGAACCCTTGGCGATCACGACGAAGTTGATCACCACGAAGATCGCGAAGAGCACCAGCCCGACGACGTAGTTGCCGCCGACGGTGAAGTCGCCGAAGGCCTGGATCACGTTGCCCGCCGAGTCGGAACCCTCGGCGCCGCGCAGCAGGATCAGCCGGGTGCTCGCCACGTTGAGTCCGAGCCGCATCAGTGTCGCGATCAGCAGGAGCGACGGGAAGACCGAGAAATCGAGCGGCCGCTCCGCGTAGAGCGCGAGCATCAGGGTGACCAGGCTCACGGTCAGCGAGAACGAGAGCAGCAGGTCGAGGGCCATCGGTGGAAGCGGCACGACCATCAGCGCGAGGATCAGGAAAAACGAGAGCGCCAGTGCGATTTCGGAGCGGTCGCCCTTCACGACGCGGCCCCCCAGGCGCCGGCGCGTCGGCGGTCGAGACGGAAGACGTAGGCCATCGCCTCGGCCACGGCCTGGTAGAGCGCCTCGGGGATCTCCTGGCCGAGGCGGGCGCTGCGGTAGAGCGAGCGCGCGAGCGGCGGGTTCTCGACGACGGGGACGTCGTGCTCCGCCGCCGCGTCGAGGATGCGCAGCGCCACCCGGTCGCGCCCCTTCGCGACGACCCGGGGTGCGCCCATCTCGCCGCGCTGATAGCAGAGCGCGACCGCGAAGTGGGTGGGGTTGCGGACCACGAGGTCGGCGGTCGCGACGTCCTGGATCATCCGGGAGCGCGAGAGCTCGCGCTGGAGAGTGCGCATCCGCCCGCGCTGCTCGGGCTGGCCGTCGCGGTCGCGGATCTCTTCGCGCACCTGCTGCCGGGTCATCTTGAGCTTCTTGTCGTACCGAAAGCGCACCCACATCAGGTCGAAGACCGCGAGGATCCCGAGCGCGGCGAGGGTCCAGGCGGCGCCCCGCGCCAACAGGGTGCTCGCCGCGTCGAGGGCGGTACCGACGGAGGCGGCGGAGAGCACCAGCAGGCCCGGGAGCGCGGCGCGCAGGATCACCCAGAGGGTGCCGGCCACCACCGCAAACTTGAGGAGCGCCTTGGCGAGGTCGAAGAGCTTCTCGACCGACACCAGGCGCTTCATCCCCGCGAGCGGGTCGACGCGCTCCCATTTGGGCTGGAGCGCCTCGAAGGAAAAGAGCGGCCCGACCTGCACGAGGGGCGCGAGGAGCCCTGCGGTCGCGATCAGCGCGACGACGGGCATCAACAACGCGACGCAGGCCCTCCCCTGACGCAACAGCAGCGCGTGGTAGTCGCTCGTCGCCTGCGGACGGAAGCCGCCGCCCCAGAGCTGCTGGATCTCGCCCCCGAGACGTCCGACGGCGTCGCCGTGGAGGGCCCACGCGGCGGCGCCGAACGCGGCGCCGAGAACGACCACGCTCGAGACGTCGCGACTCTGGGCGACGTCGCCCTTCTTGCGCGCGTCTTCGCGGCGTTTGGGCGTCGCCGGCTCGGTGCGTTCGGCGGCGGGTTGTTCGGGCATCTAGACGCCCCCGACGGCGAGGGTCGCCATCCGGTCGATACTCACGGCGATCGCGTCGGCGAAGGCGTCGAGAAAACGCCCGGCGCCAAGCCCGATCAGCGACAGCGTGACGAGAATGTTGGCGGGGAGCTGCAGCATCATCAGGTTGAGCTGGGGGACGAAGCGGCCGAGGATCCCGACGCCGAGGTTCACGACCCACATCAACACGGTGACCGGCGCCGCCACCCGCACGGCGAGCTCGAAGAGCAACCCGGCGCCGGAGACGATGCCGCCGGCCAGGGCCTCGACCGAGAGCGCCGCCCCGACGGGCACCGCGGCGAAGGCCGCGGCGAGGGCGCGCAGGAGCATGTGGGGACCGTCCATCGCGAGAAAGACGAGCAGCCCGAAGGTCTGGAACAGCGAGGCCAGCGCCACCGAGTTCGCCCCGCTCGCGGGGTCGAGCACCGACGCCGCCCCGAGTCCACCCTGCACCGAGATCAGCTCGCCAAGGAGCGCGATCCCCGCGAACGCGATCCGCGTGCCGAACCCCAGCGCGAAGCCCAGCCAGAGCTCGGTCCACGCCGCCTGGGCCACGGTCATGACCGGCGCGTCCGGGGCGAGGGCGGCGGGCCCAGCCAGCGGCCACATGGCGGCCGCCACCACGATGGCGAAGGCCGTACGGGTGCGGCGGGGAAAGGCGGTGTGGTTCCACAGCGGCGCTGCGATCAGCATCGCGCCCACCCGCAGCGTCATCAGCCCGAAGACCGCGGCGTCGGCGGACCACTCGGGGCTCATCGACCGGGTCCCGCGATGCCCTGGACGACCACCTGGGTCCCGAACTCGACGAGCTGCGTCATGATCCACGGAAAGAGCGCGGCAAAGAGGACGAGGACGGTGAGGATCTTGGGCACGAAGGTCAGGCTCTGCTCGTTGATCTGAGTCGCCGCCTGAAAGATCGAGATCGCGAGTCCCACCGCCATCGCGGCGACGAGGATCGGCCCCACGACGAGCAGGGCCACCCGGATCGTGTGCTGGAGCAGCGCTGTGACGGCCTCGAGATCCATGCCCTTCCCTTCCCGCGCGCGGCCTAGCGGAGCCCGTCGATAAGAGAGCCCGCCACGAGGTTCCAACCGTCGAGCAACACGAAGAGCATCAGCTTGAAGGGGAGCGAGATCACGATCGGCGGCAGCACGATCATCTGCATCGAGATCAGCATCGACGCGATCACCAGGTCGACGATCAGAAACGGCAAGAAGATCGTGAAGCCGATCTCGAAAGCCGTGCGGATTTCGCTCAGCAGAAAGGAGGGAAGCAGCGTGGAGAGCGCCACGTCCTCCCGCGTCTGCGGCGGGCTCTCCGAAAACGAGACGAAGAGCGCAAGGTCGCGCTCCCGGGTGTGGCGCAGGAGAAATCCGCGCACGGTCGCCGTGGCGCGTTCGAGGGCCGCCGGGGCGTCGATCTCCTCCTCGACGTAGGGCTGCAACGCCTCGCGTTCGAGCTGCGCCCCCACCGGCGCCATCGCGAACACGGTGATCGCGAGGGCCAGACCGATGATCACCTGGTTCGGGGGAAGCTGCGCGACGCCGAGCGCCTGACGCAACAGCGCCAGGACGATCACCACCCGGGTGAAGCAGGTCGCCATCAGCAGCACCGAGGGGGCGATCGAGAAGAGCGTCAGCAAGAGCACGAGCTCGAGGGTCGTAGAGATCCGGTCGGGACGGGTGGCGTCGCCGAGCAGATCCGGGAGCCCGGTCCCGAGCTCCTGCGCCACGGCGTCCGGGGCGAGACAGACGAGCGCCGCGACGACCCCGGCGCCAAAGACCCCGCGCCACCACGGCGACGAGGTCGCGGCGCGCGCGGGGGCCGGGCGGGGTCGGCGGCGGGCCCCGCGAGCGAGATCGGAGAGCTCGTCCTCCTCCCCGCTGGTGGGCGCCCGGTCCGGGTCGCGAGACGTGGTCGTCGCGGCGCGGTCACCGTCGCGGGGCGCAGGCGCGGACGCGGACGCGACCGGTGTCGGCGCCGGGCGGCGGCGCAACAGACGCAGCTCGCTTTCGGTCGCGGCGACGAGAAGCTGTTCGTCGCCGAGCTCGACCAGGTGCAGACGCTGCTTCGGACCCAGCGAGCAGCTCTCGACGTGGCGGAGCTGACGCGTCACCCCACGGCCTTCGCGCTGGTCGACGTACCAGCGCAGCACCGCGCGCAGCGCGTAGAGCGCGACGCCGACGAGCGCCAGCGCCTGCAGCGTGTGGGTTGTGCTCGGACCCTCCATGGCACCCCCGCCGCGCGGTCAGGACGCCTTGGCGTCGTCGGAGATCAGCTCGATGACGCGGATGGCGAGCCGTTCCTCTTCGACGGTGACCTCGGCGCGGCCGATCTTCTTGCCGTTCACCAGGAGGTCGGCGGGGTCGCCGACATCCCGGTCGAGCTCCACGACGGCGCCCGGCTCGAGCTCCATCACCTGGCCCACGGCCATCGTCGTCGCGCCGACCTCGACCGTGAGACGGAGCTTCACGTCGCGCACCAGCCCGAGATCGGGAGCGGGAGCGTCCGCGGGAGCGGACGGCGTGCCCTCGGCGGGCTCCGAGGTCGACGCGGCCTCCTCCACCGCGGCCTGCTCTTGCTGTTCGGGTTCCGCCATCGACTACCTCGATTCCCCGATCCGTTCGGTCACCTGCACTGCGAGCCGCTCTCCGACCGAGCCGCGCAGCGCGCGAAACTTGGGCGCGTCGCCCACCTTGAGGAGGAGCGATCCGTCCGACGCCGCCCGCAGCGGCAGGACGTCCCCGGCGCGCAGCGCCGCCAGCGCCTCGATGCTGATCTCGGTGCTCCCGAGCTCGGCGTGGAGCGAGACGGGCGCTCCGAAGACCGCGCCGCGGTGATCGTGGCGCCGCGCCGCGGCCGCGCCCCCGGGCGCGGCGATGCGCGTCGAGACTCCGGCGACCGGGAGTGCCAAGCGAAGCTGGCCGAAGTCGCCAAAGCCGCGCACCTCGAAACGGGTCTGGACGAAGGGCGTCGAGCCGAAGGCCAACAGGTCGCGGCCGTCGTGGAGCGCCCCGCCCCCGGCGGGCGTGAAGCCCTGGGTCGCGAGGGGCTCGGCGAGGGCCGCGACGGTGTCCCGCGCCAGTTTGGTCATGAAGCTGCGCTCGATCGCCGTGTAGGAGCGCTCGGGCGCGACGCCCCGGGGCTCGGGCGCCCCGAAGGCCACCTGGAGCCAGGCGAAGACCAAGGACCGGCTCCACGAGAGCCACGCCGAGCCCGCGTCGGTCGACTCGAAGACCCAGAAGAGCTCCCCCGGCGCCGCGACCTCGACGACGTCGGGCGGCTCGACCACCACCGTCTCCCGCAGGATCCAGTCGATACGCCGCTGGTAGGCGGTCGAGAGCCGCTTGCCGTAGCCCTCGGCAAACTCCTCCAGGACGCGTGCCAGCGCGGCGTGGCTCTCGCCTCCCGCGGCTCGGCCGCGCCCGGCGCCCTCGCGGCGGGCGGTCGCGAGCTCGTCGAGCAGCGCGTCCATCTCGTCGCGGGAGAGCAGGCTTTCGACCGACGCGGTCACTGGATCACGAACTCCGTAAAGAGCACCGAGCGCACCCGGCCCTGTTGGAGCACGGCGTTCACCCGGTCGACCAGCTCGCCCTTGAGCAGGGCCTTGCCCTCGAAGTTGGTGATGTCGGCCAGACGCTTGCTGGTGAGCAAGACGATGATGGTGTCCCGCACCTGGGGCGTTCGGGCTTCGACCTCGTCGCGCGCCTCGGCGCCTTCGAGCTCGAGATCCATCTTGATCTTCAGGTAGCGCTGGTAGCCCTCGTCGGTGACGTTGACCACGAAGGGCTCGAGCTGAAAGAGGCGCGCGCGGAACTCCTCGGCGTCCTTCTCGACCGGATCCTCGACCGCGGCCTCTGCGCCCTCGGCGGGAACCGGCTGGGCGCGGCCCGCAAAGAGGGCGTAGGACCCGCCGGCGCCCGCGGCGAGCGCGAGGATGGTCACGAGGAGCAGCGTCAGAAAGCTCCCGCCGCTCTTCTTCTCTTCCTGTTGTTCCTGTTCTTCTTCAGCCATGACGATCCCGTGCGCGATGCGCTAGTTGACGGCGCGATGCTCGGGGCCGTCGACCCCGAATTCCTTGAGTCGACGCCACAATGTGGTGGTGGACACCTGGAGGATCTCGGCGGCGCGCTTGCGGTTCCAGCCGACCCGGTCGAGGGTGCGGAGGATGTGCGCGCGCTCGAGGTTGCCCAGGCTCTGCAGGTCCTCCGACACCCAGTCGGGGGCGGGGTCGCGGAGCCGCGGCGGCAGATCCTCGGCCCCGAGCTCGTCGCCGCGGCACAGGGCGACCCCGCGCTCGACGGTGTTCTCGAGCTCGCGGACGTTGCCCGGCCAGGCGTACTGCTCCATCAGCGCGAGCGCCTCAGTCGAGATCGACCCGACCCGCTTGCTCATCCGGGACGAGAACCCGCGGAGGAAGTGGTCGGCGAGCTGCGGGATGTCCTCGGGACGCTCGCGCAGCGGCGGCACCTGGATCGGGATCACCGCGAGCCGGTAGTAGAGGTCTTCGCGGAAGCCGCCGGCGACGACGGCTTGCTCGAGGTCGCGGTTGGTCGCCGTCACCAAACGCACGTCGACCTGTCGGCTGCTCTCGCCCCCTACGGGTCGGATCTCGCCCGTCTGGAGAAAGCGCAGCAGCTTGGCCTGCATCGAGAGCGGCATCTCCCCGACTTCGTCGAGGAACACGGTGCCGCGGTGCGCCGCCTCGAAGAGCCCGCGTTTGTTGGCCGTGGCCCCGGTGAAGGCGCCGCGGCGGTGGCCAAAGAGCTCGCTCTCCAGCAGCGTCTCCGGGAAGGCGGCGGAGTTCACCGGGCTGAAGGGACGGTCGTGCCGGCGGCTCGCCTCGTGGACGGCGCGCCCGACGAGCTCCTTCCCCGTGCCGGTCTCACCGGTGATGAGGACGGTGCTGTCGGTCGCCGCGACCTTGGCGACGAGGTCGAGGAGCTGCCGCATCGCCGACGAGTCGCCGATGATGCCGGCGAAGGCGGATTCGCGCGCCCGGGGCTCCGGGACGCGGAGGGGTGCCAAGGCGGCGAGGACCTCCTCGCCGCAGGTGTGGCCGTCGAGGTAGTCGCGAACGCCGAGACGCATGGCGCGCACCGCCTCCTCGACGGTGCCGTCCGGAGCCACCACGACCACGTCGAGCGCGGGGTGGTCCTCCTTGATACGGCGCAGACTCTCCCAGCGACCCGTGTGTCGCTCCCGCCCGTCGATCTCGAACACGACCGACTGGAAGGTCTCCCGCTGGAGGAGCTCCTCGACGTCGCCCGCGGACGAGACTTCGCTTACGTCGTGTCCGTGTCGGCGCAACAGTTGGCCGACGCTCGCGCGCGCCATCCCCGCCCCTTCCACAATGAGAACTCGAGACACTGGCTTCACTCTCCCCGCCCTGCGGCCCGGTCGAATCGTCCATCGTGTTGCGCTTTGCACGGCACCCCGGCGGGCGGATCTCCGATTCGCAACCCGATCGCGACAGAAAGGGTTCAGAACGCATTCTCTGTCGCAGCAACTGCACGTCGATCGGCAGGTTCCGTGCAACCTTGAGCAGTGCGACCGGAAAATTCTGCCGTCGTTGGAACCCCCGAGACCGATCTCGTGGAGAGGCCCGACGGCTGCGCCGGGGTGAAGCGGGGAGAGGGCGCGGCATCCTCTCGAAGTCGCGGGACGGGGACCCCTTTTGACAGCGACCCGTTTGGATGGCGAGGGCGGGGGCCGTGTCGGCCGCGCCGGCGATCAGGAACGCGGTGCGAGCGAGGCGGGCGCCGGCGAGAGCACGGGAACCTGGCGCTCCCCCGCGCCGCCGCGGTCGATCGACTCGCGTTGAAACACGAACTCGACCCGGCGGTTCACGGCGCGGTGCGCGGGCGAGTCGTTCGGGACCAGCGGCCGCTGGTCGGCCATCGCGGACGCCGAGAGCCGGCGGGCGTCGACGCCCCCGGCCTCGTGGAGATAGCGGAGGACGGCGATCGCGCGTCCCGCCGAGAGGTGCCAATTGGTGGAGAAGGGGCCGGCGCCCACCGGCTCGTCGTCGGTGTGTCCCTCGATCGTCACCGCGTACGGAAAGCGCAGTACGAGCTGGGTGATCTCGTCGAGAAAGACCAGCGACTCGGGGCGGATCTTGTCGCTCCCCGGCTCGAAGAGGAGCTGGCCGCGCACCCGCATGACGACCCCCCGCGCCTCGCTCTTCACGTCGGCGATCTGGTCGAGCCCGCTCTCGCGGATGGTGCGGGCGAGCTCCCCGGCGATCTCGTCCTCGCCCTTGCCCGACCCGCCTTGTGTGCCGTGCTTCGGGGCGCGCAGGGCGTCGATCAGCGTGCTCGAGGGTTTGGCCGCCATCTCGACGATCGTGTCGGAGCGCGCCTGGAACTCCCCGGGACGCTCGATCTGCACGCCGAAGGCGTCGCGCATCGACCCGAGGGCGTCCTTGAACTTGACGACGTCCATGTTGGCGAAGGAGAGCAGGAGGACGAAGAATACGAAAAGCAGACTCATCAGGTCGCCAAAGGTCGCCATCCAAGCGGGGGCCCCGGCAGGGGCCGGAGGGGATTCCTCCTCTTCGTCGTCGTGGTCGCTCACTGGCTAGCTCTCGGGCTGTTTGCGCGCGCTCGGGGCCAGGAAGGCCTCGAGCTTGCTCTGGATCACGAGGTTGTTGTCGCCGCGCAGGATCGACTCGACCCCTGCGATCGCGAGATTCTTGCGGTCGGCTTCTTCGGCGCTGCGCTTCTCGAGCTTCTCCGCAAAGGGGCCGAAGAGCAGGAAGGCGAGGATCGCGCCGTAGAGGGTGGTGAGCAGCGCGACCGCCATCGCCGGGCCGATCGCCGCGGGGTCGTCGAGGGTCTTGAGCATCTGCACCAGACCGATCAGCGTCCCGACCATGCCGAGGGAGGGTGCGGTCGTCGCCATGAAGCGGAAGATCGACTGGCCGCGTTGGTGACGGCGCTTCACCGCCTTGAGCTCGGCGCTGAGGGTGGCGGTCACCACCTCCGGCGAGAGCCCGTCGACCCCGAGACGAACGCCCCGCGCCATGAACTCGTCGGGGATGTTCTCGCCTTCGAGCGAGACCAGACCTTCCTTGCGGGCCTTGGTGGCGAGCTCTGTGATCACCGGCACCAGCTCTTCGAGCGGGCCGCCGCGGTCGAAGAACACGTTCATCAGCACGCTGAAGGCCGACAGGACGTTCTTCATCCTCTCCATGATGAAGGTCGCCGCAAAGGTGCCCCCCACCACGATCAGGAGACCGGGCACGTTGAAAAACGCGGTCACCGAGCCGCCGAGGGCCATCGACCCGATCACCAACCCGAACCCCAGCACGATGCCGATCAGCGTCGCGAGATCCACGCATTCCTCCGCTTTCTCTCGCCCCGCTTTATCGGCGGGGTGCGCGGGGAACTCGATCCAGCCTTTTCCGGAGACGGGCGGGGGCAGTCGCCTGAAGCTCGGCGAGATCGCCGACGGTGCGGGTCCGGAAGCGGCGGCGGGCGAGCCCGAGGAGCTCGACCCAGGCGTCGGCGGTGACGGCGGCGTCGCCGAGCGCGCGATGCCGGGCGCGGTTGCTCAGGCCGAACTGTGCGCACAGGGAGTCGAGGTGGTAGCGCCCCAGCTGGGGCAGCAGCCGCCGCGCCATCTTCCGGGTACAGAAGACAGGACCCGACCAGAAAGGCATGGCTTCCTCCCGGTAGGCCCTGGCGAGAAACCCCGAGTCGAAGCCGGCGTTGTGGGCGACGAAGGGGATCGGCCCGCGGCCCACAAAGAGGTCGAGGGCCTCGAGGGCCTCCCGCTGCGGGGGCGCTCCGTGGACGAGCTCTCGGTCGATCCCGGTGAGCGACGTAATCGTCGCCGGGATGTCGACGCCCGGGTCGACCAGGGTCTCGAAACGCTCGCGGGCGGCCCCACCCCGCACCCGCACGGCGCCGATCTCCAGGATCCTCGAGCGCCCCGGCGACACGCCGGTGGTCTCGAGGTCGACCACCACGAACTCGGTGTCCGCGAGAGCCCGCGCCGCGATCGTCCCCAGGAAGGTGCTCTCGAGACGGGCGAGGTCGATCCAGTCGCCCACGTGGGGCTCGGGACACTCGAGTGCGGCGGCGACCAGACGCCGTGCGAGGGGGCGCGACAGCGGCGCCTCGATCGAGAGCAGACGCCCGGCGAGCTCGGTCGTGGACACGCGGCGGCGCTCGCGGCCGAGCCGCTCGAGACGCCGCCGGAGCGGATGATCGTGTGCAAGCGCCACGCAACGAGCCTCGGTTGCGACGGCACGGGGGGGAGGAGAAGAACCGGATCCTACGGGAGAAATCCCGGGCTTCAACCCGTGGTGGATACGGGGAAAGCAACGCCTTCGGGCGACCGTGACACCGGGGGCCGCCTCGCTATGGTGTTTCGATGCCGGTCCTCCCCCCCACCCGCCGCGTGCGCGGCCGGCCGCTCGCTTCCCTAACGTTCGCCCTCGGGCTGATCGTAGTCGCCGCCGCCCCGCCGAGTGCGGCCGCGCCGGCGATCGCCCGGCCGAGCTTCTACACCGGCGCCAAAGAGAACTTCGGGGGTACCGCCTTCTTCCTCGAGACCCGCGACCGCGGCATCATCGCGGTCGGGGCCGCCCATTCCTTTCCGATCGCCGCGCTTGCGCGGAGCGAAGCGGTCGAGTTCCAGTCGGGCGCGCTGCGCAAGCCCCTCGCCCGCTCGGCGTCGGTGCTGGCCAAGCCGGGCCTCCCCTTCAACGCTGCGGGCGGCAGCGTTCGCGATGATCTGATCCTCTTCGTCCTCGACGTCCAGCCCGACGAAGTTCGCGCCCTGGTTGCAGGTACGCCGGCGCATGAAGGCGAGCGGGTCTCGGTCCTGGGCATCCCCTCGCGCATCGCCCAGGACGAAGACGACCTCTTCGGCACCGTCTCGCTGGCGGCGGACGACCGGCTCGAGGTTGACCTCGACGTCGGCGTCGACCTCCGTGGATGGGGGGGTGCCCCGATCCTCCGCGTGAGCGACGGCAAGGTGATCGGTGTGCTCCAGGCGGCCTGGCCGAGCGGTGCCACGCTCCGCGTGTCCGCGTCTCCGATCGCGGGGGTGCTCGACGCCGTCGGCCGCGCCTATGAGGGCGGCAGCGCCTCGTTCGCCAGCCTCGAGGGCGACGCGCCGCCGGTGGGTGTGACGACGGCGACGACGGCGCCCAGAGCGGGGCGTCCCGAGTGGCAAGAAGCCGAGGGGCTCCAGGAGCTCGTCACCGCCCTCGCCGTGCCCGCCCCGGCCGAGAAGGAATTCCAGCTCGACCTCGAATACCCCGAGCCCGACGCCATCGTCGGCGACCCCGGAGGCGTCTTCGTGGCCGGCCAGGCGCTCGCCCCGGTGGGCGAGTACCGCAAGATCGACGTCGTCTTCGTGCTCGACACCTCGGGGTCGACCGCCGACGCGAGCGGTTCCGACGTCAACAGCAACGGCGTCGTCGGCCAACGCGGGGGCGGCCCGCTCGGCGGACTCTTCGGCAACTTCGACGCCGGCGATTCGATCCTCGCCGCCGAGGTAGCGTCGGCGCGCAACCTCGTGGAGGAGTTCGACCCGCGGAGCATCCGCGTCGGGCTGGTCACCTTCGCCGGTGAGACCCGCGGCGGCCCTTACGGCCCGCAGCACTACAACACGGCCGTGAGCCACGTCCCGCTGACCACCGACTACGACGCGTTCCGGAAGGGTCTGGAAGACGTGATCCGCAAGGGCCCGAGTGGCGGCACCCACATGGCCGCCGGGGTCG
>CAJHXS010000352.1_pt1 | contig 27722 bp, 18 predicted proteins | sample 9198591 | NCBI WGS metagenome assembly CAJHXS01 (sample SAMEA7708347, study PRJEB35096) | sediment metagenome | biome: marine neritic benthic zone biome [ENVO:01000025]; feature: sediment [ENVO:00002007]; material: shallow marine sediment [ENVO:03000034] sea grass bed [ENVO_01000059] ... | reverse complement strand
CAGTGGACCGCGGCGCTGGCCGAGCCCTACCACCCGCTCTACGCGATGGGCACGGCCGCACTCTCGTCGCTCGGCCCCGACCTCGAGCAGGCCGCGGCGTGGGTGTCGATCGCGGCGGGGTCGGCGGCGGTGGTCGTCCTGTTCGCGTTGTTGCGCGACTGCTTCGGCTCTCCCTACGACTGGCTCGGCGCGCTTCTCGCCGCGGTGCATCCCCGCGCGGTCGAGTTCAGCTCGGACGTCCAGAGCGAAGGCCTGTACCTCGCGTTCTTCCTCCTCGCCGTCGCGCTCGGATGGCGCGCGCTCGAGCGCGCTTCGCTGCGCTACGCCGCCGGCGCCGGCGCCGCGGCCGCGCTCGCGTTCTGGACACGGCCCGAAGGGTTGGCGGTGGTGCTCGTGGCGGCGGGGCTCGCACCGTGGTGGGCGTGGCGCAACGGGTGGGGCGCGCCCCACACCTTGCGTTGGATGAGTGCGCTGGGCGCGGCGGCACTTGTGGGTGTGGTCGCCTACACGGCGGCACTCCACGCGGCGACCGGCGAGTGGCGGGTGACGCAAAAGAAGAGCGTCGGGGCGCAGGCCCCGGCGCGCCCCGACCCCCGCGTCGTCGGCGCGCCCCCGCCCCTGCGCACGTTGCGCACGCGCCCCGCCCAGGGTTTCGCCGGCGCGGTAGACGATCTGTGGACCACCGCGCGCTCGGCCGCCCGACCCGTCGTGTTGGTCGGTCTGGTGCTCTCGGTGCTCGCCTTTCGGGGTCGCTGCGGTCGACGCGGGGTGTGGCTCGTCGGACTCGCGACCGCGTATTGCGTGTTGCTGATGTGGCTCCTACTCCACGCCGGATACGTAAGTCGACGGCATATCCTGCCGCCGTTGCTGCCGCTTTTTGGCTACGCGGCGGTGGGTCTCGGCGTGCTGTGGTGCTACACCGGTGCACGGCTCGCGCCGCTGCGACGGCTCGCGACGCCGGCCCCTCTGATCATTGGAGCTATGCTCGCGATCCCGTTTCAGATCCAGCCCCGACGGATCGATAAACTGGCGGAACGAGACGCAGCAGAATGGCTGGCCGCGCACCCCTCGGGCGCGGCCGGAGAGACGGTGGCCGGCATCGGCGGACGTATCGGCTACTACGCCCGGCGTCCGATGATCGACTTCCGCGGGTTTGGAGCCGCCGAGTTGCCCGACGCGTTCATTGCGCACGGCGTGGACTTCGCGATTTCCGATCGCGCCGAATGGATCGCGGTGTTGGGCGGCGATCCCCGCTTCGAGATCGTCCACGAGGCGGACGCGGCGGGCCACCGCGCGTTCGTGTTCGCGCGAACCGGAGCGGGCGAGTAGACGATGCTGCAACGACGTAGTCACATGTTCCGGACGGCGCTGGTGTTTGGCGACGCATGGGTCGCCGCCGCCGCGTGGCTGCTCGCACCGGTCTGCGCGGCGTGGATCTCGCCCGGCGCCGTGTTGCCACCCTTTGAGGCACACGCCGTCGCCGTCTTCGCGATCGTTCCCGTGTGGATCTGGGTGATGCGACAGCACCGTCTGTACCGCCCGCGCCGCATCGACTCTCCTTTCCGCGACCTGGTCTCAGTGGTGCAGGCCGGTTCCCTGGTCGCGCTACTACTCGTCGGGTTCGCCTTTCTCACACGCACCGAAGCCGTCACCCGCGCCGCGGTGATTCCCTTCTGGGCGCTCGGGCTCGTCGGGTCCGCGGCGCTCCACGTGGGCGCGCGCAAGTTCGTGCGGGTGATCCACCGCGGGGGTCGTTACCTCCGGCCGGTGCTCGTGATCGGTTCGGGGGAGCTCGCCTCGGCCGTGATCGACCGTGTCCGCAACCACCCCGAAGCGGGTCTCCGGGTGGTCGGTGTGATCTCGGATGACTCCGAGATCAAACGCGTCGCGGGGGTTCCGGTGCTCGGTTCGATCGAGCGGATCAAACCGATCCTGCAGCTCTGCGCGGCGGAGGAGGTGATCCTCGCGCTCTCGCAGGAGGAGAGCCACCAGGCCGAGGAGGTGTTGACCTACCTCGACGACGAACTCGTCGACGTGCGGATGGTGCCCGACCTCTTCCAGATCCTGACGCTGCGCGCGAGTGTCGAAGACCTCGACGGCCTTCCCGTGATCGCGCTGCGTCAGAGTCCGCTGGTCGGGTGGGCCGCGGTCCAGAAGCGCGTGTTCGACGTGGTCGTGTCGGCGAGCCTGCTGGCGGCGCTGGCGCCGCTCCTCGCCTTGATCGGCGTCGCGATCGCCGTGGCCAACGGACGCCCCGTCTTCTACCGCCAGACCCGGGTCGGGCTCGACGGCGGTGATTTCGAGATCCTGAAGTTCCGCACGATGGTCCCCGACGCCGAGCGAGACACCGGCCCGGTGTGGGCGGCGACGGGTGACGACCGTGAGACCCCGATCGGCAGTGTGCTGCGCCGCTGGAGCCTCGACGAACTCCCGCAGTTGTGGAACGTCCTGCGCGGAGACATGAGCCTGGTCGGGCCGCGTCCCGAACGGCCGGTGTTCATCGAGCGGTTTCGCCGCGAGGTGCCGGGGTACATGCTCCGGCACAAGGTCAAGGCGGGGCTCACCGGCTGGGCGCAGGTGCACCGCTGGCGCGGTGACACCTCGCTCCACGAACGCATCGAGCACGACCTCTACTACATCCAGAATTGGTCGCTCGCGCTCGACGTGCGGATCCTCCTGATGACGTTGTGGCGGAGCCGGATCTTGTGAGCCGGCCTCGACGGGCGCTGGTGACAGGGATCCGGGGTCAGGACGGCGCGTACCTGGCCAAGACCCTTCTCGACGAAGGCTACGAAGTGTTCGGCGCCGACCGACGGAACAGCGATTCGACCCATTGGCGGATGCGCCGGCTCGGGATCGAGGAGCGCGTTCCCGTCCTCTACATGGACCTCACCGAATTCTCGAATATTCTCCGGGTGCTCGAAGACGTGCGCCCCGATGAGATCTACAACCTGGCGGCGCAGAGCTTCGTGGCCGTCTCTTTCGACCAACCGATGGTGACGACCCAGGTCAACGCCACGGGGGTACTCCACGTGCTGGAGGCGATCCGCTCCGTCCTCCCCGAGGCGCGTTTCTACCAGGCCTCGTCCAGCGAGATGTTCGGTCGGGTTCGAGAGATCCCCCAGACCGAAGCCACGCCGTTCCACCCGCGGAGCCCCTACGGCGTCTCCAAAGCGTACGCCCATTGGATCACGGTCAACTTCCGCGAGGCGCACGGGCTCCACGCCTCTTCGGGGATCTGCTTCAACCACGAGTCGCCGCTGCGCGGGACCGAGTTCGTCACGCGGAAGATCACACGGGCCGTTGCGAGGATCCAGACGGGCCAGCAAGAGCGGATTTCGCTCGGCAACCTCGACGCGCGGCGTGACTGGGGCTTCGCAGGCGACTATGCGCGCGGCATGTGGCAGATGGTGCAGCAAGCGGAGGCCGACGACTACGTGCTCGCCACGGGCGTGTCCCATTCGGTCCGCGAGTTCGTGGAGGCGGCCTTCGAAGCCGTGGGAGAGCGAATCGACTGGGACGGGGAAGGCCTCGAAGAGCGCGGGCGCGACGCCGCGGGCCATGTCCGCGTGGTCATCGACCCGGCGTTCCGCCGGCCCGCTGAGGTCGACCTGTTGCTCGGCGACGCGACCAAGGCCAAGGACAAGCTCGGGTGGAAGCCAACCCTGAGTTTTGAATCCCTGGTGACGCTCATGGTCGAGGACGATTGCAAAGCGGTGAGGGGAGAGGTGCCGAGCTAGAGGCGCCCGTAGGTGGCTGGCGGTTGGGACGCGTGACTCCGACACCGGGCTGGGCGGCGGGCATCATCAATCACGGCTCCTACGCGGAGCTCGAGCGCTGTCTGGCTTCACTGCGTGCGCAGACCCACCCGCCCCGTTTGACCCGTGTCCTCGACACCGGCGTCGACCCCGACCAGTACCGGGCGCTCCACGAGCGCGAGAGCGCGGATGACGTACGGATCTCCCGGGGCCCCAACCGCGGCTACGCCGGTGGGGCGAACGCCATACTGCGCGCGTTGGCGACTGACAGCGAAGACGTCGCCTACTTGCTGCTCCTGAACCCGGACGTCGAGCTCGACCCGGGGTTCGGGGAGGAGCTCGTCCGTGTCCTCGAGGCTGAGCGTCGGGTGGCGCTCGCGTCCGGAAAGCTGCTGCGGCCGGGGCGACGCCTCATCGACAGCGCGGGGATCGCGATGCCGCGCCATCGGCGCCCGCGCGACCGGGGGAGCGAGCGACCAGATCGCGGCCAATACGAGCGGCCCGAGCGCGTCTTTGCCGTGAGCGGTGCGGCGCTCATGCTCCGGTGCGCCGCGCTGGAGGATCTCGCGGTGTGCGGAGAGGTGTTCGACGAGGATTTCTTCGTCTACCACGAGGACACCGATCTCGGGTGGCGCGCTCATCGTCTGGGGTGGGAGGTGTTGTACTGGCCGCGTGCGACAGCGGTGCACCATCGGGGTTGGCGCCGCGACCGTCGCTTCGACGTCCCCGTCGAGGTTCGGCGTCATTCCTTCAAGAACCACTACCTCCAGCTGCTGAAGAACGAGCGCGGGTGGGACTTCGTCCGGCACCTGCCGTGGCTCGCGGCGTGGGAGGTGCTGAGGTTGGGGTATGTCCTGCTCCGCGACCCCCAGATGCTCAGCGCCTACCGCGACGCCTGGACGCTCGCGCCCGCCGCGTGGTCGAAGCGCAAGGAGATCGGGCGGCGGGGGCGCCGTGGCGCCGCGGGCGCCGGCGCGACCCGTTAGGCGGACCCGGCCGCGCGACGCCCGGGCGTCATCGCCCGCAACCACCGGTCGACCGCGGTACTACGGCGCAACACCGCGATGTTCTCGCTCTCGTTGCGGCGGAGGTCCAGCACGCGGAACGGCGTCTCGAGGTATTTCGCCGCTTGGTCGAGGAAGGACCGGAAGCTCTCGAAATCCCACACGTGGAAGTGGATGCTGTACCGCATGTCCATCAAGTGAGACGCGTCCGCTTCGATAGCCGCGGCGTTGGGGAGCTTGTTCACCAGGCGGGACCACTCGAGATAGTGTTCGCGCCGCGAGACCTCCGGCCCCTCGCGGTCGTCGCGGACTAGATGCTCGAACTCGACGAGGTCGCGATCCGCATCGAAGGTGTAGCGCCGGTCGGGAATCGCGTAGTACAGGACGCCTCCCGCCTTCACCTTGCGCAAGTGGGTGCGGAGGCTTCCGAGGGGATTCTCGCAGTGTTCGAGTTGGTGGTTGGCGATGATGAAGTCGAGGGAGTCGTCTTCGATCGATTCCAGCGTCTCGCCGTCGTCGACGATGTCCACCGGCGTCATCTCTGCGCGATCGATGTCGGGATAGTGCTGGGTGAGTTGGTCGACGTCGATGCGGTCGAGATAGCGCACCTGGGCGTGCTCGGAGACCCAGAGCGGCCGGTGCAGGGCGCCGATTTCGAGACCGTCTCCGCGCAGATACTGGGCGCTCAGGTGTCTCCGCACCGGGTCGAGCGGGTCTCGGGTCGCCGGGGCGCCGGCGACCCCGGTCGTCTTGCGGCGCCGCAGCCGCCACAGGAGGTCGCGTCCCCACGCCGCTCGGCTGTCGCTCCCCTTGGGCATCGCGTGCCGCGACCTCCGTCGGCTCTCGTCAGACCGAGCGGTCGCGTCTCGCCACCACGGCGAACGCGGGGCCGTTCGGGTGTGTTGGGTCGTCGAAGCTTACCTGCAGGTCGCCCATCCCCACCCACGCCAGACAGCCGAGGATATCGTCCCGCGTCAGCCAGTGGCTATAGCGGTCGGTGCCACCCGAGAACCCCTGCCAATCCATCGCCGCGCCGTACTCGTAGCGGTGCAGGGTGTACTCGAACCCAGCGCGACGAGCCGGTTCACGCGCGCCGAACTTCTCCCAGACGTGGGGATTTTCCTTCAATCGACCCGGGTCGAAGTAGTGTGTCCACAGGTAGACGCTCCCCGCCGAGCGGGCGATGAGCTGGAGCAGCTCGACCGGGTCTTTCATGTGGTACAGGACGCCTGACGCGAAACAAAGGTCGTAGCGTTCGTCCGCGTGCCGGAGATGCTCGACGAAATCGCCGCACAGAAACTGGACACGTCGAAGCCCAACCACCTCCTTGACGACCAGACAGCGGAGAAAAGCGCTGGCGTTCGATTCGATCGCCGTGATCGACTCGGCGCCCCGTCGCTCGAGCATGTAGGAGTGTCCGCCCTCGAGTGGTCCGAGCTCCAGCACCCGCTTGCCCTCGACCCCGCCCAGCGCCGAGCACGCCCAATCGACGCGGGTGTCTTCGAAGAGCGGTGTTTCTCCGGCGCGCAAGTCGCCGAGGGAGCCGGGGAGCTTGGAGGTCCACTGCCCCTGAAAGAGGTCGAGGGCGCGCTGGGGGTGCGGTCGCGCCGTCACGAAGCGGTCGCTGATCGGGTTGGGCGCGTCGTTGCTCATCGGGTGGGAATGCCCGCGCGGGTGATGCGCGGCGGAAAGGCGAGCGAGAAGTCTTCCCGGTCGAGCGTCAGGTTGGGGTTGTAGTAGGGGTCGGCCATCCGGTGGGTGCCCCAGCGTTGGAACATGACCTCGATTTCGCGGTGAAAGCGCTTGAGCTTCTCGCCGGTCAGGTCGTCGCCGCGACTGGCGGATTCGTAGTGGTAGAACTCGGCATAGGGCGTCCACAGGATCCGGTAGCCGTTTGCGCGGATGCGCAGACACAGGTCGATGTCGTTGAAGGCGACGGCCAGGTGGTCTTCGTCGAGGAGCCCCACCTCGTCGAGCACTTGGCGACGGGTCATCAGACACGCGCCGGTCACCGCGGAAAAGTTCTGCACGACCTGCGCCCTGCCACCGTGCCCATAGCTGACGCGGTGGTGGTGCTTGTGGGCGTGGCCCGCAACGCCTCCGATCCCAATGACGACGCCGCCGTGCTGGAGCGTGTCGTTCGGGTAGTAGAGTTTCGCGCCGACGGCACCGATTTCGGGTCGGAGGGCTTGGCTGACCATTTCGCGCAGCCAGCCGCCCGAAAGGGGTTCGACATCGTTGTTGAGTAGGGCGATGAGCTCGCCTTTCGACTCCGCGATCGCGGCGTTGTTGATCGCGGAGAAATTGAAGGGGCCATCGTAGGGGATCACGCGGATCCGCGGGTCGTCGCGCAGGGTCGCGAGTAGCTCGAGCGTTTCCGTCTCCTCGCTCTCGTTGTCGACGATCAACACCTCGAGCTCGGGGTAGCCGACGCCGGCGAAGCACCCCTCGACGGCTTTGCTGAGCATCGCGGCGCGGTCGCGCGTCGGGATGATCACGCTCACCAGGGGTCTCTGCGCGGGAACGGGCCACACCACACGGTGATGGAAGGAGCCGTCGTACGCGGCTTCCACCCGGACCCCCGGCTTCGATTCGCTTTTGAAGTGCGAACGCAGCGCTCGGCGTGCCGCCACGTGTGCGTAACTCTTTGCGCGTCCATCGAGACCCGTGGAGCCCGCGGCGGCGCGCCAATGGTAGAGGACGAGCGGGGTGTGCCGGATGTCCGCGGCGCGGATCCGGCTCACCAGACGCAGAAAGAGGTCGTAGTCCTGGGCGCCCTCGTATCCCTCCCGGAACCCGTCGACCTCGAGCAACCGCGTCCGCCGACACACCGCGAGGTGGTTGACATAGTTCTGGGAGTAGAAAAGGTCGGGGTTCCAGTCGGACTTGAAGTAGGGGTCGTAGCGGGTGCCGTTGGCGTCGATCTTGTCTTCGTCGGAGTAGAGGAGCTCGGCGTCCGGGTGACGGGCGATTTCCTCGGCGATGCAGAGGAGGGCGTGGGGGCGCAGCTCATCGTCGTGGTCGAGCAGCGCCACGAACTCGCCGGTGGCCATCTCGAGCGCGGTGTTGCTCGCGGCCGAGATGTTTCCCCGCCGCTCGCGGTACCCGACTTTGATACGCGGATCACGGCGGGCCATTTCGTCCAAGAACTCGCGGATCTCCGGGTCCGTCGACGCGTCGTCGGCGATGCAGAGCTCCCAGTGGGGGTACCACTGGCCGAGGACCGACTGGACGGCGCGACGGAGCCAACGAAGCTCGGTGTTGTAGACCGGCATCGCGACCGAGAGGGTCGGCGCACCGCGGAGCGCCGCGAGACGCGCGTCGACGTCCTCGGCTTCGGGCGACGCGAGGGTGTCGAAGCGCCGCACCCAGTCCTGGTACTGTTCCGGCACCGAGGCGCTCCCGGGGCGCAGGTCGCGCCACACCCCCCGCAACCCCCCCGTCCGCAGCGACTGGAGCACGCGCCGGATTCTCGACACCAACAAGCGCGGGGAGCGCAGCGACACGGCCAGGTGGGGCCAGCAGAGGCGGGCGACACCTTCGAGGCCGCTGATCTCCCGACACGAGAGCTCCCTGACGCGGAGCTTCCCCGGCGCCGCGAAGGGGTCGAAGCGGAACGACCGGATCCCCGCACTCAAGTGGACGATCGCGCCAAACGTCCCGTCGGCGCCCGGTTGGAAGGAAAACGAGTTGGCTTCGCTGTATCCGTCACCGGGGTCGAAGTAGACCGTCGGAGCGGCGAGGTGGGCCGCGTCGTAGTCCACCGACGCGGAGAACAAGACCCAGCCCTTCGGCACCCGCGGACGGGGATGAACATAGAAGGACGGGTCCAGACCCACGGACTCCCACTCGAACTCGGCTTCCTCGAGGGGCTGCAAGTCGTTGGTCGGCTCGAGATCGAAGACGATGCGCCGCCGCGCGAGCCCGCGCAGGAACCCTCGTCCAAAGGACACCACCCGGCGGATCGGTGCGGTGTACCGCCAGGCCCGCGAGGTCAGCAGGCTTCGGAATTCGTGCTCCGTCCGTTGGACCGCACGCTCCAGTCGGTCGATCGTGAGGGCCTGGTTCTCGACCTCCCATCGCATGTCGTTGAGGACGCGCTCGCGGTCGTCGAGGGTCGTGGGCGGGTCGTCGTCGGCGCGGCGTGGGCGGGTCCAGCTCGACGCCGCTTCTCCGAGAGAGCGAAAGAGGTCTCGATGCTCCTCCCAATGCTGTTGTGCGGACTCGAGGAAGCGCCCCAACGACGCGGGGATCTCGGGGCCCACGAACACGGCCCCGAGGCCGTCACCGTGGGCGAAGTGCAGCGCGGGAAAGCGGTCGCTCAAGCCGTGGAAGATCGCGCGCGGTCCCTTGAACAACAGCACGCCTTTCGCGCTCAGGCGCGGCAGCCATTCTTCGACGATCGCGGCGCTCACGCCGGCCTCGTCGATGATCAACAGGTCGACGGATGCGTCCGCAAACGCCGCCGGCGCGCTGCCGGCGTCGTTCTGCACCCGCTCGATTACGGCGTAGGGGGAGAAGTCGCGGGTGGTCCCGGCGTCGGAATCGGTCGCGTCACCGCAGTCTACACGGACGCAGAGACACGGCCGACCGAGATCGTCGGCGGCCTGGCACGTCGCCGCGAACAACGCGCACAGCCCGCCCGCAGACACGGCGCGCTGAGGGCAGAGCAGATCGACCAGGAGAAAGACAAAGGGCGCGTGGGACGCGACACGCTCTCCCCGCGGCCCGCTCGCCAACCACCGCGGTTGCGACAGGCAGATCGGATGCGCGAGCGGGTTGAAACTCGCCGGAGACGCTCCCTCCACGGCGCCACGATAGCACCGCCGCTTCATCGCGGAGGTCCACCCGTTGGCAACGCGGTAGGCGCCACGCGCTTTTCGCGCACGTCGGTGGACGCCTCACTCACCGTCGTCGCAGAGGGCCGAGCGCGTCGCTTCGAGATAGGCGCGGCCGTGGTGGCGGTCGGGTTCGAGCACCGCACCCTCACCCCATTCGTTCCACGCGTTGAGAAAGACGAGAGACTCGGGTCGTTTCGTCTCCGCCTCGAGCTCGAGCGTCTTCCGCAACCACGCTTCGTAGTGCTTCGGGTCGGCGCGATGCGCGATGTGGGCGGCGGGCCCCCGCCGCGCGGTGTTGTCCCACGCCGTCATGAGTCCGGGGTGGACGAGCGGGCCGTCGCGTTCTGCGCGTTGTCGCTCGACGTCCGAGCGGACGACCTGGGTGTAGTCGTAGATCCGTCCTTCGAAGGCCGGGTCGAGCTGCCCGACTTCGGACTGGACGTCCCGCGCGTCCACGCGGTGCGGCGGAAAGTTGACCGCCGCGTCGAAGCCCATGGCATGGGGGTCGGCCAGGTCCCAGAAACGCACCGCGCACAGGTGGACGTCCCCCACGCCGAACGCCCGGCATTCCTTTCGCCACATTTCGACCGCTTCCTCGATGCGGGGGATGGCGCCGGCCCGATACACGACCAACACCGGCTTGCGTTGGTAGCGGATGTAGCGCGGGTCGCGGAGCATCGGGATCACTTCGCGGATGAAGTCGCGGTTCGAGTCCATCGAGTACCGTTGGCGCACGAGGACGTCGTCGTCTCGGCCGTCCCAACGACGGGTCCAGTTCTCGTTGGCCCAGCAGATGCAAAACGGAGCGTCGGGGCGACCCGTCGCGACCACCTCCCGCAACGGCCGATCGAGCAGGCGACGGCCGTCGAACCAGTAGTAGTAGTAACAAAAGCCGTGGATGCCGTAGCGGCCGGCGAGCCCCGCCTGCGCTTCCCGCGTCTCCGGTACGCGGAGGTCGTAGTAGCCGAGTTCGGTGGGGGCCCGGGGCTGCCGGTGACCCTCGAAGAGCGGGCGCGCGGCGGTGACGTGGTGCCACTCGGTGAATCCCTTGCCCCACCACGCGTCGTTCTCGGGTATCGGGTGGAACTGGGGCAGGTAGAACGCGATCAGCTTAACGCGTTGGCCCCGCGACGCGACCCCGAGCCGCCGGTTCCGGGCCGGCGCCGCGAAGTGACGGACCGTGTACCCCGCGGCCTCGGCGACGAGCGGAAACACACGCTCGATGGCGTGGTGGAGCGTTCCGTCGAGTTGCCCCCGTTCCGGCTCGAAGTGCTCGAGGCGGAGACCCAGGTCGCGCAGCATGCTGAGAGCCGCCGGGCGAAACCAAAACATCGAGCCCGCGAAGAACTCGAGCCGAAGCGCGTGACGGGGGAGGCCGAGCTTGCCCAGCAGCTCCCGCATCGTCTGTCGATTCGACCCCCAGGATGCCGCCGAGCGGTCCACGCTCTCGGCGGCGCCGAGCATTCCCACGTGTTCGTTCTGCGCGAACACGTCCAGGATTTCTCGAACGCGGTCGGGAGACCCGAGCAAGCCGTCGAGGAGCCGACCGCGCCAGCGCTCGCCGTCGATTCGGTGGGCGCTCTTCTTCGAGTGGATCTTGCAGACAATGTCGTACTCGCACACCTCCGGATCCGAGAGCAGCTCGAGAAAGGGTCCGATGTCGCGGCCGCGGTTCTCGAAACTCCGAAGCGTCGCGTCCGGAAACGCCTCGAGAATCTCGCGTCGGCAGACGCGGTCCGCTTCGTCCCCGAGCGACGCGAAGAGGCGAAAGGGCTCGGGGATGTTGCGGAGCGCGTCGCGAATCTCGTCCCAGAGGTCGGGGTAGTAGAGGTGCAGGACGACGGCGATTCGCGCTCGCTCGGGGTTCGCGTGTGGCTCTCGCTGCTGCATCCACACGGGGGTGGGGAGCGGGGATCCCCGCTCGAGCCAATGGGCGAGGGGGTTCGTCGTCTCGTCGAGTTCAGGGTGTCGCTCGTAGTAGCGCTTGGTGCTGAAAGCGGGATGCGGGTCCCGGCCCAGACGCGCCCCCACCTCGAGGAAGTGGGCCAGCGGATTGAGGCCGAAGCGTTCGACCGCCGGGTTGTGTCGCAGGTAGTAGCGCGTGTTGAAGAGCGGGTTGGGCCAACGGCCCTCGTCTGCGCCCGTACGCAGGAAATGCAGTAGCGGGTCGTCGGCGGTGGCCACATCGGGATAGCGACGCAGGTAGTACGCGGGGTCGAACAGGGAGCATGCCTGGCGGCCCTCTGCGGCACCGTGACGAACGTAGTGGGTGAGCGGGTCGAGGCCGCTCTCGCAGACCCCCGGGTAGCGCTCTCGGTAGAGTTCGGGGTCGAAGAGACCGCTCCGGGCGATCTCTTCCCGCGCGTCGAGCTCCCGCAGACGTTCGGGGAGCTCTCCGCGAGCGAGCCAGACAGCGCCCCGGACGATGCGGCGGATGAAGTCGACCGTCGGTCCGCTCATCGCCCGAAGAGCGCGCGCGCCGCTCGCGCGAGCCGGCGAAGCGGGCCGGCGGGCCCCCCCACGACGCCCGACCCCAACCGCTCGCGGAGGACTTCGGCGGCGTACGCCGCCTCGCGCAGTTCATCTCGTTCGCGTTCGAGGGCGACGATGGCGCCGGCTTGGGTCTCCCGTTCCGTCGCCGCGGTGGCGAGCGCGTCGTCGCTCGCGCGGAGCCGCTCTTCGAGCGCAGAAACCACTGCGTCTTGCCTTTTTTGGTCTTCGGTGCGCGTCGCGAGCTCCCGGTCGCGCTGCTCCACGATCGCCGCGAGACGCTTGACTTCGTAGACCCCGTCGATCCAGCGGAGGCCGGCGCCGGCAAACTCGGGGACCTCTGTCGGATCCGCCGCCGCGAGCACTTGAAAGAGGGGCTCCATCAATTTCCCGGGCGGTGGCTCGCCGGCGCGCAGACGCGCTCCCCACGCGAGTACGTGGCGCACCCACTCCGCGGCCCGGCGGAGCTCGTGATCGCGGTCGATCAAGCGCGCCGAGAGTTCGCTGTGGCTTCGTTGCAGGGATTCGAGCCGGTCCCGGAGGGTCTCGATGTGCGCTTGGGCCTCCTGTCCGCGCTCCATCCACTCGGTCGCGCTCCGCTCTTCTGCGCGCAGCAAAGGTGAGAACGCCCGCTTCGCCTCCTCCAGGGCATCGCGCAGCGGATCCAAGATCTCGACGCTGGGCGCTTCGTCGCGCGCCGCGCGTAGGCTCCAGCGGTAGCTCTCCTTGACAGCGACCGGCAGGTCGGGGCGCAGCTCGAGTTCCTCGGCGCTCCGGCGTTCGTTCCGCAGGTCAGCCGAGAGAAAGTGATCGATCGTCTCGGAGACGTCTTCCGCACGGCTTGCGAGCTCGAGCCCGAGGCTGCGATCGAGGCGCGAGATCGCCGAGCGCCAGTCGTACATCAGGTCGTCGTAGGTTAGGAAGCACCGGCGGCGAGACCGCGTGGCGCACTCGGCGCTCAGGAAGTGATCGAGCCACAGGAGGAGCGCGCGTTCCGTCGGCAGGTCGTAGGCGCGCTCGAGGGACGCGGCGACTTCGAGGGGGTGGCGCACGGTGATCGCGTAGACCGGTTCGACGGCGTGATCGAGCCGCGACCACGCCGCCTCCCAGAGGGGAATCAGACGGCAGATTCGAGGGTCCTTGAAAACGATCGGCGCGTCACCGGCGAACTCCTCTTGGAAGGTCGCCGCGAAGCGGTCGATCCACACCTGTGCCCACGGGGCGTCCGATGTCGGCAACGCGGCGGGCTCGGCGCCGGGCGGGAAGGGGCCGACGTCGTTCCACCGCACCCCGAGGGCGTCGAAGCACGCCTCGTGAAGGTCGACGATGGCTTGTGATTCGAAGAAGCCCCGCGGGTTGGCCGGGGACGCCGACATCAGCGTCTTCGGGAGCGCCGCGCCGAGTTGGTGCAGAACCCCCGCGAGCGCCGAGGTACCCGAGCGGTGCATTCCGGCGACGACGATGACCTGGTGCGGTGTGTCCGGGGTGGGTTTCACTGCCAATCGGGGTGGGCGCGAGCCGAGTCGCTTCGGAGCATCCGTCAGGTGGGAGCCTACGGCGGAACCGCCGCCGGCCGCGAGGGTAGGCTACGACTTCCGCTACGAGAAGCCTGCGAGGAGCTCTATCGTGCTGTTTTTTATGCACATTCCCAAAACGGCGGGCACCAGCTTCCGGCTCTTTCTCGAGCGCTCCGTCCGGCTGTGCGGGGGCCAGCCCGCGCCGACCGTCGGGCAGTACCCGAGCTACGCATCCTTTGTGTCACACGGTGCCGCACGCAGCTGGCAATACGATCTCGTTTCCGGCCACTACCCCTACCACGTACGCGAGCTTCTGCCCCCCGGGACCCCAGTGGTGACGGTGCTGCGCGACCCCCTCGAACGCTGTCTGTCCCATATCAAGCACCAGATCGCACACGAGGCGCGGACCGGAGAGGGGTCGGGGGTGCGGGATCTGAACGAGTTCATCGAGCTTCCTCGCAACCGCTTCTTCCTCGACACGCTGCGCAACGTTTGTGTGAAGTACCTGGCATATCGGGGCGACCCGGCGACCCCACTCGCCGACGACGCGCTCTCTCTGGACTTCGCTCTCCGCAACGCCCGGCGCTGCAAGGTGGGGTTCACCGACGAACTCGACCGCTTCGTCGCCCGCATCGGGCGGGAGCTCACGGCCTCCACGGCGGAGACCGCCACTCCCGAAAGTGCTGTGTTCGCCAACAGTTCCGAGGATACCCGCACGACGGAGGCGCTTTCTCCGCAAAACCGCGAGCGGCTCCGCGCGATCAATCAGCTCGATCTGCGGCTGTATGACGCCCTGCGCGATGATTCCCCTGGGGGATAGAAGAGGGCCAAAGGGGAAAGTTCTCGTGAAGATTTGCCGATATGGAAAGGCCTCGATACGGGTTGGAGGCGAGGCGAAACGCCAGTCTTCGCTAACCTTCACCCCCGCGAGGCGATGAGATCATACGCCTAGCGAATACGATGATTTCGGTAGGGAGGCTGGAAAAGTGCTGTTGAAGTTCGAAACCATCCTGGTCGCATCTGCCGCGGCGGTCTTTTTCGCCGCGCCGCTCGACGGGCTTGCGGGTCCGGTCGGCAACGGTGAGCCGGTTGTTTGTAACATCGATACGAACCTGACCGACGACCTCGCGTTCCGCAGCGCCACGAGCAACCGCGTCAACCTGATCGCGGGGGGGAATAGCACCGGTGTCGCATTCCACGGAACCGGTGGGGGCGATTGGAACCTGGTCGACTGCGAGCGCCTCGGGTCGGCTGCGCTGATCGAGGAAGGTGTCGGCGGTGCCGCGGCGAACTTCGCCCGGGCCCGGCTGCTGAGTGCAGACGGGATCACCGTGGACAACGAGTTCTTTGTGGGTCTCGGCGGCGGCCTGTTCGAGTACGTCGGCGCTTCGGATGTCGATGGGGACGGCCTCAAGGACCTGGTGTTCCAGGGCACCGGGCCGATTGCCGGCACCGGCAAGGTCGAATTCGCGGTGGGGCCGAACGCCGGGTCGACCGCATTTGTTCCGCTCGGCGGAGGCGCATTCCGCTACGCCGGGACCGGAGACGTCGATGCCGACGGCGATGACGACATCTTCTGGGTGACCACCAGCGGCCAGGTGCGGATCGACGAAGGCAACGGGGTCGACGGTGTCACCGTGGGCGCGAACTTCTTCTCGATCGGCGCCGACTTCGTGATCGCGGTGGTGGGCGACCTCACGGGCAACGGCCAGGTCGATCTCGTGTTGAACGCCGCGGGGCAGGGCACCGCGAAAGCGCTGGAGCTCAACAACGGCGTGCCGACCGGTACCGAGACCTTCTTCGCCACCGGCGGCAACGCGTTTGTCCCCTCCTTCGTGATCGATACCGACGGCGTGAACGGCGGCGACATCTTTTCGGTGGGCCCGTTGAACGGTGGCACCGGGATGTCGAGCAACCGCATCCACATCGTCAGCGCCAGTCTGGCGCTGACCGGCCCGACGACCGTCGCCCTCAACGGGACGCCCCAGGTGTCCGGCGATTTCGACGACGACGGGCTCGGCGATGTCGCGAGCGCGACGGCGGGCGCCGTGAACATCACCTTGTTCGAGAACGGCGACCAGGTCAAAGGGACCGGCGCGGACATCCCGAACGCCGGTGGAACGTTCGTCCTCGTTCCGTAGCGGCGACGGCTCTTGCAGCTCGACCGGCCCGGGTCCCTCGTGAGAGGGAGCCGGGCCGTCTCGTTGAACGCCCCGGCTCCGGCCCGGCGGACCGTGTTGCCGAGATTTCTCCAGGTCGCGTGGGACCACCGACAGCTGATCGCCCGCATGGTCAGGAGGGAGCTCAGCGCCCGCTACCGTTCCTCGCTTCTCGGGTTCTCCTGGGCCCTGCTCCACCCGCTGCTCGTCCTCGCGGTCTACACCTTCGTGTTCTCGGTCGTGTTCAAGGCACGTTGGGGCTTCGCGACCGAGGCCCATTCCGGCTTCGCGCTCACGCTCTTCTCCGGGCTGCTCGTCTACAACCTCGTGGCGACTTCGGCCAACGCGGCAACTCGGCTCGTGCTTCGCAACGGCGTCTTGGTGAAGGAGATGATGTTTCCCACCGAGGTGCTGGCGTGGATCCAGGTCGGCGTCGGCGTGTTCGATCTCCTGGTCGGTCTCGGTCTCCTCGGAGTCTGTCTGGTGGTCTCGGGGATAGGATCGCCGGCGACCTGGCTTTGGCTCCCCGTGGTCGCCTTGCCCGTCGCGCTCGGGACCCTCGCAATCGTGTGGTGCCTCTCGGTTCTCGGTGCGTTCTTCCGAGACCTGGCTCCGGTCGTCCAGGTGGCGACGACGGCGCTCCTCTTCCTCAGTCCGATCTTCTACAGCGTCTCCCAGGTGCCGGAGCAGTTTCGAACCGCGATCGCGATCAACCCGTTGGCGCCCCTCCTCGAAATGTGGCGGGGGGTCCTCTTTCGCGGAGAGCTCCCGGATCTGCTGACCCTCGCGATCCTCCTGGCGTTGTCGTGGGCGGCCGCATCGCTGAGCTTCGCCTGGTATCTGCGGGCCAAGCCACACCTCGCGGACGTCGTCTAGATGACCCGGTCCGAAGCAGCGACGCTGGTGCGCGCCCGAGACCTCGGGAAGTCGTTTGCCGTGTTCGCGAGCCCCAGCGCCCGTTTGCGACACCTGGTCTGGCGCGGAAAGACGAACCCTCCCGTCTTCTGGGCGCTCCGGGGTGTCGACCTCGATGTGTACGCAGGCGAAGCCGTCGGGATCGTCGGGCGGAACGGGTCCGGGAAGTCGACCCTGCTCAAGCTGATCTGCGGGACGCTCGCGGCCACCACCGGGGAGGTCGAGACCCGGGGTCGCGTCGCCCCGATGCTGACGATCGGGGCGGGGTTCAACGGGGAGTTCACGGGACGCGAGAACGCCGTCCTGAGTGCGTCCATGCTCGGTCTGACCGAATCGGACCTCGCCGACCGCCTCGAATGGATCCGCGGCTTCGCGGATATCGGTGAGTTTTTCGTCCGCCCGACCAAGTCCTATTCGAGCGGAATGAGGGCGCGTCTGGCCTTCGCGGTGGCGGTTTCCCTCGAGCCGGACCTCATCGTGATCGACGAGGTGCTGGCGGTGGGCGACGAAGCGTTCTCCCGAAAGTGCATCGCGCGGCTCGAGGAGATGCGGGCCCGCGGCTCCGCGATCCTGCTGGTGTCCCATTCTGCCAACTTGATCATGGAGCTCTGCGACCGCGTGCTGGTCCTCGATGAAGGGGAGGCCGTTCTGACGGGCATCCCCAAGGAAGCGGTGCCGAAGTACCAGCGCCTGCTCTACGCCCCGAAATCGGAACGCTCGCTGGTGCGCCGCGCCCTCCAAGACGAGGAGGAGGGGGAGGCCGGCGTCTGCGAGCTGCCCGGCGTTACTGCGCCCACGGGGCTCTACGATCCCGGTTTGAAATCAGAGAGCCGCGTGGAGTTCGAGAGTATCGGCGCTCGCATCTTGAACCCGCGTTTCGAGACCGCGGACGCCGAGGTCGTCAACGTGCTTCGCTCCGGCGGCACCTACTTCTACCGGTACGAGGTAGAATTCGACGCCTCCTGTTACGCGGTGCGCTTTGGCATGATGCTGAAGCTGTCGACGGGCATCGAGGTGGCGGGACAGGTGTCGCACCCACTCGGTCGCGGAATCGACTGTGTCGAGGCGGGAACGCGGGTCGAGGTCTCGTTCCCGCTGCAGATGAGCTTTGTCGCCGGAACCTACTTCGCAAACGCCGGTGTGGTGGGGTCGCGCGACGAGGGGGAGGGCTACCTGCACCGGATCGTCGACGCGCTGGCGTTTCGGGTCGAGGGCGAGCGCGGGTCGACTGTGACCGGCGCCGTCGACCTCGGCGCCGGCGGCGCGCGGATCGAGCTACGGCCCAAACCGGGGCGGGGGTCGACCCCGTGACCGAAGGCCAGCGACTCGGCTTCGACGCCGACACCCTGAGGGTCTGGGGTTCCTTTGGCGTCACGATCGGGTGTCTGGCACTCGTCTACCACGGTGTAGGCGATTTGCACCGAGTGGCGGCATCGGATCTCCCGGGCGCGGAGGGCTTTTTCTTCGAACCCGCCGGAGCCGCACCCGGTCTGGTCTTCGCGATCGCCGCCTGGTTGCTGTCGACTCGTTGGCGTCGTGTGGTGGCCAACTTCGGACGCGGGGCAGAGCCGCACTGGGGCGCGCTACTCGTCGTCCCGGGGGCCCTGCTCGGAATCTGGGGCTACCGGAGCGACGCGCCCACCCTCCTCGTCTTCTCGTTGGTTCTCGTCCTGCTCGGCGCTGCCTGGGCGACCGGCGGACGCGGGGCGCTCCGGGCGATCGCGAAGCCCGCGCTGTTTCTGCTTTTCGCCGTGCCGATTCCCACGCTCGTCCTCAACGCGTTCATGTATCCGCTGCAGGTGGGCACGGCCAAGGTCGTCGCGGCGATGATGAACACCGTCGGGCTCGAAGCCTTTGCATTCGGCGAACGCATCCTCTATGGCGGACACCTCTTTCAGGTCGTCGAGTCCTGCAGCGGTGTGCGTGGCACGCTGACGCTGATCATGGCGTGCGTGCTCTACCTCGAGATCTTCCCGCACCGCCCCAAGCAGGCCCTCGTTCTCGTGGCCCTGACGCCGCTCATCGGACTCGTCGTCAATCTGATCCGCGTGGTCACGATCGTCCTAAACCCGCTCTCTCACTTCGGCGCCGTCCACACGACCCAGGGCATGGTGATGATCGCGATCGGCGTCTTCCTGATCGCACTTTGCGCGCGCGTTCTGGGTGGTGAGCGCTCGGGCCGGCGCCGGCTCGTCCGGGGGCCGCGGACGCCCCGCGCCGCCGCGGTCGGTGCCGCCCTGGCCGCCTCGCTGTTGGGCGGGGTCGCCGTCGCTTCGCTCGCCTACCCCGACTGGTCCCCCAAGAGCTCCGCGCGCCCGCGAATCGCCACCTTTCCCTACCGCCACGAGGGGTGGAAAGCGGTGAGCCTAGATCTCGACCAGCAGTTCCTCGGCTCCGTGCGCTTCAGCAAGTGGATCCATCGGCGCTACAGCAGCGAGGCTGACGAAGTCGAGCTTCTGATCGGCGAAGACGACCGCAACCACTACGGCCACGGCATCTACGGCCTCAAGACAGCGGTACCCGGAAGCGGTTGGGAGGTCCGCGCCCTGCCGCCTACGCGGATCGGGGCGCGGCACGTCGATCGGTTCTTTGCGTACGCCCCGGGCACGACACCGCGCGTCGTCTACCGCTGGTACGTCGGCGCCGACGCGGCTCCGAGCGCGGTCTGGCGGGCGTTGTCGGGCGTCGACCGGGTCGCGGAGCAGGCGCCCGACGCCGTGTACGTCGTGCGGCTGAGCTGTGAGGTATCCGAGGACGACGGAGATCGCGCGCTCGACAACGCGGCCCTCCGGATCGAGCGCTTCCTCAAGACCTTCGATGCACCCTTGGTAGAGATCCTCGGCCCCGCGTCGAGCCCCGCCCACACCACGCGGGAGAAGCGCTCCGCGTCAGGCTGAGTCGAGCGCGAGCTCCACGACGTCGCGGACGTCGTCGACCAGACGGACGTCGAGCTGTTTGAGAACCACATCGGGTACGTCGACGAGGTCTTTCTCGTTGCGTCGCGGAATCGCCACGATCGAGATTCCCGCCCGAGCCGCCGCGAGCAACTTGTCTTTGATACCGCCCACCGGCAAGACCTTGCCGCGGAGCGAGATCTCTCCGGTCAACGCCACGTCGCCGCGAGCGTGCCGGCCGGACAACAGGGAGACCAGGGCGGCGACCATGGCGGTACCGGCCGACGGTCCGTCTTTTGCGATCCCTCCGGCGGGGACGTGGAGGTGGACCTCACCCTCCGGGACTTCGATGTCCAGGTCGGCGGCGTTGGAACGAACCCACGACAACGCCGTTTCCGCCGACTCGGCCATCACGTCGCCGAGCTGGCCCGTGAGGCGGAGACGGACCCCCTTGCCCCCGCGCACCGCGGTCGCTTCCAGAAACAGGATGTCACCACCGTGGGCGGTGGTCGCGAGGCCGACGACGACGCCCGGTTGTGTCGTGCGCTCCGCGCACTCCGGCTGGTGGGGGGGAGCGCCGAGGGCGTCGTGGACGAACTGTGCGTCCACGCGGATCGGCGCTTCGTCGCCCTCGGCGATTCTCCGCGCGGCCTTTCGCATGATCGATGCGAGGCGCCGGTCGAGCTGACGCACCCCCGCCTCGCGGGTGTATTCGCCCACGAGCAACTCGAGGACGCCGTCCTCGACCTCGACGTGGCGCGGCTCGAGGCCGTGGTCTCGCAGCTCTTTGGGCAGCAGGTGATCCCGTGCGATCGAGAGCTTGTCGAGCTCCGTGTATCCCGGGAGCTCGAGAACCTCCATGCGGTCGAGCAGCGGCGCCGGAATCGTCGACAGCGTGTTGGCGGTCGCGATGAACAGCACCCGCGACAGATCGAAGGGAACCTCGAGAAAATGATCGGTGAAGGTGGCGTTCTGCTCGGGGTCGAGTACTTCGAGGAGCGCGGAGGAGGGATCACCGCGAAAATCAGCTCCGAGCTTGTCGATCTCGTCGAGCAGGAACACCGGATTTCGGGTCTCGGCGCGGCGCAGGCTCTGGATGATCCGGCCCGGCATCGAGCCCACGTAGGTTCGGCGGTGGCCGCGGATCTCCGCCTCGTCCCGGACGCCACCGAGCGACGCGCGCGTGAAGTTACGGCCCATCGCGCGGGCCACGGAGACCCCCAGCGAGGTCTTTCCGACCCCCGGCGGCCCCACCAGGCACAGGATCGCGCCGCCCGCCTCCGGCGCGAGCTTTTGCACGGCGAGGTACTCGAGGATTCGCTCCTTCACCTTGGTGAGGTCGTAGTGATCTTCGTCGAGCACTTCGCGCGCTGACACGAGGTCGAGGTGATCCTCCGTCTGCCGATTCCACGGGAGGTCCGCGATCCATTCCAGATAGGTCCGCAAGGCGTGGCGTTCCGGGGCCTGCTGGGGCAACGCGGCGAAACGCTTGAACTCGCGCTCCGCGTGCACCGCGGCCTCGCCCTCGAGCTCGACCGCCTCGAGCCGTTCGCGCAACGCGTCGGTCTCCTGTTGCCCGGGATCGACTTCGCCGATTTCATTCTGCAGGTCGCGCAGACGCTGGCGCAGGAGGCGCTCCCGCTGGCGCGGATCGCTCTCAGACTCGCCTCGTGCAGAGAGCTCTCGCTGCGTCTCGGCGATCGTGACTTCTCGGTCGAGATGCCCCGAGATTCGCTCCAACCGAGAGACGGCGTCCGCCTCCGCGAGCAGCGAGATCTGCTCCTCGGGCGAGAGGGGCAAGGTGGATGAAACCAGGTCGGTCAACAGACCCGGGGTGGGGAGACCTCCGACGAAGGCCTTCCACTCGTCCGGAAGATCGTCCCGTAGATCGATGATGCGATGGGCGCGCTCGATCACCTGCTTCCACAGCGCGTCGCGTTCGGGGCCCGGGGTGTCCTGCTCCGAAAGCGGCGCGGTGCGCGCGCGAAGCGCTGGCGCGCGCGCTTCGACCTCCTGGAGCTGCGTTCTCGCGACGCCCACGACGATGGCTTGTTTGCCGGCCCCCCGCGCGTCGACGGTTCGCGCCAGGCGTACCACGCAGGCGAAGGGATACAGATCGTCGAGATCGGGGTCCTCGACTTCGGGATCCAGCTGGGTGGCCACCACCAGCAGGCCCCCCGCACCGGCGGCCTCGAGGGCTGCGAGAGACTTCTCCCGGCCCACCGCTAGGGGTCGGGTGACGCCCGGGAAGACGACGGCGTCGCGGACCGGCAGGACCGGCAGGACGGTGGGCAGTTCCAGCCGCTCGCCGCCTACACCCGTGATCTCGACCTGGTTCTCAGAATTTGCGTCCACCACCGAACAAGCCTGCGCGCGAGACCCGGTGTGTCAAATTCTGGCAGGAGAATTCCCCGTGGGGAAGCGGGGAAGAGGCGAGCGGAGGAGCGGGCGCGACCTCACGGCATTGCTCCGCAGAGAGACTCGGGCTTCCGCGAGGTTCGGCGCGCCCGCGCGATCTCCGGCGGCATCGCAATCGCGGGCGCTCCGAGCCTCAGGACCGGTGGCGGTAGATGTGGTCGGCGAGTCGAAAATCCGTCCCCTCCCCGAGATCGAGTGGGCCCCGGCGGACGACGGCAAACCCGCTCCGAAGATCGATTTCGTGGATCAGTTGACCGTTGCCGGTCCCCGCCGCTTCGACCAGCTCTTGGATGAGTCGCGTGAGCGGGACCTGGTCGCGCCACGCCTCTTCGATCCCGCGCCAGTGGAACCAAGCCCAGTCTTCGATGATGTAGAGACCGCCCGGGCGCAGACGCGGGAACAGCGCTTCGAAGCTGGCGAGGGTCGGTGCGTAGCGGTGTGACGCGTCGTCGATCACGACGTCGACGGGCTCGCCCCGGAATGTCGTCTCGCAGATCTCAATCAAACGGCCTTTGTCGCCCTGGTCGGTGCTCCAGTGCGTTTCGATCCGGGTCTCCAGGCCGCGACGCCGGATGTAGTCGTCGAGGTGTGGCGGGTTGGATTTGGGCTGGATGTCGATCCCGACGTGTGTCGTGGGATCGAAGAACTCGAACCAGAAGGGGATGCTGCCGCCGTCAAAGAGACCGAGTTCGACGAGGCGGGGGCGATCGACCAGCCCCGGTCGTTCGCGAAAATAGGACAGATACTGCTCGACGAGCGGACGCGTTTTGTGGAAGTGAAAGCAGTTGTGGCCGGGCCGAAACCGCTCGTCGGTCTGCGGCGTCTGGACCGCCAGAAAGACGAGATCCCGCATCGCAAAGCGGCTCCCGTCCGGCTCCCATACGAAGTCGTCCGATCCGATCAACACTCTGTCCTTTTCGCGGCAAGCGGGGACCGTCGGGGAAATCTCCCCGGAGAATGTGGCGCGGCGCGAGTTTTTACATAGCCCAACGGACGGCGGGCTGCCGATTCATGGACTCGAGCATCGTCCAAGCCGTTTGTTGGTGGTCCCAACGTCCACGACCGCCCGACTAGAGTAGATACCGAGACATCTCTCGCGCGGTGTCGAGTGCCAAAATCGCGCTATCTCCCCAGCTCGTCGTTGCCCGCACCGCGATCCAACGATCGGGAGACACCCACCGCTCTTCTAGTCGGCAGTTCCATGCCGAAAGAAGCGCAGAGGGCCCGTATTTGGCCGCGACGTCGGGGCGTTCGACTTGGGGGGTCGCGGTTCCGACCACCTTCCCGTCCGCGGTGATTTCGATCGTTACCCCGTGCTGAGGATGGCTAAATAGAGATGCGACGAAGATGAGATCGAAGTGCCGTCCGGGCCGGTAGTCCTCGGGTCGATCGCACGACGGTATGCATCGAACACCGAACTCTCGCCTCTGAAAGTCCATCGCGTCGGCATAGATGTCGCTGTCCCACACTTTGTCCGACGGCACCGTTTGCAGCAGGAATCGAGTGAATCGACCGTGTCCCGAGGCGAAGTCGAGCACCGATTCGATTCCATCGAAACCGCCAAAGGCCCATTCCGCGACCTGGGCGACCTCGCGAAACATGAGGCTTCCCAGCGAGAAGTACCGCTACAGGGTCCTGTTCCGATTGCCCCCATATATTCGGAGAGGGCGAAGGAACATCTCGTCTTCGGCGGAGATCGCGACGCGAAAACGACCGGGGTCTGGCGCTTCCAACCGAACCAATCGGTTTGTCAGTTCGGATTCATGTTTCGAGAGAGTGAGGACGTCTGCAGTCATCCGCAGGGTTTGTGCGAACTCATATCGAACCGGATCAAGGTGCGTCGGGGTTTGGCGGCGCGAACCGTAGCACGGCGTGGCTCTGTGAACTTGCGCTCGAGTACGACGAGCACCTCATCCACGTGTTGCCCGCTGGGCTCGTGCAGGACGCCCAGCTCGGGCTCCTGTTTCCGCTCGAACGCCTTCCGGTCGTGTGCGCCGGATCGAGGACTCCTCTCAGCGCGGAGTGGGAGCACCACGAGGCGCGTGCCTGAGACGAGCCGCTAGCGCGTCCGCGCTGAGAGAAATACAAGTGCGCCCACTGGCGCGACGCGTGTCTTTGGCGCGGATCGGTTGATGCTTTCGCTCGCCACTTCACCCGGTGTGTGTTGTGGACGCGCCTCGTCCCGGTCGAGCGGTTGCCCTCTCGGTTCGCCATCACGGGGCGATCCCGCAGGGACCGGTGGACAAGCGGCGCACCTCTTCGAAGGTGAGCTCAGTGGTCTTCTTCTTGGCCTGGATCTCCCCGACGTAGGGCCTCCCAACACGTTGGGGGCCTTCCGCCGTCCCTCGGCCGTCGAAGGATCAAAGGGGAGGCGGGTGTCTCGGCCCGTCGCAGGCTCAACTATTCGAAATTAGGAAGAAATTCTCGAGCTCGTCGGGTTAGAAGTGGTGCCCGGGGCCGGAGTCGAACCGGCACGTCCTGTCGGACACATGCTCCTGAGGCATGCGCGTCTACCAATTCCGCCACCCGGGCCGGCGAGCGGCCGTGCAACCTAGCGCAAAAAGAACCGCGCGATGGCGTCGACGACCCGCCCCCGGTCGTCGTCCTCGAGCCCGGGGTGGACCGGGATCGCGAGGATCTCCGCGCAGGCCGACTCCGTCTCGGGGAGGGCGAGCCCGGCCTGGCCGAGCGAGGCGAAGCAGGCCTCCCGGTGGAGGCCACCCGGGTAGTAGACCGCGGTGTCGATCCCCGCGCCGTCGAGGGCGCCTCGCAGTGCGTCGCGTTGGAGCGCGGGGACCCGGATCACGTAGTGGTGGAAGGTGTGGAGGCCCTCCGCCGGAGGGCGGGCCGGGAGCACGACCGGCATGCCGGCGTCCCCCGGTCTCGACCCGGCGGGCCCGGCGCCCAGGTCGCCGAGACGCCGGTCGTAGTCCAGCGCGTTGGCGCGGCGCCGAGCCACCCACGTATCAAAGTGGGCCAGCTTGACCCGCAGCACCGCCGCCTGCAGGGCGTCGAGCCGCGCGTTCCAGCCGACCTCGCGGTGACGGTAGGCGCCGTCGCTGCCGTGGTTGCGCAGACGGCGCAGCCGCTCGGCGCGTTCGCGGTCCGCGGTCGCGACACAGCCGGCCTCGCCCAGCGCCCCCAGGTTCTTGGTGGGATAGAAGCTGAAGCACACCGCGTCGCTCGCCCCGCCGCCCACTGCGTCGCCGTCGGGGTGGCGGGCCCCGAGGGCCTGGGCGGCGTCCTCGACGAGGGCCGCACCGTGCTCGGCCGCGAGCGCGCGGAGCGGGTCGAGGGGAGTCACGCCCCCGTAGAGGTGAACCGGGATCAGCGCGCGCAACCGTCTGCAGGCGGCGGCCCGTTCCGCCGCGCTCTCCGGGTCGAGACCCAGGGTCGCGGGGTCGACGTCGGCAAAGATCGGGGTCGCCCCGAGCAGAGAAACGGCCCCGGCGGTGGCGAAGAAGCTGAGCGCGGGCACGATCACCTCGTCGCCCGGGCGCAACCCCACGGCGAGGAGGGCCAACATCAACGCGTCGGTGCCGGAGCCGCACCCGACGACCTGGGTGGTGTCGACGCGAGCCGCGAGCTCGGCTTCGAAGGCTTCGACCTCCGGTCCCCCGACGAAGCGCGCGCTCGCGGTGACGCGTTCGAACGCGTCGCGAAGCTCGGGGAGCAGCGCGGCGTGTTGCGCCTCGAGGTCGATCAGCGCTACGCGCACGACGACCCCGCCTCGAGCAGCTGTTCGATCTCCCAGCGCATCCCGTCGCGGAAACGCGGCGCATCGAAGTGCAGGGCGTGCTCGCGGAGCGCCACCGGATCGAAGCGCTCCTCGATCGCCTCGAAGCGGAGCATCGCCTCAGCTAGGGCGTCGGCGCGCTGCTCGGAGAACCAGACCCCGGTCCCGGTATCGTCGCCGGTGGCCGGCCGTACGGTTTCGGTCGCTCCACCGCGACCGAGGGCGATCACCGGCCGCCCGGCGGCTTGCACCTCGAGTGCGGCGATCCCGAAGTCCTCCTCTTGCGGTTGGAGCAGCGCGCGGCAGCTCGCATAGAGCTCCGGAACGGCGCGCTCCCCGACCCGGCCCAGAAAACGGATCCGCCGCCCGCCCGGCCCCGCGGCGCGCGCGCGGCGCTCGACGCGTCGCCGCCCCGGCCCGTCCCCCACCACGACGAGCGGGCGCCCCAGCGCGGCCGCAGCGTCGACGGCGAGGTCGGCGCGTTTGTAGCCCGCAAAGGAGGTCACCAGGAGGTAGGGCGCGTCGTGGCGTCGTCCCCGGCCTCCCGACGAGACCCGAAACCGTTCGACGTCGACGGGGGGATGGAGGATCGAAGCGCGGCGGTCGTAGTGGCGTTCGATCCGCTCCGCGACACACCGCGAAATGGCGACGAAGCGTGTCACGTGTTCGGGCCCCGCGCTGCGCCGGTCGAAACGGCGGAGTAGCGCGCTCAGCGGGTAGCCCGCGGCGCGGCCGAGGCCGCGGCCCTGATAGGCCTCGGTCTGGTCCCAGACGTAGCGCATCGGGGTGAGGCAGTAGCAGAGATGCGGCGTCGACGGGGCCAGACGGATCGCTTTTGCGACGGCGTGGTGGATCGAGACCACGAGATCGTAGGGTGCCGCGTGCAGCCGGCGAATCGCCCAGGGAAGCAGCGGGAGCGCCAGCCGCCGGTGTGCCCGCAGCCAGCGCGAGCGGTTGAGGGGGCTCGCGGCGATCGGCCGCGCGTCGATTCGCCGGGTCGTGGTGCCCGGCTCGTAGAAGAGCGTATAGAGGTCCGCGTCCGGGTAGATCGCGAGCATCTCGTCGAGGACCCGTTCCCCGCCGCGGAGCCCGGTGATCCAGTCGTGTACCAACGCCACACGCATGTCGGCGCCTGAGCCTATCCGGAGATCGCGCCGTGCGCGCGCCGGCAGCCCGCCGGCAGACGACCGGCATCCGGGCGCCGCTCAGGCCGGGCCAGCGGCCCGTCGCATCGCGGCGCCCCGGGCGGCCTCGAGGAGCTCCTCCGGGACCCAGGGGGTGGGGATGCGCACGCGGTCGCCGCCCTTGGTGCGGAAGAGCAGGTGCTGCCTCTCGCAGGCGTGCTCGAAGAGATCGCGCAACAGCTCGACGTCCTTGCGGCAGTAGGTCTCGATTTCGTCGACGCGGCCCTGCTTCCACCAGCGCAGCGACTGCAGACCGTCGGCGCTCTTGGTGGCGCCCAGGTTCTCGGTGGCGAGGTGGGCCAGCGGCAGCCGAAACCCCAGCCGGCGATGGATCGCCTCGAGGAGGTCGAAAGTGGGGACGGTGTCGAAATCGCGCTCGCTGTAGCCCCGCAGCACGCGGTAGTCGAAGCCCTTGATGTTGAACCCGACGACGAGCTGCGCCGCGTCGAGCCGCTCGATCAGCCCGGCCACCCGGGACTCGGGCCAGGTGTCGAAGCGCCCCGTAGCCGTGTCGTAGGTGACCGCCAAGGCAACCCGCATCAGGTGCGCGTTGTGCCAGCCGCCGACCTCCTCGGCGCTGCGCTGGGTCTCGAGGTCGAAGAACACCATCCGGGGGCGGTCGTCGCGGGGCTGCGGCGGCGGCATCTCGCGGGCGACTGGCGCGGGCGTGTCGGCGCTGGGCGCGGGGGCCGGAAGGGGTTCTTCGGCCAGAAGCAGGCGGAGCGCGCGCTCCGCGCCGTCTTTGTCGATCGGACGGTTGCCGTTGCCGCACTTCGGAGAGTGCACACAGCCGGGGCACCCGGTCT